>ONZT01001467.1_pt1 | contig 13287 bp, 10 predicted proteins | sample 1671571 | NCBI WGS metagenome assembly ONZT01 (sample SAMN06348170, study PRJEB24527) | human gut metagenome | biome: human gut; feature: ankylosing spondylitis patient; material: feces | host: Homo sapiens | place: China | collected 2015-10
CACCATGCCCACCCTGCGCCCCCGCACCAACACCTTCAACGCCGCTTTCCGCGTGCGCAGCGTGGCAGCCTACGCCATCCACAAGTTCTTCCAGGAGAACGGCTTTGTCTACGCCCACTCTCCGCTGATCACCGCTTCCGACTGCGAGGGTGCAGGCGAGATGTTCCGCGTGACCACACTGGATCTGGACAATCTGCCCAAGACCGAGGACGGCGCTGTGGATTACAGCAAGGACTTCTTTGAAAAGCCGGTCAACCTGACCGTTTCCGGCCAGCTGGAAGCCGAGGCCATGGCTATGGCCTTTGGCAAGGTGTACACCTTTGGCCCCACCTTCCGCGCCGAGAAGAGCTTTACCACCCGCCACGCCGCGGAGTTCTGGATGATCGAGCCGGAGATGGCCTTCTGCGACCTGAACGGCTACATGGACAACGCCGAGGCCATGATCAAGTACGTCATCCGCTATGTGCTGGACAACTGCCCGGATGAGATGGCCTTCTTTAACCAGTTCATCGACAAGGGGCTTGTCGAGCGTCTGGAGCTGGTGGCAAATAGTGAGTTCGGCCGCATCAGCTACACCGAGGCTATCGAAATTCTGGAAAAGAACAACAAGAAGTTCCAGTACCCGGTGGAGTGGGGCGTGGATATCCAGACCGAGCACGAGCGCTACCTGACCGAGGTGGTGTTCAAGAAGCCGGTCTTTGTCACCGACTATCCCAAGGAGATCAAGAGCTTCTACATGAAGCAGAACGCCGACGGCAAGACCGTGGCCGCAGCAGATATGCTGGTGCCCGGCATCGGCGAGCTGATCGGCGGCAGCCAGCGTGAAGAGGACTACGGCAAGCTGGTGGCACGCATGGACGAGCTGGGCATGGACAAGACCAACTACGAGTGGTACCTGAACCTGCGCAAGTTCGGCGGCGTGGAGCACGCAGGCTACGGTCTGGGCTTTGAGCGCATGATCATGTACCTCACCGGCATCCAGAACATCCGTGACGTGCTGCCCTTCCCCCGCACCGCATACGGTTTCTGAGAAGCGCGCATACTGTAACTAAAGAAAGCCGCCGCCTCTGCGGCGGCTTTCTTGTTCTTCATTTTTCAACAAGGAGCACAAAACAAGTGGAAAACATTTCGCCTGCCCTCTTAGAGTGGTTTTACAAAAACCGCCGCAGCCTGCCCTTCCGGGAGGATCCCACCCCCTACCATGTGTGGCTCAGCGAGGTGATGCTGCAGCAGACCCGGGTGTCGGCGGTGCTGCCGTATTACTACCGCTTTTTGGAGCAGCTGCCGGATATCCCTGCGCTTGCCGCCTGCGAGGAGGAAAAGCTGCATAAGCTGTGGGAGGGGCTGGGCTATTACAGCCGGGTGCGCAACCTGCAAAAGGCCGCAAAGCTCGTCTGTGCGCAGTACGGCGGGCAGCTGCCCGCCGATTACGCCGCCCTGCGTGCACTGCCCGGCATCGGGGAGTACACCGCCGGAGCCATCGCGTCCATCAGCTTCGGAATTCCCGTGCCCGCCGTGGACGGCAATGTGCTGCGGGTGTTTTCCCGCCTGTACAATGACCCGGGTGTGATTACAGAACCGGCGGTAAAAAAGGCCTTTACCGCCCGGGTCATGGAGCATCAGCCGCCGGAAAAGGCCGGGGATTATAATCAGGCGCTGATGGAGCTGGGCGCGCTGGTCTGCGTGCCCAACGGCGCGCCCCTGTGCGGGCAGTGCCCGCTGGCGGAGGTTTGCCGCGCCCGGGCGGCGGGCACCACCGCCCAGCTGCCCCAAAAGGCAAAGCCGAAGCCCCGCAAGCTTGTGCCGGTAACGCTGGCGCTTGTGGAAAGCCCGGCGGGCTTTCTGGTGCAGCAGCGGCCGGAAAAAGGCCTGCTGGCCGGGCTGTGGCAGCCGGTATTGTGGGAGGACGAGCATCTTTTGCAGGCCGAGGTGCTGGCGCGGCTGGCGGCACTGGGGCTGGACACCGGCACGGCAGCTCCCGCCGCCCTGCCCGCCGCAAAGCACATCTTTACCCACATCGAGTGGCTCATGTCCGGCGTGCAGCTGCGCGTTCCGGCGCAGAGCGCCCCGGCGGGCTATGTCTGGGCAAACCGGGAGCAGCTGCGCACCACCTACACCCTGCCCGGGGCGTTCCGGGCGTATAAGCCGCTGCTGCTGTGATTTTGGCAATTTGCTGTAATGAACTGCGCCAAAACCGGCACACTGCCCAAACTGCGCCCCGCAGCACCTTCGGGGCGTGAAAATTGGGGTGCAACGGTTGTAATTTTGGGCGGGAACGGGTATAATAAAAGCTACAAGGCGGCGCTGATCGCCGCTTGAATCAAGATCCTTTTGCGGGTCGCCCGCTGGAAAAATCAAGCTGAAACAATGTTTCAACTGCAAAAAGGAGTGTACTGAATCTATGAAAAAATCTTGCTTGGTCGCTGTGATCGCTGTTCTGGCTGCTGTGGCTGGTGCGCTGGCTGCTGTGGCTCTTTACCTGAACCGCCGCGAGAAGGAACTGGACGAGTACGAGCGCCTGCTGTTTGGCGAGGATGACGCAACTACCGTAGAGCCGGAGGAAGCCGCTGCTGAGGACGAGGCAGAATAATTCCCCAAAATACCGGAAACTGCCGGGAAGATAAGCGCATCGGGGCGCACGGAGCAGTCTGTCTGAACGGACTTGCCCCAGTGCGCCCTTTTTGTACATAAGGAGAAGGAACATGAAGCGTTTTTTGCTTTGGCTCATCAGTGTGGCGCTGGGCGTGGTGGTGCTGCTGGCGGCTGTGATGGGGGTAAGCTATGCCTTTACCACCGAGGGCGGCTGCCCGGACGGGGCGGCGCAGTTCGGCGGGCAGGCGCTGGAGCCGAACGGCTCCTGCTGGCAGGTGCCGCTGCTGGGCGGCAAGCTGGATAAGGTGTTCGCCAGCCCCGCCACCCTGAGCGTGCAGAAGCTGGGGGTGCTGTACACCGCCCACCCGGAGCTGACGCTGCCGGACTGGACGGGCTACACCGCCCTGACCATCCAGAATGCGGCGGGGGATGTGCTGTTTGCGGGCAGCGCAGGGGAGTACCAGAACTTTCTCTTCCCCGCGAACGGCGAGTATAAGGCGGAACTGACCGCATGGCGTGTGCCCAAGGGCGGGGTCATCACCCAGTTTGAGGGCGGCAGCACCGGGCAGCTGCGCAAAAATCTGGGCTTAGAGCGCCCCGCAAAGCCCACCGGCTGGTACCGGTACAGCTTCCGATTCACCTTGCAGGCCAGTGCGGAGGTGGAGCTTTCCGCCGAGCGGGTGGAGCAGGGCGGCACGGTGGGCGTGCGCATCTCCGGCATGACCGGAGACGCCGTGCCCACCATCGAGACCGACCTTGGCAGCGTGCAGTGCGTGCGCGCCGCCGAGGGCTGGCGCGCCTATATCCCGGCAGCCTATAACGCCTCCTCCGGTGGGCATGAGGTAAACATCACGGTGAACGGCGAGACCATCACCCGCACCCTGACCGTGCTGCCGAAGGACTTCGGCACGGTGGAGGTGGAGGCCGAAGAACCCGCCCCGGAGAGCGCCAACGCGCAGTTCCGCAGCGCCATCTGGCCGCTGTACGAGGCTGCCGTCACCGCCAAGCAGTGGCAGGGCGGCTTTGTGCCCCCGGCTGAGGACTCTATGACCTTGGTGGACTACGGGCAAATCAAGGTGACGAACGGTCAGCAGGGCGGCCGCTCCAACTCCACAAAGCTGTACACCATCCCGGGTGCGCCCTGCCGCGCCGCAGCCAACGGCACGGTGGTGTTTGCGGGCAATCTGGAGCTTACCGGCAACACGGTGGTCATCGACCACGGCTGCGGGCTGCGCAGCTACCTGTACGGCTTGCAGGAACTTTCGGTCAGCAAAGGACAGACCGTGGAAAAGGGACAGGCTGTGGGTGCACTGGGCGAGGAGCTGACCATGGATTTCAAGCTGGGCAGCAGAAGCGTGAACCCGCGCCTGCTGTTCCAGACCTCCGGCGGCTTGTTCTGGAAGGAAAACTGAAAAATCTTGTAACGTTTTTCCTCTTTGTGCGTTATTGGGGTGAAAGGGCACACGAAAGCCCGCAAAGGAGGAAATGACCATGAAGCTGGAATGTGACGTGATCCGCGATTTACTGCCCCTGTACGCCGAAAAGCTTGCCAGCCCCGCCAGCAGCGCGCTGGTGGAGCAGCACCTTGCAGAGTGCCCCGCCTGCCGTGCCCAGCTGGAACAGATGGAAAAGCCGGTGCCGGTGCAGCCGGAACCCCAGCTGGATGCACCGCTGCGGAGCATCCGAAAGACCCTGCAGAAAAAGAGCATCCGCATAGCGGCGGCAGCGGTACTGGCGGTGCTGTGCGCTCTTGGGCTGGTGTTCTGGATGGGCGGCGCAAAAACGCCGGTAACGGCAGAACAGGCGAAGATTTGGACTTACAACAAAAAGGAAAACGAAGCCAACCTCTGTGTACTGGAAGTGCAGGGCGAAAACGTCTGGCTGGAACTGGAAGGCTCCTTTAACTGGGGCAAACCATCCGTTACCGTCCGGGCGGTGCGCTATACCTTCCCGCACATCCATGCCGCGCTGGAAGGGCTGCTGGGCACATCGGCTTCCGATACCAGCATCACAGTCTCCGGCACACAGCTGCTGACGGTGCAATGCGCCGATGAGAACCTCTATTACAGGGACGGTCAGCAGGTGAAGCGGTTCATCCTGAAAAAAGAGGATGGAACGCAGACCTATGTTTACGAATCTGAGGATGTGGTCACACAGGAACAAGGCGTGTTTGAGAAGGGCTGACTATGGACATTGAAACCATCTACCGGCTCTATTTCCGGGACGTCTGCCTGTTTTTGCAGGGGCTTACCCGCAGCGAAGCGCTGGCCGAGGAGCTGACGCAGGAGACCTTTTTCCGGGCGCTGGACGGCCTTGAGGACTATGACGGCAAGCAGGATGTGCGGGCGTGGCTGTTCACCGTAGCGCGCAACGCCTACTACGACCACTGCCGCCGCGCAAAGCACGCCGCCCCGCTGGAAGATGCCGAAACAAAAGCCGCCGACAGCCCGGATATCGCGCAGCTGCTGGTGGACAAGGATGCCGCCTTTACGGTGCACCAGTGTCTGCACGCGCTGGAAGAACCCTACAAGGAGGTTTTCAGCCTGCGGGTGTTCGGCGAACTGCCCTTTGACCGCATCGGGGCGATCTTTGGCCACAATGCCGCATGGGCGCGGGTGACCTATTACCGCGCCAAGACCCGCATCCAGACCATGCTGGAACAGCGGAAATGATCGGGAATGCCCTCCGCTGCGCTCTGGGCATAAGCTAAGGAAAAATTATTTATAATTTCGGAAACCCGGAGCGTCTGCGGACGCTCCGAGTTTCCATTTTCACGGGTGGGGTTTACCCCCTCAGTCTTTGCTACGCAAAGCCAGATGACTGAGGGGGTGCTGCCCATGAAAAAGTGGCTCAGAAACGCCCGCAGGCGGTTCTGAGCCACAAATTATAATAATCTTTTTTCCGCAGTTCAGGCCTTCTCAGAGGGCTTGCTCAGGTCTACACTGCGGATGATCTTGCGCACCGGCAGGATGCTCTTGGCGTTCATGGACAGCTCGTCCACGCCCATGCGCAGGAAGGTCTCGGTCAGGGCGGTGTCGGCACCCAGCTCACCGCAGATGCCCACCCAGATGCCGTGACGGTGACCGGCTTCAATGGTCATCTTGATGGCGCGCAGCACGGCGGGGTGATGGGGGTTGAAGAAGGGCTCCAGCTTTGCGTTCTGGCGGTCCAGTGCGCAGGTGTACTGGGTCAGGTCGTTGGTGCCGATGGAGAAGAAGTCGCACTCGGCGGCCAGCTCGTCCGCGATGAACACGGCGGCGGGGGTCTCGATCATGGTGCCCACTTCAATGTTCTGCCCCATCTTCACGCCCTCGGCGGTCAGCTCGGCGCGGCACTCTTCCAGAACAGCCTTGGCGTCCTGCAGCTCCCGCAGGCTGGTGATCATGGGGAACATGATGCTCATGTTGCCGTAGGCGGAAGCCCGCAGCAGCGCGCGCAGCTGGGTCTTGAAGAAGTCCTTGCGGGTCAGGCAGATGCGGATGGCGCGGTAGCCCAGCGCGGGGTTCTCCTCGTGGTCCAGCTTCATGTAATCCACGGTCTTATCTGCGCCGATATCACAGGTGCGCACGACGACCTTGCGGGGTGCAAGGCTTTCCACCACCTGCTTGTAAGCCTCGAACTGGTAGTCCTCGGTGGGGAAGTCCTTGCAGTTCAGGTAGACGAACTCGGTGCGGAACAGACCCACGCCGCCGGCGTCGTTCTGCTGCACAGCACCCACGTCGCCCATGCCGCCGATGTTGGCAAACACATTGATGGTCTTGCCGTCCAGCGTGGTGTTGGGCTTGCCCTTCAGCTCCTGTAAGAGAGCCTGCTTTTTCTGGTCCTCCTGCTGGCGCTTTTTCAGGCTCTTGAGCAGATCGGGGGTGGGGTCTACGTACACACAGGCGTTGTAGCCGTCCACCACAGCCATCTTGCCGTCCCAGTCGTCCTGAATGTCCTTGCACTGGATCAGGGCGGGGATGTTCATGCTGCGTGCCAGAATGGCGGTGTGGCTGTTGGAGCTGCCCTCGCGGGTGATGAAGCCCAGCAGCAGGCTTTTATCCATGCGCACGGTCTCGGAGGGCGCCAGATCCTCGGCTACCAGAATGCTGGGCTCGGTGCCCTGCAGGGAAGCGTTGTCCACCCCCTGCAAAATGTCCAGCATGGCCTGTGCAATGTCCAGCACATCGGCGCTGCGGGCCTGCAGATACGGGTCGTCCATGGCAGAGAACACCGCAGCCTGATTGTTGCCGGCGGTCTTGACGGCGTACTCGGCGCACATCTTCTGTCCGTTGATGATCTCCTTGATGGCGTCCACAAAGTCGTCGTCGTCCAGCATCATGGCGTGGATGTTGAACACCTCGGCAATGTCCTCGCCGGCCTCTGCCAGTGCCTTTTCGTACAGGGCGGTCTGCTGCTCAATGGCCTTCTGGCGGGCAGCTTCAAAACGCTCCAGTTCTGCGGCAGTATCTGCCACAGGAGCGGTGGAAATAGTGGTGTTTTTTTTCTTGTAGATCTTCAGCTTGCCAATGGCGATGCCATTGAGTACGCTTTTGCCGGTGCCTACCTGCATAGCACTTTCTCCTTCCACTTACAGCCGGGCGTGCAGCGCCCGGCGTTTTGTCAAAAAAAGCCCCCGCAGTTTCCCCGCGAGGGCTCGGCTTTTAAGCCGCGGCTCAGACGTTCTCGCTCAGGAACTTCTGGATGGCCTCTGCGGCTGCTTCTTCATCATCGCCTTCGACCTTGATGGTCACGGTCTCGCCCTGCTTGACGCCCATGCCCATCAGAGCCATCAGCTTACGCATATCGCAGCTCTTGCCGTCCTTCTCGAGGGTAGCGGTGCTTGCAAAGCCCTTCACGGTCTTGACCAGCAGGCCGGCGGGACGGGCATGGATGCCGCAGGCATCCTTAACAGTGTACTGAAATTCCTTCATAATCATTTTCTCCTTACTTGATCCCTCTGCCCGGACTGCACATTCAGCCCCGGAACATGGCTTTGCCAACCGGGATCGGTATACTACTATTATAAACCCGTACCGCTTTTTTTGCACCGTTTCATATTGCCGATTTTTACAAGAATTTTTTGTTATATTTGAACATACGGATGCTACAAAAATCCGTGTTTTGTCTAATTTTTGCCGAATCGTTTGTAAAAACTAGGCAGTTTGTGCAACTGCCGGGCAAGAGCTTAAAAAAGGTCGTTTTTTCCCCGAATACCGTCCCTATTCCACAGGGTAGCCCTCCGCGTCCAGCGGCAGCTCGGTGTAGGGGGCTGCCTGCGGGGCGGCTTCGGGCGCTGTCTCCGGTTCGCCGGAAGTTTGCTGTGCGGTGCTGTCGGTCAGCTGCTCGTCGTGCCGCTCGCCCCAGTCGCCGCTGTAATCCTCGCCGGAGGTCTGTTTTGCCAGCTCGTTCTGTGCGTCCTGAAGTCCCAGCACCGTGCCGGAGGGCTTTTCCAGCAGATACGCGCCCACAGCCTTCTTTTTGTACACCAGCAGCACGCCGTAGCGGCTGGTCTCGCCGTTGCTTGCCGCCGGGAGCAGCGCCGACCATTTTTCCACCGTCTTGCCCTTGTAGCGGGCAAGGTCCATGCCGCTTTGCTGCACCACTCCGTTGAAAGCGGAAAAGCTGTCGTCCCACTTGCGGGGAATTTTGACCTTATCCGCCGTGATGGACGCGCCGTCCACCTCCAGCCCGTAGCCGGTGAACCATGTCTGGATGTCCTGCGCACTCTCGATACGGTTCACCGGGGCAGCCACCGCCACCGTCCGGGTACTGATGAACCGCCCCAGCATGGCGCTGAACACCACCAGCGCGCAGCACGCCGCCCCTGCTCCCAGTTTTTTCAGGCTCGTCTTGCTCAGTGTTACCACAAACATATCCCCATGCCTCCCCGCCATTTGCGCTTGCATACTCTGCCACCAGCTTATGCACAAAAACAGGGGAGTATGCCCTGTTTTTGCGGCAGGGGGGCTTATTTAGAATGTGCTCCGCTGCGCTCTGCACATCATCAGCGGAATAATTATTTTAAATTTCGCGTTTGTCGCGCTCTGCGGAGCGCTCCAAACGCATTTTCACGAGTGGGGTCGTAAAGACAAACGGCAGCTGTTTACCGATTTGTCCCTCCCTGTGAAAAAGGGTTTCAGGAAAGTCCGCAGACTTTCCTGAAACCCAAAATTAAAAATATTCTTTCCGCTGAATATGGCCAAAGCGCACGCGGCGGCCATTTAAAATCCTCCCACGGCAAGAAAAAAGCTGCTGCACAGGGCATGTGCAGCAGCCTTTGGGTTGTTACCCGATGTAGCTGATATTGGCGTCCAGCTCGCCGCTGTAACCGTTGATGCGGGCCTTCTCGGTGCCCTGCCACAGATCACAGCCGATGGGGCTGGAGGAGACGCCGTAGTGGGCGTTCCAGATGGTGTAGCGGCTGCGCAGGGTGTTGTAATCCACCCGCTTGCGGTACCATGTTGTGGAGGCGTACACGCCGGGCTTGTAGCCCAGCTCCTTTACCCGCTCGCAGAAGGCGATGGCGCACTTGGTGCGATCCTCAACGCCCAGACCGTCAGCGCGGCCGGTGCCGCCCGGAGCGGTGGAAGCCTCGGTGTCATAGAAAATGGGGTAGTCCAGCATCCGGCCGTTCAGCGCCCAGTTGCAGCCTTCGGCCTCCTCCTGTGCTTCGGCCTCGTTCACGGCCTGCGTAAAGAAATACACGCCAACCTTCAAACCTGCATTGCGGGCGTTGGTGAAGTGCTCTTCGAACATGGGGTCCTTGACCAGATTTCCCGCAGCGCCGTAGCCCCGGTAGCCGATACGGATGATGACGAAGCTCACGCCGGATTTTTTGATCTTGTTCCAGTCCAGCCCGGACTGATACTTGGACACGTCGATGCCAAAAGTCACATTGTCCTGTTTAACGCCGTTGGCGTCAAAATAATACAGCTTGCCGTCAATGGAGCGCAGCCCGGTGACCTTTTTGTTGGTGTTCTGCGCGTAGTAGTAGGTCTTGCCGTTCTCGGTGCGCCAGCCGGAGTACACCGGTTCTTCTTCCTTGATGCCGAACAGCCAGTTGAACAGCCAACGTAAAAAGCCGTTTTCATCGGTCAGGTCGATGCACTGCGCTTCGGCATCCTCCAGCGCGCCGGAATCCAGCGCCTGCTGGATCTGCTCCGGGGTCAGCAGTACGCTGTCCTCCGGGGTGTGCTGGCTGGCGGTGTCGTTCTGGGTGGTGCCGTCCGCTGCGGGAGCCTGCGGGTCCTGCGCGGCCAACTCCGGGGTCTCTTCCAGCAGTATGGCAGGGGAGTTCTCCTCTTCCAGTGCGGTGTCCCCGGCGGGCTGTGCCGGTGTTTCCGGTGCTTCAACAGCTTCTTCCGGTGCAGCCGGTGCGATTTCAGCGTTTTCCGGCTTTTCCGTTTGCGCCGGGGCAGGCTCAGCCTGCTGCGCGGTGCTTTCCGCTGCCTGTTCCGGGGCGGCGGCCGCTGTGCTCTCGGTGACCGGTGCAGGGTCAGCCGCTGCCGGGCTGCTTGCCTGCGGTGTCTCGGCGGTGATATGGGGCACGACTGCACCCACGGTCAAAGTTTCCGGCTGTGCAGACAGCAGGGTCGCTGCCCCTGCGCCGCCCACAGCCAGAACCAGCGCCATGGTCAGCGCTGCAATGGCTGTCACCGCCTTGCGGCGGGCTGTGCCGGATCGGTCAAATCGTTTTTTCATCTGTCGTCTCTGCCTCCGAATCTCCCGGTGGTGCAGCGCTGTGCTGCCCCGGGCCTTTGCCCCTTGTCCGGGGCGGATCCGCTTTTATTCCACGCCGCCCATGCGCTTATGATAAAAAGGACGGCGGATGATAACTTTACGTTTCCTCTAGTATACACCCGCACGCGGGGAGCAGTCAACGGCACAGCGGGCTTCTACACAAATTCTCCACCGGGGCAGTGTGTCGGAAAATGTTCCAAATGGAATACGTTCCGGCAGGGCAGAACATTGCACAAAGCCGAAATTTCACATTTTTTCCAGCAACCTCTTGCTGTCTTGACAGGTGTATGGTATGATACAGGACATACGTTCGTAACCTTAACGATCTGTTTTGGATAGAAAGGCAAGTTTTATGTCGAAACTGAAAGAATTTTTGGCGCGGAAGGATATCGTCATCTCTCCGCAGCGTTACCTCATTGACGCACTGGGCGCAATGGCACAGGGCCTGTTTGCCAGTCTGCTCATCGGTACCATCATCAAGACGGTGGGCCAGCAGACCGGTCTGGCACTGCTGGTAGATCTGGGCGGCTATGCTACGGCTATGAGCGGCCCCGCCATGGCCTGTGCTATCGGCTGGGCACTGCATTGCCCGCCGCTGGTGCTGTTCAGCCTGATCACCGTGGGCTACTCGGCCAATGCGCTGGGCGGTGCAGGCGGCCCGCTGGCCGTGCTCATCATTGCCATTGTGGCAGCAGAGCTGGGCAAGGCTGTGAGCAAGGAGACCAAGGTGGACATCCTTGTCACCCCGCTGGTGACCATTTTTGCGGGCGTCGGGCTTTCCATGCTCATCGCCGCCCCCATCGGTGCAGCCGCAAGTCAGGTGGGCACCCTTATTATGTGGGCTACCGAGCAGGCTCCGCTGGTCATGGGCATTCTGGTGTCGGTCATCGTGGGCGTGGCACTGACCCTGCCCATCTCCTCTGCCGCCATCTGCGCCGCACTGGGTCTGACCGGCCTTGCCGGCGGCGCTGCCGTGGCGGGCTGCTGCGCCCAGATGGTGGGCTTTGCCGTAATGAGCTACAAGGAGAACGGTGTAGGCGGCCTTGTCAGTCAGGGGCTGGGCACCAGTATGCTGCAGATGGGCAACATCATCAAGAACCCCCGCATCTGGATCGCCCCCACGCTGGCCAGTGCCATCACCGGCCCGCTGGCTACCTGCCTGTTCCACTTTGAGATGAACGGCGCGGCGGTCTCCTCCGGCATGGGCACCTGCGGTCTGGTGGGTCAGATCGGCGTCTACACCGGCTGGGTCAGCGACATTGCCGCCGGGACCAAGGCTGCCATCACCCCCATGGACTGGGCTGCCATGGCGCTGCTGTGCTTTGTGCTGCCCGCCGTGCTCAGCGTAGTGTTCTGCGAGGTGGAGCGCAAGCTGGGCTGGATCAAGGAAGGCGATTTGAAGCTGAACTAAATAGTTATAGTTAAACCACCGGAGCGTCTGCGGATGCTCCGGTGGTTTTGTTTGCAGGGGGACGAACCCTCTCAGTCTCGCATACGCTCGACAGCTCCCCCAAAACCCCATGAAAAAATACACTCAAATTGCATAAAAAGCGCATATATTTAAAAATATCTGCATAAAGATACAGATTGAACCAAAAGAAAAGCGAAACCGGTGCCATGTTTGGCAGTTTTTAGCATTGACGGAAAACCCGCGCTGCGTATAATAAAAGCATCAACCGCAAACGAAAGACAGAGGATGCGAAGGGAAATGCGCATCAGAGAACAAAAGTGTATTTTTATTAAAGGAGCGCGTTTATCATGAAAAAGGAAAATATCAAAAAAGTCGTGCTGGCTTACTCCGGCGGTCTGGATACCTCCATCATCATTCCTTGGCTGAAGGAAAACTACAACAACTGCGAGGTCATCGCTGTTTCCGGTGATGTGGGACAGGGCACCGAGCTGGACGGTCTGGAAGAAAAGGCCAAGGCTACCGGCGCATCCAAGCTGTATGTGCTGGACCTGAAGAAGGACTTTGTGGAGAACTACATCTTCCCCACCCTGAAGTTCGGCGCAAAGTACGAGGACTACCTGCTGGGCACCAGCTTTGCACGTCCGTGCATCGCCAAGGCACTGGCTGATATCGCCATCAAGGAGGGCGCAGATGCCATCTGCCACGGCTGCACCGGCAAGGGCAACGATCAGGTGCGTTTTGAGCTGACCCTCAAGGCACTGTGCCCGGATATGGCCATCATCGCTCCGTGGCGTGAGTGGGACATCAAGAGCCGTGACGAGGAGATCGACTACGCCGAGGCGCACCACATCCCCCTGAAGATCAACCGCGAGACCAACTACTCCAAGGACAAGAACCTGTGGCATCTGAGCCACGAGGGTCTGGATCTGGAGAACCCCGCCAACGAGCCCCAGTACAATAAGCCCGGCTTCCTGGAGCTGGGGGTCAGCCCCGAGCAAGCACCCGATGTTCCCACCTATGTGACCATCCATTTTGAAAAGGGCATCCCCACCGCCGTAGACGGCAAGGAGATGGGCGCTGTGGAGCTGGTGGAGTACCTGAATCAGCTGGGCGGCGCAAACGGCATTGGTCTGCTGGACATCGTGGAGAACCGTCTGGTGGGCATGAAGAGCCGCGGCGTGTACGAGACTCCCGGCGGCGCCATCCTGTACAAGGCCATCGACGTGCTGGAGACCATCACGCTGGACAAGGAAAGCTCTCACTTCAAGGCACAGCTGGCACAGAAGTACGCCGACATCGTGTACAACGGCCAGTGGTTCACCCCGCTGCGCGAGGCACTGGATGCCTTTGCCAATAGCCTGGAAAAGACCGTGACCGGCGATGTGAAGCTGAAGCTCTACAAGGGCAACATGATCAACGCCGGCGTCACCTCTCCGTACACCCTGTACGACGAGCAGACCGCTTCCTTCGGTGAGGACGAGGACTACAATCAGGCCGATGCCGCAGGCTTCATCAACCTGTTCGGCCTGTCCATCAAGGAGCGCGCAAAGCTGTCCAAGAAC
>ONZT01001469.1_pt1 | contig 13271 bp, 10 predicted proteins | sample 1671571 | NCBI WGS metagenome assembly ONZT01 (sample SAMN06348170, study PRJEB24527) | human gut metagenome | biome: human gut; feature: ankylosing spondylitis patient; material: feces | host: Homo sapiens | place: China | collected 2015-10
AGAGCCCCGACCCGGAGTTCCGCCGCCATTACGGCATGGCCTACTACCGCACGACCTTCACCGTGTCCGAGGGCGCGCGCCGGGTGCTGCGCTTCGACGCTGTGACCCACAACGCCGTGGTGCGGCTGAACGGGCAGGAGATCGCCAGCCACCGCGGCGGCTTCCTGCCGTTTGAGGCCGACATCACCGCGCTGGCTCAGCCCGGCGAGACCGTGACGCTCGATGTCGAGGTGGACAACCGCATCGGCCACAGCTCGCTGCCTGTCGGCAACGAGGGCGGCACGGCGTTCTTCGGCTCCGACAACGCGGGCATTCCCGCCGTCGAGGCCGGCAAGGCGCGCCAGCAGGCTCAGGGCATCAACCTGCCGAATTTTGACTTCTTCAACTATGCGGGCATCACCCGCCCGGTGCACCTCTACACGACCCCGGCGGCCTACATCCGCGATGTGACCGTCGCCGCCGATATGACCGGCACGCTGCGCTACACGGTGGACACCGTGGGCGAGGGCAGCGTCAAGGTGGAGATTCTGGACGCAGAGGACCGCATTGTGGCCTGCGCCGACGGTGCCGCGGGCACCGTGCAGGTGGAGAATGCCCGCCTGTGGCAGCCCCGCCCCGGCACGCCGTATCTCTACACGGCGCTGGTTAAGTTCGGCAAGGACGAGTACCGCCAGAAGTTCGGCTTCCGCAGCGTGGAGGTCAGCGGGCACAAGTTCCTTATTAACGGCGCACCGTTCTATTTCAAGGGCCCCTGCAAGCATGAGGACTCGGCCTTCCGTGGCCGCGGCTATGATGCCTGCGTGACAGTGACCGATTTGAAGCTGTACGAGTGGCTGAACGCCAACGCCCTGCGGATGAGCCACTATCCCTACGCCGAGGAGGTCTACGACCTGTGTGACCGTCTGGGCATCGTCGTCATCGACGAGACGCCCGCCGTCGGCATCGGCGCAGGCCCGGCCTGTGACCCGTATCAGACCTTCCCGCTCAAGACCTACCACAGCGCCGTGCTGCGGGCGATGATCGAGCGCGACAAGAACCACCCCTGCGTTGTGCTGTGGAGCCTGGGCAACGAGCCGGACACCGAGCACTTCCCCGAGAGCGCCCGCGACTACTGGCGCCCGCTGTATGAGCAGGCCCACACCCAGGACCCGCAGGACCGCCCGGTCACGATGGTCTGCTGCCAGAACGACTACACGAAGGACATCACGACCCGCACGATGGACGTCGTCTGCATCAACCGCTACTACGGCTGGTACAACCTGAGCGGCGATCTGGATAACGCGGCCTACGCCTTTAAGAAGGAACTGGATTTCTGGGAGACCATCGACAAGCCGCTGATTTTGTCGGAGTACGGCGCGGACACGGTGGCCGGTATGCATGGCTTTGCCCCCGAGATGTTCACCGAGGAGTTCCAGGTCGAGTATTACCGCACGATCAACGGCTGTCTGGATGAGCGCCGTTTTGTCGTGGGCGAGTGGCCGTGGAACTTCGCGGACTTCTCGACCCAGCAGGGCCCGATGCGCGTGGGCAGCTGCAACCGCAAGGGCCTGTTCACCCGTGAGCGCACCCCTAAGCTGGCCGCCCACTACTTCCGTGACCGCTGGGGCAAAAAGGAACCGAACGACCGGTAAGCACTACCCCTGAGATAGAAAAAAGCCCGCTGTTCATCGCAACAGCGGGCTTTTTCGCGATTATTTCAGATTCGGTCTGTCCTGATCGCCGTCGGCCTTGAACAAGACGAAGTTCTCGGGCTTGTTCGTGAAGTAGTAATACTCGGTGTTCTCGTGCACGGGCGGGGTCAGGTAGTTCGGGATGATGCAGCCGTCGCCCTCGACGCGCTCGGTGAAGCCGGCGGCCAGCCAGACGTCGGCAGGGATACCGGCGTTGTAGCAGTCCATGTACTCGGCACCCGCGTGGTTCAGGATGGCGTCCAGCGCCGCGCCGATGCGGGGCAGCACGCTGTCCTCACCGATGAAATCCACGAGCCGCACAACGGCGGCACAGCCGGTCTCCTGCGCGGTGACGGTGCGGGTCACGACGTAGGCCAGCAGTTTTCCGTTCTCCTGCGCGGCCCAGACATCGTACTTGAAGTGCGGATAGTGGAAGTACCGCCGCCGCATGTACCACACATCCTTGCGCGGCGTGTGGGGCGTGGCGGGCATACCCAGCGGGATCAGGTCCGCGGCGCTCTCGATTTTAGCAAGGCCCAGATCGCGCTGCACGGGGGGCAGGGAATACCGCAGCGGCTTTGCCAGATAGTAGGCGCGGCGGCGGCCCAGCCGGTAGTAATGGGGCAGGCGCTCGGCCTTCCAGCCCAGGAACCGGTAGAACGTGCAGGTGTTGGGGCGGATGTTATTGCAGGCGACGACGTCGGCATTCAAAAGCCCGGGCAGGGCGTTCATCAATTCCAACCCCACGCCGTTGTGGCTTTTGGCCGCGACCCAGACGCTGACCCAGATGTCCGGCCTGCGCTTTGTGTTGGCCAGTATGTACCCGGCGGCGCTGACGTACTCGCCGTCCTGCTCCGCCACGGCAAACTGCGGCACGCCGCCGCGGCCCGCATAGTAGTGGTGGTACAGCTCGGGGCGGTTCAGCAGCGGCAGGCGCATATCAAAGTTTGCGTTGATAAAGTCGATGATGGCGGCATCCTCGCCGAGGCGTGCCAGCCGGAATGTTGTATCAGACAATGGCCGAACCTCCCGTGACCGGCAGCGTTACGCCGGTGATGAAGCCTGCCTCGTCGGAGAGCAGGAACGCCATGGCGGGTACAACGTCCGCGGGCGTTGCGTTGCGGCCCATGGGGTTTTCCTCCGCCGCGGCCTGCACGATGAGATCGGGCGTGTCCTTCAGGAAGTTCGTTTCCATCATGCTGGGGGCGACGCAGTTGACCGTGACGCCGAAGCGGGCATATTCGACGGCCAGGCTCTTGACCAGCCCGCCGATGGCACTCTTGGCCATGACGTAAGCGGCGGTATTCTTGGGCGGGCAGCCGATGGTGTAGCTCGTCTGGATGAACAGCACACGGCCAAACCTGGCCTTGGCCATGGCGGGCAGCACGGCGCGGCAGATGCGCACGGCGCTGTGGACCTGAATTTCCAGATCGCGGTCAAAGCGGGTCTGGTCGAACGCCTTGAATTTGGCGTTCACAACGGGCAGCGCGGGCAGGTGGATGAAATGCGTCGGCGCGGGGGCGGAGGCCGCCAGCACCTGCACGAAGGTATCGACCTTGGCGCGGTCCGACAGGTCCACGTCGAACGGGCGCACCTGACCGGGGAAGCGGGCGCAGAGGTCAGCCAGCTTTTCCAGATCGCCGCAGCCCTGGGCCAGCACAAGCGTATCGGCGGGCGCGTTTTGCAGCAGCCGCTCGATCAGCGCGCGGCCCACATCGCTGGTGGCACCGGTTATTAAATAGGTATAGGACATGATTTTCTCCTTGTTATTTTGCTAACCCTGCCTTGATGATGCCGCGGGTCACGCGCTTGCCGTCCTGGTTCGTGATAACAGCCTTGATCTCGGCCTCGCTGCCGATCTCGCTGACGCTGACAACCGTGCCCTTGACGGTCAGCGTGTCGCCGATGAAAATCGGCTTGGCGAATTTGCACTCCACGCCGTGGAGCAGGCAGTGCTCGCCGGGCAGATAGACGCCCGCCAGCGTAGAGAAAAAGCTCGCGCCCAGCATCCCGTAGACGACCCGCCCCGGGAAGCCGCGTCCCCGGGCGTAGTCGGCATCGATGTGGATGGGGGAGACGTCCCCCGTGATGGCGCGGAATGCGTCCATCATCTCCGGCGTGACGGTCACGGTAAATTCCTCGGTCAGGCCGGGGGTCATCTCCGCCAGCGTGTAGTGGTTCATGGCAGGCTCCTTCGTTGTTCGAAAAAAGGCGGCAGGATGCCGCCTTACATATTCTCTTGGCCCCCTCTGGAAGGCAAGGTTTTTACACCATCCGTGCAACCAGATCCAGCAGGTCGCCGACATCCTTCAGGCCGCGGACATCCGCGAGCTTGAACTTGATGTTGAACTTCTTCTCGATGGCCGTCAGCAGGTTGATCTGCTCCAGGCTGTCCCAGTCCTCGATGTCATCGGCGCAGGTGCTGCGGGTGATCTCCAGGGTGTCGTCGTCAAAATTATCGCGGAAAATATCCTGTACCGCGTTCAGAATTTCCTGTTCGCTCATAGTATAGCTCCTTTATAGTATGGTAGTTACCTATACTATAGCATAAAAGCGGGGCAGACGCAAGAAAAAGTGAGGAGAGAGGGGATGCCGCAGCGTTTCCGGGTCGATGACGAGCATCGACCCCTGCACGTAGGGGCGGATTCCATATCCGCCCGGAAAGTCTGCGGCGGCCTCTGCCTTCCCCGGGCGAGCGATGCTCGCCCCTACAGACCGTTTCCCACGGTGTTCACTCCTCACTGATTTCACAGCCCATAATCCTCCAGCCGCCGCTGCAATTCCGCCTCGTCGGCTACAAAAACACCCTGCTGCAGGGCTAAGACGTCGCTTTCGGGCAGAAGGCGGGTGTAAAGGTCGTCGTAGGTTGCCAGCGGGCCGATGCCGTCGGCGGTGTACAGCGCTACGTGCCCGCCGCTGTCCTTTAAAAGGTAGCGCGGCGCGGCGGTTTCCGGCTGCGGACGGGCAAACCAGACCAGTGCCGCCGCAAGGCAGAGCACGGCCAGCCCCGCTAACAGCGAAAGGTACAGCCCGTGCCCGTCGATTTGTCGGTTTTGCATAATAATTCCCCCTTGCACGGTTAGTATGGCCGCCATGACAGACAAAAACACCGAAAGTTGTGAATTTTACGTCTGACGCTGTACTTTTGCCCCCTTTTTGTGGTATAATCCATTCTATAGCATTGTGCAATTTCGTGTTACCACGCTTCGATACAGACCAAAGGAGGCGGTTCCCATAGAACCCAATCAGCAGCGCCATATCTCCACAGATGGCGTAAAGACGACGGCAGGCGCCACCGGCCAGCCCGGCGCACCCGCACCCAAGAACAAGAAAAAGCCCAAAAAGCGCCGCAGCATCATCGGTATGATCTTCAGCTTCATCGGCTGTATGCTCTGCCTGTGCATTATGGCGGCCAGCGTGGGCGGCGTGCTGCTGTCCATGTATATCGTGCAGGTCACGGCGGATGACGGCGAGACCCTCGATCTGGACAACCAGAAAAACCGCCAGACGTCGATCATCTACGACATCAACGGCAACGAGTACGCCTCGCTCTCCCGCAACGAGAACCGTATCTGGCGCGAGCTCTCCGCCATGCCGGAGAATCTGCAGAACGCGGTCATCGCCATTGAGGACAAAAACTTCCGCACCGAGCCCGGCATCAACCTCAAGGGCACCATCGGCGCGGCGCTGAACGCTTTCACCGGCAACCGCATCTGGGGCACGAACCGCGGTGCGTCCACGCTGGAGCAGCAGCTCATCAAGAACCTGACCGGCGATAACGAGCAGGACAACATGCGTAAGGTGCGCGAGATCTTCCGTGCGCTGGGTCTGGACAACAAGTACAGCAAGGAGACCATCCTTGAGGCGTACCTGAACACGATCCCGCTGACCGGCATCATCCACGGTATGGAGGCCGGCTCCATCGAGTATTTCGGCAAGCATGTCGAGGATCTGACCCTGGCCGAGTGCGCGACGCTCGCCTCCATCACGAAGAACCCGACGAAGTACAACCCCGCCACGAACCCCGAGGAGCTCATCAAGCGCCGCAACCACGTGCTGTATGAGATGTACACCCAGGGGTATATCACCGAGGCCGAGTTCAACGCCGCCAAGGCCGAGACTGTCACCCTGACCGAAAAGACGAGCACCACCGAGAACGCGACCCGCTCGTCCAGCAACTCCTGGTTCACCGATGCCCTGTACACCCAGCTGCTGAGCCAGCTGCAGGAGGACCTGAACTACACCGCCGACGAGGCGAAGGAGCTGATCTTCTCCGGCGGTCTGCGCATCTACTCCACCGTTGACCCCAAGGTGCAGGAGGGCGTCGAAAAGACGATGTACAATGAGGACGACCTCATCCCCGCCTTGTGGCATGAGGAGCCCGTCTGCCTGCGCGATTATCCCGCAGATTCCAGCAGCTGGGACGAAGTCCAGTACGACGACGCCACCGGTCTGCCCATCACGAAGGACGGCTATGCGGTCTACGGGCAGGAGGCCATCCCCGTCTACGCGGACGAGGAAGGCACGACGCTGAAAATGGGTACCTCCACCGACCCCGATTACCCCAACGACACCACCGTCTACCTCTGCGTGTATGAGAAGGTACGCACCCAGGCCGCTATGGCAATCGTGGACTACAGCGGCAACATTCTGGCTATCGGCGGCGGCATCGGCGAGAAGAAGTACGATTTGGGCTTCAACCGCGCGACCTCCCCGCATCAGACCGGTTCTACGATGAAACCCATCGGTGCCTACGCGCTGGCGCTGGATTATAAGCTCATCAACTATTCTTCGCAGATTTTGGACTCCCCGTACTACTCGGCCGAGGACAAGAAGGTACTGAAGGATCAGTATATCGGCGTCATGAGTCCCTTCTCCGAGGCGGCGCAGTCCCGCAGCGATGTGTGGCGCGCCTGGCCGACGAACTACGGCGGTGCAGGCGGTCAGGGCAACCCGATGCTCGTCTACGACGCATTGCAGCAGTCTTACAACACGGTGGCTGTCTGGGTCGGCGATATGGTCGGCGTGGACTACCTGTACAACTTTGTCCATGACACGCTGGAATGCAGCTATATCAGCGCCGAGAACGATATGGACCTCGGACCGCTGGTCCTGGGCTCCCAGAGCAGCGGCCTGACTGTGGTGCAGCTGGCCGGTGCGTACACGATGTTCAACACCGGTACATTCACGACACCGCACTACTATACCGAGATCACCGATTACCAGGGCAACATGATCCTGGACAACAACAAGTATATCAACACGACCCAGGCCATCAGCGCGGACACGGCGTACATCATGAACCGCATGATGTGGAATGTCCTGCACAGCAGCAAGGGTACTGCCTACGGCAAGGGCCCCGACGGCGAGATGGACTCTGTGGCCAAGACCGGTACGACGAGCAACTACAAGGACTACACCTTTGCCGGTCTGACGCCGTACTATGTCACTGCCATCTGGTGGGGCTGTGACCGCCCGACCGAGATGGACACGCTGGGCAAGGCGGGCAAGAATGCCAGCCCCATCCAGTACGCCTGGAAGGCACTGATGGAGGACCTGCAGGCCGACCTGCCGGTCAAGGAGTTTGCCAAGGGCGAGAACGTCGTCGAGAAACACTTTGACACCTCCACCGGCGCGATCATCTCCAGCGGCGGCAGTGTGGGCTATTACACCGAGGACAACCTGCCCGACAACAGCTACACGGTCTCCGAGGACGACCCCTACGCCGCCCTGGCCCAGGCCGCCGCGGACGCTGCCGCCGCCGCAGGGGACACCACGGCAACGGAGTAAAGAGCCTTCCCCCGCGGGGGAAGGTGGCGCACAGCGCCGGATGAGGGGCAAGTTCGCCTTAACTGCCCGTGAATGGGTCGTAATGGCAAGGCCGCTCCTCATCAGTCACCTACGGTGACAGCTTCCCCCAAGGGGGGAAGCCTTGTTAGACAATGACCCTCGACTGTGAAGCAGTCGAGGGTCATTGTTTTTGTATCGGATACAGTTGTGCTCGCACAAAAGATATCGACTTTTCCCTGCTGTGGGCTGTGCAATTTGACAAATTGCACAAAAACCGCCGCAAAAGGCTTGCAACCGGGCCTTGCCCGTGGTATGATGGGACACATCGAGAACAGTTGTACACAAGGGGGATACATGATGGCCGAGAGGCGTTTTCTGCTGGTAGACGCGGATGTTCTGCCGGAAGTCTTTGTCAAGGTGCTGCAGGCCAAGGAGCTGCTGGCCTCGGGTGCGGTGAGCAATATCTCCGCCGCGGCCAAGCAGGCAGGCATATCACGCAGTGCTTTCTATAAATATAAGGATACGGTGTTTGACGCCGAGACCGGGCGCGAGTCCATCACCGTGGTGGCAACGCTGCTGGATAAGACCGGCGCACTGCAGGGGCTGCTGTCGGGCATTTCGGCGGCGGGCGCGTCCATCGTGACCATCACCCAGTCCCGCCCGGAGAACGGCGCAGCCCAGGTCGAGGTCACAGTCCGCACCGGCACGATGCAGATGCCGGTGGACGAGATGCTGACCCGCCTGTCCCACCAGCCGTGCGTGGTGGAGATCCACAGAGGCGCGTGACCGCAGGGTAGGGGCGAGGTATGCCTCGCCCGCAGCCTTGCCGGAATAGCTCTATCGCGGGAAAGCCGCGGGCCGGGCATGCCCGGCCCCTACAGAGCATATACCGAGTGTAAGAATAGGGGGATTTTTCCAATGGCTAAAATCGCAATCATGGGCTTCGGCACGGTCGGCTCCGGTGTGCTGGAGGTCTGCCGCCGCAATGCAGCCTCCATCGCCCGCCGCGCCGGTGAGCCCGTCGAGGTCAAATATATCCTGGATGTGCGGGACTTTTCCGGTTCTCCGGATGCCGCGCTTTTTACGAAATCCATCGACACGATCCTGAATGACCCCGAAATCAAGGTCGTCGTCGAGACCATTGGCGGCACAAAATTTGCCTACCCTTATGTGCGCCGGTGCCTCGAGAGCGGGCGCAGCGTCTGCACCTCCAACAAGGAGATGGTCGCAACCTACGGCGCAGAGCTGCTGGCCCTTGCCAAAGAGCACAGCGCGGCCTTCCTGTTTGAGGCCAGCGTCGGCGGCGGCACGCCGATCATCACCCCGATGCACCAGTGCCTGGCCGCCAACCATATCAGCAGCATCCGCGGCATCGTCAACGGCACGACGAACTTCATGCTGACGAAGATGAAGCGCGAGAACATGGGCTTTGACGAGGCCCTGAAAATTGCCCAGCAGCTCGGCTACGCCGAGACGAAGGACCCCGGCGACGATGTGGATGGCCGCGATGCCTGCCGCAAGATCGCCATTCTGGCCAGCCTCGCCTGCGGGCATCACGTCTACCCGGACAACATCCCGACCCGCGGCATCCGCGACATCACCGTTGCTGACATCAAGGCCGCCGAAAAGCTCGACAGTGCCATCAAGCTGATCGCCTGGTACAACGAGGGCGGGGACGGTCAGATGGCCGCGGGCGTCGAGCCGATGCTCGTCTCCAACTCGAACCAGCTGGCGGGCGTCGATGACGTGTTCAACGCCGTTTTGATGAAGGGCGATATGCTCGGCGACGTCGTGTTCTACGGCAAGGGCGCGGGCAAGCTGCCCACCGCCAGCGCCGTTGTGGCCGACGTCATTGACGCTTTGAAAGAGGGCGTCAAGGTACACGACTCGCTGTTCTGGAAGCCCGCCGAGAAGCCGGAGGGTATGCTCGCGGACAGGAACACCTATCCGTGGTATCTGCGCGTGACCGGTGTGGCGGCGGTGCTGCTGCCCAGCGTGGCCGGTGCGGGCCATGTGGTCTTTGAGGACAACGGCGAGGCCGCCTATCTGGTCGATGCCGCCACGTCTGCGGATATTGCCGCTGTCACGGAGAAAATCGAAGTGCTGGGCGGCAAGGTCGCGCTGGCCATGAAGAAGCTGGAAGACTGAGAGGGGGGCAGGGTATATGGTAACTGTAACCGTCCCGGCCACCAGCGCCAACGTCGGCGCCGGGTTTGACTCGCTGGGTCTGGCCGTTTCGATGCACAACGTCTTTACGTTTGAGGAATCGGACCGCATTCAGATTTCGTCCGTCGATGGGACCCACGTCCCGGCGGGCAGCAACAACCTGGTCTACCGCTCGGCCCGGGTCGTCTATGACCAGCTGGGCATCCCGCTGAAGGGTCTGCGCATCACCCAGCGCAACGACATCCCGATGGCGCGCGGCCTCGGGTCCAGCTCGGCCTGCATCGTGGCGGGCATCATGGGCGCGAACGCCCTGCTGGGCGACAAGCTGACCGAGCGCCAGATGCTGACGCTGGCGACGGCCATCGAGGGCCATCCCGACAACGTCGCCCCCGCCATGCTGGGCGGCTTTGTGACCAGCGTCATCGACGAGGGCCAGGTCTACAGCGTCAAGAAGGACATTGACCCCGAGCTGGCGTTTGCGGCGTTTGTGCCGGACTTCCGCCTGCTGACCAGCAAGGCGCGCGCGGCGCTGCCCGCCATGGTCAGCCATAAGGATGCCGTCTACAACCTGTCCCGCGCGGCGCTGGCCACGGCGGCCTTCTGCGAGGGCAACTACGCGCTGCTGGGTGTGGCGACCAAGGACGTGCTGCACCAGAAGTACCGCCTGCCGCTGATCGAGGGCGGCGACGACGTCTTTGAGCTGGCGCAGGACCTGGGTGCGCAGGCCGTTTACATCTCGGGCGCCGGGCCGACCATCATGGCCGTTGTGCACAAGGACGACACCGAGTTTTTCACCCGCGCAGAGGCAGCGCTGGCTGCGGACAGCCCGCTGCGCCATTTTACCGTGCATCGTCTGCTGGCCGACAACGTCGGCGCAGTGGTGAGCTGATACAGGAACAGGGGAGAGAGTACACCAATGGGCTTGATCGTACAAAAATTCGGCGGCTCCTCGGTCAAGGACCGGGACCGCATCTTCAACGTGGCGCGCATCGTCATGAACACCCGCAACGCCGGCAACGACGTTGTCGTGGTCGTCTCGGCGCAGGGCGACACCACCGACGACCTGATCGCCAAGGCGGCGGAGATCACCTCCGACCCGTCTCACCGCGAGATGGATATGCTGCTGGCCGCAGGCGAGGAGATTTCGATTTCCCTGCTGACGATGGCCTTGCAGGAGCTGGGCGTCTCCGCCATCAGCCTGACGGGCTGGCAGGCGGGCTTCAATACAGACCGCGCCTACTCCAAGGCACGCATCAAGCGCCTGGACACCGAGCGTGTCGAGAGTGAGCTGGCGCGCAACCGTGTGGTCGTTGTGGCAGGCTTCCAGGGCCTGAACCGCTCCGACGACATCACGACGCTGGGCCGCGGCGGCAGCGATACCTCCGCCGTGGCGCTGGCCGCTGCGCTGCACGCGGACCGCTGCCAGATCTTCACCGACGTCGAGGGCGTCTACACCGCAGACCCGCGCAAGATCCCCAAGGCAACCAAGCTCAAGGAGATCACGTTTGACGAGATGCTCGAGCTGGCGTCCCTGGGCGCGCAGGTGCTGAACAACCGCAGCGTCGAGCTGGCCAAAAAGTACAATGTCGAGCTGGAGGTCATCTCCAGCATCAATCCGGTGCCCGGCACCGTTGTTAAGGAGGAGACCAAAGTGGAAGGTATGCTCATCAAGGGTGTTGCAAAGGACACCGACGTCGCCGTTTTGACCGTGAAGGACGTGCCGGATGTGCCCGGTATGTCGTTCAAAATTTTCAGCCTGCTGGCCCAGAAGAACATCAACGTTGACATCATTCTGCAGACCACGGGCCGCGACGGCAAGAAGGACATGAGCTTCACCGTGCCCCTGGGCGACGCCGAGAGCGCCGTTGCCGCGCTGAAAAACGCCACGCACCGCATCGGCGGCGGCGACATCACCGTTGACAAGACCTGCGCGAAGGTCTCCATCGTCGGCGCGGGTATGCAGAGCCACTCCGGCGTGGCCTCCACGATGTTCGAGGCACTGTTCAACCAGAACATCAACATCAAGATGATCTCCACCAGTGAGATCAAGATCAGCGTCATCATCGACGAGGCTGACGCCGACAAGGCAGTTGCCGCCATCCACGACGCAATTATCAACTGATTGTAAGGTCTTATATAGAGGGAAATGGGTCGTCCCCCGTGCACACGATGGTGCACGGGGGACGTTGTGTATTTATATATAAAGACAAGCGGGCAGAGCCCCTCAGACCTCGCGGGCTTCGCCCGCGAGAAAGCCTTCTCACGCAGTGGGGAGGTGGTCGAGCGTCAGCGATGACCGGAGAGGCTCTGCCCGCTTCCTGCTATTACAAAAGCTTCTCACCTGCTGCAAACTTCGCCGTCAGCTTACCCTTGCCAAGGTACGCATACCGCTCCAAACGCTCCGCAGCGCTGAACGCCCGCATATTTTTAAGCGGGTCATCATCCAGCACCAGCGCGTCAAACGCATAGCCGTCCTCAAACAGGCCGACCTTCTCGCCAAAATCGGCCCAGAAATCTCCGCCGCCGACAGTCGCCATATACAGCGCCTCCACCATCGTCAGCGGCTTTTCACTCTGGTCGATATACCGCCAGCGCAGCTTGCTGACCTGCACGGCGGTAGCCATGACCGTGAACAGGTCCAGCGTCTGACCGCCGGCCACGTCGCTGCCCAGGCCGACGCGCCAGCCGCCGTGCAGGTAGTGCGCCGCGGGGGCGATGCCCGCAATGACATTCTCGTTGCTGGTGGGGCAGTGGGCGATCATGACGCGGTTCTGCTTCATCAGCGCGGCCTCGTCATCGGGGCTGTAGATGCAGTGCGCCATGACAGTGGGCACGCCGCCGAACAGGCCGTACCGGCTGTAGCTCTCGCCGTAGAATTTTGTGCCGGGGCACAGCTCGGCGACCCACGCGATCTCGCCCGGATTTTCGGACAGGTGACTCTGCGCAGGTACGTTGTATTCTCTTGCCAGTTCGCCGAGACCGCGCATATACTCGTCACTCGTGCTGGGGGTGAAGCGCGGCGTGATCATCGGGCGCACCGGGCCCGCGTGCAGGGTGTTTTCGGCGCGGCAGGTATCCAGCCAGCGGCGCGTCTCGGCCAGACCCGCGGCGGCGGACGGCTCACGGTAGCTGTCGGGGCTGTTGCGGTCCATACCCAGCTTGCCGACAAAGGCGGAAAGCCCCGCGCCGCGCAGCTGGTGCATCAGTTCGAGCGTTGCGTCGGTGTGCAGCGTCGCAAAGATGCAGGCGCGCGTTGTGGCGCTGTTTTTCAGGTCGCGCACAAAATAGGAGTAGCCCAGCCTGGCGTAGGCCGGGTCGGCGTAGTGGGCTTCCTCGGGGTAGGTGTACTGCTGCAGCCAGTCCAGCAGCTCCAGATCCATCGCCGTGCCGCAATAGCTGTATTGCGGCGCGTGCAGATGTAGGTCCACAAGACCCGGCGTGATGATTTTACCCGTATAGTCGAGAACTTTCACCCCGGCGGGGGCAGTCTCGCTGAATCCGGCGCACAGGCCGTTTTCACACAGCAGATAGCCCTCGCGGACGCGGAGGGTGTCCGGGGCGGGGGTGTCGAGGAAGGTGCCTTTCAGGGTGAAAGTGTTCATATAGTATACCTCTTTATATAGAATTGCTCTGTAGGGGCCGGGC
>ONZT01001483.1_pt1 | contig 13224 bp, 10 predicted proteins | sample 1671571 | NCBI WGS metagenome assembly ONZT01 (sample SAMN06348170, study PRJEB24527) | human gut metagenome | biome: human gut; feature: ankylosing spondylitis patient; material: feces | host: Homo sapiens | place: China | collected 2015-10
TTTGTTTTCCCTTACTACGGCTATCGATATGAATAAAAATCGCCCTGCAATAAGAATGATTCTTACGGTCTTTCCGGTAAAGGGCGTTTATTTTATCACAACGTTGCTGAAGGCGTTGCACTTGATTTAAAGGAATTGCATCCCCCATACAAGTCTCACGTTTACTGTTCGACAGATACGAATCATCCCGAATACCATCTTTGGCATCTTGAATGATGATATGCACTTCGGCTCCTTCCTGCATCAGGTTACGTGCCAGACGGAGTGCAATATCATAAGCGTATTCATCTTCATGCAGTTCGTATCTACCCACTTTTCCAATAGCTCCCGGATCGGGACCTCCGTGTCCGCTGACCACATAGAAACAAGCACCGGCAAGACGGTTGGAAGTGACTTTCACATTAGCCAGTTGCTTTCCAAACAGAGGCTCATTGATGGTGGTTCCTATTTTTGTCGATTTAGCTTTTGAAGATGGTTGCTTTGTCCCGGCGCTTTCGGAAGTTGTGTTCTTGGCACCCGTATTTTTGGCAGGAGTAGTCTTGGCAGAAGTAGTTGTCGATTTCTTTACCGGAGGAATAACATAAGTCACGCCTACTTTTAGCACATTATTCTTTCCCAGCTTCTGCTTATTCAACTCTATAAAATCGTCGTAATACTTCTTCGGAGAACGGTTGTGCCTCAACAGAAAAGAAGAGATGCCCTCACCCGCCTTCGGAGTTGCCTTCTGCTGCGCCCAAAGAGTTGTGCCCGAAAAAAGAAAAGCTAAGAATAAAAGAATATAGAGTTTATTTTTCATAACTACATTAACTATCTCCTTCGCAAGAGTTATCATTTCACTCATAAACAGGGCAAAAATACAATTATTTTCCCTACTTTTGCAGCATTAAAACATTTTTTGAAATAAAACATTAAAACCCGATAACATTATGGCAAAACAATTCAAACCGGAAACCCTGTGTGTACAGGCTGGATGGACGCCTAAAAAAGGCGAACCACGCGTATTGCCCATCTATCAAAGTACAACTTTCAAATACGATACCAGCGAGCAAATGGCCCGCCTGTTCGATTTGGAAGACAGTGGTTACTTTTATACCCGCCTGCAAAATCCAACGAATGACGCCGTTGCCGCCAAAATCGCCGCTCTTGAAGGTGGTGTAGCCGCTATGCTGACTTCCAGCGGTCAGGCAGCCAACTTCTATGCCATTTTTAATATCTGCCAGGCAGGAGATCACTTCGTTTGTTCTTCCGCTATTTATGGAGGTACGTTCAACCTGTTCGGAGTGACGATGAAAAAACTAGGCATCGATGTGACTTTCGTAAATCCGGATGCCAGCGAAGAAGAAATTTCTGCAGCTTTCAAACCGAATACAAAGGCTTTGTTTGGCGAAACAATTTCCAATCCTTCTCTGGAAGTGTTGGATATTGAAAAGTTCGCACGTATCGCACACAGTCACGGGGTCCCCTTGATTGTTGACAATACCTTCCCTACTCCTATCAACTGTCGCCCGTTTGAATGGGGAGCTGACATCGTAGTTCATTCTACTACCAAATATATGGACGGACACGCTACAAGCGTAGGTGGCTGTATCGTAGATAGCGGTAATTTTGACTGGGATGCTCACGCAGAAAAATTCCCGGGACTTTGTACTCCGGACGAGTCTTACCACGGACTGACTTACACGAAAGCATTCGGCAAAGGTGCCTATATCACCAAAGCAACCGCGCAACTGATGCGTGACCTCGGCAGCATCCAAAGTCCACAAAACTCTTTCTTATTGAATCTGGGACTTGAGACACTGCACCTGCGTATGCCTCAACACTGCCGTAACGCACAGAAAGTGGCCGAATATCTTTCTAAAAATGAGAAAGTAGCTTGGGTAAACTATTGTGGTCTGCCGGACAACAAATATTACAGCCTGGCACAGAAATATATGCCGAACGGTTCTTGCGGAGTCATCTCCTTTGGTCTGAAAGGCGGACGTGATGTGTCTATCAAGTTTATGGATTCACTGGAATTCATCGCTATCGTTACTCACGTAGCTGATGCACGCAGTTGCGTGCTCCATCCGGCAAGCCATACTCACCGCCAGTTGACGGATGAGCAACTGATGGAAGCCGGTGTACGTCCGGACCTGATCCGCCTATCGGTAGGTATCGAAAATGCGGATGATATCATTGCTGATATCGAACAGGCTTTGAACGCATAACAATACCGTAAAGGTATCAAATACTAAGAGAAGGCACGGGAATGAAAGATTTTCCGTGCCTTTTTATTTACCACAAAAAGAAAGTTAATTTCGAAGAGAATCATTTCAAATGTGAACCGATAAATCCTTCCGGATGATTATAAATCCTCGGCAGACAAACTGGAAATCACTGTATCCACCCAATATACAACTGTTCTATCCGCTGGCAGAACTCCTTCCAGATAAGGTGAATCGGATACCTCCTCCAACCATGCCGTAGTAATCGGTCCTCTTTCTCTTGTAGAACTTTGAGTTCCTAAATACGGACTAAAATTAAAAAACGTGTGTTGTTGCTCTACATTATTTTTATCTATATATGTAAAGACAAAAGCCTTTTTCTGTTTTCCACCCAATGAAACCCACTCTATCTGGTATGTTCCTTCAACAAGAATTTGCTCATCCTCTGTCTTATAAATGAATTTCCCTCCTGTTCCTTCTTCAGATAAATGATATACATCATCCGGCCGCAAAATACAGATATCTCCTTTATTTATAAAAGAATAAGGAGCCATTGCCACATTTACTTTTTCCTGCAACTCGCTTTCCGAATCCAATGACAACATATCTTCACTGGGTCTGGAAACCTGAAATTCAGGTTGGTCGACGCACATAAATGTCAATACGCCATAAGAAACAGTCACAGGCAGGGTGACATAATTACCATCCTTATCAGTAACGGTAACCGTTACTTTCCCTTTTTTACCATGCGAACTAAGCCATAATCGGTTGTCGATGACTGTTGCTGTCACAATTGTTTCATCGGAGCTTTGTGCAGAGTAGCCACCTTTTCCATTGGCTATCCCGATATTCTCCGCTTCCCATCCGTTAAGATACAAAACTGTAGAAGAAACAGTGTTTGTACAAGTTCCTGTTTCGTCAACCAGTTCGGAACCACTAAATAAGATAATCTCTGCATCATCTTGACAGGCTGATACACAAAAAGCCATAACAGAAAGAAGAAAGAAGCCCAATAAAGTTTTTGTTTTCATATTTTCAGTGGTATGGTTAAATCCCGGCATATGCCATTGTTTTGCAAAGATATAAAGTATTTGTAAAAAACACTATCTTTGTATGAAAAGTTACCAATAGTACAGATCCACTAGATTCTTCCATACAGTGTAAGTTATATGAAATATACAACAGAAGGTCATTGAAAAAGGACGTTCCCGGGGGAAAAAGGGAATGGGAAATACGGGAACGTCCTCAAAACATAACAATACAGAAATATGGACTTTCACAAGGGCGCATTTCTGTCTCTCTTATGCAACATTCCCTTCTATAAAAATATGGAGGAAATATCTGGAGAGGATATTATTATGTGGGAAATTTAGTTTATAGTCTTAAAAGCAATCTGATTGCATCAAAGTGATGAACGATAGGCAGTCCGAATATATTCTCCTACTGCATTGTCATCATTGATTTCTATGTATTTTTTCAATAAATCCGCAAATCCGGATTTTATCTGTTCCGTTTGCTTGTTCTCGCAGGCTGTAGAATATTCATCAACAGCCATGAGAAAATCCTGCATTCGTTCATTCAGCATTGTTCCTCCTGTGCAAACCACATCGGAAATATAGGCTTGGATACTACCATTTTCTATGACAACAGGGAGGCGGTATTCCAGTCCCGATTTGCTGGCACGAATAGAAAGCACTTTTACTACGGGCGACACAATAGTCCCCGTATCGGAAAAATCAAACTTTCCGTGGATTATTTCTGCACTATCTACCGGCTGCCCGCTCGAAACATCTTTCATATAAACCATTTTTCCTTCGAATTCGGGCAAAGGTGCACTGCCGTTAATCTCGTAACCTTTTATCTGATGCCCGGTGCAAGCCACTATCAGACATATTCCCGGAAGAAAAGATAAAAGTTTCACATATCTGTTCATTAAGCTCTTCATTCTTCTTTAAAAAAGAAAAGCCGTCCGCACTATCAGCTGAACGGCTTTCTCTTTTCATTCATACATTTGTATAATCATTCATCCTTAGAATCTGAATCCCAGTTTCACCACAGGCATTTCAAATATTTTGATATTGTGGTGACTGGCGTTATATTTATCAAATCCTTTCGGGCAAATCTGTATCAAGTCATAGCGGTAAGCCAGAGGGTGCATTTCGAAACCGAAAACAAAACCTTTGGCAATGCTATACTCAATACCTGCTACGGCAGCTACTTTGAAACCGTACATCTGACCGGCTTTACTTCCGGAAACATAGACCTGTGACGGAAGTTCTTCCGAGTCGTCACTATCCTTGTAGGTGTCTCCGGTGTATGGTTCGGTCGTTTCAATGCGTGCCATCTGGAAGCCGAGTGCGCCTCCGAGATATGGATGAATACGTTCGTTGCGAGTCTTGAAATAGTAGTTGGAACCGACAGATACATACCAGTTGTTAGTCATCTGCGCATTGATATAACTTTGCGCAGGGATAATCATGTCAGGTACACTGTTGTCTCCTTCTACATAGTCTTTCTTAGGAGTGAGGCTAACGTTCATGCTGAACTGGAAATTTACATCCCAATTGTCAGACACAAAATACTTACCTTCAATTCCGGCTATATTGACCAGACTATTATTATTCAGACTCCCGATGTTCAGATAGCGGTTCAGATCGCCGGAGTTATCCTTCCCTCCATTGGGAAGTCCGACTACTCCTCCGTCATTGGAGAACTTAGGAAGCAGATAAGAGGTGTTCTCGTTAAAGAACTTTCCGCTACCAAGCAGGACTGAAACCTGCCACTGTCCTTTCTTCGGGGCAAACGACGCATCATCACTGCTGCTGTAATGCTGCGCCATTGAAGGCGCAGCTGTCATACAGGTCAGCAAAAGTAATGTGCATAGTTTTTTTATCATCTTGTTACTTTTACGTAGTTAGGGAATTATTTCAAGAAGATAGCAAGAAGTGCTTTCAATTGAGCGCTTGCAGCATCATAGTCTGCCTTGGCAGCATCATATTCAGCCTGTTTTACTTTGATCTTTTCCTGGATATTTGCAAATGTATCCTTGATATAATCATTATCAGTATAAGTACCTTCGGCCAACTTTTCTAAATTTCTTTCAGCAGTAGCCAAAGCTGCTTTTTTATCAAGAAGGCCAGTAACAGCTTTTAAATATTCAGCATTAATAGCTTCTTTGATTTCCTCCAAAGTCATATCTTTATAATCATCGCCCAACTCATCAAGGCTAGCAATATATTCAGAAATTGTAGATTCAATCTTATCTTTTATAGCATCTTTATAGTCATAATCCTCACTAACTTTCTTAATATTTGCCTCTACTTCCTTAAATACTTTATCATAAGCAGTTTTAGCATCAGCCAAAGCAGTCTCTGCTTTCGTTACATTTGCAGCCAATTCTGTTTTTTTCTTATCCAGCGTAGTTTGTTCTTTAGCTTTTTGAGCAGTAAACTCTGCTTTCAAAGCTTTATAAGTATCAGCCTGATTTATCACAGCTGTCAGACGTGCAGCTTCTGCCGTAGCATAAATAGAGATACCAAGAGTTCCATAGTCACCATTTTGCAATTCTGTTGCCAGTCTATTGCCATCAACTTCCTTAAGAACCATATCAGCTGACACAGCAACCCTTCTAGGTTCATTATCACGATTAAAGTTATCACCAAACACTTTTGTTGAAGCTTTTTTCCATGAGTCATATGGAACATCACCAGCAGATGCTCCAAGTTCAAGAAGCTTGTTTGCATCAGCTTGTTCTATTTTATTAGCTTTTGTCACAGCACCGGCTGTCCATTCTATTAAATTTAATTCTAGCCCTACAATTGACTTGAAGTTTGCTAAAGGATTGGCTATTATCCAAGCAGAAATTGCTTTTTTAGTATTGGTAGAAGCCTCTGTTGCTTCTGCTTTTGTACTTTTAAGCTCTTTATCCAAAGCATCCTGATAGTATTCAGCCAAGGCAGTAGCTAATATACTGATATTAGCATCCTGTGTTCTAGCAGCATCGCCCAGTTTATTATAAGCAGCTATTGCAGTTTCGGCAGCTTTTTTTGAAGCATTTATATCAATAGCTTCAACTTCAATATATTTATCGCGAGCTTTCTCCCACGCCTTATAGTCAGCATCGTAAGTTTCATTCGCTTTTGTTGCTTCAGCATCTGCTTTCACGACTTCAAGTTTAGACCATGCAAGATCTTCTAAATCAATCCCTTGAGTAGCTGCATCAATAAGCTTATTCCAGCCATCAATCTGTTCTTGCGCCTTAGTAACTAGTACAGTTTTTGCATAGCTGAATTCACCTGTTGATTTATTATAGCCAGCTACTCCACCAGAAATACCATCAAAAGCATCATTCAAGCCTTTAAGAATGCTCTGATCTGCTTTCTTAGAATAAGCAGAAGCTACATTAGTAGTAGTATTAACTTTATCAAGAGCACCCGTAGCATCGGCTAATTTTTTCTCTGCAGTAGTTTTGTTCTTTTCTAAGTTAGGATTAGCAACTTTTAATTCTTCTTTTTTAAGTTCATATTGTCGTTTCTGAACATCCAATGTTGCCATTTCATCCTTCAGCTTTTTAACCTCTGTTTCCCAATCAGCTAATGTAGTATATTCATTATCCAAAATAGCCTTATATCCATCAGCTGTTTTTTGTGCTATATTCAAATTGGATTCAGCGATTTCCACAGCATTCTTCAATTTAGCCTCGATGTTTCCATCAGCTACCCAATTAGGATAGTCCGCCAACTGTTCCTGAAGTTTCTTCAAGCTGCCTTCTGCATATCCGTTATTTGCATTATCCGGATTTTGTGTAATTACATAATATGTAATATACTTTTCATCAGTACCAGTAGTAGTTGTTGTTCCAGCTCCTTCGCCAACACTTGTCTGTGAACTTGTTGATTTAGATACAAGTCTTTGTTCAGTCTCAACTTCTGTCGTTGAATATCCATACATAGCCTTATCCATAGCTATCTTAGCATAAGCAACTTTTGCCTCTACAACATTTAAACGTAATTGTTCTTCATCTGTCAGCAACAACTTGGAAGCTTCAATCTGTTCCATAGCTTGTTTGTAAGCTTCCTGTGCTTTAGCAGTGGCAGTTTCGGCAAGAAGCATTTTTTCCTTATACTGCTCAACAATCAATGCCTTTTCATTTTCCCACTTAGTTTTGTCAGCTTCCGCTTTTGCAATGGCAGCTTCCGCTTCTGCTTTTGCTTGTGCAGTAGCAGCTTCTTCCTTTTCAATCAGGAGTTGCTTCAACTGAATATCCAGTTCATGCAACTGCAAATCAATTTCTGCAGATTTATTCTGAAGTGCCAAACCTGCATTAACTAACTCTTGCTCCGCAACCTGTGCTTTTCTCAATTCAGCCTCTACAAGCTCAACTGCAGCTTGAGCTTTGATAAAATCAGACTTTGCTCCCCTAAGTTCTGCAATGCCTTCCGGTTCATCGGTATCAATACATCCCGTGAATGTCGCCGTCGTACCTGCCATGAGCAAGGTTGCGACTAAATACGTCCATTTTCTCATAAAAGTAAATTAAATGTTATACAATTAATAAATAAAAAATTTGTTTGTACTAATTCATGATTTATTTCGCTTCACTCCCCCTCTTCCCGTTACTTTGTAGGTAACGGGAAAACCCTTGTGCCTGCTCTTTTAGAGTAGTCTATACTAGAAAATAATACGATATATGACGAATCTTCTTACCCCTGCTTATGAGAAAAAGTAGAGGGGCGGGAAATCTATTGCAAAATTTAGACGTTAACAAAGCTCTAAGACAAAGAATCCACGTGTTCTTCTGTGTTTATTCCTATTTTGAGTAGTTTATTAGAAAAAATGTACGATTTTGTTTGGATGTTTTAAGAAATATGCTCATATTTGCAGCGTCTTTTCTTCCCATTACCTACAAAGTAACAGCACTATCAATCAGCTACTTGCCACAAATATAGTTCCTCTTCAGCGAAGATAGAATCGTCACATTTGCTTCATCTATTTTCTTATTCTTAAAAGGTTTTAGATAAGTCTCTGTGACAATAATGGATGAATGTCCCATCGCCTCTGAAATAATGCCTGGATGTATCTCGCAATAATATGCCATTGTAGCCCAAGTATGCCGAGCCGTATATGAGCTTAAATCAGAAGTCAATGCAAGTACTTGTTTCAGCAACAGAAGCTGATAGTTAAAATTACGCAAAGCTATCTGATATTCCCTGTAGGTAGCTTCGGTACTCTCTCCGCCAGTCAGTATGGGAAAAAGATAAGGAGAAGCAGAATCGGTGTTCATATACTTTTTTATTAGTTTCATAGTTTCCGGCAGAAGCGTCACAGTTAGAAGCCGCCCGGTTTTTCTACGACGATAAGTAAGCACATTCCCCACCATATCCTGCTTTTTAAGATAGGCAAGATCTACAAACGGCATACCACGAAGCATGAACATTAAGAAAAAATACGCGCGCGTACGTTGTAATTCTTCCCTTCCCTGATGAATTTGTTTGGGAAGCTCTTTCATCAATCGTTCCATATCCTCCTTTTCCAGTGCACGCTTTCTGTCAGCACGCGTTCCTGTATAAACATACCGGAAATGATGCGGTATATAAGATGCCATACGACGGTCAACCGCGCGGTTGTACACCGCCCTCAATGTACGCATATAGGTTGAAACCGTGTTCCAACTACAATCCTTTTCCCGCAAATACGTTTCAAAACTTTTAAGAAACTCCTGATTCACTTTCTTGAATGACAGATTCCTGCTCCCGTTAAATGCAATGATAGCATTCATGCTACTCCTGTAAACATGAGCAGTTCCATAATTCCCACTTTTTCGAAGCCCTTCAGCTACTTCCTTCATAAATGAAATCAAATTCCCCATTTTTATTAATTTTAGTTATCACTCAAGCACGTCCCTGAAGAAAAGCGCCCTCACCGCAATTCCCCCAATGCTCTTAATTCAAAATCTCAAAGTATCATCATACAAATATGATGAATTATGTTTTCTTTATATACACCCGATGTGTTCCTCTGCCATCAATCCCGATACCGGAACCGGGCGTATACGCCCATTGGCGCAATTCATTGGTAGCCGCTGTGCGCAGCAGACCTGTCAGCTTCCGGTATTCGTAGACTGTCAAAAAAGGATGTTCCTCCAAATATCTGACAGCCAATGCAAGCCGTTGCTCCGGAGTATACTTCTGTGAAGAACGTTGCGACTTCCACGGGGCTCTTTCCAGCAGACATCTTCCATTGATACGCCTTATCATCTTCCTGTCTACACGAAAGTTCACGTTTCCCACCACAATGCTTCGTGCGTTACGATGGGTTTCGCCTTCTCCGGCCTTTTCACGCTCTTTATCTTTGCATAACGCCAACGAAGGAGAGAATGTTCCAATGCCATCCAGCTTCACAGACTTGCCTTCTGCCATCTGATGTGCCATCTCAATACCTATTTGTGTAATTACGCCTTCCACATCTCCGACATTAAAACCACTACTGGATGCTATCTGACGTATCAGCTCCTCGGTAGAAACCTGATCCATCATTGCAAACCGAGGATAAAGTACTTGTTCGCCCGTTCCATGAATATCGGGCATTTCTTCCATTACATACATTGCCATAGTACTAAAGTTTATTTGAAATATTGATTACTAATAGAAAACATCCTTGCTATAGGTAGAAAACTTGTTCTCCCCTAGAAGAAAAGTTCTTTTTCCCTTAGGGCAAACTAAAACCGCAAGTTCTGGTTTTATAACTGAAACTTCTGATTACATAATCAAAAGTTCCGGTTTTATAATCAGAACTTGCGGTTATAGTTTTCTTACCAACAAAGATACGTTTTCCTGCCGGGATAAGCAAGTTTAATCCCTATGAAAAGGAAGTTTGATTACGATTCAGTTACTATCACCGTTTCTTTACTTTATATCCTTTCAAGGTAAAACCTACTTCAAACAAATTCAAAAGGGCTATCCGGATGTTATCTTCAATATAGGTTCCCATAGTATCATATTTCGCAAAGTAGACGGGAAGCAGCCTGTTATTCCTCCTATAGCTTTCATCCGGTGTTTTACCGGTAAAACGTTCTTTCTTCTTCACTCCCCAACGAACGGTTTTACTGCAAGGGAGAGGTATACCGATCGTCAACACTTTTTCTTTTGTTGCCGTATCGGTGATTCCATGTTTCCGGATACTGATATGGCTGGCTCCCAAATAAGTGCCGATATAAAGGACAACGGTCAGCGTCCAATCGTCCAAAGCCTCATCGGTTTGAATGCCATTTACCAAATCAGAGAAATAGTTCTCAACCATTTCTTTGTCAAAACTGTTTAGTTCGGGCCATTCACATTTCTCAAACAACTGATGCACATTGACAGGAACCAGTAAAGTGGTTATTTCTAATTGATATTTCATTCATTTCATTTTTATACCATTGCATTTTTAATCGTCTCAAATATCTTACCGACTATAAATATACAATTTTATCAAATCAAATGCTAAAGAACAGAGCTTTTTTATCCAACCACTTTCTAAAAAGAAAAGACTGTTTGACATGCCCTCACTTTTATAAATAGGGGTTATCAAACAGTCCTTTCGAGTTATCATTCGTTTTTTCCAGTGAAGAACGTTATCGTTTCCAGCCTTTACGGCATTTCAGTCTCCATTTGGAATTTACGGCTTACTTTCATTAAGTTGATGGTGTAAGTGACTACGTTCTGTGCTTCCTGAACCATCGTGAGATATACCATGCTAACCCGGATGCTTCCTGATTGGCTTTGGATGCGTTGCAGTTCTTTACGTTTCAATAGCGAAAGCTGTCCGTTGAGGTCGTTGGCACGACGGATTTCTTCTTCCAGATTGTTGTACTCGTTGTTTTCCATTTTCTTACGGCATTGCTGAATCAGATATGTAATATCTTCGGCAACATCGCTGAATTCACCTTTCTGAATGGCATCCAACGGGTTGAAGTTATTGTCGGTATGTTCCAGGCAAGGTTCGCAGAGACGAGAAATACTGTAAACGAGTTCGCTGGCAAAGTCGTTGCCTTGATAGTAATAAAGTCCCTTTTCGAGTACGGTGTTGTTGTCGAGGCGGCACATGGCTACGGTGCCGGAACGTTTCATCTGTTTGATGAGCTGTTTTTCAAATTTTGTGGAACCCATAGCACGACGCAGTCCTCGAAGATTTTCGTGGAGGAAAGAAGTGACGGTCAGTTCGAAGTTGGTTTCTGCATATTCCAGCACTTTGGAAAGTTCTTCACGGGTGTGCTTACGCATCAGTTGCAGGGCTTCTGTGCTGTCTGTGGTTTGCATAAGTTGCTTCAGAGTTTCGTTACCTTGTTCTTTCGCTTTGCGTTTCTTGTACATCACCTGGCTACGGATCAGGATGAATACAGCTATACCGATGAGTGCGATGATAGAGATATTTCCTCCATAATGAAGTACGAGGGCTACGAAGAAACAGATGGTGAAGGCAGCTCCGGCAGTGATGAACCAGCCACCGATGACGCTTAATACGCCGGTAATACGATAAACGGCAGAATCACGTCCCCAGGCACGGTCGGCCAAGGAGGTACCCATAGCTACCATGAAGGTTACGTAGGTGGTAGAAAGAGGAAGTTTCAGGGAAGTTCCCAAGGCGATGAGCAGACCCGCTAATACTAGGTTGACAGAAGCGCGGACAAGGTCGAAAGCTGCTCCGTCGGCAATGATGGCTTCGTCTTTGCGGAAGCGGGAGTCAAACCATTCTTTGCTGCCACTTGGCATAATGCGGGAGATTCCGTTGGCAAGTGTCATACTGATGCGGACTACTGTACGGGCAATCGGGGTACTTCCGAATGTCTCTTCTCCTTCATCTTGACGGGAAAGGTCGACGGATGTTTTAATTACGGCGTGTGCCTTTTTAGAAGTACAAAGGGCGTAGACCATAACGGCTCCGGCTCCGATAAGGAAATACCACGGGGTTTTAGCGGGTCCCAGTAGGGAGGTCATCAGGAAGCCGTTCGGATTTCCTCCTCCGTTGGCGGTATAGTCCATAAAAGAGGAGAAACCTGCGAGGGGAACACCGATGAAGTTGACAAGGTCGTTGCCGGCAAAAGCGAGAGCGAGGGCGAAGGTGCCCATCAATACAATGACTTTGAAAACGTTGATTTTCATCCAGTGAAGGATTTGCATCAGCACAGTGAAGAACACGAAGAAGACGGCGATTAACATTAATGTGTTGTCTTGTATCCAGTGTTTGTTTTCGGGGGTCATGAAGGAGCTGTCTTTCAGTCCTTTGATAAGCATGAAATAGATGATGGCGGTAGCGGCTACACCTCCGAAGAGGGCAATGCTGTATTTCATCTTTTTCGTATAGTTGAAGGTGAATATCACACGGGCCAGCCATTGTACGATCATTCCGAAGAAGAAGGCGATGGCGACGGATACGAAAATGGCCATGATGACGGAAAGGGCTTTGTCGGTGTTTATGAGGTCGCCCAAACCGAGGGTGTCGCTATTATGTACTTTGATAAGTGAGAGGGCGAAGGTTCCTCCGAGTAGTTCAAAGACTAGTGAAACGGTAGTGGAGGTGGGCATACCCATGGAGTTGAATACGTCCAGCAGTACTACGTCGGTCAGCATGACGGCTAACAAGATGCACATGATTTCGGCAAAGTAGAAGTGCTCGGGCTGGTAGATGCCGTGCCGGGCTATGTCCATCATGCCATTGGATAGGGAGGCGCCAATAAATATACCGACGCCGGCTATGAAAAGGATGGTTTTAAACGAAGCGGCTTTGGCACCTACCGCGGAGTTTAAGAAGTTGACTGCGTCATTGCTGACTCCGACTATCAGATCGAAGACGGCAAGGACGAAGAGGAAGATGATAATGCATAAATAAATAGTCTCCATAAATAATATGTGTATGTTGTTTCCAGTTGCAAAGGACGGGATTTGACGTTGCAGGGAGGTGTCATACATGTTACAATTGTATTACAATCATCTTTCTTTTGTCTTGAAACAAAAGAAAGAAGCAAAGAAAAATTCAAGGC
>ONZT01001493.1_pt1 | contig 13119 bp, 7 predicted proteins | sample 1671571 | NCBI WGS metagenome assembly ONZT01 (sample SAMN06348170, study PRJEB24527) | human gut metagenome | biome: human gut; feature: ankylosing spondylitis patient; material: feces | host: Homo sapiens | place: China | collected 2015-10
ATAGAGTTTAAGAAAAAAAGACATTTTTGTGTCTTTTTTTTTGCGCAAAAGTCAATTGAAACTATATAAAGACTATTAACAGTTGTGGTTTGCGCACTATATAAAATCTCAAAAATATATAATAATGAACATTAATTATGACTATATTTTCGGGATTTATGGTCTTAAACAATAATCAATTTAATATACGAAAGGAAATAGGTGGCATTCATGAAAGCATTTTTAATACTTGAAGATGGAACAGTATTTAAGGGAACAAGTATTGGTTCCACTCGCGAAGTCATTAGCGAAATAGTTTTTAATACTTCGATGACAGGATATCTGGAGGTGTTAACTGATCCTTCATATGCAGGACAGGCAGTAACAATGACATATCCTCTGATTGGCAACTATGGCATATGCTATAAAGATATGGAGTCTGAAAAAGCATGGCCAGATGGATTTATTGTAAGAGAGTTATCAAGGATGCCAAGTAACTTCAGAAATGAAGCTCCTATACAGAAGTTCCTTTTAGATAATGATATACCAAGATCGGAAGAGCGTCGTATCTGTGGAATAGATACAAGAGCCCTTACTAAGATATTAAGAGAAAAGGGTACTATGAACGGAATGATTACAACTAATGAAAACTATAACCTTGATGAAGTACTTCCTAAGATTAAGGAATACAAAGTTACAGGAGTTGTAAGAAAGGTTACATGCAAAGAAAAGTATGTTCTTAATGGAGATGGACCAAAGGTTGCACTTATGGATTTTGGTGCAAAGAAGAATATTGCCAAATCTCTTAATGACAGAGGCTGTGAGGTTACAGTATATCCAGCATACACAAAGGCAGAAGAAATCTTAGCCACTAATCCAGATGGAATTATGTTATCAAATGGCCCTGGTGATCCTAAAGAGTGCGTAGAGATAATTGAAGAGATTAAGAAGCTTTATAATAGTAATGTGCCTATATTTGCAATATGTCTTGGACATCAGCTTATGTCACTTGCAACAGGTGCAGATACACACAGATTAAAGTATGGTCACAGAGGTGCTAACCACCCTGTTAAGGATCTTGCTACTGGAAAGGTATATATATCAACACAGAATCATGGTTATGTTGTAGATGAAGCGACACTTAATCCAGAGGTTGCAGAACCAGCATTTGAAAATGTTAATGATAAGACTAATGAAGGTCTTTCTTATAAGGGCAAGAATATATTTACTGTACAGTTCCATCCGGAAGCTTGTGCAGGACCACAGGATACAGCGTATCTTTTTGACAGATTTATGGATATGATGAAGAAGGAGGACTAAGACAATGCCAAAGAATCCTAATATTAAGAAGGTTTTAGTAATCGGTTCAGGTCCAATCGTAATCGGACAGGCAGCAGAATTTGACTATGCAGGTACACAGGCTTGCCGTTCTCTTAAGGAAGAGGGAATAGAAGTATGCCTCGTTAACTCTAACCCAGCTACTATCATGACAGATAAGGATATTGCTGATGAAGTATATATCGAACCTCTTACAGTTGAAGCACTAAAGCAGATTATATTAAAGGAAAAGCCAGACAGCATCTTACCTACACTTGGTGGACAGGCTGGTCTTAACCTTGCTATGGAGATAGCAGAAACAGGTTTTCTTGAAGAGAATAATGTACAGCTTATCGGTACAACTGCACTTACCATCAAGAAGGCTGAAGACAGACTTATGTTCAAGGAAACCATGGAAAAGATAGGTGAGCCTTGTGCTCCATCATTAGTTGTTAATGATGTTCCATCAGGTGAAGCATTTGCAGCTAAGATTGGTTATCCTGTAGTTCTTCGTCCTGCTTACACACTTGGTGGAAGCGGTGGTGGTATCGCCCATAACGTAGAAGAATTAAGAGAGATTCTTGAGAATGGTTTAAGACTTTCAAGAGTTGGAGAGGTTCTTGTAGAAAGATGTATCTCTGGCTGGAAGGAAATCGAATATGAGGTAATGCGTGACAGTAACGGAACATGCATAACTATATGTAACATGGAGAATATCGATCCTGTTGGTGTGCATACAGGTGATAGTATCGTAGTTGCTCCTTCACAGACACTTTCAGATAAGGAATATCAGATGCTTAGAACATCTGCCCTTAACATTATAGATGAGCTTGGTATCACAGGTGGATGTAACGTACAGTATGCACTTCATCCAGACAGCTTTGAGTACTGCGTTATCGAGGTTAACCCTCGTGTAAGCCGTTCTTCAGCACTTGCTTCTAAGGCTACAGGTTATCCTATCGCCAAGGTTGCAGCTAAGATTGCACTTGGTTATACACTTGATGAGATTAAGAACGCAGTTACAGGAAAGACATATGCAAGCTTCGAGCCAGCACTTGACTACTGTGTAGTTAAGATACCTAGACTTCCATTTGATAAGTTTATCTCTGCAAAGAGAACACTTACAACACAGATGAAGGCTACTGGTGAGGTTATGAGTATATCTGATAACTTCGAGGGTGGTCTTATGAAGGCTATACGTTCACTTGAACAGCATGTTGACAGCCTTATGTCATATGATTTTACAGGTCTTACTGATGATGAGCTTTTAGAAGATCTTGCAGTTGTTGATGACAGAAGAATCTGGAAGATAGCAGAAGGCTTAAGAAGAGGCATAGAGCCAGCAGTTATGCATGACATAACAAAGATTGACAGATGGTTTATAGATAAGTTACAGATTATCGTTGAGATGGAGAATTCATTAAAGAAAGGCCCTCTTACAGAAGAACTTTTAAGAGAAGCTAAGAGAATTGAATTCCCTGACAATGTTATCGGAGAACTTACAGGACATACAGAAAGAGAAATCAAGGAATTACGTGACAAGTATAACATCCATGCAGCATTTAAGATGGTTGATACTTGTGCAGCAGAGTTCGCAGCTACAACTCCTTATTACTATTCAGTATTTGGTAGTGAAAATGAAGCTACAGAAACTCATGATAAGAAAAAGGTACTTGTACTTGGTTCAGGTCCTATAAGAATTGGACAGGGTATTGAGTTCGACTTCTGTTCAGTTCACTGTACATGGTCATTTAAGAAAGAGGGTTATGAAACTATTATCATAAACAATAACCCTGAAACAGTTTCAACAGACTTTGATATTGCTGATAAGCTTTACTTTGAACCACTTACAGAGGAAGATGTTGAAAGTATTGTAGAATTCGAGAAGCCGGATGGAGCAGTAGTACAGTTTGGTGGACAGACAGCTATCAAGCTTACAGAAGCACTTATGAAGATGGGAGTACCTATCCTTGGAACTAAGGCTGAGGATGTAGATGCCGCAGAGGATAGAGAATTATTTGATGAAATCCTTGAAAAGACAGAGATTCCAAGAGCTAAGGGACAGACAGTATTTACAGTAGAGGAAGCACTTAAGGCAGCTAATGAACTTGGATATCCAGTTCTTGTACGTCCTTCTTATGTACTTGGTGGACAGGGTATGCAGATTGCTGTATCTGATGAAGATGTAGTTGAATTCATGGGAATCATTAACAGAATTAAGCAGGATCATCCAATCCTTGTTGATAAGTATCTTATGGGTAAGGAAATCGAGGTTGATGCTGTATGCGATGGTGAAGATATTCTTATACCTGGTATTATGGAGCATATCGAAAGAGCTGGTATCCACTCAGGAGATAGTATTTCAGTATATCCAGCTAAGTCAATATCACCTAAGATAGTTGATATGATTGCCGATTACACAGGAAGACTTGCAAGAGCTCTTCATGTAAAGGGTATGATTAATATCCAGTTTATTGTATACAACGATCAGGTATATGTAATCGAGGTTAACCCACGTTCAAGCCGTACAGTACCATATATCAGCAAGGTTACAGGTATTCCTATCGTACAGCTTGCAACAAGAGTTATAACAGGAGCCAAGATAAGAGATTTAGGCTATGAACCAGGCCTTCAGAAGGCAGCAGATTACTATGCTATCAAGATGCCTGTATTCTCATTTGAGAAGATCAGAGGTGCAGATATAAGCCTTGGACCAGAAATGAAGTCTACAGGTGAGTGTCTTGGTATATCTAAGAACTTTGATGAAGCTCTTTACAAGGCATTTGAGGGCGCTGGAATAAGACTTCCAAAGCATAAGCAGATTATTATGACTCTTGCTGATAAGGATAAGCAGGATGGTATTGATATTGCACAGAGATTTGAAGCACTTGGATATAAGATATACGCTTCAAGAGGAACTGCAAAGGTTCTCAAGGAAAATGGCGTACACGCTATTCAGGTTAATAAGATTGGACAGGAAGCACCTACACTTCTTGACCTTATATTAGAGCATAAGATTGACCTTGTTATTGATACACCTGAAAATGGTATTGAGAGAGCAAGAGATGGCTTCCTTATCAGAAGATATGCTATTGAAACAGGCGTTCACTGCCTTACAAGCCTTGATACTGCACATGCACTTATTTCAAGTCTTGAGCATGCATTTAATAATCAGGAGCTTTCTATTGTGGATATTGCTAAGATTGATAATAGAGGTAAGTAATTTCGTTGGGTTGGTTACAAACGGACGATATAAGTAACGGGAAGGCTGTTACGCATATGGTTTCGGACACCAGAAAGCCAGTTGGATATTTCTAATACTTTCCATATAAGATATGTTATCGGACGATACCGTTCGGACGCGCCATCCGTGGCGCGACCTCACTTGCGGGTACATCCTTGTACCCGCATATCTGGAGAATTAAAGGAAAGTATAAGAAATATCACAACTGACTTTCAAGTGTGTCCTGCACGATATGCATAACAGCCTTCCCGTTGCTTATATCTGACATTGACATAATCGAGTATAAATGTAACATTAACGAAATTAGGTGAGATTTAGTAGGTGTTATATTTGGTTATTATATTTTGATGGAGTCAGATTATATGCAGAAGGCTATATCGTTGAACTATTTTTGTGTTCTGGAAAAACTTTAAAGAGTCTTATGGGGTTTTGGCATATGTTTGTTAATTATAATTAACAGGATATTTATTATTAGATTAAGCCACTGCCAGACATAATAGAAGAGGGGAGCCGCCGGAGATACATCGTGAGATGCACTTAAAGTTCAATAGTGATAGTTCTTAGACTTTTCTTTAATAACTCAGCTATCCACAGACAAGGAGGTCTGTGGAAGTGAGATATGGGACAAGGATGTCCCGTATCGAACGGTAGCGGCAGATGTCACTGCTTATATGAAAAGTCTTAGAAATATCCTATTGAAGCTTTTGGCATCGATGATGTATCCCCGGCGGCTCCCCTCTTATATTGTGGTGTCCGTTCTTCATAATGCAGCTGAAACAATGACATACTATAAAATAATTATGAAAACTCACTTTAATTATGGAACTATGCTCCGATTTCGTGTAATATTAATATATTGCAGTGCAGGAATACACGCATTGTATTGTTAAATGTATTTAATAAAAGTAGCAGCATAGCAGGAAATGCTGTTGTGCAGGAATGAGGAAGTATTTAAAATGAAACAGCGAAGTTATAATAAGAATAAAAATAATTCGGCAAAACATATAGCTATATTACTGGGAATATGTATGCTTAGCGGTGCATTGACTGGATGTGGTTTCGTAGCTAATCCAATGCAGTATATGAAGGATGCTGATGAGGAGCTGGTTGCAGCAGAGCAGAATACGGATGATGGTACATCTGGCAATTCGTCTGCTGGTACAAGTGGGGATAATAGCAGTGAAGCAATGCAGGTGACAGATAATAAGATTATAGTTATAGGTACTTATGGAAGTATAAGCGATATGATTAATACTGATGATTATAAGTCACAGGCTGATATAGAGTGTATACAGGAAACAAGGGATTTTGATGATACATCTGATATGCTTGCTGTTGTAAAAAAGGTGCAGGAGAGTTGTGATACAGATGCGGAGTCAGTGATTGTATCAGTAAGAAGCCGCATATATGAACAGATATCATATCTTTTACAGCATACTATTAACACATCCAAAGGTTTGTTGGTTATAAGAGAGGATGCAAAAGATACAGATTATAATACAACATTTGCAGAGGCATTAAATGTGGCAGTAGAGCCGGAAACTTATAATGCAGGTGTCACTCAAACTACCACAAGTGGTAATAGCACGGTAAATAGTGCTGGAGTTAGTGATATTACAACAAATAATAGCAGTAATAATTATACAGTTATAAGCAGGCTTACAGATATGGATGTTTTTAATGTGTCAGGTGAAAGTTCACTTCCTTATGTCAATATTGTTTATGATTATGCGGGCAATGATGCATATGCGGCTGAAAAGATGTTTAATACGAGTGAAGCTGTAGTTGTAGTGACCGAAAACAATGATGGAAGTCTTTCGCCAGCTATGTCACAGCTTGTAAAGGATACAGCAGAGTCAATTCCTGTTGTAATATTATGCAACGGTGGATATAATGCAGCAGCTATGGCACAGGAAGAATATGGAAGCTGTATAGCAGCATCAGGTATGAGCGCAGAACAGGCGCGTATTATGGCTATGTTATGTCTTACACAGAGCAAGAGCATGGATGACAGGAAGGTACATTTTACACAGACCGGATTATAATAGCAACTATTTTCAATATGAAAATATGTACAATGTATTGATTGAATAATATCACATTTTATGGTATTATATACAATATGTGTTGTAATGTGTGGTACAATCAGACATTTGTGTGTATTAGTAAGTGGTAAGCGTGGTCTTATGCATATATCACATGTTACACGGTTTAGAAAGGAACAGTTGGTTATGGATCAGACAAAGATACAGGATATTGTAAGACATATCACTAAGGACGAAGATTATGGCGTAGGGATGATGGAGAAGCTTACTTTAGCAGATGCGGTTGAGGTTATGACACAGATGCTGCCTACACTTAAGCAGAGAGCCAAGGAGAAGGGAAGCTCTAATGATCTTACATATTTTAACAGAATAGAGAAAATATATGAGAAGGTTATGGCAGATAAGTTAAGAAATGCAGAGCATCTGTGGGTTGTATATTGCAACACAACTGCATATCCTTATATGATTGATGATGATATTATGGTGCTTTATAATAATAAGAATGCTTCTTTACTTGAGAAGAAGTTAAAGCTTTCAGGCTATGAAGTATCAGTAGGTGTTGAGAATAAAGAGCAGTTTGGTATGGAATTATGCCATATGTACAGGAATGGATATAAGAATATCCGTCTTACAGATGGCGATAAGAATGAATATGTAATTCCTAGAGAAGTATTTGGTACATATGAGGAGTTCTTCAGGGATGACTATGTTACTAATCCGGGCTTACAGAATGCTATGATAGCTTATTTTCAGGAATTCAGAAAGAATACTGATAAGGAGTCAATTGCACAAATTCTTGACAAGAGAGAAAACAATATGTTAAGAGTTATGGTCAATTCTGAGTATATGGTTCCTTGTGTAAAAGAAGAAACTGATGCGGAAGTATCTATTGCACATCATTTTATAGATGTTACAGAGCAGGTAACTCATAAGGATGGTGAGCAGGTTATAGCTATTCCGGCATTTACGGATGGTTTCGAGATGGATAAGTGCTATAAGGGACAGTATGAAAATATGCTTTATTCATACAAGGAGCTTGTTGAAGCGATAGAGGAGTTAGGTGCATCCGGTGCGATATTTAACCCACTTGGCATAAGCTACTTTATTCCACTTGAAACACTTAAAAAGATTGAAAAAGATTTCTGTTAAAAATATCCCCCTTAAGTGGCAGATGATTTTAGTCTGTTGCTTGAGGGGATTTTTAGGTTTATTAATTTGGAGCCTTTGTCAAGGGTGGGGGTAAGGTTTAGAACCGATTTAATAATAATTTTAATGCATAACGCTCTTTTACAAAAATGTTTTACAAAAGTCTTGGCAAAAGTAAGTTTTTGTTGTACACTATCAGTACAGTCAGTAGAAACATTTTCTGGCTGCAAAGTATTCAGGATATTCAGGATATTCACGATATTCACGATATTCACGATATTCACGATATTTGGGACATTTAAGGTATTTAGTATATCTGAAATGTTATATCAGATTAAGTTTAGTATATTATGGAGGTTATTATGTGGGTAGCAGATTTACAGAATGGTAATTACAGAAATCCAGTGCTTTATGCGGATTATTCAGACCCGGATGCAATAAGAGTAGGGGAAGATTATTTTATGGTGGCATCAAGCTTTTCTAATTCGCCGGCACTTCCTATACTTCATTCAAAAGACCTTGTAAATTGGAAGGTTATTAACTACTGTTTAAAGCATGTACCGGAATTCAGATATAATAATCCTATTCATGGATGTGGTGTGTGGGCACCTTCTATAAGATATCATGAAGGTACATATTATGTGTGCTTCCCTATGCCGGATGAGGGAATATATATGACAACTACAAAGGACCCTTGGGGGGAATGGAGTGAGCCTGTGAATATAAGACCGGGTGCAGGCTGGATAGACCCATGCCCATTCTGGGATGATGATGGCAATGCATATCTTGTTGCAGGTGTTGCAAAGAGCCGTATCGGATATAAGAGTGTTCTTCACGTTGTAAGGATGCAGCCTGACGGTATGGGTATATTTGGCGAGGAGGTTAAGATATTTGATGGTAATGAAAATGACCAGATAACTATCGAAGGACCTAAGATGTACAAACGTAATGGTTATTATTACGTATTTGCACCAGCAGGAGGTGTTAAGACAGGCTGGCAGACTATATTACGTTCTAAGAACCCATTTGGACCATATGAATATAAGGTTGTATTAAGACAGGGCGACTCTCCTGTCAATGGACCTCATCAGGGAGCGTGGGTAGATACTGTCACAGGTGAGGACTGGTTTTTACATTTTCAGGATGTATATGCAGCAGGAAGAATAACACATTTGCAGCCTATGCACTGGGAGAATGACTGGCCTATAATCGGCGTTAATAAGGACGGCAACGATTATGGCGAGCCTGTTATGGAATACAGAAAGCCGGATATTGGAAAGACACCAGAGGAGCTTGCTGATACACAGAAGTATCCTGTATGTGAGCCTGATACAACGGATGAATTCGACACAGAAAAGCTTATGCTGCAGTGGCAGTGGAATGCGAACTATGATGACAGCTGGTATGAAACTAAGACAGATGTATATGGAAATGCATCAGAAAATGGTTCTTATATAAAGCTTAATGCAGTGCCTGCAACTCCTTTAAGACCAGTCGGAGATTACCGCAATCTGCTTCTTCAGAAGTGGCCTGCGCCAGAATTTACATGTGAAACAAAGATGAGTCTTTACGGACTTATGGATGGTGATTATGCCGGAATTGTGTCACTTGGCATGGATTATGCAGCTCTTGGTGTTGCTAAGAAGGATGGAAAGTATGTATTAAGAACTGTTAAGGGTAAACAGAACTTTGATTGTGAAGCTGCTTATACAGATGAAAATGTTGACGAAAAGGTTATTGATACAGCAGTTTTTAGTGATGATACAAAGACTATTTATCTTAAGTATACTGTAAAGAGAACTGGTGTAAAGCAGACAAAGGAGATGGCACTTTCAGTTGACAATGTGCCTGTTGAGGAGGCTGTCCTTGAGATAAGCTTTGACGGAAAGAACTATCAGGATGCCGTAAGCTACACAGCAAAGGCAGGACGCTGGGTAGGCGTTAAGAATGGTATGTTTGTAAGCCATAATAATACAGTGAAGAATGATAAAAATGGATATGTTACGGTGGATTATATAAGATATAGTAATATATAATGATACCAGGGTCAAAAGGTCTGAACCCACATGAGCTTGCTCATAGGTGGGTTCAGACCTTTTGACTAAATAAATATATTGTGCAGGTCTCTTGTTTTATGCTATATATGAGTAAGCTTAAAATGTGACTTATAGGACAAAATGTTGTGTAGTTCTATCTTGGATACAAAAATATCTTACAAAGAAAATACTTTTATTATAATCCCAAGTCTATGTAATACAAGTATATCTAATAAAATACATGGTCGCCGATAACAGTTCCGCCAGTATCAACTTCGCTGTTGTATACATGGAAGTATAGCGCATTAATAGTTATGTGACCGTCAAGGACTTCCTTGGCGGCGCGTGTACATTCTTCGTTGGCACCTCTGGCAAGAACTATTGAAAAACGTCCACTGGCTACGGGGCTGAACTGGGAAGGTGCATACAGGACAGCCTGAAGTGTGTTTCCGAAGCGAGGGCTGTTTATTCTGTTTACAACAACACTTCCGACAGCAAGCTTGCCTTCGTATGACTGGTTTCCGGCTTCGCACTCTATAATGGCAGCCATCATGGCAAGGTCACTTGTATCATAGCTGATAGGAGTGTTGTTAATGATCTCATCGGCTGAGCTTAATTTCTTGATTTCTTCAAGCTGTCGTGCAGCAGCCTCCTCCTCAAGCTTTTTCTCATATTCAAGCGCAAGCGCCTCAGCATTTTTAATGCCCTCGGAATTCGCATCTATCTTTGACTGCTTGGCACCTATAAGACTTTTAATGCTTTTAGATTGTGCGACAGCCTGCTGCTGTAGTGATACAAGCTCTGTCATATCGTTGTTCAGGCTGACTTTGTTCTGGTTAAGCGAAGTTATAAGGTTGTTCAGGTCGGCAAGCATAGAACGGTCATAATCAGATATCTGTCTTGCATAGTCAGCCTTCTTAAGAAGGTCAGCCATATCGGTCGCCTTCATAAGCACATCCATAAAGCTATAGTCGTTGCTTTCGTACATATACTGTATACGAAGCTTCATCGCATCATACTGCCTCTGTTTTTCAGCCTCCATATCAGATATATTGCTGTTGAGCGTGTCTATTTCCTGCTGTTTTGAAGATATGCGTGTTGTTATGTTATTAAGCGAATTACCAGATGCTTCAAGCTGGCTGTTAAGGTCATTCAGCTCAGATGAAAGCGCCGCCTGTTCCTGCTTTAACTTATCTAACTGACGGTTATTTTCATCATAGTCAGCCTGCGTGTCAGCATAGCCAGTAAGAGGTGTCAGTGCAGTCAGAGCAAGCAGTATTGCAGAGAGCAGAGCAACTGAGGTATATCTTATATAGTTTTTTAATTGTAAATGTATAATATTCATATAGAGAACTCACTTTCATATTTATGATATGAGGGTCAAAAGGTATTTTGCCCCTAATTTATGATTAATCAGATTACTCCACCTCGAAATCTGCTAATTTACTAGCTTCGCATAGTAAATTGCTACTTTCCCGGTGTAGTGCAGGTCACTAAGGTATACATCGAATTGCATGCAAGCATGCATCGATGATACCTTTTGACCCTTTAATCATATTTATTATATAGTGAACTTCTTTTGTATGTTATTTTATGATGTAAATGTCAAAAGTATAAAACGACTTTTTTACCTGGGACACGTGCATCATTTTATTATTTGCGCACAGTATATCATATTTTCAGTGATTAAAAAAGATTTATGGGATGTTTGATACATTTATAATATATTTGCCACGTTGCAGATGGACTTATAAATGTATATAATGATATCAGTGTTAAAAGGTCTGACATCATAATATTATGATGAAGAAAGAAAAAAATGACAACTAATAAGACAGCGAAGATTATGAATGATTAATGAAAGAAAGTGGGAATTATGAAGTACACAATAGATACACATACGCATACACTTGTGAGTGGACATGCTTATAACACAATAGATGAGATGGCTGCATATGCGGCAAAGACAGGAGTTACATATCTTGCCATAACAGACCACGCACCTAAGATGCCGGGAAGTGCAGGAATACTGTATTTTTCTAATATGAAGATAATTCCAAGAAACAAGGATGGCGTTAAGCTTTATATGGGGTGTGAGGCTAATATTATGGATTATGATGGCAATATAGACCTTAAAGAGTATGGACTTAAGGGGTGTGACGTGGTTATAGCAAGTCTTCACATTCCATGTATAAAGCCGGGAAGTGTAGAACAGAATACAGGTGCGCTCATAAAGGCGATGGATAATCCTTATGTAAATATAATCGGACACCCTGACGATTCAAGATACCCGGTTGATTATGAGAAGCTTGTAAAGGCTGCAAAGGAAAAACACGTTCTGCTTGAGGTGAATAATACATCACTTAATCCTGATGGACCAAGGCAGGGAGCATATGATAATGATGTTAAAATGCTTAAATTGTGTAAAGAATACGGAGTATGCATATCTATAGGAAGTGATGCACATATTAAGGAGAGCATATGCGACTTTGACAGGGCATATAAGGTTATTGAGGATGTAGAATTCCCAGAGGAGCTTATAGTAAACAGTGATTACAGGCTTTATGAGTCTTATATAGGCCGCAGGGATGAGTAAGAATTAAAAAAATAAAATAAATTTTGGCTAAATGTATTTACTGTAAAACTTTACTGTGTTAAACTGTTAAAACGAGATAAAAACACGCATTTATTAACGCGGGAATTGAGGGTTTAATATGAATGATAAGTTAAAGTCTAAGGAAGTAGAACAACTTTTTAAAGCGATACTTAGCCTTAATGATGTTAAAGAATGTTATGATTTTTTTGAAGATGTATGCACGATTAATGAACTGCTTTCTTTGGCACAGAGATTTGAGGTCGCAAGAATGTTAAGGGAACAGAAGACATATCTTGAGATAGCAGAAAAGACAGGAGCTTCAACAGCTACAATAAGCAGGGTCAACCGTTCACTGAACTATGGCAATGACGGGTATGACAGAGTGTTTGAAAGACTTGGAATTATGTCGGATAGTAAAGATAAGTAAAATGGGTTATTAGATAAATTCTGCTTATATTAGAAGATAAATTTAAGAAAGAAGATATGAATAAGAAGAATAGACGATTATATAAATTCTGTTTATATGTTAGAAAATATAACTAAAAAACAGGGATAAGCAGGCAGATAAAAGGCTGCTTATGATTAAGCGTGATAAGAATATTTGTAAAATGTGGGCTGCTGTATCAGGCATAATCTATATGGTATGTGGTTATTGGTAATATTTACTGCATATTATTTATAGAAATAATGGCTGGTGTAGCAGCATTATTTATAGTATGTAAATATATTTAACACCACTTTACAACTTTTTATCTG
>ONZT01001499.1_pt1 | contig 13075 bp, 15 predicted proteins | sample 1671571 | NCBI WGS metagenome assembly ONZT01 (sample SAMN06348170, study PRJEB24527) | human gut metagenome | biome: human gut; feature: ankylosing spondylitis patient; material: feces | host: Homo sapiens | place: China | collected 2015-10
AGCGCGCCTCGTTCGGGACGAGGAGGCCGTGGGTTCAAATCCCGCTGCTCCGACCAAAAAGACCAGTACACATTTGTGTACTGGTCTTTTTTTGCTTTTGCGCGAACAGGCTGTAAAAAAAGTGGCTCGGAAACACCGACAGATGTTTCTGAGCCACTAATATTATATCGTTTCCAGCAGTGCGGGCAGCTGGGCAAGGTCGTCGATGACGTAGGGACTGGCCTTTTCCAGCCGGGCGCGGGACTGATGCCCGCCGGTGTACAGCACACAGGTCGCACCAATGGCAGCAGCCACTGCGGCATCGTGGTCGGTGTCGCCGACCATCACACAGGCAGCCGGGTCGATGCCGGTGCGGCGCAGATAATCGGTGCCAAGCTGTACCTTGCTTACGCCGTAAATGTCCGCAAGGCCGAGCAACTCGGTAAAAAAGCCTTGCAGACCCCGGGCGGATACCTGCTCGATCAGGTAATCACGGCGGGAGGCGGAAAGCACAGCCTGCTGCCAGCCCATGCGGGCCAGCGTTTGCAGGGTGTCAACGGCGTGTGCCGTTACAGCGCAGCCGGGTACACCGGCGTTGTAGTGCTCCATAAAGCGGGCGGCAAGCTCCGGGTAGGGGTGCCGCGCAAAGTCGAACCCGGCGCAGCGGTAGTAGTCCTCGATGGGAAAACCGAACAGCTCCCGGTAGGCAGCCAGATCGTACCGCTGGGGGTAGCCGTGGGTCTCCAGCATCCAGTTCAGGCAGCTGTGGGTAAAATCCACATCGTCCATCAGGGTACCGTTCCAGTCCCAGAAGATCATACCGTTTGGCTGCATGGAAACCTCCTTGTGTTATTCCGTTGCAAATACCTTGCGCAGTGCGGCGTTGCTCTCGATCAGCTTTACCAGCACAACGCCCAGCACGGTGCAGCTGATCAGCTCGCCGATGCCCACCGAGATGCCGTTGGTGATGCAGGCCAGCCAGATGGGTGCGCTGGACGTGGGGTCCGGGAACATCACGGCGATCTCAATGCCGATGATCACGGCGTTGAACAGCACCGGGGGCAGGCTGGCAGCAATGGCCAGACCCTTGAAGCGCACATTGCGCAGCTTGTAGGTGACAAGGCAGGCCAGCAGGGTAGCCAGTGTGCCAAAGATCACATCCACGATGGTGGAGCCCAGCAGGTTTGCCAGGAAGCAGCCCAGCACAACGCCCACGATGTACTCTGCACCGAACACGGGCAGCAGGCACAGAGCCTCGGCCACGCGCACCTGCACAGCACCATAGGAAAGGGGCTGCAATGCCAGACACAGCACCACATAGATGGCAGCCACTACACCGCAGTGCACCAGTTTACGGACGGAAGAATTCTGATTCATGATAATACTCCAGCGGTTTGATTTTGACCGCACAGGAACCGCCAGCTCCTGTGGGTTTTGCCCAGCGCCGCTCGAGTGGTGCCGGGGAGCCTAAAATCCTAAGTTGCTCTTTGAGGATACTGCACAAAAAAGCACAGCAGAAGGGAGTATATCACAAAATCGGACGGAATGCAATGGGAAGAGGACGATTGAAACTTGCCCGCCGCGCTGCTCTGGGCGTATTCATGTAAAAATGGAATACCGGAGCGTCCGCAGACGCTCCGGTATTCCGAAATTTCAAATAATGATTCCGCTGAATATGGCCAAAGCGCAGCGGCGGCCATTCCAAATGGTTTTAACCTCTGGGGTGTCCGGTGTAAACCAACGCCACGGTGTCGGGACCGGTGTTGGCAGAGACCACGCCGCCCAGCTCAAACACGGCCAGCGGCGGCTTGCCAAAGGCCTTGCGGCAGGCCTTCTCCAGATCTGCGGCCTGCGGGATGTTGGTGTGGCCGATCATATACTCAAAGTCCTCCACATCCCCGGCGCGCTTCTGGCACAGATCCACCATGGCGGGCACGACTTTTTCATCGCCGCGCACCTTGGCCTCCACCTTGGTCTTGCCGTCGATCAGGGTAATGATGGGACGGATGCCCATCAGCTCGCCCATGACGGCTGCGGCGGCGGAGATGCGGCCGCTCTTTTTCATCTGCCTCAGGCTGTAAGGCCCCAGCACGACCTCCATGCAGTTCATCTGCCGCTCAAACTCGTGGATGACGTGGCGGATCTCTGCGCCGTTCTGCAGTTTGCGTGCCATCTCGCACAGATACCAGCCGAACACCATAGAGTAGGTGTGGGGGTCCAGCAGATGGATGTTCAGATGATGCTCCGGACGCTCCTCCCGCAGCATTCCCTGCGCCATCAGGGCGTTGTTGTAGGTGGAGGAGCCGGACTTGTTGATGGGCACATGGATGACATCCGTGTAGCCCTCGTCCACATACTGGCAGTATTTTTCACAGAACTGGATGGGCGTGATGGCGGCGGTAGAAGGCACACCCTTTGCCGCGCGCATCTTATCGTAGAATTCGGTGTTGGTGCAGTCCACACGCTCAACATAGTCCACATCATCCAGCAGGATGTGGAAGCTCATGATATCAATGCCGTACTTTTCGGCCATCTCCTGCGGGATATCGCAGGAGGAATCGGTCAGAATCGCGATCTTGCTCATAATTTCCCTCATTTCCATTCATAATCTCGTAGGTGGCCGTGGTCCAGCAGCTCCGGGAAATCCCACTGCCGCAGCACCTCGTACACACCCACCGCCACGCTGTTGGAAAGGTTCAGGCTGCGGCAGGTGTCCCGCATGGGCATGCGGATGCAGTGCTCCTGATTTTCCGCAAGCAATGCTTCCGGCAGACCGGCATCCTCGCGGCCAAATACCAGATAAGCCCCGTCCGGGTACTGTACATCGGTGTAGCGCTGGGGCGCCTTGGTGGTAAAGTAGTAGTAGGGGCCGTTGTTGCGGGCAAAAAAGTCCGCAAGGCCATCGTAATAGGTAATGTCCAGATAATGCCAGTAGTCCAGCCCGGCGTGTTTGAGCTTTTTGTCGTCGATGGCAAAGCCCATAGGCCCCACCAGATGCAGACGGCAGGCGGTGCAGGCGCAGGTGCGCGCCACATTGCCGGTGTTCTGGGGGATGCGGGGCTCTACCAGAACGATATTCAAAGTTGGTTTGTCCATCATAAGATACCCTCCGGTTCCTCCCGCAGGGGGCACAGGCGGGGCAGCAGCGGCTCAAACCACACGCCGAAGCGGGTGTCCTGCGTACAGGGCGTGCCCTGAATGGCCAGCGAAACAAACTCCGCAGCGTTATCGGCAGCAGCGCTCAGGGCGTTGCCCTGCAGCAGCGAGCCGATGAGCACAGCGCCGTACAGATCCCCCGTGCCGGGGAAGCTGCGGCTGATGTGCAGCTTTTTGATGACGAAACGGTCTGCGCCGGTACCGGCACAGCCGATGTACTTGCCCAGCGGCAATCCGGTGACCACCGCGTTGGGCGCCAGCGGCTGCAAAGCATCTGCCAGAGCCTGCGCAGCGGCATCGTCCAGCTGCTCGGTGACGGGCTGCTGCTGCAAAAGCAGCTGCGCTTCGGTATAGTTGGGCAAGATCAGATCCGCCGCGCGGCACAGGCTGCGGATGCGCTCGACCAGCGCCGGGGTAACGGTGGAATAGGGCTTGCCGTTATCGCCCATCACGGGGTCCACCACCTTGTAAGCGGCAGGCCACAGGGCAAAGGCTTTTTCAGCCAGCGCTACCTGTGCTTCGCCGCCCAGATAGCCGGTATAGATACAATCAAATTGCAGTCCCAGCTCCTGATAGTGCTCCAGCGCGGCCACGCCGTAGGCACTGCCGTCCAGCCGGGCGGGGGTGCCAAGGCCGCCGGTGTGGGTGGAAAGCACCACCGTGGGCAGTGCCACCGGCTGGAAGCCCATGACCGACAGCACGGGCAGGATCACCGCAAGGCTGCACCGGCCCACGCCGGACAGGTCGTGGATGCAAAGGATCTTTTTTGGTTCAACGGGTTTTTGCAAATAGGAAAACCTCCTTGCTGAAAAGCCGCACACAGCGGCTTATAAAAAGCATCATGCAACAGTATACCACAAATTGCTGCATAAAAAAAGCGTATACCAGATTCTTTTACGGAAATAATAGCACTGCAAGCCCTGTCATGACAGGCTGAAAGGAGAAATTCAGAATGAAACAGCGAGAAAATTCCGCCGCAGGCATGGTAGTGGGCATGGCCGCCGGTGCAGCCCTCGGGGCTGCCGGTGCCATGATGGCCACCCAGAGCAAGCGCCAGATGCGCCGCAACGTGCGCAAGGTGATGAAGGGTGCGGAAAATGCGGTGATGCAGCTGGATAAGATGGCCACCGACTTTGTGGAAAAGCACATCGATTGCTGAACAGCAAAAAGCGCCGTCCCGGGTGGAACGGCGCTTTTGATATCGTGCGTCTTATTTTGCCCAGATGCACATCCGGGCGGTGGTGTTGATCTCGCCCAGCAGGCTCAGATCCATCTGGATGTTGCAGGTCACGGTCAGCGACTTGTTTACATCGCTGCCGGTCAGCACCGAGGCGGGCAGGTTTTTGATGGTCAGGATGCCGTTGCCCTTTTCAATCTCGCCGGTCAGGGTGCCGGTGTAGGTCACATCGCCGATGGTCAGGCCGGACAGGTAGCCGGTCACATTGAGCTTGGTCACCTGCTTGACGGGCAGCGTCAGGGTATAGGTGCCGTTGGACTGGCGGCTAAGGGTGGCCTCGCGGTCGGGATCAATGCCGGAGTTGGCCATGGATTCCTTATCGGACTTTTCCTTCCAGAATTTGACCCCCACGGGGGTGTTCGCGGCGGCAGAAGCGCCCAAGGTGAGCACACAGAACAGCAGCAGTGTCAGCAGGGCAGCGCCGGTACGTTTTAAGGCAGTAGTCATGTTTTATCCTTTCTGCCGCAATTGCGGCATGGCGAAACAGAGTATATGATGCCCCATAAGGTACTGATTTGTCAATGCTAACATAACATGACCGGACGGCCTTGTCAATGTGCCTTGGCAACCTTTCACAAAAATGTTGCGAATTCACCACAAAATGTGGAAAGTGTGATAAAAGGGGCTGCTGCGCAGTGCAGCAGCCCCTTAGAGGGTCAGGTTACAGCGGCTCAGACCTCAAAGTTGGGGTCGTCCTTCAGCATGTGGATGTTGGACATAAAGGCGCTCTGCTCGGGGTCGGTGAACTCAGCTTCCTTCACATACTTGTTCAGCACAGCAGCGGTGCGCACGGGGTCGGCAATGGTACCGGCACCGCCGATGCAGCCGCCGGGGCAGCCCATGCCTTCCAGCAGGTAGCCGTTGTACTTACCGGCCTTGGCCAGCATCAGCAGCTTCTTGCAGTCGGCCAGACCCTGTGCGGAGGCGATCTTCACCTCCATGTCGGGACGCCATTCCTTGATCTTGTCGGCAACGGCCTTGGCAACGCCGCCGGACTGTGCAAAGCCGCGGCCTGCAGCAGAAGCGTAGCACAGATCCATCTCGGCGGGATCCACTTCCAGATTGTCCAGATCCAGATCCTTTGCCTCGATGATGCCGGCCAACTCCTCAAAGGTCAGCACGAAGTCAACGTCAGAGCGGACGGTGCGGCGGGAGGCCTCCAATTTCTTGGCGGCGCAGGGTCCGATGAAGCACATACGAGCCTCGGGGTCGGCCTGCTTCATCATGCGGGCGGTGAACACCATGGGGGTCATGGTCATGGAGATGTTCTTGGCAAGGCCGGGGAAGGTGGTCTTTGCCATCATGCTCCATGCCGGGCAGCAGGAGGTAGCCATGAAGTCCAGCTTCTCGGGCACTTCCTCAAGGAAGTCGTGTGCCTCGTCCACGGTGCACAGGTCGGCACCGATGGCAACTTCCACCACGTCGCAGAAGCCGATGGCCTTCAGGGCGGACTTCAGTTTGCCGGTAGAAGCCAGAGAGGGGAACTGGTTGATAAAGGCGGGAGCGACCAGCGCATAGATGCGGTCGCCGCGGTTGAAGCCCTGGATCAGCTGATAGATCTGACCCTTGTCGGCAATGGCACCGAAGGGGCAGTTCACCAGACACTGACCGCAGGACACGCACTTGCTGTAATCGATCTCGGCACGACCCAGCTCGTCAGAGTGAATGGCGCCCATGCCGCAGGCAGCAGCGCAGGGACGCTCGGTCTTGACGATGGCGTTGTAGGGGCAGACGGTGACGCAGCGGCCGCACTTGATGCACTTGTCCTGATCGATGGTGGAACGTCCGCTCTCCCAAGTGATCGCCTTCTTGGGGCACACTTCCATACAGGGGTGTGCAAGGCAGCCCTGACACAGGTCGGACACCTTGACCAGCTTTTCGGGGCAGCGGTTGCAGGCAAACTTGATCACGTTGACCAGCGGGGGATCATAGTACTTATCGGCGATGGAGGCGTCCTCCAGACCGGAGACCACGCTGTTGTGCTCGTCCATGCGGCGGGTGGGCAGACCCATAGCCAGACGCACGCGCTCCTCGACGATGGCGCGCTCGAGGAAGATATCCTTGCGCAGCTTGCCCTCCTCACCGGGGATGATGGTATAGGGGATTTTGCGCATCAGGTGGTTGGCCTGCTCGCCCTTGACGTTGGTGTAAGCCATGCGGGCGACCTCGGTAAACACCTGACGGCGGATCTGGATGACCGTAGTATTGATTCCTCTGAAACTCATTCCAATCTCTCCTTGCTCAGAAACAGCCAAAAAAACGGAGCCGTCTGCCCTGCGTGCAGAACATAAAAACGGCGCTATACGGGCGCGGATGGTACCGTGCTGGTTGCTTACAGCACGCCGGACCCGATGAATCCATCTTCATTTTAACATAAAGACGTGCGTATGAAAAGGGCAAAACACAAAATTTGTTAAAAATTTATTGTATTCATGCGGATGCACAGAATGTACAAGTAAAATGAAAAATTTTCAGCAAAGTGCTGCGCGCACCCGCTCGCCGTCGTAGCGGCCCAGTTTTACCCGCACGATCTGCCCGCTCTCGCACCCGGGGGCGGAGACCACCACCGGGATGTACAGCCGGGTGTAGCCGGTAAACAGCGTGCCGGACAGGGGAGTCTCCAGCAGCACTTCGTCCTCGGTGCCCTCAAAGGCGGCCAACGTCTCGCAGCGCACCTGCTCGGCTACGGCGTTCATGCGGCGGCTGCGCTCCTGCTTTTCCCGCTCGTGGATCTGATCCGGGAAATCATAGGCCGGGGTGCCGCTGCGGCGGGAGTAGGGGAACACATGCACTTTGAGAAAGCCGATCTTTTTCAAAAATGTGCAGCTTTCCTCAAAGTCGTCTGCTGTCTCGCCGGGGAAGCCGCAGATGCAGTCGGTGGTAAAGCTGACCGGGCGGCTGCCGTAGGCGGCGCGGATCTGCTCCACCACCTGTGCGTACTCCTGCGCGGTGTACACCCGGCGCATCCGGCGCAAGGTGGCGGTGCAGCCGCTCTGTAGGCTCAGATGAAACTGGGGGCAAAGCTTGTCCACCGCCGCCAAGCGGGAGATAAATTCCGGGGTGAGCATATCGGGGTCAAGGCTGCCCAGACGGATGCGCTCGATGCCCGGCACCTGTGCGCATTTTTCCACAAGCTCCACAAGGTTCGTGCCGGTGTCCAGCCCGTAGCTGGGCAGGGAGATGGCACTGAGCACCACCTCGCGGTAACCGGCAGCGGCCAGCTGGTGCAGCTCGGCCAGAATGCTCTCCTCAGCGCGGCTGCGCACCGGCCCGCGGGCGCGGGGGATGACGCAGTAGGCGCACTGCCGGTTGCAGCCGTCCTCTACCTTGATAAAGGCGCGGGTGTGGGTCTCGAACCGCTCCACCGGCAGCTCCTCGAACTGCTCGCCGCGCTGGTGCGGGGCAATGGCTACGATGCGCTCGTGGCCGTCCAGCAGCTTTTGTACGTTCTCCAAGATGGCCTTGCGGTCGCCGTTGCCACACACAAGGTCGGCTTCCATGAACTGTGCGGCCTCCTCCGGGAAGGCCTGCGGGTAGCAGCCGGTCAGCACCGTCACCGCACCCGGATTCTCGCGCTTTTTGCGGCGCAGCCACTTGCGGCTCTTCTGGTCGCCGAAGTTGGTCACGGTGCAGCTGTTCACAATGAACACGTCCGCTGCCTCGCCTTCCTGCGCAATGGTAAAGCCGTTGGCGCGGAACAGCTGTTCCAGCGCACCAGTCTCGTTCAGGTTGACCTTGCAGCCCAAGGTATAAAAACAAACTCGCATGAGAAGGGTTCCTTTCCACAAAATGGGATAAAATAGGGTCTACTTTTCATTATATAACAAAACAACGGCAGCACGCAAGACCGGAATTGTACCGCCCGGCGGCAGAGGGGGAAAACGGCAGCAAAAAGGGGATGGACAAATGTCCATCCCCCGTTGGGTGCAAATATCAGTGGAATCAGACCTGCTCGGGCACAGTGAACTTCAGAGCAACGATGATCTTACCGTCAACGAGGTTCAGATTGTTGGCAACACTGCTGTCGAACTCGTAATTTTCGGGAATCTTGTCATTGCTCTTGCGAACCTCGTCAATGATCTTGCGGGCGGTAGCTTCGTCAATGCCGGTAACGCCCTTGGGGAACTTCTGCTTGCCGGAGCTGACGCTCTTGCCGTTAACCAATACTTCGTAATCGACCTCGACCATAGCAACCTTGACGGCAATGATCAGGCTCTCCTTACCGGTCTTCTCGTCCTTGATGAAGGTGAGAGAATTCGGGTAGCTGCTGTCAACGGTCACGTCAGCGCCGCGGTACTCCTCGGGGCCGTACTTCTTGACCAAATCCAGAGCCAGATTGATGTTGCCCTTTACAAAGTTGACTGCAATGCGAGGCTGAGTTGTACGCAAAACCTCAGTATAGGTTTTGCCATCATCCATGCTGCCCATGATCACCAGTTCGATATTATCAAACCAAGAGCAGCCAGTCAGCATAGAAGCACCGGCGGTGGCAACCGCAGTAACACCGGCCAGCTTCAGGAAAGAACGGCGAGAAATCGTGCTCATAAAAATCCCTCCAAAATAAAATCAATACATCCAAAATGCAGAAGGTCTCTGCTACATACAGAATACCGCAGAATAAAGCGTTTTGCAACGGATGCGTTCACACTTTGTATATAAACACGGAATTTATGCGCCAAAACTGAACAAAATGCCCAGCGGCATACCGGCGCGGGCGGCGGCATACACTGCAAAAAGAGAGTTTGCGCGGGGAGGTATGAGGAATGGAACGGAGAAATCTGGCACTGCTGTGCGCGGGAGTGGTCTGCTTCTGGTTGTTTGCGCTGGCCTTTGGCACGGCGCAGGGCAAGGGGCTGCGCATCCAACCGGCGGTGCAGGCGCAGGCGGAACCGGCAGTGCAGACCCTGACAGTCACCCCGCCGCAGCTTACCCTGCCCTGCCGCGCGGCGATCCTCATCGACCAGACCAGCGGCACGGTACTTTACGAGATGAATGCAGACCAGACTATGCCCATCGCCTCCATTACCAAGGTGATGACCCTGCTGCTCACCTTTGAGGCGGTGCACGCCGGGCGGCTGACTATGGACACCGCCGTGCCGGTCAGCGAGCACGCCTATCACATGGGCGGCAGCCAAATCTGGCTGGAGCCCGGGGAGCAGTTCACGCTGGACGAGATGCTCAAGGCCATCTGTGTGTCCTCGGCCAATGACGCAGCGGTGGCGGTGGCGGAGCTGGTGGGCGGCAGCGAGCCTGCCTTTGTGCAGCAGATGAACGCCCGCGCCGCAGAGCTGGGCATGGAACACACCACTTTCCGCAATGCCTGCGGGCTGGACACCGAGGGACATCTTTCCACCGCACGGGATGTGGCTATCATGAGCCGCACCATTCTGACCACCTGCCCGGAGGTGCTGCACTACACCGGCATCTGGACAGACACCCTGCGGGGCGGGCAGACCCAGCTGGTGAACACCAATAAGCTGCTGCGGCGGTACAACGGTATTACCGGGCTCAAGACCGGCACCACCGGCGGAGCGGGCGTGTGCATTACCGCCAGCGCCACCCGGGACGGGCTGAACCTCATCGCGGTGGTGCTGGGTGCACCCTCCAGCAAGGAACGGTTCGAAGCCGCCACCACCCTGCTGGACTACGGCTTTGCGGCCTACCGCGCCGCACCGGTGCCCCTGCCGCAGGAGCGTCCACTGCAATTAAAGATAAAGGGCAGCACGGAGGAGACCGTGCCGCTGGATTACGCAGCTCTGCCGCAGACCGCGTTGCTGCCCGCCGAAAGCGCCGGACAGCTGACCGTGCAGCTGGAATTGCCCGACACGCTGGAAGCCCCGGTGACCCGGGGGCAGACGGTGGGCAAGGCACAGCTGCTGTGCGGCGAAGCAGTACAGGGGGAGTACCCGGTGTGCGCCGCCGCCGATGCGCCGTGCATGGATTTTGGCACCGCGTTGCAGCTGCTGTGGAACAGCCTGCGGGGGACAGCAGCCTGACCCTGTGCCGAAAAAGGCGCTTCAGCGCACAAAAGTGCGCCGGACGCCCGGCAGGGCTGTTGGATACCTGAACAAATCTGGATGAAGAAACAAAAAAACACTATTAAAATTGTATGAAATCTAAGGAATTTGACCTTGACTTTACCCGGAGGGAACGGTACACTTATACCAAGATATTTCCTCGCAGGGCAAAGGCCCGGCAGATCGTTTGGAGGTTTTAATAAAATGAGTGTCGCACTGAACACGAAACACCTCTCCAGCTTCATCAGCGAAGAGGAATATGCAGCCATCTACCCGCAGGTAGAAGCCGCCCACAAGCAGCTGGAAGCCAAGAACGGCCCCGGCAGCGATTTTCTGGGCTGGATGACCCTGCCCCGGGATTACGACAAGGAAGAGTTCGCCCGCATCAAGGCAGCTGCTGCCAAGATTCGCGAGGACTCCGACGTTCTGGTCGTGGCCGGTATCGGCGGCAGCTATCTGGGCGCACGCGCTGTTGTGGAGGCTGTTAAGGGTATGTACCACAACGAGCTGGAAGATGGTCTGAAGATCTACTTCTGCGGCAACAGCATCAGCCCCACCTACCTGAACAATATCATCAGCCTGTGCAAGGGCAAGCGCTTCTCCATCAACGTCATCTCCAAGTCCGGCACCACCACCGAGACCTCTCTGGCTTTCCGTGTGCTGCGCGAGCTGCTGGAAAAGGAGATGGGCGTGGAGGAAGCCAACAAGCGCATCTACGCCACTACCGACCGTGCCAAGGGCACCCTGAAGCAGCTGGCTGACGCACAGGGCTGGCCTACCTTTGTAGTTCCCGATGACGTGGGCGGCCGCTACTCCGTGCTGAGCGCCGTGGGTCTGCTGCCCATCGCCGCTGCCGGCATCGACATCGACGCTCTGATGCAGGGCGCTGCCGACGCTATGGAGCGCTTCTCCGTGCTGAGCCCCGACAATGACGCCTACAAGTATGCCGCCATCCGCAACATCCTGTACCGCAAGGGCAAGGCTGTGGAGATCCTGGAGTGCTACGAGCCGGACTTCACCCTGATGAACGAGTGGTACAAGCAGCTGTTCGGTGAGAGCGAGGGCAAGGACAACAAGCTGCATCTTCTCCACCGACCTGCACTCCATGGGTCAGTTCATTCAGGAAGGCGCCCGCATCATGTTCGAGACTATCGTGGACGTGAAGAAGCCCGCACAGGATCTGTTCATCGATCCGCTGGAGGGCAATTTTGACGGCCTGAACTTCCTTGCAAACCAGAACATGAGCGTGGTCAACCGCAAGGCCATGGAAGGCACCATTCTGGCACACACCGACGGCGGCGTGCCCGAGGTGCTGCTCGAGGTGGATGACCTGTCTGCTTATAACGTGGGCTACCTGATCTACTTCTTCTGGCGTGCCTGCGCCTGCAGCGGCTATCTGCTGAGCGTGAACCCCTTCAACCAGCCCGGCGTGGAAAGCTACAAGAAGAATATGTTCGCCCTGCTGGGCAAGCCCGGCTACGAGGGTCTGACCGCAGAGCTGGAAGCAAAGCTGAAATAAAAGCTGAACGTAAAAAATGATCTCCCGCCGCAAGGCGTGGAAAATACAGGAGGACAGAACTATGATTAAACTGATTGTTGGTACCAAGGGCTCCGGCAAGACCAAGGCTATGATCGACCAGATCAACGACGCGGTCAAGACCTCCAAAGGCAATGTGGTCGTCGTGGAAAAGGGCATGAAGCTCACCTACGACATCGCTCCTGCAGCACGTCTGATCGATCTGGACGAGTACAAGATCTTCGGCGGCGAAATGCTGTACGGCTTTGTGGCCGGCCTGATGGCAAGCAACTACGACATCACCGACCTGTACATTGACGGCATCCTGAAGGTGCTGGACCACGATATCAACCGTCTGGGCGTTGTGCTGGACGAGATGGCAGCCATTGCCGGCGACAGCGTCAAGGTCACCGTGACCGTCAGCGCAGACGAGGCCGCACTGCCCCACGATGTGAAGAAGTACCTGTAATTTGATAAAAGAACAGGGCTAAAGGCTTTTCCAACAGGCAGAAGACCGGAGAAAAATAAATTTTTTCGGTTTTCTGCCTGTTTTGGTGTTGACAAAGGGTTGCTTTGGCGCTATACTAACAAAGCAGCCTTTTCAGAGGTGTACTATGCAATTTGACCTGAGAAAGTTTATCACAGCCGGCGCAAAACCGTACCATGCAGAGTTTCAGTGTGATTTGTCTGCGTATGATTATGCCGGTGCAAGGATCCCGCAGCCGGTCACAGCCGTCTTTGACGCGCAGACCGATGGCGACGAGGTTCAGATAACGTTGCGGGCAAAGGCATCGGTGCACGGAGAGTGCGCCCGCTGTCTGGACCCGGTCACCCGGGAAGAGACAGTCGATACGGAGTGGATCGTCAAGGAGCGGGATCTGGATGACCCGGATTTCGATCTTCCGCTGGACGAAAAAGGACATTTGGACGTGGACGAATGGCTCAATCAGGAGTTTATGTTCCAGATCCCCACGGTGCTGCTTTGCAGCCCCGACTGCACCGGGCTTTGCCCGCAGTGCGGTAAGAAAAAGGCGGAATGCACCTGCCCACCGGCAGAGCAGACCGATGCCCCCGTAGACACTAGGCTCGCGATCCTTAAATCACTGCTGAACAGATAAACCCATCAAGGAGGTGCAAAAATATGGCAGTACCTAAGAGACATCTTTCCAA
>ONZT01001502.1_pt1 | contig 13031 bp, 10 predicted proteins | sample 1671571 | NCBI WGS metagenome assembly ONZT01 (sample SAMN06348170, study PRJEB24527) | human gut metagenome | biome: human gut; feature: ankylosing spondylitis patient; material: feces | host: Homo sapiens | place: China | collected 2015-10
TAGTTGTTGGAGCAAAATCAGTGGAGTTCATTCTAACGAAATGCTTTTTGAAATAGCCATTACTGGTTCTACAGACTGGACAGATCGTGAGGGTATTGCCTACCTATATAATGAGGATGGATATGCAGACGTAATTGCAACTAAAAAGTTTCTCGATTTGTTAAATGAAGATCCGAAGGATGTACGCTTAGGTGTATTTTTAGCTCCAACAACTAAGGATTTCCAGAAGTTGTATGGGCCAAATACAGTCTTTTTAAATAAATATCCTGCAGATGGGTTAAGTGATTTACGTTATAACAATGTTCCGTTGCTTCGTTTGTCAGAAGTATACTTAAATGCAGCTGAGGCTGCTGCCAAATTAGGCAATCAGAATGATAAAGCTGTAAAGTATTTAGATGCTATTGTAAAACGTGCTAATCCGGCTAACACAGTGCAGGGTACAATTGTTACGGTTGATAGGGTTTTATTGGAAAGAAGAAAAGAATTGATAGGCGAAGGACACCGTTTTTTTGATGCGATGCGTAATAATGAAACTATAGTTCGTTATACATCTAAAGAAGATCAGGGATGGCAACAAGCATTAAAAGAGGAAGTACGCAGTTTTAACCGTGATTTCTACAAGACTTTATTACCAATCCCACAAAATGAAATAGATGCCAATCCAGCAATGAAAGATCAACAAAATATCGGATATTAATCTAAAGTAGTAAAATTTATACAATGAATCCACTACGAGTGAAACTACTTGTAGTGGGTTTGTTATTTGTATCTGTCGTTCAAGAATCTAAAAGGATAATACAGGAAAAAATTAAACTTATTTTTTATCTGGAAAGTGATTAAAAAACAAAAAATGATATTTTGAGGATTTGGATCAAAAATATGTACATATAAAAAACGGAATTTACTTGGAGAAGCGAAATGGTAGAATAACGACCAAAGCTTATTGCTTATATAACACTGATTGACATTATCTTATATGCTTATTATGAGGGAGATATAATAAAACATATAATAACTTTGGCTTCTTAGTATTTTTATATTTGACTGATTATTAAATTATTGATATAGAGAACAGACATGTATACCAAGTTCATACACTGTTTGTAACATACACATTATAAGCATTTTAGTAAATACTACAGTTCTGCAAAGACTTTGCAGATTTCGTATATCGGTATGCAGACTGCTGAGGTAGCAATTGCACCGATAATCAAAGTGATATTAAAGACTGATGCTAAGGCACTTGACGAAGTCGTAGTAACAGCAATGGGTATCTCAAAAGAGAAAAAAGCGTTAGGGTATGCCGTACAGGATGTGAAAGGAGATAAGCTGACTCAAGCATCAAGTAGTAACCTTTCCAGCGCTTTACAAGGTAAAGTTTCAGGAGTAGAGATCTCACCGTCATCAGGTATGCCGGGTGCCTCTTCCAAAATGACTATTCGCGGATCACGCTCGTTTACAGGAGATAACACTCCCCTGTATGTTGTGGATGGTATGCCTATCTCATCATCTACAGACTTGGATACTTTCAACTCTGTTACAGGCTCTGACTATGCAAACCGTGCGGTAGATATCGACCCGAATGACATTGAAAGCATCAACATCCTGAAAGGTCAAGCTGCTTCTGCTCTGTATGGTATGCGCGCATCAAATGGTGTGGTAGTAATCACTACCAAGAGCGGTAAAGGTGCACGTAAAGGTAAACCGGAAGTTACCATCAACACTGGTTTATCATTCGATAAGGTTTCTACTATGCCGGATTTCCAAAAAGAATTCGCACAAGGATTTAATGGTGCTTTTAGCCCATCAGATTCTCGTTCTTGGGGCCCTTTGATCTCAGAACTGGCTAACGATCCCCAATATGGTGGTAATACGGATAATACCTATACTCAGAAATACGGTAAACATCAGGGGCAATACTATGTAGACCAGCGTGCCAAAGCAGGACTGGACCCATGGGCCACTCCTCGTGCATATGACAATGCTAAAGATTTCTTTAATACAGGTGTAACGTGGAACAGCAGTGCAAACGTGGCACAAAGCCTCGATAAAGGAAGTTACTCTTTGTCTTTAGGAAGTACTACTGCAAACGGTATTGTACCTTCTACAGGTATGGATCGTTATAATGCAAAACTAACTGCACAAGCTCAATTGAACAAGAATTGGTCTACCGGTTTCAATGGAAACTTCGTTTATTCTAAAATCAAAAAGCAAACCGGTGCCAACAATGGTATCCTGGCAACTGTATATGGTGCACCGTCCAGCTACGATTTAGCCGGTATCCCATCACACATTGATGGAGATCCTTATACACAAAACACGTATCGTTCGACAGGCGGTTTCGATGGTGCTTATTGGGCCGTTGAAAATAACTCTTTTAAAGAACGTACTCAACGTTTTTTTGGAAATGCATTTGCTAAATATTCTACTGATTTCGGTACAGAAAATCATAAACTGGATGTAAAATACCAGTTAGGTACCGATGCTTATACCACTAACTATACCGATACATGGGGATATGGACACTCCAACGGAACAGGTAGCATTGAAGAGCAGAGCGTTACAAACAATGAAATAAATTCATTGTTAACTGTTACTTATGACTGGAAAATCACTCCGGAACTTGACTTAAATGTATTATATGGTAATGAATTAGTCGATAATTCTTCAAAATACAAATACAACCTCGGAAATAACTTCAATTTCCCAGGATGGAACCATATAGCTAACGCATCAATCTATTCGTCTACAGGAACCTACCATCGCGAGCGTACCGTTGGTAACTTCGGTAACATTTCATTAGCATATCGTAGCATGCTGTATTTGAATGCTACTGTTCGTAATGATATTGTTTCATCCATGCCACGCAACAACCGTTCATTCACTTACCCTTCCGTTTCTCTTGGTTTCATCTTTACCGAATTGGAAGCACTGAAGAATGATGTTCTGACTTATGGTAAAATTCGCGCTTCTTATGCAGAAGTAGGGCAGGCAGGTACTTACTATCCTTCTTACTATAAAACTCCGGTCTATGGTGGCGGATTCTCGTCAGGAACTCCTATCCAGTATCCTATTGGATCGATCAGCTCATATATTCCATATTACAAAATTTATGATCCTAACCTGAAACCTCAGAACACCAAATCATACGAAATCGGTGCAGACTTCAGTTTCTGGAACGGTTTAGTTTCATTGAACTATACATATTCACGCCAGAATGTAAAGGATCAGATATTCGAGGTGCCTTTGGCTACTTCTACCGGATATAGCGAATTGATCACAAATGGTGGATCGGTACATACAAACTCACACGAAATCACTTTGAGTGTAAATCCGATCCAAACTAAGAACTTCAACTGGGATTTTGCATTCAATTTCTCTAAAATCGACAACTATGTCGATAAATTAGCTCCGGGTGTATCAAGCATCATGTTAGGAGGTTTTGTTGATCCGCAAGTACGTCTGAGTGCCGGTGATAAATTCCCGGTTATCTATGGTACAAGCTATCAAAGAAACGAAGATGGTCAGATTGTCGTAGATGAAAACGGTATGCCGACATTAGGTGAAAACAGAGTGTTGGGAAGTGTATCTCCTGACTTCAGACTGGGCTTCAATACTACTTTTGAATTTTATAAGTTCCGCCTCTCTGCAGTACTTGACTGGAAGCAAGGTGGATGTATGTATGCCGGTACTGTGTCAACACTCGACTATTATGGTGTAACCCAGAAATCAGCAGACTATCGTAAAGCTGATTACTTCTACTTCAATAAACCGGCTGTAAAACAGTTGGCAGATGGTTCTTACGCACCTAATGACATCAAGATCAGCGGTGAGAACGCTTATAATTACTTCGACAGATTGAGTACGATCTCTGAAGCCGGAGTATACGGTTCTTCATTCTTGAAACTACGCGAAATCGCTTTAAGTTATCCGGTACTGGATAAGTCATACTTAGGCGTAACAGTAAACGTCTTTGCACGTAACTTATTGCTTTGGTCAGAAATGGATAATGGTATTGACCCTGAATCATCACAGGGAAATAACAACATGGCTGGTGCTTTCGAACGCTTCTCGCTCCCGGGAACATCAAGCTATGGTTTTGGTATTACAGTTAAATTCTAAAAAGGACAAAAATGAAATCAATATTTAATTTATCAAAAGGCATATTGTCTGTGGCATTGATTTCCGTTGCATTTGCTTCCTGTTCGGAAGATACAATGGATCGTATTAATGAAGACAAAGACCACACAACCAGTGTACCTGCCAAATTCATCTTGGCTGACGTAATCACTGCAACTGCATTTAGCAATATCGGAGGCGACTTTAATACATATTATTCTACCTACGTAGAGCATATGGTTGGAGTAGACAATCAATTGGCAAATGCGGAAAAGCGTAACGGAGAGCCTTCGGCATCTTCTACTTTTAACAATGTATGGGGTAATTTATACTCTACACTGAAGAATGCACGTATCGCAATTAACATAAGCTCAAATGAGGTTTCAGCCAATTATACAACCAAAGGTATTGCCGAAGTATTGGCCGCAATCAATGCAGGACTGATCGCAGACTCATTCGGTGACACTCCTTTCAGCCAGGCTGCCCTTCCGGAATTAGTCAATGGACAACCCCAGTTTATGACTCCGGAATTAGATAAGCAAGAAGCTATTTATACTACCATTATGGAATATTTGGATGCAGCAATCACTGATCTTCCCAAAGGTGACAAAAGCGATGAAATTGGTGAGTATGACTTCATATATAAAGGTGACGGAGAAGCATGGTTAAAACTAACATACGGCTTGAAAGCTCGTTATACAATGCGTCTGTTAGCTCGTTCTTCTTCAAAAGAAGCTGATTTACAAAAAATTTTAGAGTACATAGAGAAATCATATACATCTATTCAGGATCAAGCTGCTTTCTCTATTTATAGTGCAACAAACTTAAACCCGTTATTTGACTTCCAGTGGAGCCGTGACGGATTGGCTGCAAGTAAAAGCTACGCTGATAAACTAATAGAACGTAAGGATCCGAGATTACGCCGTATCTTTTGCATTGGACAAGGTAAGGTAACTGGAGAAGAAAAAGCTGTGTCCATCCAAGTAACCGGTGCAGATGACCCAAGATTCCTTATGGCCGATAACGGTACGGCAGAGTCTGTTAAATATGAATATAATACTCCTATATTCGTATATTCGCAAACATGTCCAACCTTATTAATGAGCTATCATGAATTACTTTTCCTGAAAGCTGAAGCATTGGCTCGCTTGAATAAGACCAATGATGCGGCAGATGCTCTGAAAGATGCTATTGTTGCAGCCATTGCAAATGCAGAAACAGGTGTAACAGCTGCACTTAACGCTCCTACAGTAAAAAGTTACGGAGGCGTTAAAGAGACTACCAAAGCTATCACAACTGCTGAAGCAGAAGAGTATTTCACCAACAACGTAAAACCATTATTCGATGCCAATCCTGTAAAAGAGGTAATGGTACAGAAATATATTGCATTCCTTGGAGCCTTCGGTGAGACAACAGAATGCTATAATGATGTACGACGCCTCAAAGCAATGGGCGAGGAATATATCAAACTGGACAATCCTTACAAGTTCCCACTTCGCGCACCTTACGGAGCAGATGATGTAAGTGCAAACCCGAACGTAGAATCTGCATTTGGAAACGGCCAGTATGTATATACCGATCCGGTTTGGTGGGCCGGTGGTAGCCGCTAATCAGCATAATACTTTCTAAAGTATTTATCAAACAATAAAGAGAATGCCCGGATTTACATATAAAACGTATCCGGGCATTCTTCTTTTTCTGAACGAATCAGTATCTGATTTATAGCAACCCTTCCTTCAAGATACCTACCAATATCGGATGCAATCCACTGACAAAACACTCAACAGCAATCACCATCAAAATAAGTCCCATCAAACGCATCATCACGTTATTTCCGGTCTCCCCCAACACTTTAACTAATCGGGTAGACGCACGCAGAATCAAGAAGGTAATAAAATAGATCAAAGCAATAATGCCAATTAACGTTCCTTTCATTTCAATGGTATGGGCATCCTCCATCAAAACAATGGCATTAGCTATCGCCCCCGGACCACAAAGCATAGGTATGGCAAGTGGAGTGATCGAAATATCGTCAGCATAGGTTTTAATCTCTTCATCTTTCAATTTCATCGGAGTGTACCGTGCCTGCAACATATCAAAGCCTATCTTGAAAATAATCACTCCACCTGCAATACGAAATCCGTTGGTCGAAATACCGAAGAATTTAAAAAGGAATTGCCCTGCAAAAACAAATACCATTAAAGTGATAAACGAGACGAAAGTGGCACGGCGAACAACCGCTTGCCGCTCTTTATCAGTCATACCATGAGTCATGGTCAGAAAAACGGGCATTGTACCCAACGGATTAGTCAATGTAAAGAAAGAAGTGAAACAGAGTAAAGCAAAAGGCAAGAGAGTGTCCATAGTTGTATTTTTATGCGTTCTATATTGAACGCAAAAATACAATATATCTATAAATGTTACAACAGTTCCACCAACTCTTTCAAATCAGTCATTGAATAAGTAGGACGGAAAGGAAAATCAGTGCGTCCGGACACATTATAATAAGCCTGATGCATTCCCACTCCATAGGCACCAACAATATCAGCTTCCCAACTATCCCCAATCATTAATGATTCACGTAGTTCGGATTGTGTAGCCGACAAAGCAAAATGAAAAATTTCCGGCCAAGGCTTCATCACTCCCAGATCTTCCGAAAGAATTATTTTATCAAAATATGTATCAATGCCTGCCGAACGCATTTTACAGGATTGCAATTCCCTGAAACCATTTGAAAGAATATACAAATTATATTTAGGTGCCAAATACGAAAGTACCTCTTCCGCATACGGCATTAGCCTCCTTTTAGTAGGAACTATCAAAAAGAAATCGTCAGAATAACGTTTTGCAAGCATTTCATCGTCAACGCCAACAGCTTTCAAAGGATATAAAAAACGCTGTCGATTCAACTCTTCTTTAGTCACCTCCCCGTTTCCATATTCTACCCACAACTCCGCATTCCTCTTTTGGTAAAGAGAATAAAAATGGGAAAACGAATCGAAATACCTTCCCAATCCATATTTATCGTAAACTTCTTCAAACGTATCATACGCATTTTGGGAAAAGGCCCAGAGAGTATCATCTAAATCAAAAAACAGGTTTCTATATTTCATATTAATATATCAGGTACATTTCAAAAAAGAGAGCACGGATTACATACTGTGTAGTCCGTGCCCTTATCAGTTACGTTTGTTTTATACTACTTATTTGACCTGGATTACCAGATATTTAGATACACTCCAGAATTCTTTCGGATTCGTGATCTTCAAAGTCAGCTGACCTTTATCATCTTTAACCAGCTCGTAAGATTTAGCCGGATGAGTAGTGAGCAAATCAGCACGTTTAGAATATAATTTAATCTCTTTAGTAGTACGGATATCGATCTGAGTAAAATAATCCTTGTTGAAATCCGCACTCTTCAGCACATCCCCTTTTTCAAGAATCTTCTGAGATTTAAGCTCCGATTTAGTACCAAACACAAACCATGCACTATTGATGGCCTTATCCTGTTCTGCTACGGTCTTTGCCTTGGCTTCATTTTCAGCAGCCAATGACTCTTTATCGGCAGTCAGTCCGGTTACTGCAGCATCCAACTCCTGAATACGGATATTCTTAGAAGCTAATTCAGCCTGAAGCTCTTCGATACGCTGAGTTTTAGCAACCAACTCCTGAGTCAAAGATTCAACGGCTTTTTTCAATTGTGCCGAATTATTCTTACTATTCTTCAGCATAGCCTGCAACTTAGCGATCTGTGCCTTGTTTTCTTCCATCTGTTTCGTGATGAATTCAATATCAGATGCTATTTGTTGTTTTGCGGTTGCAGAATTCTCAGAGATAGTGCCACGGGTCAAGTCAACACGGCTTTCAGCTGCGTTTATTCTACGAAATCCTTCCTGAACTTCGTTGAAAGTACCCATCATTTCGTCCAATTCGGCATTGCGCTGGGTCAACTCCATCAAAAGAGAATCATTTTCTGCCTTCAGGTCCTTACTTCCACCACCCAGGCCGTTACACGAAGCCAACATAGCTGCGCATACTAATAAAACTACTAACTTTTTCATACGATTACGTTTTACGTTTTTAAATGAAGTTATTATTAATCGTCTATTCCTGCAAGTACAATCACAATCTCGCCCCGGGGTTCGGTAACGGTAAAGTGTTCTATCAATTCACTCAAAGTCCCACGAACCGTTTCCTCATGAATCTTTGAAATTTCACGGGACACAGATACCCGACGTCCGGGACCGAAATATTCGGCAAACTGTGTCAATGTTTTCAGCAAACGATGTGGGGATTCATAAAACACCATTGTTCTGTGTTCATCCACCAACGATTTCAATTTTGTCATACGCCCCTTTTTCTGAGGGAGAAAACCTTCGAAACAAAACTTTTCGTTAGGCAATCCCGATGCTACCAACGCCGGAACAAAAGCTGTTGCCCCGGGCAGGCATTGTACTTCGATACCATTGCGCACACATTCACGAACTACCAGAAAACCCGGATCAGAAATTCCCGGTGTTCCGGCATCCGAAATCAAAGCGATGGTTTCTCCTGCCTTTATTCTATTAACAACACTCTCCACCGTTTTATGTTCATTAAACTTATGGTGGGATTGCGTCGCGTTTTTAATCTCAAAATGTTTCAGCAAGATTCCGGAAGTACGGGTATCCTCCGCCAGAATCAAGTCGACCTCCTTCAGGACTTTAATAGCCCTAAATGTCATGTCCTCCAAATTCCCGACCGGCGTCGGTACCACATATAGTTTTCCCATATCCTAATAATCGCGTTTTTATATAAAGTACTTTTTGAGAAGTTCCACTAAATCAGCTTTAGCTTCATTTTCCTCTTCCACCTTTATTTTAGAAGATAAGAAAACAAGAGCCGCATCCAGTGAATGCATCTCCCCAATCTGTTGCAACACATGATTCATTTGCTCCATGCTTCCCCCAAACAGTTCACGGGAAAAGCGAAACGAATCATTCAGACTGATTGAACGGCGTAAATCTCCAGCTGTTTTAATCCGCTCGGCCAAAATAGGTGTAGAAGCCGTATTGGTTTCAATCTTCATAGATACTTCAGCCGATTGTGCCGGTTCTACGGTCACTTCAGGCAATTCCAATTGTTCAGATTCCGGCATCTCCGGAGCCTCCGGAACTATTACAGGCTCTTCATCTTTCTCCGGGTTACCCACAACTATTTCTTCTTCTTCTTCTTCTTCTTCTTCTTCTTCTGCTGCTGCTGCTGCTGCTGCAGACACAGGTTCCGGCATTGGATTTATAATCCGGTCAGGAAGTTCGTTTTCCGGTAGTGCTCCCCGATCCAACTGTTCCAGTAAGATGTCCAACCGGCCACGCATTTGCACAATATTTCTCTTTGCCACTTCACGCAAAGCAGAGTCCGGTTTACGCGAAACGGCCTCCATCAGGCATTTAAGTTCCTGAATATCCAATTCTATATCGTTCAACAATGCTTGCATATCTACATCTGAATTTCTTCTTGAATGACTTCGCAAATGTAGAAATAAATAATGAAAAAACACCGAGAAGCCAATAAAACTATTACTTTTGCAACCAATTATAACATACATCAGCATGGTATTATTTTCAGAAGATCATATACAAGAGACGAGAAGAAGAGGAAGAATTGAAGTAATTTGCGGTTCCATGTTTTCAGGAAAAACCGAAGAACTGATCCGTCGCATGAAGCGGGCCAAGTTTGCTCGCCAACGCGTAGAGATATTCAAACCTGCCATTGACACACGCTATTCTGAGGGAGACGTTGTTTCACATGACAGTAATACCATTTCCTCCACTCCCATCGACTCTTCAGCCAGCATACTGCTTTTCACATCCGAAATTGATGTGGTAGGCATTGACGAGGCACAGTTCTTCGACAGTGGATTAATAGATGTATGCAATCAGTTGGCAAACAACGGGGTACGTGTCATCATAGCCGGATTGGACATGGACTTCAAAGGCATACCGTTTGGTCCGATGCCGGCTTTGTGTGCCATTGCCGACGAAGTATCCAAGGTACATGCCATTTGTGTAAAATGTGGACAATTAGCCTCATTTTCACACCGTACGGTGAAAAACGACAAACAGGTGCTATTGGGTGAAACAGCCGAATACGAACCTTTATGTCGGGAATGTTACCAGAAAGCCCTGCAAGAGGACAAAGAAAAATCATAATGACCTCACGGTAGCAAAGCCCGGACATTTCCGGTGAGGTCGCACATCAAACGTCAGATTATTATGGAAAGGAAAAAAATTACATTTGATAGTTTCATACGTGGTTCCATCTGCTGTGCGCTCATTGTGGGATTACTGATACTTTTTAAAAGGCTCAGCGGCGTACTGCTACCTTTTTTTGTGGCATGGCTTATCGCTTATATGATTTATCCGCTCGTCAAATTTTTCCAATATAAATTACGCTTTAAAAGCAGGATCATTTCTATTTTCTGCGCATTGTTCAGCATTACCATAGTAGGAATTGCCATTTTTTACCTTTTAGTGCCCCCAATGCTTGCCGAAATAGGACGAATGAACGATCTGTTGGTTACTTATCTGACTAATGGTGCTTATCGTTCCGGAACAGTGCCTCCTACTCTTTCGGAATTTATCCACAGGCATATCGACCTTCAGGCACTGAACCGAATCTTAAGTGAAGAAAATATAATGAATACCATTAAAGAGACTGTTCCTAAACTTTGGGCACTCGTTGCGGAATCTATTAATATCCTGTTTAGCGTATTCGCTTCATTCATCATTTTATTATATGTGGTATTCATCTTGCTCGACTATGAATCCATCGCAGAAGGATGGCTTCACCTGTTACCAGGCAAATACCGTACCTTTGCATCCAATCTGGTCAATGACATACAGGATGGAATGAATCGCTATTTCCGCGGCCAGGCACTTGTTGCCTTCTGTGTCGGCATCTTGTTCAGCATTGGGTTCCTGATCATCGACTTTCCGATGGCTATTGCCTTGGGACTTTTCATTGGTGCCCTCAATATGGTTCCATATCTGCAGATTATCGGTTTCTTGCCTACCGTCATATTAGCAATCCTAAAAGCTGCTGATACCGGTGAGAATTTCTGGGTAATCCTGGCAGGTGCCCTCGTTGTTTTTATTGTTGTTCAAGCCATCCAAGATGGTTTCCTTGTCCCAAGAATCATGGGAAAGATCACAGGGCTCAACCCTGCCATCATTCTTTTATCTCTTTCCATCTGGGGATCCTTGCTCGGAATGTTAGGTATGATCATAGCACTCCCGCTCACCACCCTAATGCTCTCCTATTATCAACGTTTCATCATCAACAAAGAGAGAATAAAATACGACACACATGAAACATCTGATAATCAGAAGATAGAAGGAGATGACGAAAAATAAATAAATTTTTTTTCACCCAAAAGCTTGCAGATATAAAAAAAGTCACTACCTTTGCACCCGCAATCAGGAAATAACTGATTCGCAAATAAGGATTGATTCGCTAGCTCAGCAGGTAGAGCACAACACTTTTAATGTTGGGGTCCTGGGTTCGAGCCCCAGGCGGATCACTTTTTAAAACAGCAAAAATGCATAAAGCTCTGATAATCAAACATTATCGGAGCTTTTTCTTTTATATCAAACCTGCATTTTACCGCGAATTGGAGCACCTAATACAGGTGAAATCGGAGGACTTAAATTCCTCTAAATTTTAGTCCTCCGAATTGGTGTTTTATTCGCTGATTATCTGTATTTTACGTGATGCTATTCATCGCTTCTAAAAGTAACTTTGAACCATTAAACTTTTAAAGTGTATGAGTATGGAAAGAAATTATTTTTCGGTCCTTTTTTATATCAAGAAGGCCAAATTATTGAAAAACGGAGAGGCTCCTATCTGCCTGAGAATAACCGTAAACGGGAAACGTGCAGAAATTCAAATCAAGCGTAGTGTGGAGATTGACAAGTGGAATGCCCGAAGAGAATGTGCGATTGGTAAAGACAGAAAGTATCTGGAACTTAACCACTATCTGGAAACAGTACGTACCCGCGTACTTCGTATTCATCGTGAACTGGAACAGGATGATAAACCTATCACAGCTGAAATTCTGAAGAAGTTATTCTATGGTGAAAAACAAACTCCCAAGATGTTATTGGAGGTTTTCAAAGAACATAACGCAAAGTATCGTGAGCTAATAGGGAAAGATGTGGTGAAAGCTACGGTGCTCCGTTATGAGAGAACTGTACGATATCTTGAGGAGTTCTTGAAAAAAGAATATCGATTAAACGATATACCTCTGTGCAATATCAATCGTGAGTTCATATCCAATTTTGAATTCTTTATCAAAACTGAAAAAAGTTGCGCGCAGAATACAACTGTTAAATATTTAAAGAACCTAAAGAAAATTATCACATTGGCACTTACAAATAAATGGATGACGGATAATCCATTCTTCGGAGTCAGGTTCAAACAAACCCAATCTAACCGAGAATTTCTCAGCGAGGAAGAATTACATATTATTATGGAAAAAGAATTTAATATACCTCGTTTAGAAATAGTACGCGACATTTTTGTTTTTTGTTGCCTGTCTGGATTAGCATTTACGGATATAAAACATTTACGTCCTGGGCATATTACAAAAGATCCTAATGGGGAAGATTGGATTCGAAAGCCTCGTGAAAAAACAAATAACATGTGTCACATACCGTTGCTTGACATTCCCGCATTAATAGCTGAAAAATACAAGAACAATCCGATCTGTGTACAAAAGAACATGGTGCTTCCTGTACCTTGTAATCAACGGATGAATAGTTATTTGAAAGAAATTGCCGATATGTGTGGAATTACTAAAAAGTTAACGACCCATGTCGCGAAACATCATACAATCTCTATCTAATTGAAAATTAAACAGTTATTTCTGTTTA
>ONZT01001507.1_pt1 | contig 12991 bp, 7 predicted proteins | sample 1671571 | NCBI WGS metagenome assembly ONZT01 (sample SAMN06348170, study PRJEB24527) | human gut metagenome | biome: human gut; feature: ankylosing spondylitis patient; material: feces | host: Homo sapiens | place: China | collected 2015-10
TCACCTGCCCCTCCTTGCGGTAGGTCAGGTGTTGCAACGATCACTAGAACCCGCCCGTCTCTTATCGTGGGGGGGGGAGATGCACGAACTCGGAGCGGAGTGAACGGCTACCTCCGATGACACATGGGGCCACTCAAACGAGTGACAATTACGAGTTACGACGGGAGATGACAATGTTCCGCAAGGCTCCCCTCAGTCACCTTCGGTGACAGCTCCCCCCAGGGAGGGGAGCCAGATTAGCGTCAGCGTGTGGAGGTGCGGGCGATGACTTGGGATTCGGTGGTGAGCAGTTCGGGTTTGGTGATGCTGCCGTCGATGCGTCCGAGGATGCGATTCACTGCCGTGGGAGCTGTCCAGTCAAGGCGGGAATCCATGGTGGTCAGCGGAATCTGCAGGTAGGGGGCTTCCTCGTTGTTGTCGAAGCCGATGACCTGCACCTGCGCGGGCACCTCATAACCAGCGGTGCGCAGAGCGGTCAATGCGCCGATGGCCAACTGATCGTTCAGTGCGATCACACCGTCGAATGGCACGCCGGAATCAATCAGTCGCTGAGTCACGCGAGCGCCAGCGCCGATGGTCCAATCCTGATCGGTGTTGCCAATCAGATGAGGATCCAGCTCAAGCCCACGGCGGCGCGTTTCTTCAATGACACCACGCAAACGCAGTTGTGCGTTGCCTTCCACAGCCTGCAACAAAGCGGCCGCGTTATAGTCGTCTCGTGCGCCCACTACAGCGAGGCGAGAAGAACCTCGATCGTATAGGTAGCCTGCCGCTGTTGCTGCGGCGGCAACATCGTCCGGAGTCACGTGGTCGGCAACACCCCATGTGGTTCGGGCACCGACAATAACCAGCGGGAAATCGACCTTCAGGTCTTCGGGCGAAATATCCTCCACCTCGCTCATGGAGAGAATCATGCCGTCTGACACGGTGGAGTTGAAGTTCTTGAGCAGGTCACGCGCTCCTTTGGCCGAGCCCTCTGCATACGTGGTGACGTATACGGAGTAGTCGCGCTGACGGGCGGCCTCGATGGTGCGGTTGGCTAACTCGGCCAGATATGGCGGAATCAGCGAAGGCACGGCAAGGGTGATGAAACCGGTGTGATCGCGGTTGAGGTTGCGGGCGGCCACGTTGACTCGGTAGCCGAGGTCCTTAATGACTGTTTCAACCTTTGTACGGGTTTCATCGGTCATACGCCCGGAGCCATTGATCACGTTCGACGCAGTTTTGAGCGATACACCGGCGGCCTGAGCGACATCGCGTAGCGTCACTCGACGCTTGGCTGTTTTCTCGTCGCTCATGCCACACTCCTCTATCCGGACAACATTGCCATTCTAGCGCGGTTTAGCAGGACGTTTTAGCGATAAGAATGGCGTTGCGGTTCAGTGTATATCCAACGGCGTCAGTCTCGCAACGGTGGGCGATGATGGGATCACCTTCCACACCGTTGACGGCAACGGGCTGCTTCGAACGGTTCAGATAGAAATCGAAGCGGATGGTACCGTCTGAGGATTGGCGGATGGTGTGCAGGATGCGGGGGTCATGAGTCGTGGCTGCTGCGGTCGTAGTTGCGGCGTTGATCTCTCCCCCACCCGGCCTTTGGTCGGGAGCCCTTTCGTCGGAGGGGGCTGTTGTGTTGAGTTCCTTGAGCAAGTGGGTGATGTCGTGGCGGCCAAGATCGCAGCCCACGTAGATGGCGGCGCCTTGGCCGTGGGGGTGACTGGTGATGGCGGGGACGCCGTCGAGCTCCCAGTCAGCAGCGGCTGTACCCACGTACGTGGCAAGCACGCGAGTGTCTGGAGCGACCGAGGTCACGTCATTCTGCCACAGACGTGTCGTGAGTCCATTCGACAAACCGATTTCGGCCGGTTCGTCTTCGGCTTCTTCTCCGAGGATGTTGAATTCTTCGGAGCGGATGCCGAGCATGTCGCGCAGAAGTCCGTTGCCGGCGCCGGGGTATCCGCCGAGACCGATGTGGAAGTGTTCGTCGATCAGGCCGGTGGCATAGCCGACGATGACCGTACCGCCGTTTTCGGCAAAGTCCGCGATGCGACGGGTATCCTCGTCGGACAGGGCGATCACGGTGGGCAGCACGATAGTCTGGTAGCCGCTCCAATCGTAGGCGAGCGGGACCACGTCCGCGCGCGCTCCGGCATCGAGATATCCGCGATACCAGTCGCGTACGTCATGCCAGTGATTGAGTTTCATGCTGGGCAGGGTCTCGGAGCGAGTGGCCCATTCGGATTCCGCACTAAACAGAATCGCCGTGTCCGCGCGCTTCAGTTCCGTGTCTTGCACACCCGCGTCGGACAGCGTCTTCAGCGCGGCGCCGAGTTCGCACACTCCTCGAAACAGTTTCGTATCGGAGCCCGCGTGGGGCACCATCGCGGAGTGGAACGCCTCGGCACCCGATGCGGATTGTCTCCATTGGAAGAAGTTGATGGCGTCGGCACCCATGGCCACGTGGGCCAAGGAGTCGCGCATGAGCTCGCCGGCGCGCTTGCGCATGTTAAGCGGCTTCCATTGGACGGCGGAGGTGGAGTGCTCCATCACGTACCACGGCTTGCCGAGCGCGAGCGAGTCCATGAGCGCGTCCGAGCAGGCGAGTTCGTCCAGATGGGATTCGCCCTCATGGAAGTAGTGATCGTTGGACACGAAGTCCACTTCGTTTGCCCATTGCGCGTAGTCCATGGTGCATTGGTCGGTGGAGACCATGAAGTTCGTGGTGAACGGCTTGCCGGGGCAGATTTCTTCGATGGCGTCGCGTTCGGCCTTGTAGAAGTCGAGCAGCATGTCGTTGCCGAACCGCTCGTAATCCAACTGCTGGGGCGGGTTGACCATGCTGTCGCCGCCCATGTGGCGAGGCAGCAACACCTCGTCGAAGCTGTTCACGTGCTGGGACCAGAAGGCCGTGCCCCACGCTTCGTTCAACGCGTCGACGGTCCCGTATTTGGCCTCGCACCACGTGCGGAACGCGGCCAAGGCGTTGTCGGAGTAGTCGTAGCGGTTGTTCCAGCCGTATTCGTTGCCCATGTGCCAGGCCGTCACGTATGGATTGTCCTTGTAGTGTTCGGCAAGTTTGCGGCACAGGCGCAGCGCGTATTCCTTGAGCACCGGGCTTGTGGGCTGCCACGACTGGCGTGAGCCCGCATTGACCACATGGCCGTACCGATCGATTGGCAGCACCTCAGGATGACGCTCGTACAGCCACAACGGGGCCGTGGCAGTGGCCGATGCCAGGTCCACGGCGATGCCCGCCGCGCCGAGCTTGTCGATCACGTGGTCAAGCCACTCGAACGTGAACTCGCCCTCGCGCGGTTCGATCTTGTCCCAGCTGAAGATGGCGAGGGCCACGGTGTTGACGCCGGCTTGGACCATCAGGCGGATGTCCTCGTCCAGTGTCTCCTCGGACCACTGGTCCGGATTGTAGTCGCCGCCGAACGCGATGCCACGACCGGATTCAGTCAGCAGGGACGGCCACCTGAACGTTCTACGAGTAGTCATATCAATCAAGTCCTTTATTGTACCGGCTCATGGCCGATGCTATGTTGCTGGCGGCGGCCGTTGCTGCGATGACCTTCTTGGTGTTGCGCATGTTATCTCCTCCTGAGCCGTTGGGATTGGTCGTGGCTTCGGGACTTTGGACTTACCTTGGGCCTGGGTTCCTCGCCTGCGATATGCTCCGCTGACGGTCTTTTTTGGGGTGTTTTCTTTGGTACACCCGTGTACCAATATCTATGATGATACACCCGTGTACCAATTTGTCAAAATCAAGCGACACGCCTGATTTCCCGCCAAAACTCGCCACCTCGGGCACACAGAAGAATCTTCAGCCTCCGACATCCACAATTCCGAGAGCGTTCACATTCGTGGATGTCCAGCGCCAGACGGAGCCAGTTCGGCTAGTATGAATAGGCACCACCATAGCTGTATTGAGAGGAAGAGCACATGGCGGGACTGTTTCGGACTGCTTCCAAGCAGCCCAATCCTTTAGGAACAGCCATACGCACCCGCGGATCAGGAAAATATACATTCGGACTGGCTTTGAGTGCGGGTCTTGCCGGATTACTGTACGGCTACGACACCGTCTCCATCTCCGGTGCCATCGAATTCCTGCGCGCCAGATACGGGCTCAGTACTCTCATGGAGGGCCTCGTCGTTTCCTCCATCATGCTCGGTGCCGTCATCGGAGCGGCCACCGCCGGATTCCTTTCCGACCGATTCGGCAGGAAACGTATCCTTATTATCGGCGGCGCGTTCTTCCTCGTTGCGGCTGTATGGAGTGCGCTGACGATAGGTCCCATAGCGCTTATCGTGGCGCGCGTGGCCGGCGGCTACGGCATCGGCCTGACCGCCGCGCTGGCCGTCACATACATCACCGAATCGGCTCCGGCCAACATCCGTGGTCTGCTCGCCTTCTCTTATCAGCTGCTTGCGGTTTGCGGTATCTTCCTGACCAACGTCATCAACTACATCATCGCCTCCCACGGATCAAACGACTGGGATATCGCCACTGGATGGCGCTGGATGCTGGGATTAGGCGCGATTCCGGCCGCCACCTTCCTGCTGGCTATGCGGAGGGCACCGGAAAGCCCACGATTCCTCATTCAGATAGGCAGAACCGATGAAGGTTTCGCGGTGCTCGAGCACATCCTCGGCACCGAACGCGCACGCCTGCGCACCGATGACATCCAAGCCTCGGTCAAACTGGAAACCGAGATGTCGCACGAATTCCATGATTTGTTCCGTCCAGGCCTGCGACGGGCACTCGTCATCGGCATCTTTCTCGCCGTGTTCAACCAGTTCATCGGCATGAACGCCATTTCCTACTATGGGCCGGTGATGTTCTCGGATCTCGGGTTCGCCGGGGACACTCAGTTCCTCGCGGCCGCCAGCGCAGGCGGCATGGAGCTGGTGGCCACCGTGGTAGGCATGTACCTGATCGACACGTTCGGCCGTAAACGTCTTATGGAAATAGGCACCGGCATGATGTGCGTGTTCGCGCTATGCATTTCGGGCTCGTATTTCATGGGCAATTCGCTGCTGACGCTTATATTCGTCATGGCGTTCACCATATCGTTCGCCTTTTCGATGGGACCGATTCCCTGGATTGTGATTCCCGAGCTCTTCCCCACGTATCTGCGCGGTCGCGCCACCGGATTGTGTGTGATGTGTCTGCTGTTCGCCAACTGGATCATCGCACAATTCACGCCGATGATGATCGATGGATTGGGCGGCGGCATATCGTTCGCGATTTTCGCGGTTCTGGATCTGATTTGCCTGTTCGGCATCGTGGCGTTGGTGCCGGAGACAATGGGACGCACGCTGGAGGAAATCGAGCATCTATGGCAGCCGAAAACCGATTTGGCCTACGCAAAATACGCGCTGAGCACGGCTGATGCGAATATCCGCCACGCGGAAGCCACGCTGCGTCGTATTGAAAACGAACGTCAGCAGGCATTGGGCATTATGGATGCGGCTGAGCGGGCTCGCGCTGCGGCACAGCAGAAGATTTTCGCCATAGAGACCGCCAAAAGGGTCGAGGCAGAACGGCTGGAGGCGCAGCGCGCTGCCGAGGAAGCCGCCAAGGCAGCGGCGAATATGGCTGCAGAAGAAGACACGGCAGCGACCGTCTCGGAAGTTACGACGGATGAGAACGTGCCGTCGCTTATGCGGCGTACGAGGGGCGCTGTTCTGGTTGGTAAGTCATCCAGTAGACGGCACGACGGTGAGTATACGGACGGCTCTGCGAACGGCCCTGCGGATGGCTCTGTGGATGGCTCCGTGACTGACTCTGCGGATGGTGCGATGCTGGACGGCGCGGCGGCCGAGGCAGCGGCCAGCGCAGCAGTCGCGGCCTTGGCCGATTCACTGCCCGACGATCCATTCACGCTGGCGAATCGGCCGACTACGCGCAGTGGTGCGGATGATACAGATAGCGTTGATGCCGCAGATGCCGTTGATTCCGCGAATGACGCGAATCGAAACCGCAAGCAGACAAATGCCGTGCAGCCGGCACATATGGCCTCTATTGAGCACGCGCACAGTGCCGATACGCCTCGCGGAGTGTTGTTGCCCAGTGCCGACGAGGATTCCTACAGCGAGCATTCCTTCGCCGAGACGGATGACGACCGCGAGGCTCAGGCCATCGACGCGGCCCTCGACTCTCTGGATGCCCTTATCAGAGGCTGATATATAAGGAAATCCTGTATTGCAGAGTATTGCGGCCTGTGACTGTGCGACTTTACAGATTCAGCACCGCATCGGCAACGCGCATGGCGGATTCACGGTGAGAGACCAGCACCACAGCCACGTCTTGCCCCTTATCCGCATTCTGCTCGCTCTTGGACAGCTCATGAATGGAACGCAGAATGATGGCTTCATTCAAGGCATCCAGACGACTGGTCGGCTCGTCGAAGAGCACCAAGTCGGCATTGCGCAGGAATACACGGGCCAAGCCGATGCGCTGGCGTTCGCCTTCAGACAGTCGGTCGCCCAGCTCGCCCACCTGGGTGTCGAGCCCATCCGGCAGGGAATCGATCAGGTCGAGCACGGATGCCTTGGCGAGGGCTTCGCGGAGTCGGGCGTCAAGAACACCGGCCGCTCCCCCATTGCGAATCTCCGATTCAGGCAAGGCGATAAGCAGATTCTCTCGAATCGTGCCGTCGAACAGGTGGGTCTCCTGACTCATCATGGCCTGAATACGGCGGCGGGCATGCACATCGATTTGCGGTAGCGGCGTGCCGGACAGCGTCACTTGGCCGCGCTGCGGATCCCAATAGCGCATCAGCAGCTTCAGCATAGTGGACTTGCCCCGGCCGGACGGGCCTTGGATACCGAGGATGCCGTGCTGCGGCACATCGAGCGAGAAGTCGGCGAGAATCGCCTCGCTCCCCTCCCCCGGGTACGCGAAGGTGACGCGGTCAAGGCGCATGCCCTCATAATCCGAGTTCGCAGTGCCAGTTTCCACCACGGCCGGCGCTTCGTCCATCAGGCCGAACAGACGACGGGCGGAGGCGAAGGTCTGGGTGAGGTTCGCGGGCAGGGCGGCGAGCGCCAGCGTCGGCCCGAACGAGCTGGCGAGCAGCGCGAAGGCGGCGACCAGCGCCGGGATATCGTAGAGGTTCACGCCGGCAAGATTGATGGCGATGCCGGCAGCCGCCGAGGTAAGCAATGCAACCAGCAATCCGCCGACACCGGCGAACCGGCCGTTGACACGGCTGAGTTTGGCATGGTCACGCCATAGCGCGCGCGTGCGGTCTTCGATGGCCTGCGCACGATCTTCACCCCGACCGAATCGGATGATCTCGTCGAGACCGCGCATGTCGTCGAGCATCACGTTGTCGAGTTCGCCGGCCGCGCCACGGATGGCGGGGCCCAGATTGCGCACGCCGGTGGCGAAGAAGCGCGGCACAATGATGCCGATGATCAGATGGGAGACGATCAGCGCCAACGCCATCCAGGGGCTCAGCGTGGCCGCCACGATGGCGTAGACGATGGTGGTGGTCACGGCTATGGCCACGGGGCTGATGGTATGCGCGAAGAAGATTTCGAGCAGTTCCACGTCGGTGGTGAGCATGGCGATGAGGTCGCCCTTGCCCTTGCCGGCGAGCTTGGCCGGAGCGAGGCGGCGAAGGGCGGCGAAAGCCTTGGAGCGGAAGAGCGCGAGCAGGTGGAAGGCCACGTTGTGGTTCAGATATTGCTCAACGTAGCGCGTCAGGCCGCGCAACACCGCGCAAACAATCATGGCGGTGATTGCACCGGCCGCACTCATGCCCCACACGGGGTTGCCGGCGAGCGCGAATCCGGCGATGATGCCGAACACCGGTAGGAAGGTTGCGGCAAGGTGACCGATGGTGCCGGCCGTGGAAGCCGCGACCATAAGCCCGGCCAGTGGCTTGGCCTCCCCGAGTAGTCGCTTGATGACCTGGAACGTGCTCATCTCGGCCGGAGCTGCAGCCGGAGCTGCGCCCACAGCCGCCCCGCTCCCGCTGGCGGAAGCTGTCAGCGAAGCTGGCTGAGGGTGGTCAGCCCCAAAGTTCTCGATATCCGCCTGAGTAGTGAACAACTTGGCGTACACGCCGCCGGCCGCCATGAGTTCGGCATGCGTGCCGGTTTCCACCGACTTGCCGTGTTCGAGCACCACCACTTGGTCGGCGTGCTCGGCGTTGGCCATGCGATGGGTGATCATGATCACCGTCTTGCCGCGGGATTGCACCAGTTCGCGGATGGTCGCGAGAATCAGTTCCTCGGATTCCACATCCACACTGCTGGTGGCCTCGTCGAATACGAATACCGGCGAATCATGCAGAAGCGCACGGGCGATGGCGATACGCTGGCGCTGGCCACCGGACAGGTTGGCGGCGTCGGGCTCAATCGTCATGTCAAGGCCGTCCGGCTGCGAACGCACGAAGTCGGCGATACGGGCCTGTTCGAGCGCGTCCCAGAGACGGGAATCCACGGCGTCGGACGCGGCTTCACCGTTCTGGCCGTCATCGGGCAAAGCCATCAGAAGGTTCTCACGCAGAGTACCGGCAAACAGATGGCTACTGGCACCGATCAGGGTGATGGTTCGGGCGAGCGTCTCTCCGGACAGGTCGGATACCTTGACGCCGTTCAGCGTAAGCGAGCCTTGGTATCCGGTCAGCGTACCGGCAAGCAGCGCGGCAGCCGTGGATTTGCCGGAACCGGAGATGCCGACGATGGCGGTGAGTTGACCGGGGTAGGCAGTGAAGGTGAGGTCGGTGAGCGCAGGTGCCGGCGCGGAATTCGTTTGTTGAACGGCGGCACCGGAATCGGCGCTGTCATAGGAATAGCCGACGTGGTCGAAGCTGACGGTGATTCCGCCATCGGCCTTGGCCCCGGCCTTGGTACCGGCATCAGTCCCGGCATCGGTACCAGCGGTGGCCGGCAGCGTGGCAGTGCCGTGGGCGGGCTCGGGGGTGTCCAGCAGGGCGAAGATGCGCTTGGTGGAGGTCATGCCGTTCATCGCCACGTGGAAGTAGGAGCCGAGCTGGCGCATGGGGATGAAGAATTCGGCGGACAGCAGCACGATCAGCAACAGTCCGGCGAGGGTGAGCGGGAAGCCCGCACCGAACGGCATCAGGTATTGCAGGCCGTAGGCCAGGTAGGCGAACGCACCGGGCAGGTGGGCGGCGAGCATGACCGGCGACCAGCCGGCGGCGCCGGCTCCTGCGGCGGCCGCGGCGGTATGCGCATACTGCCATAGAGCCACACCAATGCCGGCCGCCGCACCGCCGTAGGCCACGATATCCATGGCGGTCAGCGAGCGCAGCTGGATCTGCAGCACGCGCATGGTCATGACGCGGAAGCCTTCAGCCTTCTTGTCCATTTCGGCGGCGGCACGGTCGTCGGCGTCGAAGTTCTTCAGGGTTTCGAGGCCTTGCAGGTTGTCGAGGAATGCGGCACCCATGTCGGTGTATCGGCCCCAGTATTTTTTGAAGGCGCGGGCGGCGGTCATGGATACGATGCCGGTGACAATAATAATGAGCGGCGCGCAGACGAGCATGGTCACGGCGGCCGGCATGTTGATCGGCGCAATCACGGCGAACAGGGTGATCGGCGCAAGAATCGCATAGAAGAGCTGCGGCAGGAACAGTTCGAAGAAGCTTTGAATCTGCTCGACGCCTTCGCCGGCGGACTGGACCACATCCGAGGTCTTGACGCGCGACCTGTAGGACGGGCCGAGGGCCACCATTTTGCGGTACAGCTTGGAGCGCAAAGCGAGCTTGACCCGTTCGGCGGCTTCGGTGCCGAGGCGTGTGGCGTGTGTGGTGGCCAGGTAGCGAACCAGCATGCAGACGATCGCCAAGGCCACGTAAACCATGAGGTCGCCGGCCATCGGGGCGACGGTGGTGCCCGGAACGCCGAACAGATTGGCGGGGCACTCGGAGGCCGAGGCGGCGTTACAGGAGAAAGTGTGTGGGTCGGCTGCGGCGAGCAGTCCTTGCAGCAGCATGACCAGCGAAAGCATGAAGCCGATATTGGCAAGCAGCCCAACCCACATCAGAGCCACTTTGCCGGCTATGAGCTTGCCGAGACCTGGTGCCAATTGGAACAGTCGTTTGTCAAACATGTTGCGCTTCCCTTGCCGTGTTGTTGCGGTGTTGGTTGCCGTGGTACTGCAGTAGGTCTCGTCATGCATCAGTCGCGGGTGCCACCAATCGCATACCTGCACATACCGATGGCGTGCACTGCGCAATCCTATTTACCTTAGGCGAAAGCGCACATACACGCCAGACCTTCAGCTGAGACGACTGTCACGCTGAGCTTCGTTCCCAAATAAGAAGCCACAGACTCCCCAATGCCGACGCCGCCGATGATGCTGGAGCTGATGACCGGACCCTGCAGGGCCGGGCTCAGCACGTACTTGTCCTGCAGGAAGTCGATGGCTCCCGAAATGGACACGGTCATAACCGTAGAGCAAACCGGTTAGACACGGCGTTGTATACAATCCACAAAACCAGACAGACAACTTCTCCATTGCCCACAACGCGCGCAACCTTACGCCAGCGTAATCTAACTCGTCAGAATGGCTCGGGTTGTCAACTTGCCATCATGTTTGTAAGGAATAAACGGCCGTATGCTTACCGAATACACCACGCCCGGCGAATCCATCGAGATCCGCGATGACCAAACTATCTATTCACTGCTCACCGAACGACTGGCCCGCACCGGCGCGGACACGGTAATCGCCGCCAAGAAAATCGGCCCCGGCCGCTGGCAGAACGTCACCACCGGCGAATTCCACGAGCGCGTGGTCTCGGCCGCCAAGGGCCTGATCGCGCTCGGCATCGCCAAGGGCGACGCGGTGACCATCTTCTCCTCCACCCGTCTCGAATGGGGCATTCTCGATTTCGCACTGGCCGCAGTGGGTGCGGTAAGCGTGCCGATCTATGACACCGACTCCGCCCCGCAAGCCCAGCGCATCATGAACGATTCGGCGGTCAAGCTGGCCTTTGCCGACAACCGCGAGCGCTTTGACCGGCTCGACTCGGTCAAGGACCACTGCCCTGCCTTGAAGCAGATTCTCATGATCGAGGGCAACGCGTTGGGCGCGCTCGAAGGTCTGGGCGTGGCTGTTTCGGACGAGGAACTGAACGAGCGCGTGGCCACCGTGCGCGCCGACGATCTGGCCACCATCGTCTACACTTCGGGCTCCACCGGCAACCCGAAGGGTGCCGAACTGACCCACAAGAACTTCGTGTCCATCACCATCTCCGCCTCGCAGGCGTTGCATGAAGTGGTGCTTGACGACCATCCGCGCCTGCTGCTCTTCCTGCCGCTGGCCCACTGCTTCGCGCGATTCATCCAGTACGCCTCCATCGCCTCCGATGACGGCGTGGTCGGTTATCTGCCGGACACCAAAACCCTGCTGCCGGACCTGCGTTCGTTTGAACCGACCTACCTGCTGGGCGTGCCGCGCGTGTTCGAGAAGGTATACAACGCCGCCTCGCACAAGGCCGGTGCCGGCTGGAAGGGCCGCCTGTTTGTCAAGGCCGCCGAGGCCGCGCGCGTCTGGAGCCGCAAGGAGCAGGCCGGCGAGCAGCACACGTTTGCCGAAATCGCCGAGCGCGCCAAGTACGAAACGCTCGTCTACCGCACGGTGCGCGGTGCTCTGGGCCCGAAGATCAAGTACGTGGCCTGCGGCGGCGCACCACTGTCGCTCGATCTGGCGCATTTCTACAACGGCATCGGACTGCCGATGATTCAGGGTTATGGCATGACCGAAACCGCCGCCCCGTTCGCCGCCACGCGCGTGACCGACAGTGTGATCGGCACCGTAGGCCAGCCCGCGCCCGGCTCCTCGATTCGCATTTCCGACGAAGGCGAACTGCAGGTCAAGGGCCCGAACGTGTTCCGCGGCTACCACAATCTGCCGGAGAAGACGGCCGAGGCGTTCACCGCCGACGGCTGGCTCAGGACCGGCGACTTGGCCGAGATCGATGATGAGGGCCACATCATCATCACCGGCCGCATCAAGGACATTATTATTACTGCCGGCGGCAAGAACGTCTCCCCCATTCCGCTGGAGGAAGAGATCGCCAAGTGCCCGATCGTGGAGCACTGCGTGGTGGTGGGCGACCAGCGCCCGTTCATCGGCGCGCTGGTGACGCTCGATCCGGAGTCGCTGGCATTGTGGCTGCCCGCGCATGGACTGTCCACGGAGACGCCGGTCGACCGGCTCGCCACGAACGCGGCGGTGCGCGAGGAGATTCAGCAGTACGTGGACAAGGCGAATGCGACGGTCTCGCGCGCCGAATCCGTGCGCAAGTTCGCCGTGCTGGACACGCAGTTCACGCAGGAGAACAAGTGCCTGACACCGTCGCTGAAAGTGGTGCGCCCGGCCGTCAATCGCGTGTTCGCCGATGTGATCGACAACGAGATCTACAACGGCAAGCGGTGAGACGCGCGGTTCGTAATCCGACACAAAAAAAGGGCCTTTTGAACCGCACCCCGATTGTTGGACTGGAGTAATCCAGATTCGATGATCGGAGGTGCGGTTTCTCATGTCCAAGGATCGCAGGCGTCATTATGACGATGATTCCATGCGGGTCGTCGCCGGGGTGCCGCCCGGCCCAGGTGGGTCATGCCCGGGTCAGTTTCTTGCTCCTGAGACGCAGCACGACATCGGCGGAGTTGGCGACGCGCTTGGAATGCGTCACCACGATCACGCATTTGCCGATCTGATGGGCGGCGTGCTGCAGCAGATGAATCACCTCGTCGGTCATCTCCGGGTCGAGGCTGCCCGTCGGCTCGTCCGCGAGGATCGCGCGGCCCGGGGCGACCAGCGCGCGGCCGACCGCCACCCGTTGACGCTGGCCGCCCGACAGGTGCATGATGTTGCGCTTGGATTCCTCACGGCTCAAACCCAGTTCCTCGAGGATCTTCATATCGGCCTTGGTGCTGACCAGCCGCAGGTTCTCTTCGGGGGTGAGGTAGTCGATCAGGTTATGGTCCTGGAACACCAGGG
>ONZT01001532.1_pt1 | contig 12725 bp, 9 predicted proteins | sample 1671571 | NCBI WGS metagenome assembly ONZT01 (sample SAMN06348170, study PRJEB24527) | human gut metagenome | biome: human gut; feature: ankylosing spondylitis patient; material: feces | host: Homo sapiens | place: China | collected 2015-10
CACTCTTTCCCTACACGACGCTCTTCCGATCTCATTTGTAGTTATAAAGGTATGAGTTTAGTAATGATTTTTAAAATATAGCTTCGGATAATAAAAAATAACTAACACACACTTATATGCCAGAAGGTGTTTCAATGATAAAGCTTAACGCATTATCATTGAAACACCTTCTGGCATATAAGCAGATTTTTACTATTCTTAATTCCAATGCAACAGTATCATAAACGAGCGCCGCTTGTTCTAACATTCTGACTTTTAACTTCTACTGATTGCAATGTTCTTCTTTCCTAATTCCCACAAACGCACTTATCCCCGGAAATACTGCTGCTGCTCCGAGCTCATCTTCTATTCGTAACAGCCTGTTATACTTCGCAACACGCTCTCCTCTTGATGGTGCGCCTGTCTTTATCTGCCCCATATTAAGGGCGACCGCCATATCTGCTATTGTTGTATCCTCTGTTTCTCCGGAACGATGGCTTGATATGGCTGTGTAACCGGCACGATGTGCCATCTTAACTGCTTCAATCGTTTCCGTAAGAGTTCCTATCTGATTAAACTTTATAAGAATAGAATTGGCACAGCCTGACTCTATACCCTTCTTAAGTCTTTCTGTATTCGTCACAAACAAGTCATCACCAACAAGCTGTATACGGCTGCCAAGTTTGTCTGTGATATACTTCCATCCTTCCCAATCTTCCTCGTTAAGTGGGTCTTCTACTGATATCAGAGGATATTTGTCGACAATTTTAGAGTAATAATCGACAAGTTCCCTGCTATTACGCTTAATATCGCCAGTTGGATTGACTGTGTCCGGCAAATCAGGAGAAACTATCTTATCCGGTTTATCTACATTTTCTGTACCATTATCAGATGAATTCCTGCACGAACATAAGCTTCTGTTATATGATGCCTGATACTCTCTTGGAAACTCATATAATCCGCTTTCTGCATTGTAAAGCTCTGAAGCTGCGGCATCCATCGCAAAGTATATATCCTTTCCCGGTTCATAACCTGCCGCCCTGACTGCCTCCATAAGAAGCTCAAATACTTCAAATGCATCAGCCACATCTGGCGCAAAGCCACCCTCATCACCTACAGTAACCGCATATCCTTTCCTTGATAATATATCCTTTAACGAATGAAACACCTCTGTTCCCATACGGAGTGCTTCACGAAAACATTTTGCACCTGCCGGAACTATCATATATTCCTGAAAGTCACTTCCAACCGCATGTCTTCCACCATTGATGATATTCATCATAGGAACTGGAAGAGTTGTTGCCGCATTTCCACCTATAAACTTGTACAGAGGCATATGAAGTGATGCCGCCGCTGCCCTTGCACATGCTATTGACACAGCAAGAATAGAATTAGCACCAAGCCTTGACTTATCCTTTGTTCCATCCTCTTTTATCATTGCATTATCAATCCCGAAGGTATCAGAGGCATCCATCGCAAGAACTGTATTATTAAGTTCAACATTTATATGGTTGACTGCCTTAAGCGTGCCCCTGCCAAGATACCTTTTCTGGTTCATATCTCTTAACTCAACCGCTTCAAATGCGCCTGTTGATGCTCCACTTGGCACCATTCCGTGTCCAACTGTTCCATCAGCAAGCAGCACCTGTGCCTCCACAGTAGGATTGCCTCTTGAGTCAAGAATTTCCCTTCCTATAACTTTTCTTATCTCCAGCTTTCTATGCTCCATAAGTCTGTGGGCTGTAACCCCCTCCTTAGGGATACACGGATTGTCAAGACAGCCCGCAACTATCCCCTCACTATAAGCATCCGATGCTGGCGAACAGTATCTTTCTGCCATCGGCTCATTCATAGGCACACCTCCCGCAAAATTGGATAACGTGTACTTAGAAGAGACATTTTCGTTATAATTATTGTCAGTAGTGTTGTGTGAATTATGCTGCGAACTGCTGCTATTGTTTTCTGAATTATATTGCATAAGTAGTATTCCTCCTGTCAATTACTGGACAAGTGTCCATCCGGCTCAACCTGATACCAATTAATAAATGTATTAAACACATTTAAAAATATAACTCTGACTATTGATGCCTTTAATTTATATAGTTGGCAGAACATTATTAAAATATACTTAAATGCATATATATTTTGCTGATGATTTGTTGTGATATATCGTTATTGTAAATGATGTGCGTATTTTTCCTTAGTCGCCATACCTCCACGTATATGACGCTCCTTCTTGTTAATATCAAGTATTTTACGCACTCTCGCCGCAAGTTTTGGATTAATCTCTAAAAGTCTTGTGGTAACATCTTTATGCGCTGTGCTCTTGCTGACTCCAAACTGCTTTGCAGCCTTTCTTACGGTTGCATTGTTATCTATTATGTAATTGGCAATATCAATAACCCTTTCTTCAATATAAGTTTTCAAAAATAAAAACCCCTGCATATCTGTTTGTACAGTTTATGCAGGGAATGGGAAAATATTCTGTTTGATTGTATTTGATTATGTAATAGATGTTAAATTGAAAATTTTCGCTGCTAAATGCCTGCTGCTGATTACTTTATTGGTTGATAATTGATGTAATTGTTATAAATGAGTAAATTTAAAATATTGTACAATTATATCCGCTTTAGAAAAACATATTTTGCGTAATCTATTGAAATGTATCTCAAGCACAAACGAAAACAACTTATTTTTGTGCATTTTTCTTCATATGCTTATTTATAGATAATTATTTAACACCTAAATTACACATAATGCATGAAATATATCTTTTTTATTTACGACTTAACTTCTACAACTATAATTGAGTCACTTAAAAAATGCTGAAAAATAAGTTGTTTTTGTTTATTCCTTAGATATATTTCAATATATCATAATTTATTTACTCTTTGTCTACCCTACACTCACGAACCCGCGCTCTTGCGCTCTTTAGTCCTGCTTCGCAGCCGCTTCCTTTTCTTTTGTGCTCATTATATCATGCAAAATATGTTTTATGCGAAATGTACAATATTTAAAATTGTTATATATTATCTTACGCAAGTTCTTCTCTAAGCACACTTAACAGTCCTTCGCATCCTGCTTTTACATCTCTGTAGGTTGCCTCGAAATCTCCTGTATACCAAGGGTCTGCAACATCCATGCCAGAGCCTGTAAATGTGAGCAGCTTATATATTTTTTCATCAGGGTCGCCACCTGATATACGCTGCATATTACGGATATTTTCTGTATCCATTCCTATAAGGTAATCATATTCCTCATAATCATTCAGTGTCATCTGCACTGCCCTGTGTGGAATAACCGGGATGCCTTCTGCCCTTAGCTTCGCCACAGTTCCATGATGTGGCGGATTACCTATCTCCTCTCGGCTGGTTGCTGCTGAATTAATATAAAAATCATTCTCCAGCCCTGCCTGTTTAACTAAATATGTCATAACGCTTTCTGCCATGGTACTGCGGCAGATGTTGCCGTGGCAGATGAATAAAATTTTTATCATTGTTTTTCTTCTCCTTATTTTGTTAAATGCTTGGAAATGTATCAATGAAATCAATCACTTAAACATCTTCTATTTCATCGTATTTATCAATTGCATTCTCTTTCCACTACTGAGGCGAATTATGGACATTTACCCATAAGAAACCTGCCCTCATAAGGCACACATAAAAATGGCGAAGTGCTTATCGTAACACTCCGCCGAAAGCCTAACTGGTTTGAGCATAAAATGCTTTATTAGGTCTGCTTTACTATTTTATGCATTTCTACCACATTTATACACTTAAATGTGCTTTCCAATCAGTTGGAAGATTCATTGCTGTAAGACTGATTACCCCCATATTATTCTGAATGAGCTTATCCAAAGCATCCACGAATACTGTCCACTCCTTATCAGACGAACAAAGATACTTCATCGCTAATAAGATTTGATATAAACCATTATGTACAGGTGGGGGGTGTAACCTTATCTACATATAAAATTTCAGGTGCAGTATGTATTGTTCGATTATATATTCTTGAATTATGAGCACATATATTACGCAATACTGAAACGCCCTGTAGCCATGAAGCAAGCATTTTCTTAGATGGTTTCACCAAATTTCCTTTATTCGATTTATACTTGTAATTATCTGCCAATATAGCATATGAACTTCCAATACCTGTTTTCAAATTTAGTTCCGGGAACATATTTTTTCGTATTATTATCATATAAGTGGAATGAATATCCACGTAAGCGATAATAGCCAACTGTTTTTAATACCTTTTCGACATCTGATTGATTACCAATCTCCATTCCTGCATCTATATATGATTGTACTTGTTGGGATATTGTTAATATTTGTTTTGGATATTTATACATAAAACTCCAAATAAATAAAAAATCCCACCGGGTTGCGCATAAAAAATCAGAGGCGTGGTGGGTTCTATTATTTTTATTATACAACTTTTACTGCAACTGTCAAGATTTCTTTTTTCAAAACAGACTATATTATATCCCCAACCCCCCAAGACACAAAATGTTCTCATTCTTACCATATTTTCTTCACCATTCCCCCCTACACTATAGATAATCAATAAAACAGCAAAACAAAAGAACCAGAGAAAGGATGAATGAATATGATTAATTTAAAGAAGATAAACAAATCGTGCGTTGCCGCAGTTATACTTGCGATGTGTCTTATGACATCAGGCTGCGGTTCACAGGCAGATACAAATAGCAGCACTGGAAATAATACCAGTACAACAGTCACTTCAAGCATTACAACAGAGAACACAAATGTAACCCACGCAGATGATGCAGATAATTATAAAACAGAAATAACAGGAGCATTTACTATTACATCGGGCGATGGTACTTCAGTAACACAGAACGGTTCTGTATATACAATAACACAGGCTGGTGAATATACTGTTTCGGGGCTTTTATCAGAAGGCCAGATTGTTGTTGATGCCGCCGATGATGCAGAAGTAACAATTACACTTAATGGCACATCCATCACCTGCTCAACTGGTTCACCTATATACATTAAAAATGCAGATAATGTAAAGATTAAATCTGAAGAAAATACTTACAACTGCGTTGTTGATGCAAGAGAAGAAGCCAGTGACGATGCATCCGATGATGCCGGCAATGCTGCAATATATGCAACCTGCGACCTTAAGTTTGTAGGAAAAGGCGCATTATCAGTAACTGGCAAATACAATAATGGTATTCAGAGCAAGGATGACCTTTCTATTAAAAATGTAACTATAAAAGTTACGGCTGTTAATAATGCAATAAAGGGTAACGATGCTGTTGATATTGAGTCGGGCGAAATAATCGCTATCTCTAAAAAGGGTGATGGCATAAAGACATCTAACAGCAGTCTTTCAAGCAAAGGCAAGCAGAAAGGAATTGTCACAATATCTGGTGGCAATATAGATGTATACGCAGCGTGTGATGGTATTGATGCTGCTTATGGAGTTGATGTATCTGGTGACGGCAATCTTAACATTTATACAGATACTTATTCTGAATATAGTGAAGAGGTTACAGACAGTTCAACAACAAACACAAGCTCTTCTAATTCAGGCAACAGTTCTTCAAACAGCTCTGGCTCATCAAAGTCATCTGCCAGCGCAAGTATGATGTCATACACAACAGATGGCACATCAACTTCTGATGTATCTGCTGCTTACACTATAAATACTTCCAGTGACAACAATTCAGGCATTACTCTGACTGCAGACACTAACAACCAGAACAATAGTAATATGGGTACTCCTCCAGATATGAACAATAATCAGAATGACGGCAGTATGGGCACTCCTCCAGATATGAACAATAATCAGAATAGTTCTGATAGCAATAATAACTCAGGTTTTGGTGGCGGCTTTGGAGGCGGAAATAACGGCAATAAGCCAGGTGATATGAATAACAGCTCTGGCAATTCTACCAAGAAGTCTTACTCTACTAAGGGAATTAAGGCTGACAGCGAAATAACTATATCCGGTGCAACTATTAATATCAGTTCAACAGATGATGGTATCCACGCTAATTCAGACTCAGGCGTGCTTGAAACTGGCGAAGACGGAAAGGGCGTAATCACAGTATCAGGCGGTTCTATCACAATATCTACTGGTGATGATGGTATCCACGCTGACAAGGAACTTGATGTAACTGATGGATATATAAATGTTGTAACTTCTTATGAAGGTCTTGAAGCTATGATGCTTAATATAAGCGGTGGAAAGGTATATGTATATGCTACTGATGACGGACTTAACGCCTGCACTGGTGATGGCTCTACTACTCCACTTATTAATATCACTGGTGGCTATGTAGATGTTACAACAACTTCCGGTGATACTGATGGTATTGACTCTAACGGTAACTATACACAGTCTGGTGGCATGGTTCTTGTAAAGGGCGGCAGCTCTTCAGGTCAGGTATCTGGTTCTATCGATGTTGATGGAACAGTCACTGTAACTGGTGGAATATGTGTAGCTTTAGGTGGTGTCTGCGAAACACCTGAGAATTCAGCAAATGCTTATGTTTTCAGTTCATTATCATTTAATACCGGAAGCTATTCTCTTAAGGATGCAAGTGGCAATGAAGTACTTAGCTTTACATTAACTGAAAGCTATTCAAATGGCTGGATATGTGCATCTGCTCTTACAACCGGTACAGAATATACTCTTTACTGCGATGGTAACTCCGTTGCAAACTGGACACAGACAAGCGGCACTATGGGCGCAACCAATACTGGCGGCTTTGGCGGCGGTTTCGGAGGTGGCGACCGTGGTGGTAATATGAATGGCAATTCTAATGGCAACGCCCCTGGCGGTAATATGAATGGCAATTCTAATGGCAGCGTCCCTGGCGGTAATATGAATGGCAGATAATTATAATGGTAGCGCCCCTGGCGATAACATGAACGATAGATAATTTTAACTACAACATTAAATATAACTGTCCGCTTATATATAGATAATACATATTATGATGCAACCAAAAGTAAATCTTTAAATCTTACTTCTAGCAATTATATAAACATTAAAACAACTTGATTAAACATTTTTAATACTTACTTAAAAAAATGACTGTATAATTGGAATTAACAATTATCCAGTCATTTCTTTATTTAGTATAGCAAGAACAGTTCCCTTATATTCAAGATACTTTTCTTTATTATCATTAATTTTAATATCTAATTTCTGCATAGTAATCTCCACTCCATTTCTTCACATTTCTTATTAGGCATTTATAAAACTCTCCAAACTGCATAAATCCTAACTTCTTTGAGCCTCTATTTTGCAATTACCTAACATTTCCTATGTGAATACATATATAAAATACATTTATTATCAATACTATAAACGAACAAATACAGGAAAATGCTGTATCATACTGCCACATTTATATAGTTCTACTTAGAATATGTAAGCTCCCTGTTATTCTCATCATAATCAAACAGACCATCATTCTTCTCTTCAATAGCCTTAATGATATGATAGGTGTATTCGTTGTAAGGTGTTGGTATTCCCAGTTCTTTTCCCATACGCATAAGTGCTCCTGAAAACATATCTATCTCTGTATGGCGCTTGGCATCAATATCCTGCAATGTTGAATATCTGGCTGTTGGTGGCACTGCACTTCCACGTGTTGATGTCTTTTCAATAACACTCATATCAATTCCTTTAGCCTTGGCGATTGCTTCAAGCTCATTTCTCAGACCATTACTTATCGCCTTCATATGTTCACTGTCTGTATAACAGCCGACTCCTGCGCCAAGTACTGCCTGTGGAAGATTATTGCTTACATTCAGTCTGAACTTACTCCATATTTCTTCTTTTATATGTTCAGTTATCCTGTAATTAATTCTGCCTGCTCCAAAAAGTGCATCTATAGCCTGTATTCTCTCACTCTGATAAGGCTCATCTGCCTCGCCAAATATAATACCTATTGTTGTTTCAGGATTAAAATAATATCCACTACCCTCCTTATGTGAAGCAACCTTTATAAGTGAATAAACAATGTGTGACATTCCTATCTTTTCAGCTATTATATCTTCACTGTCAACACCATTCATAAGGCTCATTACAATAGTATTTTCTCCTACTGCCGCTTTGATACTGTCAAGCGCAGCATGAAGTGCTCCATATTTTAAGGAAACTATAAGAAGGTCTACTCCGTGTGCCTCCTGAGGTGTCCATACCTCTGGTCTGTAGACTTCATCATTTATAAGACAGCCTTCTTTCTTTAACCTGCTGGCACGCTCACCTTCCGCTATTACTCCAAGCTTTATATCCTTCACGCTGTTAAGTCCCCATATAACATATGAGCCTACTGCTCCAGCACCTAATATTGCAACTGATTTTATCTGCATAATATTTTCTCCATATTCTTTATTAATAACAAGGTCACCCACACCTATGAGCAGACTCATGTGGGTTTAGACCTTTTGACCTTGGTATCATTATAATAATAATCAATAATATAGGCAACCGGATTTATCTACTCTATACACTTTTGACTGATGTCTAATGGAAAGCAGATTACATACAAATACAAATAACCGCCTGGTCAAAACCTCATAATAACAACAAAGGGCGGAATTGAATTTAACCGCTCAATTCCGCCCTTATAACATTCCTATTTAGTGAACGTCAATTATTAGATTATGTCAGATAGTAATTCTAATATGCAACGCCATTAGATACCTCAACGTAGTAAATATTAACTCCTCCATCCTCTGATATAAGATAATATTCACCTGCATCCGGCACCCTGAATGAAACTGACTTAAGAGAATTGCCTGGAATTTTTGATGTACTTGTAATATCATTTCCATCCTTGTCAATTATCTTGATAAGTCTTGAGTCATCTGTGCTTGAACTTGTAGCATATACCTTTACCCTGGATTCACCAGCTGTCTTAAATGCAATAGCCCTGCCGCTTGTGCTGCCACTGCCAGAAAGCTTAATTCTTCTTGTAAAGTCTATACCCTTATATTCTTTGCTGCTCTTATCTACTGTTACTGTAGACTTACTGCCTGCAACAATCTTAAATCCGTCTACTGTAAGTGTTGACTTTAATTTTCCTGTTCTTACATCATTGGCATTAAGAACAAGCTTAGTACCGCTTACATCCGAACTCGTTGTGTTTTCTGTTGCTTTTGTTGTGGCTTCTGTTGTCTTTTCTGTCGCCTTTGTTGTGGCTTCTGTTGTCTTCTCTGTTGCTTTTGTTGTAGCTTCTGTTGTCTTTTCTGTTGCTTTTGTTGTAGCTTCTGTTACAGACTCTGTTTCTTTCTCTGTTGGCTTTACCTCATCTGATGATTTTCCTGTAACGCTTATAATCTGGTTAGCTGCATTAAAGTGTGCACCAAGAGTTGCATAACTGCCCTGTGTTTCATAAAGGTTGTTCATATTGATAGTTCCGTCAACATTTCTTAACTGCTTATCTATATCACCATTAAGATTAATGGAATTATCTGTATTCTTAAACATTCCAGTTACTGTAGCCGGATTATCTACAACTGTACCCTTCTTGTCACCATTTACAACAGGTGTTGGTAATACACCTGACAGTCTGAAATACTTACCTGAATTGTAATATATAGAGTCACTCATATTACCTGTAAACTTATCTGAGTCTATAGCATTTGCTGAAACAAGCCCAACATATACAGCTTCACTTGAAGCTCTGTAGCACAAGAAGTTACCCTTCTTTGCTGACTGTCCATTACCCCATGCTGTAGCATTTATAATTGTAAGACCTGATGGGTTGTTGTTATCAGTAAATCCTGTTGCTCCATTATTAAATGAAAGACAATTAAGTACAACATGAGGTGTACCAACACCAGAACCACCAAGCTTGAAACCATTCATATCACCATTTGCATAATGAACACCATTAGACAGTGTTCCGTTACCAAATGATACACAGTTTCTTATAGTTATTACGCCGATAGGACCTGTAGCAGACTTTGCAAAAAGGTCCCATCCATCATCTGAATTACAGTATGATATACATCCATCAAATACATTACCTTCGCCGCATGTAAGCTTTGCTGCGAAACCATCAGCATTTTCACCTGTACCACCCTGGTCTGGATAATCGCAGTTATCAAACGCTGTACAGTTGATTATAAGGTTGTTTGATGGCCATAAATCCTTAGTTGCTGCTGTTGTGTCATATCTTGATATCTGAAGACCTGAATCCCTGTTTGCCTCAAATACACATTTTTCAAAAATGTTATTGTTACCTGCAAGTAATACTCCGTTATCACCAGCTCCATAGAAGTTAATTCCCTCGAAATACCAGTAATCACCATCTACAACAACACCTCTGTTTGAACCATCAAGTGTCTGTGCTGAAAAGTCAAACTTAACACTGGCACCATCTGCTGCCTTAACAACTATGTAAGCACCATTCTTTCCATTCATAGCATTATTGATAACTATTGTGTCTGTGAACTTATAAGTTCCATCTTTGACAATAATAACATCTCCTGCCTTTGCACTATTTATTGCTGACAGAATTTCTGATGATGATGAGACATACTTTGCATTTTTAAAGTCAGAATCTTTCTTTGTACTTAAGTCAGTATAAGCGCCTGAATAATCAAGGCTTGTCTTATCATAACTGTTGTTAGTATCTGAATCTGAACCTGTAGTTTCCTTTTCTGTTTCCTTTGTTGCTTCTGTTGCCTTAGAAGTTGTAGCCTTTTCTGTAGCCTTTGAAGTTGTTGCCTTCTCTGTAGCCTTTGTAGTACTCTCTGTTGCTTTTGTTGTTTCATCTGTTGAAGGTTCTGGAGTTACTAAGCTGGCATTAGTTCCGCCAACTGCTACAAGCTCTGTATTCTTATAATTAGTAACTGCAGCCTTTAAATCTTTATCTACAGCGTATACTGTGTCGTCTTCATCGCTGAACTTCCAGTCGATAACACCACCGCCAAGACTTCCTGCTCCTTTTGAAGATGTAACAAGTGCTGGAACATCCTTTGCTGCTATAAGGCTTCCTGCCTTAACTCCAAGGTCCTTAGTTGTATCAAAGTTATCATATGATGTACCACCTGCTGCTGTCTTGTATGATGATGGTACTTTCTCACTTGCAGAAGAAGCAAGATATGCATCAAATGTTGTAGAATTGGCAGCTTCCCCTGTAACTGATGCTGCATTGGCATATATGATACCTGTTGCACCAACTATCTCATTGCCATAAGCTTTGATAATACCACCATTCTCACCTGAAAATGTACCTTCGCCTAAAGCATCTGTACCCTGATTAGATGAAAGCATAGGATACTTGCAGTTTCTAAAGTAGTTGTTTTCTATATATATAGAAGAACCCATAGTTGAACCTACGCCATACTTTGCATTTCCATCATAATAATTGTTGTACATATGTACTGACATTGTTCTTACTCTGGCATGTCTTGAGTCTGAATGGTCAAACCAGTTATGATGATATGTGATGTAGTTAGGACCACTCTCACTCTTCATACCACATAAAGAACATTTTCCTGAGTCATAGAAATGTACATATGAAACTGTTATATACTGTGAATCACCCTTTATATCGATAGAACCATCACCCTTTGCCTGGTCAGCATCCCCGCCAACCTTGCCGTAGTAAAGGTCTACATTATGTATCCATACATTGCAGTTTGCTGTATCAAGAGAAATTCCATCATCCATAAAGTTAAGAATTGAAAGATTTCTCATCTCAACATTTCCTGCATTTCTTAAAAGGAAACCGAATCCGCTTATACTTGCATCCTCGCCTATTCCTTCCAAAGTCATATTAAGATTAGAATAAGCACTTGCTCCCTTTATCTGCACACCCTCAGATGAGCTTGAGAACTTATCCATACCTGCATCTGTAAGACATCCTATTACCCTTACATCAAGTGCCCTTGTTTCTACACCCTTGCTGGCACTCTTTGTATATGCATCGATAATTGTCTGAAGACCTGTATACTGCTTTTCGCCTTTTGCTTCCATAATGCCGGCTGTTATAGTCTTTGCATTATCATTAGTTACATAAAGAACGATTGCATCACTCTTAAGTGTTCCGTCTTCGTTATATGCTCCCGAACCTGTCTTATATCTTGATTCAGAAGAAAATGCAAAACCAGACCTGTCATATGAGCTTACGCTGAGTACATCTGTCACCTCAGCTTTGGCAGTTACCTCTTTACCATTCTTTACTGGCACTACCTTAATAACATAGTCACCTGCCGCAAGACCAACAGCATCAACTCTGTAGTAATTCTTATACTTTCTTATGAGTTCATTATCAATTCTTGCGTATGCTGAATCTGACTGTGAAGCTTTTTTGATATACGCTGTATATCCGTCTGCCTCTTTATCAACCGCCCATTCTGCATAAGCTGACTCAAGCCAGCCTTCTGCTGTACCGTTAAACTGTACTGTTCCAACCTCTGCCTTTGCGGTAGATATAGTTGTTGGAATAATGACACTTACAACCATCAGTGCTGCAAGTATCCATGCCCATCCTTTGCGGGCACTTCTGCTAATATTAGCTTTCATGTTATGCCTCCCAATACATTTATTTGTACAATATTCCTTGTACATATGATGCCTTACTCGCTTATATTAGCAATATTGTATAATAATGTACATACTTTAACGTGGTAAATTAGTACCATTTATTAAAACAATGTTGTTTATTTATTAAAAGTATATGGATATTTTGTCGCTTTTAATAAATAAACAACATTGTTTTAATAAATGGTACTAATTTA
>ONZT01001535.1_pt1 | contig 12671 bp, 9 predicted proteins | sample 1671571 | NCBI WGS metagenome assembly ONZT01 (sample SAMN06348170, study PRJEB24527) | human gut metagenome | biome: human gut; feature: ankylosing spondylitis patient; material: feces | host: Homo sapiens | place: China | collected 2015-10
ATACGAGATCCACTCGTGACTGGAGTTCAGACGTGTGCTCTTCCGATCTTATATAGAGATTATGCACATTTTATATACATAATCTCTATATACGCATTATGTTGTTCATATGCAATACTGAATATGAGGCATATACCTTAGTGCGACCTCCGGTTAATATACTCTGTCCTGTACTTAGAGTACACAATCTTCTGACTGTTATACAGGCTGTAGTAGCCCGACAGCATATAGCTTATGGCTATGCATATTATGACAAACTTCATAGATGATATACCAAACATTTCAACAGATATGATAAATGATGTGAGAGGGCAGTTAGTTACGCCACAGAATACACTTACCATACCACACGCGGCACACAGACCGACAGGAAGCCCGAATAAAGGTGCAAGAAAGCTTCCAAGAGCTGCACCGACAAAAAGTGTAGGGACTATCTCGCCGCCTTTAAAGCCACCGCCAAGAGTTGCGGCTGTAAAAAGCATTTTAAGTATGAATACATACCAAGCGCAGCTTGATAAAAAGCTGGAGGCTATGATAGGTGCACCAGCGCCAAGATAATCAGTTGTTCCGGTGATGTATCTTAATGCAATTACTAATATACCTGCAATAACTATCCTCACATAAGGATTTTCGATATATGTGGAATACAGCTTTGCAGATGTGTGAAGTATGTAGCAGAAGGCTATGCTTGTCAGCGCAAATAATATGGACATAATAATAAAGCGCACCGCTGTTGACAGGTTAAAGCTGCATAATTCACCGATTACAAAGGCTGTCGGTGTGATACCGAAAAGTCCGGCAATTCCCTGTGCGATAAGCGCTGATATAATGCAGGGAACAAGAGCGGCATAGTACATAACTCCGACACTTATGACCTCCATAGAGAATATGGCAGCCGATATTGGTGTTCCGAATAAAGCTGAGAAGCAGGCGCTCATTCCGCACATAATCATAATACGTGTGTCCTTGTCATCAAAGTGGAACAGCTTTGCAAAAAAGTTGCCGAGTGAACCGCCAACCTGCAGTGCTGCACCCTCACGTCCGGCAGAACCGCCGCACAGGTGCGTAAGCAGTGTTGAGATAATAATAAGCGGTGCAACCTTTACAGGAACCTCGGCATCTGACTGTATGGCAGTTATGACAAGGTTCGTGCCTGTATTATTCGACTCATTCATAAGTCTGTACATAAAAACAATTATAAGACCGGCTACAGGCAGTAAAAAAAGCGTAAAACTGTAGGTTGTTCTTATATTAGTCACGTATTGCAGGGCCTTATAAAAAAGCGCGCCAACAAGCCCGATGAAAGCGCCGGACAGGGTAGAGCATAACAGCCACTTAATAAGTGTTATAGCTGCCATACGTGCCCTCTGGAGCGTTTCAAGAGCTATATCAGGGTGTATATCTAATATGTCTGTTAGTTTTTTCATTAGTCAAACCTCTTTTTGCTCATATTGCTGTTATGATACTGTGGGTCAGTTGTTACATCCTTTATAAAAAATTCGGGTGCAACATAGCTGTCAGCTTCCTCAACAGAGTCAAACTCAACCTCAGCTAATACAGTTCCGGCAAATACACCCTCAAATATATCAAGCTCAATGGTGTGTCCCGTATTGTCAGGTATTTCATATCTTTTCTTGGTGATTACATTACCATCAGCTTTCTGGATAAGATGTTCATAAGCCTCCCTGTTAAGTGGAAGATTATATTCTTCACGTACCATCATACCTTTTCCCTTATAAGTCAGGTAATATTCATCATTGTCACGCCTTACCCTTACCACAGGATTAGTTGACAGATAACCCTGTTCTATCTGGCGGCAGTGATATTCGCTTAGATTATCTGGAATGTGTGAAACCAGATACTTTCTTTCTATTTCCATAGTTAATCCTTTCTGCGCTTTAATAAAAAAGGCTGCCACCTAAGTGACAGCCGTAATGTTATCAGAAAAATCACTTTTTCTAAAATTACTTATTAACAGTATCCTTTAAAGCCTTACCAGCCTTGAACTTTGGAGCCTTAGAAGCAGGAATCTTAATTTCCTTACCTGTCTGAGGATTCTTACCTGTTCTGGCAGCTCTTTCAGCTACTTCAAATGTACCAAAACCAACTAACTGGATCTTATCACCATTCTGTAATGTTTCAGCAACTGTTTCAGTGAAAGCCTTTAAAGCCTTCTCAGCATCCTTCTTAGAAAGTTCAGCCTTCTCTGCGATTGCAGCAACTAACTCTGTCTTATTCATAATAAACTACATCCTCCTTAAATGAAATAAGTAATAATAAGTATAGATTATTTATACTCCATATGTGTACTTTTGTCAATAAAAACCGCTTAAGAATTGCCTTTTTTCGGCATTTTTCGTGTGTTTACCCTATAATAACAGGTGGTTTGAAAGCTCTGATGCGCATATTATGGTGTTTTATGATAAGTCGGTAAGTTCACCCCATTTGTCATATAACTCATCAAGTTCAGTGCTTAGAGCCTCTTTTTCAGTGTGTATTTCCATAAGCTTTGCAGTGTCGCTGCTTATGGAGGGGTCTGCATACATATTATCAAGTTCCTCTATGCGTTCCTCAACTTTGGCGATACGCTCCTCTGTACGCTTGAGTTCATTTTTAATTTTTTTAAGCTGTGCCTGCTTAACCTTTTCCTCCTGCCAGCTTGTACGGGAGTCGGCAGCCTTCTTTGCGTGCTCACCATCTGCTGTGCTGCTTTCAGGCTTTGCACTAAGTATATCCCGTTTTTCAAGATAATAATCATAATTACCTATATAATTAACAACAGATTTGTTAGAAAGTTCAATTATCCTTGTTGCGGCAGCATTGATAAAATAACGGTCGTGTGATACGAAGAGCACAGTACCAGTGTAATTATTCAGCGCATTTTCAAGAATTTCCTTTGAAACAATATCAAGATGGTTGGTAGGCTCATCGAGTATAAGGAAGTTCGCGTTAGAGAGCATAAGCTTCGCAAGGGATACACGTCCACGCTCGCCACCGCTTAAGTCACGTATATACTTAAATACATCTTCGTTTGTAAATAAAAATGCGGCTAAAGTATTACGAATCTGGGTATTATTAAGGTCAGGATAAGAGTCTCTTATTTCATCAAATATGGTCTTGTCAGGGTCAAGAACGTGGTGTTCCTGATCGTAGTAGCCGATATTGACCTTGGCACCAAGATATATAGAACCGGAGTCCGGCTCTATTATTCCGTTTATGAGCTTAAGTATGGTAGTCTTGCCAGTTCCGTTATTACCGATAAGGGCAACGCGTTCACCACGCTTTATGTCAATGTCAATATTGTCAAAGAGTGTTACGCCGTCAAAGCTTTTGGAAAGTTCCCTGATAGTCAGAACATCATTACCGCTGACTACGTTAGGTTCAAGCTTTATATTCATTTTGTCGTTTAATTCCTGAGGTTTATCGACAAGTTCTATCTTATCAAGCATTTTTTCACGGCTTTCAGCCCTTTTAATCGATTTTTCACGGTTAAACTGCTTAAGCTTTGTTATAACCTCCTCCTGATGCTTTATCTCTCTTTGCTGGTTTAGGTATTCCTTAAGCTTCATATTTCTCAATATGGCTTTCTTAGAAGCGTAATCAGTATAATTGCCTGAAAATACAGTAGCCTCGCCGTTATCAAGCTCGATAATCTTAGTTACTATCTTATCAAGGAAATAACGGTCGTGGGCAACGATAAGCACAGCACCGTTATAGTTAAGAAGATAGTTTTCAAGCCAGCGTATTGACTCCATATCAAGATGGTTGGTAGGCTCATCAAGAAGGATAATATCAGGCTTTGCAAGAAGAAGCTTTCCGAGTGCAACTCTTGTCTTCTGACCGCCAGATAATGTGTTTACATTAAGTGAAAAATCAGCCTCCTTAAAACCAAGACCTTTAAGAACGCCGGTAATCTCACTTTTGTATGCATAACCGTTGTTCATCTCAAACTTATGGTTGAGGTCAGAATATTTTTTCATAAGAGCTTCAAGCTCATCATCTTTGGCAGTATTCATACGCTTTTCAATATCACGCAGCTCCTGTTCCATATCAAGTATGAACTGCTTAACAGACAATAATTCATCGTATATGGTGTTATCTGAGCCTAAGTTCTGCTGCTGGGCAAGATACCCCATAGTTTTATCTTTGGCTAGAGTGACAAGTCCTGTATCAGCAGGTTCAAGACCTGTGATTATTTTTAAAAGAGTAGACTTGCCGGCTCCGTTGATACCGATAATAGCGGCTTTTTCGTGGTCTTCAATATTAAAGGAACAGGACTTTATGATAACGTCTGTTCCGAATGATTTGCTTATATTATTGCAGGATAATATCATAAGTATATAAGAGTCCTTTCTATAAAAAGATATAATCATTGTGACTGCCTGAATTATAAAAATACAGCAATCGGGATAAATTAGTGGGGTAAAATAACATTTACACGCACACCATCTTACCATAATACTTGTTTTTTGGTAAAAATGCAAAGGTGAAAAAAGTCAATAAACAAATGTAATATATTTTGACTTATCAGCAACAGTAATGTATTATTTATAAGTTAAGCATAAATAAAAAGAGATATTATTAATAATGGAACGAAAATACGCGAAAGGCACAGGCAGGTAAGCGGTTCCATGAGAAGAAAAGAAATGAGGAAATGAATGAAATTTGAAGAATTAAACATTGACGAGAGAATATTAAGAGCTATTGAGGATATGGGTTTTGAGGAAACCTCACCTATACAGACACAGGCAATTCCGGCAGTATGTGAGGGAATAGACGTAGTTGGACAGGCACAGACAGGTACAGGTAAGACAGCAGCCTACACTATCCCAATGCTTATGAAGATAAATCCACAGATTAAAAAGCCACAGGCAATCGTTTTATGCCCTACAAGAGAGCTTGCAGTGCAGGTGGCAGAGGAGATAAGAAAGCTCGCCAAGTATATGAGTGATATAAAGGTGCTTCCAGTGTATGGCGGTCAGGAGATAGTAAGACAGATTAAGTCTTTAAAGACCGGCGTACAGATTATCGTAGGTACACCGGGAAGAGTTATGGACCATATGAGAAGAAAGACTGTCAAGTTTGATAATATCAATATGGTTATTCTTGATGAGGCAGATGAAATGCTTGATATGGGATTCAGGGAGGATATGGAAACTATTCTTACTGATACTCCACAGGACAGACAGACTGTTATGTTTTCAGCGACTATGCCAAAGGCTATTATGGATATAGCAAGAAACTTCCAGAAGGATGCAAAGGTTATAAAGGTTGTAAGAAAAGAGCTTACAGTATCTAATATTGAGCAGTTCTACTATGAGGTAAGACCTAAGAATAAGACAGAAGTTCTTTGCAGACTTATAGATATATACAATCCAAGACTTTCAGTTGTATTCTGTAACACTAAAAGACAGGTAGACGAGCTTATATCTGAGCTTAAGGGCAGAGGCTATTTTGCAGACGGTATACATGGAGATATGAAGCAGCAGCAGCGTGACAGGGTTATGGATGATTTCAGAAGTGGAAAAGTAGATATACTTATCGCTACAGATGTTGCCGCAAGAGGAATAGACGTAGATGATGTGGATATGGTATTTAACTATGATATTCCACAGGATGAAGAATACTATGTACACAGAATAGGCCGTACAGGAAGAGCCGGAAGGTCAGGTATGGCACTTTCCTTCATAAGCGGAAAGGAAGTCTATAAGTTAAAGGATATTGAGCGTTACTGTAAGACTAAAATTCTTGCAAAGCCGGTTCCATCACTTGACGATGTCAAGAACACAAAGGTTGACAATATGTTTGAAAAGATTAAGCAGACTATCGAAGAGGGCGGACTTACAGATATGGTTAATCTTGTTGAAGAGCATGTTAATCAGGAAGAATATACATCTATGGATATGGCAGCAGCGCTTCTTAAGATGCTTATCGGTGATACGCTTGAAAGAGAGGATGAAGTTGAGAACTTCCACTTTGATATAGATAAAGATGATTCAAGAATGGTAAGACTCTTTATTAATATAGGTAAAAAGGATAAGATAAAGCCATCTAATATCCTTGGTGCGATAGCAGGCGAATCAGGTATGCCAGGGAAGCTTGTCGGTGCCATAGATATGATGGATAACTATACATTTGTTGATGTACCGGCAATTCACGCTGAAAAAGTGCTTAAGGCGATGAATGACAATGTCCAGATAAAGGGACGCCGTGTCAATATGGAGAAGGCTAACCAGACAAGAGGAAAGAGCCGCGGAAAGTCAAAACATAAGAACAGAGATAAGTCTAAGAAAAACCGTGATTAATTAAAATACGGGAAGGAGTGTTTCTATGAGAAAGCAGATTACACTTGAAAATATAAACCGTAAAGAGGTATTAAGATATCTTGGTTACAAAGGAATAGGTGCAGATGAAACTGTTGAGAGGCTCATAGATGAGTGCGAGGCGGAAGTTATTAAAGCAGCGGTTCCAAGATATACTTACAGAGTTGTTGATGTAAAACAGGCAGATGACGGCGTAGAGATTGAAGGCACAGGAATGGTGCTCAAAGGTAACTCCATAAAGGAACACCTTACAGGCTGTGATAAGGCAGCGCTTATAGCAGTCACGTTATCTGATGGCATAGACAGGATGCTTCGTGTCCTGCAGGCATCTGACCTTGCAAAGGCTGTTGTGGCAGACAGTCTTGCAAGTGCCGGAATAGAGCAGGTATGCGATAAGCTTGAGCGCATAATAAAAGAAGAGCTGCCAGAGTACAACCAGACCTTCAGGTTTGGCATAGGCTATGGGGATCTGCCTCTGTCACAGCAGGGCGATTTTCTAAAGGTGCTTAATGCACAAAGACTTGTAGGATTAACTGTAGGAAAGACTTATATGATGACACCGACCAAGTCAGTTACAGCGGTTATAGGACTTACAACAGGTGAGATAAGTACCAAAAGAAAAGGCTGTATGTCGTGCAATCTTAAGGGAACATGCAGATTCAGGGAATCAGGAGGACATTGCAATGGATAATAAGTTAAAGGAACTTTTAAAAAGGGATTATGTAATTCTTGATGGTGGTATGGGAACTATGCTACAGGCAGCAGGCATGAAGATGGGTGAAACACCGGAAATGCTTAATATCACACAGCCAGAGCTTTTAATATCTATACACGAAAAGTATCTTAATGCTGGTTCAGATATTATATATGCCAACACATTTGGCGGAAACAGATATAAGCTTGAGGAGTGCGGACATTCAGTTGATGAGCTTGTAACATCAGGTATTAAGAATGCAAGAACAGCATGTAACAATGTAAAGCCGGAGGCACTTGTAGCTCTTGATGTAGGCCCTATCGGACAGCTTTTAGAGCCAACAGGAACATTAAGCTTTGATGAAGCTTATGAAATGTATGCCGAGATAGTAAAAGCAGGTGAAAAGGCTGGTGCAGACCTTGTTGTATTTGAAACAATGACTGACCTTTTGGATGTCAAGGCTGCAGTGCTTGCGGCAAAGGAAAACAGTTCACTTCCTATTATGACAACTATGACATTTGAGGAAAATATGCGTACATTTACAGGCTGCCAGATATCAGCCTTCGCACTTACTGTATCAGGACTTGGAGTTGAGGCAATAGGTGTCAACTGCTCACTTGGTCCAAAGGAGTTAGAGCCTGTTATAGAGGAGCTTACAAAGTGGACTAATATTCCGGTCATAGTTAAGCCAAATGCAGGACTTCCTGACCCTGTTACTAACCTTTATAATGTTAATGCACAGCAGTTTGCAGAATTTATGAAGGACTTAAGAAAGTATGGAATAAAGGTATTCGGAGGCTGCTGCGGTACAACACCAGAGTTCATAAGTGAACTTTCAGCTATGCTGAACAAAGAGGGCAATCCTAAGAAGGAGCCTGTTGTTATTCCATCGGCAGTGTGTTCGGCAACAAAGACAGTTGTAGTCGACCAGCCAAGAGTAGTAGGCGAGCGAATTAACCCGACAGGAAAGAAGATATTTAAGCAGGCACTTCTTGATAACGATATGGACTACATATTAGGACAGGCACTTGAACAGACAGGTGCAGGGGCGGATATACTTGATGTAAATGTAGGACTTCCGGGTATTGATGAAAGACAGATGATGATAGATACAGTTAAGTCATTACAGTCAGTTGTGGATGTACCTTTACAGCTTGACTCAACTATTCCAGAGGTTCTTGACTCAGCCTTAAGGATATATAACGGAAAGCCAATCGTGAATTCGGTCAATGGTGAGGAGGACTCACTTAATAACATTCTTCCTATAGTTAAGAAGTATGGAGCTGCTGTTATTGGTCTTGCACTTGACAAGGATGGTATTCCTAAGAAGGCAGAGGACAGAGTTGCCATAGCGAAAAAGATTATGGACAGGGCAGTTGCCATAGGAATACCTAAGGAGGATATATATATTGACTGTCTTACACTTACAGCTTCAGCAGAGCAGGAGGGGGTTATGGAAACACTCAATGCCCTGTATACAGTAAAGCATGAGCTTGGCTTAAGGACAGTACTCGGTGTATCGAATATATCCTTTGGACTTCCTAACAGAGTGCTTGTAAATCATATATTCCTTACTATGGCTATGCAGAACGGACTTGACCTTGCAATCATCAATCCTAACATATATGAGATGATGGGCGCAGTGAGGGCATACAAGCTGCTTGCCAATATAGATAAGAATTCCGTTGATTATATAAAGGCATATGCATCTATGCCAAATGTAAGCAAGATTAATCCTATGAATATGGGAACAGCTAATGCAGGTGCTGGAAATGCAGGAACAGTGGGTGCGCAGAGTACAGGCTCAGGCAGCAGCATTAATCTTAAGGATAAAAAGGGCAGCTATACCTGTGATGACTTATTCTATGCCGTGGAAAAGGGACTTAAAAATGAGGGCGCAGCCATAACAGAAGAACTTCTTTCAAGCATGGACTCTATGGAGATTGTAAATAATGCACTTATTCCGGCACTTGACAAGATAGGTGACGAATTTGAAAGGGGAACATTATTCCTTCCACAGCTTATTATGGCGGCTGGTGTTGCACAGGGAGCATTTGAAGTTATAAGAAATCATATGGTTATGAGCAACAATGCGCCGGTAAGCAAGGGAAAGATAGTAATAGCCACAGTTAAGGGTGATGTTCACGATATTGGAAAGAATATTGTAAAGGTACTTCTTGAAAACTACGGCTATGAGGTTATCGACCTTGGAAAGGACGTAGAGTATCAGGCAGTTGTAGATGCCATAAGAGAAAATGATGCAAAGCTTTGCGGACTTTCAGCACTTATGACAACTACACTTGTATCTATGAAAAAGACGATAGAGCTTATACACGAAAATAATCTTGACTGTAAGATTATGGTTGGCGGTGCGGTGCTTACGCCTGAGTACGCCAAAGAGATACACGCAGACTTTTATTCAAAGGATGCGAAAGAGTCGGTAGATATAGCAAAGAGAGTGCTTGGTTAAAACGCAGACTTTTAGTAAGATTAGTTGTGTTTTTTTACATTTTGACACACACGGATAATTGTTATATAATTAACAGAGCATTTTGCAGCCTGTTATGTGAAAAGTAAGGCGGCATATTTTAGACATATTTAAAATGTAATTATAGTATATATGAAACATCACTTAATTAAGATACCAGGGTCAAAAGCATCTGATTATGGATATTATGTGGTGTCATATATACAGAAACAGAGGATAGTTGGTTATGGAAGATAGTAAGAAAATATCGGCAGCAGTTATAAGAAGATTACCCAGATATTACAGATATCTCGGTGAGTTAATAGAAAGCGGTGTCCAGAGAATATCATCAAAGGATTTAAGTGCAAAGATGAAAGTCACAGCTTCACAGATACGTCAGGACCTTAACAACTTTGGCGGTTTTGGACAGCAGGGTTATGGCTATAATGTAAAGTATCTTTATGATGAAATAGGAAAGATATTAGGAATAGATAGAAAGCATAATATGATTATTATTGGTGCTGGTAATCTGGGAAGAGCCATAGTCAACTATGCGGACTTTGAGAAGAGAGGTTTTGTTGTCTGTGGTGTATTTGACAGCAATAAGGCTCTTGAGGGACAGGTTATCCGTGACAATATAAGTATTATGATGATGGACAATCTTGAGAACTTTATACAGGAGAATAACATAGAGATAGTAGCACTTACAATCCCTAAGGAAGCGGCAAGACAGATAGGAAAACGTGTTGCAGATGCCGGAATTAAGGCAATATGGAACTTTGCGCATACTGACCTTAATCTTCCTGATGATGTTATAGTTGAGAATGTCCATTTGTCAGAGAGTCTTATGAGGCTTTCATATACTATAGCTAATAAGGATTGATATCATTAAGGGGGATTGTCAATGTCTGAAATCACATATGATGCATTAAAAAATAAAGGAGTATTTACTAATATTCCTATTCTTACGCTGGATGAAAGATGGTACCGCCTTGTAAATGATAAGATTAAAACGGATGAGATAGCCTACTGGGAAAAGCAGGTTAATGAACTTTTAAAGAAGCAGGGCAGACTTAATACGGATATCAAGGATATTAAGAAACTAAAGAAACAGCTTATCAATGATGTTGTTGAGAATATGGAAAGCGATGATGACAGCAGGGCAAGGCAGAAGCTGATGAATCAGAACCAGAGACTTATACAGGAGTCAAAGGATAAGATAGCTAACTTGGAGGATGAGCTTATGGAGCTTCCAAGGGAGCTTGCAAGAGCTAATGAAAAGCTTCTTACAGAAACGCTTAAAGTATGTTATGGAAAGATGAACTCTAATACAGAGGACATAGAGGTGCTTACCAAGTGGATAGATGCCACAAGGGTAAAGCTTAAGAAAAACATTCTTATAAAGCAGGATAAGGAAACAAGCAATGAAAGTATGTATTCGCTTATCCATGATATTATAGGACCTGAGAACTGTAGTGCGGTTGACAGAATTAATGAAGGAATTGTTGATGAGGACGAATAAACGTCCGGTCTTTAATTTACAGTAATAAGGTTTATAACAGATTATGTTCTGGAGGGGCTTATGAAGTATATACTTGATGCAGCGCAGATGAAAGAAGTTGACAACTATTCTATAAGTACTGTGGGAATACCATCTGTAGTGCTTATGGAAAGGGCTGCCCTTTCGGTTACTTCCTATATAGCAGAAGAAGCACATATATCCACAGATAAGATGGTTTTATGCTTATGTGGAAGCGGAAACAACGGGGCAGATGGACTTGCAGTGGCAAGACAGTTATATCTTAAGGGATATAAGGTGGATGTTTTTTTATGTGAGGGAAAACATTCTACAGAAGAATACAGAATACAACTGAACATAATAAAGAATCTGGGCATACAATATATTAATGACCCGGATTTTTCTGCTTATGGGGTCATAGTTGATGCACTTTTTGGCAATGGATTATCAAGAAATCTTGAAGGAAAGTCGGTGAGTGTGGTTGAGGCGGTCAATAATGCGCATAATAATGGTGCATATGTGGCAGCAGTTGATATACCATCGGGTATAAGTGCAACAAGCGGCGCTGTTATGGGCTGTGCCGTTATGGCAGATGTTACAGTCACATTTGGATATATAAAGACAGGACAGTTATTATATCCGGGAGCGGGTTATTGTGGAGAGCTTAGGGTAAGCGATATAGGTTTTGCGGTATATGATAAAATGTCACAAAAAAGATATATATATGAGCCAGAAGATATAAGGGCGAAGCTGCCGCACAGAAGGGCAGACAGCAATAAGGGAAGCTGCGGAAAGGCAATTGTTATCGCAGGTTCTAAGAAGTATGGCGGAGCTGCAGTTCTTTCCTCAAGGGCAGCCTACAGAACGGGAGCAGGGCTTGTCAAGCTTATAACACATATTGATAACAGGAATGTAGTACTTTCCAGCAATATGGAAACCCTGCTTTCTACTTATGGCGATGAAGATACGGATGTATCAGTTAAAGAGTCACTTGAATGGGCAGATGCAGTGTGTATAGGTCCGGGACTTTCACAGGATACACTTGCGGAAAGTCTTGTAAAGCAGGTGGCGGACGATGATACTGGTAAAAAGAAGCTTTTTGATGCGGATGCCCTTAATATAATAGCAAAGTGCGGCATAACATTAAATGGAGGACAGATTGTAGTGACACCTCATATTGGTGAAATGTCAAGACTTACAGGAAAGAGCATAGCAGATATAAAAAGCAATATAATATCGGTCGCAGTGGATTATGCCAAAGAGCACAAGTGTATATGTGTATTAAAGGATGCAAGAACTATTGTTACGGATGGTGATGAGGTGTATATCAATGTATCCGGCAATGATGGTATGGCAACAGGCGGTTCAGGAGATGTCCTGTCCGGCATAATAACTTCGCTTATGGCACAGGGAATGGACTGCTTTGATGCGGCTAAGCTTGGAGTATATATACACGGACTTGCAGGAGATGAAGCGGCCAGAGCTGGAACAAGATATTCAATGGTTGCAGGGGATATAATTGGTAACATATCGAATGTGTTAAAAGAATATGATTAATAGCACTAACATTTACCATTAAAAATATCTGTAAATTATTTATGCGTACAGCAGATAAATGAATTTAATACTATAAATGAGCAAATACAGAAAAATGCACAAAAATAATTC
>ONZT01001548.1_pt1 | contig 12582 bp, 18 predicted proteins | sample 1671571 | NCBI WGS metagenome assembly ONZT01 (sample SAMN06348170, study PRJEB24527) | human gut metagenome | biome: human gut; feature: ankylosing spondylitis patient; material: feces | host: Homo sapiens | place: China | collected 2015-10
CCGTGCCCTGTTTTTTCATCTTATTGTACATATTATCATAAAATTCTTTATGTTTTTTTGTTCTCCATAATCCTTTTACATTTTCAAAAACAAAAAAATCAGGTTTTTCTTTACAAATCAGGTCAAAATATGTTTTAGATAGCTTACCATTGTCGCCATTAATTCCTTTATTCTTCCCAGCAGTTGAAAAATCAGGGCACGGAGGCCCACCAATAAATCCAATTATGCTATCTCTTTTGTCTTTTTCAATAAGAATATCTAATTTTGAATTTTCCTCTAAATAATCGCATATATCATCATTGAAGTACCCATATTCTGGTTCTTTTATTTTCATTTTTTTTCGCGAATACTTATATGCTTCAAGGAATGGTTCATACTTTTCAGAAACCATTGCAATATCAAATCCAGCCTCTTCCATACCCAAATCTAATAATCCACATCCTGAAAAAAAGGAATACAGTTTTATTTTTTTCATTACTAAATACCGCACATTTTTGTGCTCCTCCTGTGAATAATCAATCTCCCGAATTAAATTCTACCAGTTTTTCCCAGTCAATGCTTCCATCTTCTCTGCAGAAGCTATTGGAAAATTCCCTAACCAGTCTATTGGCTGCTCTGTTATAACTTTCTTTATAATCAGCTACATATTTCTCCGGCATAGTTCCCATATATCCGATAATCTTTATGTAAAAATCCTCGTCTCCCGTTAATTCTGCCCAGAATCGTTTTCCAGCCAATTCCTGATACATTTTTGGCTTTCCTCTACCAGATTCTTTCTTCTTCCCATAACAATAACCGATATACGCTTCATACCTTGCCTTTGCTTGCTGTGCCAACTTAGAGGCAGCTGTAAAATTCTGTTCCTGTCGTTTTTTACTGTCTGCATTAAATACGGACGGCCCACTTTTAACAGCTATTGCAGAGATTGTATTTGTTTCATTGTTCTGGATCATAATATCAATACCTTCTGCCAGGGCTTTATTTCCACCACTTGCAGCAATAGCAATCGGTTCAAAAAAGCAATTACCAAAAATAGTTTCTTCACTCGAACTTACAAATGCAGTAAGCACCGAATCTACGATTTCAGTTGCACTCTGCATAGCCTTTGCACGGTATAAATACGGGTTTTTACGTTTCATTACCTTCTGTATGTTTAATCCATCTATCTTTTCAATTAACGTTCCATAAAATGTTTCCAAGGCAGAAGCAATCGCCTGAATTACAGCCTGTTCATCATATGAATTATTTAACGGCATATAAATTTCCTCCCAATTCTATTGCATTTCTAATCTTATTATGTACATTTGTACCTCTAAAGCGTTTTGTCTGAACTAAAGCTGTCTTATTAGCCACAGAAAGCACAGCCTTTCCAATAGCTTCTGCTAATCCTACCGGAACAGCATTCCCTATCTGCCGATATTTTGCTGCTGTCGTTCCAGTAAATACCCAATCATCCGGAAATTGCTGAATTCTTGCATATTCTTTTACGCTTAATGGTCTATCTTGTGTAGGATGGCACATCATTGTTGCTTTCTGTACTGGAGAAGTAACTACAGTTGGTGAAGGCTGATCATATGATAACCTTCTATAAAATCCAACTTTTCCACCTCCGGATTTATATGCACCTCCCATAGCAATAGGAATAATATTCTCTGGTAAATCTCTCCAATTCCCACCTTCCGGAACCATTTTCAAGAATTTCAATCTTTCTTCACTTAACGTTGCACATTCTCCATGGTCAAATTCCAAATCTTCAATCACACTTCTAACTGTCTGCCACTGATACTCCTCGCTTTGATGCATCTGAAAATGTGTAGGAATTGGTAAGAAAATGTCTTCATTATCCCGACTACCAATTAGCACAAATCTCTCTCTGAATTGCGGAACACCATAATTTACAGCATCAAGTACACCATATACAGTTTTATATCCCAGTTTATCAAATTCTGCTAAAATCACATCAAGCACTGTTCCTAATTTCTGATCAGGATCGCTTTCATCTCTTTCAGACAAAGGCACATGTTTCAATGGAGACGACATAATTCCTTTTACATTTTCCATCACGAAAAAGCGAGGCCGTATATAATCAATCATACGAATGAAATCCATAAACAAACTGCCTCTCGGATCATTTATACCCAATCTTTTTCCTGCTGTAGAAAAAGGCTGGCAAGGCGGTCCTCCGCAAATCAAAAATGGCTCTCCTACAGATAAGCCTGTCATATCTAATAATTGCTGGGGCTGTATTTCCCTAATATCTCCGCCCAATACTCTATGGCCATTGGCCTGCATAGTTTTTACACAGGCTGCATCAAAATCCTGTCCAATTGCTACATTTAAACCTGCTTTTCCCAATCCAATGTCCAATCCCATTGCTCCGGAAAATAAAGAAATAACATCTCTATTGGCAGCATATCTACTATAATTATTTTGTTTTATATTTTTATGCATTAAACTTTCTCTCCGTTTTTTAATACGAATTTTCTTTCAAAAGAACTGTTTACCGCACCTGCTATATCTTCTAATTCAGCTATGGTAAAACTCTCCCTTTTCATTTTTCCATTAAAATTCTGTGGTGTTGTCCCTATTCGCCGTGCAAGCTCAGCTACGCTAATATCTGACCGCACACACAGTACCTTGATTTGTTCAGAAATCGTCATTTCGGGTACCTCGTCATTTAATCAACTCTTACTTTACAAGTATAAATCATAGCCTTTATACCGTCAATCAAATAATTCATGTCCAACAGCCAATGGTACTTGTATCTTTTCCTTTAACTTGTTAGAATAATTAATATTCCCAAAGGTGGTGACCCGTTTATGTCTCGTGATTCTGAAACTGTCTCTAAAAATATGCGCAGCATTCATAGCAAAGACACATCCATAGAACTTCAACTCAGAAAAGCTCTATGGCACAAAGGATACCGATATCGAAAAAATTATAAAGCCTTGCCCGGCTCTCCTGATATTGTTCTGACCAAATACAAAATTGCTATTTTTTGTGACAGTGAATTTTTTCATGGAAAGGACTGGGAAATCTTAAAACTCCGTCTTGAAAAAGGTAAAAATCCTGATTACTGGATTAAAAAAATCGAACGTAATCGTTCTCGTGATTTTGAAACTGATAAAAAACTCTTGTTTCTGGGTTATACAGTTATACATTTCTGGGGTCAAGATATCAAAAAACATACCGACGAATGTATTCAAGCTATTGAAGAAGCTATATGGGACAGCACCTTTTCAGATTCTTCTTTCGATTCCTCTGACGAATAGTATAAAATTTATGGCTGCATCTTTTTTGATACAGCCATAATGGTTTTAAACATATATTATCTCTTTCAGTACAATTTCTTCTGCACAGGCTTTGATATTATTCATCAATCCAACCCATTTCATCTGATCCTGCATTTTCAGTTGTTCTGTCACACCCTGTTTTTCTACCATCTGCTTCATTAGGCTTTCTACCTGTTCCCTAGCTTCCTGATCAACTCGATTTAAATATGCTATCAATTCCCCCGTCATCAATAAATACTGATATCGTGCCGGTCTATGCATTTTCAGAAACTGTTTTCGCAACATTCCGTATTTACCATACGTCGGTTCTTCCTCATTCACTGCCAGATCCGGCAGATAATAATCTCCATGCAATGTATAGCTTAATCCATTGCTTTCATCATAAATGTGCTTTTTCATCGTCTTATCTCTCCATTCCTCTATTTTTTGTTTTATTTTTCTTACGTTGTTGATTCTCCATTTCACTTTTACGGGCACCCCAAGCCAATCTTTCGTGAATACTTCCTTTGGGCATTTGCTCCATTTGTCGTTTTTCTTCTAATGCTTTCTGCTCCTGTATATCTTGCTGTACCGCATCCTCTACAACATTTTCCCCAAGGACACGCACTACCCGGTCATATCTGTCGGAAACATCCTGCAATTGTTGCTTTTCCTCAGATAACTGCTGTTTTTCTTCACATACTGTATCTAGCTCTCTCTGTACTCGGTTATATGCCTGCTTTGTTTCCTGATATTTGTGTTTCCATTTTTCTACTTCTTTGGTAAGTTCTTTGACCTGGGCAGCCATTGCAGCAATTTTATTTTTCATCTGGATAAACAGTGGTTTTATCTTTTTATCCCGGTAAGTTGTAGCACGTTCTAATGTACCAGCTTCCGGAAGTAAAGTTTTCACAGTCCCATATTCCTTTATTTCCGCACTGACATTATCCATAACAGGCTGCAACCGTTCTCTGCGTTCTTCCAGGCTGTGCAGATCTTTCTCGATTTTTTCCGCACGCTTCTCAGCTTCCTCTTTATCTTTAACTGCCTGCTCCTTATCATCTTTTAAAAGCTGGATATCAGCTCTTACTTCCGCAATCTGTGCAATCAGTCCTTCATTCTCAGCAGTGAGATATTCTTTTTCCTGTTCTAGTGCCTGTACTTCCTTTTTACGCTCTTTCTTCTTAAAATTATAAACATCCAGATGTTCCTCATGTGTCCCTTTCTGCTCCCATTCAATTCCATACTGCCGGGCAATCTCTGCAAGCACTTCTTTTTCATGGTTGATCCACTGATTCAACTCTGTATCGTGTTTGTTCCCGCCTTCAAATCCCAGGCTTTTTAATGCCTGCTTCAGGGAAACTCTGGTATCCATTCCTTTCCCTTTCCAGCCAGTCACATAAGGGACAAAATCAATGTGCAGATGCGGTGTGGCTTCATCCTGGTGCAGATAACAGCTAAATACATGAAGCGTTGGATTTCGTTGCTGAAAATTCTTTACATACTCATCCAGTACTTTTACCGCCAGGTCTCCTTCTGTCGTTCCCACAGCCATATCTTCTCGATTTCCAATCTGGAAAATCACTTCATGGAACAGCTTTTCCTGCTTTCCCTGACGGATTTTTCATAGTAATTTGTAATCTGCCGATCCTTTCTTTTTCCCACATTGTACCGTTCCACAGAATCATCAAACAACTCTTTATATACTTCTTTCAGGTTTTCATTCTGGTAACAGATATTCAGGTATACTCTGTCCGGGTCTACATTTTCAGCCATAAAATCCCGTCTGTTATGAGCCAGGGAACCAGCTCCAATCATGCCGCTAATCGTTCGTTCTTCTCATCATTATGCTCCTCACCTCTCTTTCAAAAAGACGTGCCAGATATGGCACATAATTTGTATTTCCGCCCATTATGGCGATTATAAGAAATCTTCTCCGGATACAATATTTCGGAACCTTCTCGAACATTAGTAGTTCGAGAAGTATCGGGGACAAGCCCCTCTTTTGTTACTTTTGTCAAAAGTAACGCAAAAGCACTTTAGACAGCCGTACCGTCCATCAAAAGTACCCTTGCGCCCTGCCGGGGGCAAAATGTCCGGTGGACGTCTAACCTGAACCGACCGAAGCGGAGCGGAGACCATTCTTCCTCCCGCTGGTCGGATTGCTTCTGCGTTACTCACTTAACTAATCTATTACTGTATTCTCGCCCGGATATATTCCAGATCTCCGCAGTACGGTGTTCCTACCAGATACCATTCCCTTGCTAGATTCATCTCCATTCTGGTCTGCACCCACTGATCATCAATCAGTACTTCCAGGCATTCCCCACAATGAAATCCTGTATCAATCCATAAATCTGATGACAATAAGCCATATCTATCGTTACTGCTGTTATAACCTAATCTTCCTTCTCTCATTGCTGTATGCTCCTTTCCATTGTCCTGCTGTAAGGACGCCCTGATTCAGGGCTCCCTTTCGCAACCTATAATTTACCGATAAATAATCGGGTAATCCATAACCTCTCGTCTGCATCTTACCGACTTTCTCCTTGTCTGATATTTACAGGTGCGTGACACGCTCCTGTCATAAAGTGATCAGCAAAAATCTCTACCAACGAAAGTTTTCCGGTATTCCCTTTCTTTCCAGGTATTCCTGCCTGGACTTTTCTCTTTCTTCCTCTGTCGATGCTGTTTTATACTTGCTGTATATCTCCCGATCTACCATCGCATTCAGTTTCTTTTCTAACCCTTTCCTTATGCTTTCTTCGCCCTCATAATTCTCCATCAGGAAATATTGCAACAGTTGAAAGAATAAGTCATATGGAATCTGCACATTTCTATTTTTCATCTGATCTCCTTTCAAGGTGGCAAGATACCCTATTCTTAAGATATGGTCATCTTGCCATCTTCCTTTTTCTACTCTGACAACATCCAATACCACTGATTTCCACGTTTTACAGAATCTATTCCCAGTTCCATTTTGGCATTTCTCAGTGTTTTCTTTTTAATTCCCATTTTTTCTGCTTCTTCTTCAATTTTCTTTTGTGCCATACCTCCATCAGCCAGTATCTCAAGCAGAAATTCTTTTGCTTTCCGGGTTTTCTGTCCTTTTCCCTCTTCATTGAGCAATTCATCTGCACTAATGTCATATTCCCCAATCCATTCAAATCCGTTGTTTTTATCCAGACGGAATGCAATAGCTTTGCCTTCCGGTGCCAGGGAACTCTTGGTATGGCACACAACTCTTACTTCTGGTTCATCCTTAATACGTCCGACAATCAAGACACTTCTTGCCGCAGCCTGGAAATCAATAGAACCAAGTCCCCGGTAAGATGATTTTCCATTGCTGTTCTTGTTCATGTGTCCGATCAGGATAATCGCACAATGGTATTTCTCTGCCAGGACTGCAATACGTTTCATCAATGGTCGGATTTCATTAGCCCGGTGCATATCCACCTCTGCTCCAAGGAAGCCCTGGATCGGGTCAAGTACAACCATTCTGGCTTTTGTCTGTATGATTGCTTCTTCCAACCGGACATCTGCCATCGTCAGCGGCTGCTCACTGTCATCAATGACCATGACCTTTGTACAGTCTGCACCTGCAGCAAGTAATCTTGGTTTTATGGTATCTCCAAGACCATCTTCTGCGGTCTGATAGATTACATTTACAGGTGCTTCCAGCTGTTGTAGTAACGCATTGTTTTCAGCATTTTCTGTATCAACCGTACCGCCTTCACTATCAATATTTGTTCTTTTATCTTGTGTTGAATCAACTGGAAGAATAGGCTCTCCTCTGGTCAGTTTTGCAATAATCTGAAGCACCATTGTCGTTTTTCCTTCTCCCGGATCTCCCTGTATAATTGTTACTTTTCCATAGGGAATAAATGGATAAAGCAGCCATTCTATCTGCTCCACTTCCACCGTATCCATGTTGATGAGTTTCAGTTCCGGTTCCAACCTTTTCTGTACTGTTTTATTTGTTTCTGTTCTTTTGTTTTCCATCAAATCCTCCTTATTTTCCCGTTGAAAGAAAGAGTGGTTTTTGATAGAATACTCATAGAAGTTTTTGGGAAGAGTATTCTACCAAATCCCTGCCTTTAGGTGTTTGCCGACACTTAAAGGCTCTTTTATTCCGCTTTCATTCCAGCCATTGTTATTGTGATAAGCCGAATCACTTCCAATAAATCCTCCGGCACATCTTCTCCCTTTTTTAGACGCTTCAGCTCACCCAGTACCTTTTCAAGTTCCTTCTTCAAAGCTTTATACACCCTGGGATTTCCTGTAACCACAACTTCTTTTTCCTGCAATCTTCGGATAATATATTCTTGTTTGGTTAATCCCGATAGCCGTACTGCCGTCTCCAGAAGTTCATCTTCTTCCGGTGACATCCGAAATGCTACAACTTTATTTCTCCAACGTCCCTGCTGATCCAGACATTTAGCCGACATTTGCAAGTCCTCCTTCCACTTCTTTTAATTCTTTATCCATATTTTCCGCATCCAGCTGCTCTGCCATGTCCTGCTGTACCGACGGAAACAGATGTGCATACCGGTAAGTAATCTTTTCTGCTGAATGTCCAACCCTTTTTCCGATTGCTAGTGCGGTATATCCCATATTGATCAACAGGGATACATGACTATGCCTGAGATCATGAACTCTGATTTTCTTTACCCCGCTCGCTTTGCAGCCTCTTTCCATTTCGTGATTCAGATAATATTTTGTTACCGGGAAAATACGGTCGTCAGGCTGTAAGCTGTAATATAATTTCAGGCAGTCCTGCATTTCATCACACAGGAACTGAGGCATTATGACTGTCCGTACACTGTTCTTTGTCTTTGGCGTACTGATTACATCTTCTCCTTTCAAACGCTGATAGGACTTATTGATCCGAAGCGTTTTCTTTTTGAAATTAAAATCTGCTGGTGTTAAAGCAAGCAGCTCGCCCGAATGAATTCCACACCAGTAAAGCAGTTGAAAAGCATAGTAGGAAAGAGGTTTGTCCATCATTTCTTCTGCAAATCGCTTATACTCCTCTTTTGTCCAGAACAACATTTCCTTGCCTTCTTCTTCTCCCAGTGCCCCAGCTTTTCTTGCCGGATTAGTGCTAAGATCGTAATATTTCACTGCATGATTAAAAATAGTGCTTAATTGTCCATGTATCGTTTTCAGATACGTTGGCGAAAGCGGTTTTCCTGTTTTCGTTTTCAGTTTTCTCATCTGGTTATGCCAGTCCATCACATCTTTAGCTGTAATTTCCGATACTTTACGTTTTCCAAGATACGGAAGAATCTTTTTCTGAATAATATTTTCTTTTGTAAGCCAGGTACTCTGCTTCAAAGAAGGTCTGACATCTTCTTCATACATAGTGCAAAAGCTTTCCATTGTCATATCCACGCTTGCTTTCTTCTGTAATTTGAATTGTAACTCCCAGTCCGCAGCTTCTTTTCTTGTAGAAAATCCTCGTTTGCATTTCTGTTTTCTTGCACCTGTCCAGTCCTGATACCGGATCATCACATACCAGGTGCCATTGTCATTCTTATAAATTGCCATTTTTAATTCCTCCCATCATTCGATCTTGTTCCATAGAACTGCTCATAGAAATATTTCCGGTCAACCTTTCCTGCAATGGTCTGACATCCCATCGCCTGTAACTCCCTGTTTAACCTTTTCATCAGCTTGTATGCATAGGACTCCGATACTTCCAGGACTTCCATGACCTCTTTCACATTCATAAACATTTTACTCATAGAAAATTTCTCCTTTCTTTTTACTATACTATTTTGTATTGGTTGAATTATACTATACTATTCTGTATGGGTCAAGTGCTTTCAATACATTTACCCATACTTTTTTGTATGGATTTTCTTGTCTCTACCATTTGGATATGCTATACTCAACCTATCAAGAAAAAGACAGGAGATATAAACATATGGCAATAGGCGAAAGAATCCACCATTTCAGACTTCTGCGTGGTTTCACGCAGAAATATTTGGGTCAACAGCTGGGATTCAGTGATTCACAGGCTGATGTCCGCATTGCACAGTATGAAAAAGGGGCACGCAGTCCAAAAGAAAAATATCTGAACGCATTGGCTGATATTTTTGAAATATCCCCTCATGCTCTTGCTGTCCCGGATATTGACAGTTACGTTGGACTGATGCATACTTTATTTACCTTAGAAGACCTTTACGGGCTTCACATTGATGAGATTGACGGAGAACTTTGTCTCCGGCTGGACAAGGCCAAGGGAACCACCTACCTTTCCATGTTCGATATGTTCCATGCGTGGCAGGAACAGGCAGAAAAACTCAAATCCGGTGAGATCACTCAGGAAGAATATGATCAGTGGCGTTACAACTATCCAAAAAACGCAAAATAAAAGCCGACGAAAAAAGGCCTTACCAAATTGATTTCACTCAATTCAGTAAGACCTTTTTTGTCGGTTTCACACATATTACTCGATAACCACAGGATACCTGATAAATAATGCCAAAATCTCTTGCGTTATCATTTTGTTATCAAATAGAACTTTATCTGCTCTAAAACGCCCTGTTTATAAGGAATTTCAGAAAATTTTTATTATTCGAATTCGCAAAGTTCTATTTGATTCATAGTACTTATCCCATACTTCAGTCTCAAAACAGTTCGTTATTGAACTGTTATTTATGTATTATCTCTGATTCTATATAATCTTATTGTCATTTTATTGTCACTAATAGTAATGGATTGGTTCTCTTTAATATTACTTAAATTCTTACATTATTTCCTTCTTAAAAGCTATGAATTACTTTCCCGATAAAGACTTTCCAACCACATAAACACCTATCAACATCACCGCAATTGACATCCCTAAGAGTACCCCTGAAATAAAGTCTTTCATATCAGAACCGCCAACTGCATAAGAAAGAGCTTGCATAGCTATGCCCATAACAATTAACACAACTCCGTACAAAGTATTCTTTTGTTTTTCTAATTCCTGTGTTCTTCTCAGTAAGTCTAAAAACTGCTCTTCATCATAGATGCGAACACTTTTTTCTCCTGAAGATTCACCATCAAACAATTCTGCAACTGTAATTTCCAACTCATCACATAGATTCTTAACAATAGAATAATCAGGCATACATTTTCCAGTTTCCCATTTTGAAATAGTTTTGTTTGAAACGCCTAGCTTTTCTGCCAACTGTTCCTGAGTCATGTTTTTCTGTTTTCTCTTTAAGGAAATGTATTTTCCTATAACTAATTGATTCATTTCTATTCCTCCATTCATTTGATGATATAATGATACTTTTTTTCAGAATAAAACGAATCCCTTATTGGTAGAATATGAGTGGAACACCTACAAAATGGACCACTCCTGCCATCATTATCCCCTTTTGGAACACACTCTTTCATTTAAGGATTTCATAGCTCTTTCCCCCATAACGAAGTCAAATATGTTTTGACACCAAACGCTTCTATTCTGGAATCTTTTTTCACATATAACGGATAATGAGGATGTCCCTTTACAGAACACTTTCCAACCTTACACCAAACAGCATTATACCGATTAGAAATATTAAGCATCTCTCTAAGACATTCCTTTAAATATTTTCTTCTTTCTATATTTGTTCCCCAGGATACCCAGATTATCAGCTTTTTACCACCGTTTTCCAATATCCATTGAAAGGCCCGCATGTTCTCTTTGTGAAGCATCGGATTTATTTCTTTATTCATTTGATTTGGATCTGTCGCTCGCTGTGCATAGACATTAAACATAATAAATGAGTCAAATCCATTCCCCATTGCTATCCTTTCGACGGATTTCATTGTGTTATCCATCTTTTCCGGTTCTGCAGTCGATGGATTGATTCCAATAGTAATAAGTGGATTATTCCCCACCGTTCCCAGAATATATCTATAGTCCGTATAAAAATCCGGAACATAGATCCATTTTGTCTGATCGTATTTTCTCTTTCATTCTGCATAACCATTGCAGTTTGAAATGATAATACCTTAAGTGTTTCTTTCATCATACAATTTTACATTAATTAAAAAACAAGTGCTCCTCTAAAAATAATTACTATACTTAAATTGCAACATTATATCCACATCACGAAGATAGAAAATCCCGAGAGTTCTCTATTTCCAAGTGCTCTCGGGATTTGTCAGTTATTTGAACTCATCATTTTCTTTCTTCATAAGATATTTTATATCAATTTTATACCTCTTCATCTCTTCATCATTCGGATTAATAAATAATGCATAATTTATTAATCCAAATAAATGTTCAAGATAATTACTCCGTTCCTCCTGCACATATTTTAAATGTGATTGTAATCCGTATTTATTTATATAATATACATCTTTACGGATACCTTTTCTAACACTTTTTGCAAGTTGAGGCTTATAATTTACTACTATGCCTGTCACTTCCTGTTGTTGCCCTTGCTTTCGTACCCGTGTTTTTGCATCATTTATAGTCAATTGCAAGTCTTTTAAACTTTTCCTAACAAAAGAAATCACTTTTACTTCATCAAAATCTCCTGAAAATGTCATATCATCTGCATATCGAGTAAAACGAATTTTATACATTTTACAAAAAGCACCTATTTTATAATCAAAGTCTTTCATCAATATATTTGATAAAGCTGCACTAGTAGGTGCCCCTTGTGGTAAACTTCCTTCTAAACAACATAAATTTGTCAGCATCATTGCCACAGATTCACTATACCCAACCTCGATAAATAATTGATAAACCATCCAATCTGTCAAATGATCATAAAAATTTTTGACATCTAGAGACAACACTTTCCGCTGTCTTCTATGAAAGCGAACATTATCTTTAATAGATTTATCTTTTATATAAGCTTTTGCATATGGGCTTACTTCAAATCTATACAAAATATTTTCTAGAATCCACCGCTGTATTTCTTTCAAATTCGGAAGCGGTTCAGATATACTCCTTTTTCCACCATTTTTTTTTGATATTTGATAACAATGATAAAAATTGTGAGGCGAATTAGAAACCGCATATACATATGTTGGTTCATACCCCAACAATGCACATAAATGATCCTGCGTATAGATAATAGGCACATCACGTTCCCACAAATTTCTTGCATATTTTAGCCATCGATCACAATATTTTTTATTTTTATTATTTTTTTGCGCAACCTCAATAAATTTTGATTTATACTCTATCCATTTCATTTTTCTCACCATTTAAAAAACCTTTGAAATCTTTACCAAAAATATCGTATATTTCTTTTCGATAGAAAAGAAATATAAGAGTGATTTTGGAACAAAATCACGACCCGTAATACTTGTTCAG
>ONZT01001563.1_pt1 | contig 12466 bp, 12 predicted proteins | sample 1671571 | NCBI WGS metagenome assembly ONZT01 (sample SAMN06348170, study PRJEB24527) | human gut metagenome | biome: human gut; feature: ankylosing spondylitis patient; material: feces | host: Homo sapiens | place: China | collected 2015-10
ATACGAGATCCACTCGTGACTGGAGTTCAGACGTGTGCTCTTCCGATCTTGACGATGGTCAAGGCGCTGCAAAAGGGCGGCCCGGCCATTGCCGTTATCAACAAGGTGGACCTGCTGGATAACTTTGCCGCGCTGGAAGCCCGCAAGAAGCAGCTGGAGGAATTCGGCTGCTTTGACCACATCGTCACGATCTCGGCGAAGGACGGCACGGGCTGCGATGAACTGTTTGCCATGCTCAAGCCCTACGGCAACGAGGGCCCGCACTATTTCGATGATGATGCCTTCACCGATATGCCGGAGAAGGAACTTGTCGCAGAGCTTGTGCGCGAGAAGGCACTGCTTTTCCTGCGTGAGGAGGTGCCCCACGGCATCGCCGTCGTTGTCGAGCGGTTTAAAGAGCGCCCCGACAAGGATCTCATCGACATTGACGTGGACATCTACTGTGAGCGCAAGAGCCATAAGGGCATGATCATCGGCAAAGGCGGCCAGATGCTGAAAAAAATAGCCTCCGCCGCCCGCATGGACATTGAGGAACTGCTCGGCGTCAAGGTCAACCTCCAATGCTGGGTCAAGGTCCGCGAGGACTGGCGCGATAACGAACTGCAGCTGAACTCGCTGGGATTTGCGAAGCCGTAACGATGCTGCACGTCGTAGGGGCGGGGCATGCCCCGCCCGCAGCCTACCCGTTATAGAGCATTATCCGTAAGGCCGCGGGCCGGACATGTCCGGCCCCTACAGCATCCGCAAATTTATTTTATTCCCCATTCCGCCAACATCCCCGCGCCCCCTCTGCTACACTGTAGCCATGGGGGTGAACGGCATGGACAAAACGGCGGACGACTGGCGGCGCTTTGCGCAGACAGGCAGCATTTACGACTATCTGACGTACAAAAATCAACAAAACACAGCACGGGAGGACGTATATGCAGGTGGCAACAACGGGCCTTGTGCTGCGGCAGGTCAAGGTGGGCGAGGCAGACCGGATCCTGACGATCCTGACGCCTGACCTCGGCGTGGTGTCGGCGTCGGCCCGCGGCAGTCTGCGGATGAAGAGCGCCCTGTTCAGTGCAACAGGGCTGTTCTGCTACTCGGAATTCACGCTCACCAGCGGGCGCAGCCACTATTTTGTGGACACTGCGCAGGTCAAAAAGGTGTTCCACGGCATCTCCGCGTCCATTGAGGGTATGGCTCTGGCCAGCTACATGGCGGAGATCGCGGCGGAACTTTCCCCCGCGCCGCCCGAGGCCGACGCCCAGCTGCGCCTGCTTCTCAACTGCCTGTATATGATCAGTGAGCGCCACTATCCCTGCGCGCAGCTCAAAGCCATCTATGAGCTGCGCGCCCTGACGCTGGCGGGCTATATGCCGGACGTGCTGGCCTGCGCGGGCTGCGGTAAATACGACGGGGGAGAGTTTTACCTTGACCCTGTCGAGGGCCGTCTGCTCTGCGCCGACTGTGCCGAAAAAGCGCGCCATATCACGAATCTGGACAACGGCGCGCTGTACGCCCTGCGCCATATCTGCCTGGCCGAGGATAAAAAGCTGTTCGGGTTCAAAATCTCGCCCGAGAGCTTACAGGAGCTTTCCCGCACCAGCGAGCAGTACACGCTGGCGCATCTGGAGCATGGGCTGAAAAGCCTGGATTTTCTCAAATCTGTACTTGAATAAGGAGACCTAAACCCTGTTATGGATACCGCCTATAAAACAACACTGGAGCTGGACAAGGTCCTGAACCGCGCTGTACAGCTCTGCGCCTGCCAGGAAACGAAAGAAATGATGCAGGCGCTGGAGCCGGCCCCCACGATTGAGGATGAGCGCTACGACCTGACCCAGACCAACGCCATCAACGCGCTGCTCATCAAGAACGGCAGTCCCCGCTTCGGCAGCGTGCGCGAGGTGCGCCGCATCGTCGCCCACGCCCGCAAAGGGGGCATCCTCTCGATGGGTGAGCTGCTGGAAATTGCCGCGACCCTGCGCAATTTCTCGGGCCTGTCCCAGTGGTACGGCCTGAGCGAGCATGAGATGCTGCCCACCGACGACCTGTTTTTTGCGCTGGCCCCGCAGCCGGTGCTGGAAAAGCAGATTTCGGAGAGCATTATTTCTCCCGAGGAGATGGCTGACACTGCCAGTGTGACCCTCCACGATCTGCGCCGCAAAATCCGCCAGACCGAGGATTCCATCCGCACAAAGCTCGATAACATCATCCGCAACTCCACCACCAATAAATTTTTGCAGGATGCCGTCGTTTCCCTGCGCAATGGCCGCTACGTCGTGCCTGTCCGCGCCGAGTACCGCGGTGAGGTCGGCGGCGTCATCCATGACGTCTCGTCCACCGGCGCAACGGTCTTTGTAGAGCCTACCGCCGTCGTCGAAGCCAACGCCCGCATCATGCAGCTGCGTGCGCAGGAGCAGGAGGAGATCACCCGCATCCTGACCTCGTTCTCGACGCAGGTCGGCTCGCTGGAGCCGCAGTTCACCTACAGCTATGACGCGATGCTCAAAATCGACCTGCTGCTGGCAAAGGCCCGGCTGGCTGTGGAGCAGAACGCCTTTATGCCCGCCGTCAGCGACACGGTGCACTTCAAGCTGAACAAGGCCCGCCACCCGCTCATCGACAAGAAAAGGGTCGTGCCTGTGGACATCGAGCTGGGCAGCGAGTACGACACCCTCGTCATCACCGGCCCGAACACCGGCGGCAAGACCGTTTCGCTCAAAACCGCGGGCCTTCTCAACGCGATGGCCCAGTACGGCTTCCTGATCCCCGCGCACGAGAGCAGCATCGTCTGCCATTTTGACGAGTACCTTGTGGACATCGGCGATGAGCAGAGCATTGAGCAGAGCCTGTCCACCTTCTCCGGCCACATGAAGCGCATCAGCGGCATTCTCGACCTGGCGGGCCACGCCACGCTGACCCTGCTTGACGAGCTGGGCGCGGGCACCGACCCTGCCGAGGGCGCGGCGCTGGCCGTCAGCATTCTCGAGCAGCTGCGCCGTCAGGGAAGTCTGCTCATGGCGACGACCCACTACGCCGAGCTGAAGGTCTACGCGCTGGAAACGCCCGGCGTCGTCAACGCCAGCTGCGAGTTCAATGTCGAAACGCTGATGCCCACCTATAAATTGAGCGTCGGCGTGCCGGGCAAATCGAACGCCTTCCTCATCAGCGCCAAGCTCGGCATCCCGCAGGAAATTATCGACGCCGCACGCAATCACATGTCGAACGACGATAAGCGCCTCGACAGCGTGCTGTCCCAGCTGGATGACTTGAAGGTCCAGCTGAAGGACGCCCAGGCCGAGGCCGAGCAGGCCCGGTATGAGGCGGAGCATGCGCTGGAAAGTGCCGAGAAGAAACGCGACGACCTGATCAAAAAAGGTGAGGAAGAACTCGAAAATGCCCGCCGCCAGGCCCATGACCTGATGCAGCAGGTGCAGAACGAGGCCTACAGCCTGACCGACGAGCTGCGCCGCATCCAGAAGGACGAAAAGACCAGCGCTGCCCAGCGTGCTGTCCGCGCCCGGGAAATTGCCCGCAGGGACACCGAGACACTGCTGAAAAAGACCGACGCCAAGCCGCAGCCCGTAAAGGAGTTTGTGCCTTTGAAAGAGGTACAAATCGGGCAGGAGGTCGTTATCGCAGACCTCGGCCAGACGGCCACTGTCACCGCGCGGCCTGACCGCAGCGGCATGGTCGAGGTGCGCGCCGGCATCATGAAAACGAAGGTGCCGCTGACGAACCTGCGCGCGCCCGATAAGATGGAGAAGCGCAAGCCGGCCGAACCGCGCCGCTCGACCCGCGTGCAGCTCGACAAGAGCCGCAAGACCAGTATGGAGCTGAACCTGCTGGGCTACACCGTGGACGAGGCCCTGAACGAGGTGGACAAGTTCCTGGACAGCGGTATGCTGCGCGGGCAGTCCACGCTCTATATCATCCACGGCAACGGCACCGGCGCGCTGCGCACGGCCATCCAGAAGCATCTGCGCACCCACAAGGCCGTCAAGAGCTTCCGCCTGGGCCGCTACGGCGAGGGCGAGAGCGGTGTGACCGTTGTGGAATTAAAGTAAAAATCAAAACAATCCGCGTGTTTTGTCTATGGCAATCGCTCGCCGAGTTTGCTATGCTAACAGTATCATGATAATCGTTTCAATGATAAATTAACAAGAGAGCGAGTGAACGCTTTGGCTATGGATTACAACAGCATACGCAGCTTTACCATGACGCTGGCACACCGCGCAGTGGGGGACATCCGCCGCGGCGGCTTCCGCCAGCTGCGCAACTATGTGGATATGTGTGCCACACTGGCTAAAAAGCAACAGCAGAAGGACTTTTTTGCCTACGCGCAGAAGGCTCTGCAGCGCACGGACAGCTGCTACTACAGCCTTATCCACCGTCTGTTGGATTCCGTGGATGAGGATCGCATCTGCACCGTCGGCGTCAATATGGGCTTTGGCGGGTCGATTTACGGTGCCAGTGAGCTGAAAAAGCAGGCTGACCTCGAAGGTCAGCCCATTGCCTGGATCACGGCGGCCCGCTGCGGCGACGAGCGCCTGAGCGAGCTGGTGCCCAAGGCCGCCGGGCACGGCAGCTTTGTCTGGCTGCTGGATGCGACGGACACTGACCCCGCGCAGGTCGTGCTGCTGGCTAAGGCCAACCCGCAGAGCGCCTTCGGTCTGCTGGCTGACCCGTCCGCACTGACCGAGGACTGCGTCAAGACGCTTGCGGCATGCTGCAATCTGGTGGTCATGCCGCTGCTGCAGACGCCGGAGCTGACCCCCGAGGTCTGCCGCGCCGCCCGCCGCCTGAAAGCCCAAAAGATGTTCTACGCGCTGACGGTTCTCATCGATGACGAGACCGCGGGCGAGGTCATGCAGGACGACTGGCTCGAGAGCATGGCGCAGGAGACGCTTTGCTGCATGTGTGCCCGCAAGCCCGGCACATCGGACGAAACCGCCCGGAAGCTGCGCCGCAGCATCGTGAACGGACGCCTTGAGACCGGCAAGCCCGTGCTGCTGCTCGATTGGGACGGCGATGTGCGCTATCTGAACAACCGTATTTCGGAGTATATGACCTTCGGCAGTGTCCTGCCGGAGGGCAGCACCTTCCCTTTGCAGTTGGGCTGACTCCTTGGCCCCCGCTGCGCGGCATCCGTCAGGCCGCGTTCCTTGCACACTTTGCAGTTAGGCTGACTTCTTGGCCCCCTCTGCGAGGGGGCTCCCGCCGCAGCGGGTGGGGGAGAGAACCTTGCGCCGGCTCGAAATACTTCGGGTTATGGCAAAATTCGCTCCCCCCGGCCCTTCGGGCCGCCTCCCTCGCCGAGGGAGGCAGGTACTGCCGCATAAAATGACAAAAACCGACCCCGTACCGATGCTATGATCGGATACGGGGTCGGTTTATTTTGTGTTTATTGCGGATCGCCGCGCAGCAGCTTCTGCATGATCTCGCGGTTGAACACCGGGATCGACAGCTCCGACACGTTGGACAGGGCGTTGTTCTTCATGCCGCTGAGCACCCACGGGATCAGGATACCCATCATCGCACCGGCAAAGAACTGCCCGATCTTGCGGGTCTCCTCGGCGCTGGCATCGGGGTTCAGCTCCCGCGCGTTCTGCTCAAAGATGGAGCGCAGATAATCGAACATATATTGCTGCAGGCTGTTCTGGCCGTTGTAGGCAAGGGCATTGCAGTAGAACACCTTGTTTTCCAAAAAATAGGTCTCCAGCGCCGCCAGCAGGGCATTCCAGCTGGAATAGGCGCTGAGTTCCACCAGAAACCGGGTGATGCCGCTCTGGAAATACCAGTTTACCAGATCGTACTTATCCTCAAAATGGTAATAGAAGGTGTTGCGGCCCACATTGGCGTGATCGACAATGTCGTTGACAGAAATTTTCTCCAGCGGAGTCGTGGCCATCAGCTCCTGCAGACTCTGGGCCAGCAGCTGCTTGGTTTGATTGGAACGAGGCATAGCAATCCTCCTGCACGGTAGGTGGTAAAATTACATACCTGCATTATAACACAAATTCGACATAAAGTGCAAATGCTTTGTGGGAAGAACAAAAGAAGAAAAAAAGGCAAGACCACGCAGATGTTGTATGACAATTTGCGCGGAGTGTTTGGTTTTGCCCGCAGCAGCGGGGTTTCCGGGCTGTCAAGTTGAACATTCCCCGGCTTTTGTCTATGTACACTAAGCCGAAAATAAGCATAAAATAGTGCCATACCAAATGAGTGCCCCAAACGGAGAGAAAAAGGAGAGCAATCTATCATGCCGATGAATAAAGTGGTTCATGCCGCTCAGCGCGCTGCATTCAGCGCTGCCATTGATTCTGCCATCAAGGCCGTGCGCGGCAAAGGCCCTGAAAATATGGCCGAGCAGGCCGTCAAGCTCGTCAACCTGGCCCAGCCTCTGCTGGCCCACCGTTACCCCGATGCCGACTGGGACAAGGTTCGCGCCTTTGTGTCCGACCCCGGCAGCAAGTGGATGGAGTACGCCTACAAGGCTATCAACGAGATCGACCCCAACATCCTCAAGATGAACACCCTGAACCTTGTGTATGAGGGTATGTTCGCGGGCTATAACTACGTCATGGAGCTGCGCAGGAAGTATGACTGCAACATGCCGTGGATCCTGCTGTTCGACCCGACCTCCGCCTGCAACCTGCACTGCAAGGGTTGCTGGGCTGCCGAGTACGGCAACCGCCTGAACCTAAGCTTTGAGGATATGGATCGCATCGTCACGGAGGGCGAGGAGCTGGGCATCCACTGGTACATGTGCACCGGCGGTGAGCCGACCTGCCGCAAGGAGGATCTGTTCAAGCTGGCCGCCAAGCACCAGAACTCCGTGTTCCACCTGTTCACCAACGGTACGCTGATCGATCAGGCTTTCTGTGACCGCGTCAAGGAAGTCGGCAACATGGCCTTCTTCATCTCCATCGAGGGCATCGGCGATGCCACCGATGACCGCCGCGGCGAGGGCGTCTATGACCGCGTCATGCACGCCATGGACCTGATGAAGGAGAACGGTCTGCTGTTCGGCACCTCCATCTGCTACACCAGCGCCAACTACAAGGCCGTCACGAGTGATGAGTTCATGGATATGCTCATCAGCCACGGTGTACGCTTCAACTGGTACTTCCACTATATGCCCATCGGTGACGGTGCAAACGTTGACCTGATGCTGAACGCCGAGCAGCGCGAGTATATGATCCACCGCGTGCGAGAGATCCGCGGCTACACCGGCGGCAAGCCGATTTTCTGCATCGACTTCCAGAACGACGGCGAGTACATCGACGGCTGCATTGCCGGCGGCCGCCAGTATGCCCACATCAACCCGGCGGGCGACGTTGAGCCCTGCGTCTTTATCCACTACTCCAACGCGAACATCCACGACAAGAGCCTGCTGGAGTGCCTGCAGCAGCCGCTGTTCAAGGAGTACCACAAGGGCCAGCCCTTCAACCACAACCACCTGCGCCCCTGCCCGATGCTCGAGAACCCCGAACTGCTGGGTGAGATGGTCAAGCGTTCCGGTGCCCACAGCACCGATATGCAGCAGCCGGAATCTACGGACGATGTTTTCCGCCGCTGCCGCCCCTACGCTGACCAGTGGACTCCGTCCGCTGACCGCATCTGGGCCGAGGAGCACCCCGATTGCGCTTCCTGCGCCAGCTGCTCCGCCTGCGCATCCAAGTGAAATCGCATAAATAACATTTCACGCCCCGCTGTGGTTTGCAGCGGGGCGTTTTTGTTTGGTTTGGCTCCCCCTACGGGGGAAGGCATTCATCTTGTCAGCTTTTCGCACATCCCACCGTCCGCGGATTTTCTCCCCAACCGGCGCATATAGTGGTAGCATGGCGGCAAAAAGGGGAGGTGGGCGTATCAAAACGGTGGTGTATCTCGATGTGCTGCTGCTGACGAATTTCCTGACGGCGTACCTTCTGCTGCTGGCGGCGGGGGCGCTGAGCGGCCAGCGTGCGCCGTTTGCCCGGATGCTGGCGGGCAGCGCACTGGCGGCGCTCTCGGCACTGATTTTGTTCGCGCCCGAGCAGCCGTACCCCGTGCAGGTCGCGTACAAGGCCGCCACGGCGCTGGGCATCACGGCGGCAGCGTTCGGCTGGCGGAGCAGGCGGCGGCTGGTGACGGCGGCCTGCTGGTACGCGGCGCTGAACATTGCGCTGGCGGGGGCGGTCCTTCTCGTCATTCTGCGCACCGGCACCCGCGTGGCGGATACGGCAAATTTGACGGTCTACCTGCGTGTTTCGCCGTTGCTGCTGTTGGTACTGTCCGGGGCCTGCTGCGCGGCGGTAGAACTTGGCCTGCGAATTTTCACCCGGCGGGAGGCACCCACCAAAACCGCAGGGCTGGAGCTGGAGCTCTGCGGCCAGCCCGTCCGGCTGCGCGCGGCGCTTGACACCGGCTGTCATCTGCGCGACCCCGTCACCTACCTGCCGGTGCTCGTCGTCAGCTACCCGGATGCGAAGGCCCGTCTGCCGGACGCGGTCAACACCTTTTTGGACCAGTGGTTTGCCGGCGCCACCGGGGCCGACCCGCCGCCCGGCACGCGGCTGCGGCTGGTGCCCTGCGGCACGGCGGCAGAAAAGAGCCTGCTGCCCGGCTTTGCAGTGCAGGGCATTGGGCTGATCACCGAAAACGGCGTGCTGGGGCTGGGGCGCAGCGCCGTGGTGTTTGCGCCGCGCAGCTTTGGCAGCACCGCCTACGAGGCACTGTACGGAAACGATTTTATGTAAGGGGGTAAATTGCTATGCTCAAGGAGCTGTACCTTTTGTGGCTGCGGCTGGCCGCGCCGCAGGATCTGCACTACATCAACGGGGCCGACACCCTGCCGCCGCCCCTGCCGCCGGAGCAGGAGCGCGCCGCCCTGGATGCGCTGACCCGGGGGCAGCCGCAGGCACGGGACCTGCTCATCACACATAATCTGCGGCTGGTCGTGTACATTGCCAAGAAGTTTGAGACGCCCACCGCGGGCATCGAGGACATGATTTCCATCGGCACTATCGGGCTTATCAAGGCGGTCAACACATTCGAACCGACGAAAAACATCAAGCTGGCAACCTACGCCAGCCGATGTATTGAAAACGAGATTTTAATGTACCTGCGCAAAAGCTCGAACCGGCGGCAGGACGCCAGCATAGACGAGCCGCTGAACACCGACACCGACGGCAACGAGCTGCTGCTGATGGACGTGCTGACGAGCGACGATCCGCAGGTCGGCGAGGAACTGGAGCGCAGCGCCGAGCGCGCCGCCCTGCGCGGTGCGGTGGGGCGGCTGTCGCCCCGGGAGCGCCGCATCATGGAGCTGCGCTTCGGCCTCAACCACGAGACGGAGCACACCCAGAAGGAGGTCGCCGACACGTTGGGCATCTCCCAGAGCTATATTTCCCGGCTCGAAAAGCGCATCATCCGCCGCCTGCGCCGGGAGCTGGAGGCGGTGGGATAAAAAATCTGCAGCCCCGCAGGGGCCGGGCATGCCCGGCCCGCGGCCTGCCCGTCAGCAGGAGCCCCCGGAAAGCCGCAGGCCGCACAGGTGCGGCCTCTACAGGGCAATGCCTTTTACACCACCGCCTCCGCCCGGGTATTCGTCACAAACTCCACCGCCAGCCCGGCGATCATGTTCATCTCGGGCTGCAAAGAGTACAGCAGGTACTCGTACCCCTCCCGCGTCCACGATATACCGGTGATGCGCCCGGCGTTCTGGCGCTGGGTCACGGTGACACCGTCAATGTCGTACTGCTGTACATCCTCAAATGCCAAGTCAAAAAAGCCGGCGGGGTAAAGCATCTGCCCGGTCCTGGCCGTGCGCAGGCTCATGCGGCGGCCCGGCACAATGTCGTAGTCGATCTCCGAGACCTGCCCCTCAATGAGCCAGTAGCGGTAGGGAATGATGGTTTCATTGCTGGGCGCGGACGAGACGCGGAACCCGCCGGTCTGCCCGTAGTTGGGCTGCAGATACTCGGTGCGGGTCTCGCGTCCGCCGTGCGCCTCCTCCCGCCGCAGGACCAGCACAAGCACCAGCGCCACCGACACCACGGCCAGCAGCACCAGCGCAAGGACAAACCACAGGGAATCTACCATAAAAATCCCTCCTTTTCCGTATGCTATGCCGCGGCGGTGCGCCGTGTGCAAAATTTACCGGTTTGCCGCCGTGCATACCCGCCCATACTCCCGGTAAATAAAAACTGGGGGTCAGCAGGATGTATGCAGGAAAAGTAGAGCTCTGCGGTGTGGATACGGCGCGTTTGCCCGTGTTGAGCGAGGCCGAAAAAAGCCGCCTCATCAAGGCGGCCCGGGCGGGGGACAGGCAGGCCCGGCAGGAGATGGTGCAGGGCAATCTTCGGCTGGTGTTAAGCGTTGTACAGCGGTTTGCGGGCCGCGGCGAGAACATGGACGACCTGTTTCAGGTCGGGTGTATCGGGCTCATCAAGGCCATCGACAACTTTGACCCGGCGCAGAACGTGCGGTTCTCGACCTACGGTGTGCCGATGATCGTCGGCGAGGTCAAGCGCTACCTGAGGGACAACAACGCCGTGCGGGTCAGCCGCTCCATCCGCGACCTGGCCTACCATTCGATGCAGGCGCGGGAGGAGCTGCAAAAGCAGAACGGGCGCGAGCCGAAGCTCTCCGAAATCGCCGCCCGTGTCGGCCAGAGCCCGGAGAACGTCGCTATGGCGCTGGAATCCGCTGTGACGCCGACGAGCCTGTATGAGCCGGTCTACTCCGACGGCGAGGACAGCTTTGCCCTTCTGGACCAGCTGCGCGACGCCACAGGCGAGGAAAGCTGGATCAGCGACATGATGTTCCGCGACACGGTCAAGGCACTCACACCGCGGGAGCGCCGCATTATTGCCCTGCGCTATCTGAACGGCAAGACCCAGACGCAGGTGGCAAAGGAGATCGGCATCAGCCAGGCCCAGGTCAGCCGCCTGGAAAAGGCCGCGCTCAACCATATCAAGGAGCAGATCTGCGCGAACTGAGCTTTAATTATCAAAAATGCTTTGTAGGGGCGAACATTGTTCGCCCGCTGAAGCCTTGCGGCAGTACGGATCTTCCGGGTCGATGGCGAGCATCGACCCCTACAACGTAGGGGCGGATTCCATATCCGCCCGGGAGTTTGGCCACTGCCGCACATGACCTGCGGGCGAACAATGCTCGCCCCTGCATTCTCTGCACACAAAAACGGCAGCCCATCCGGACTGCCGTTTTACATTCTGCTATTCCACCTCGATCCCGCAGGCTCCCAGTGCGCGGGTGAAGGACTTCGGGTTCTTGTACAAAATACCGGTAATCCCCAGATTGTACGCAGCCTGGGCGTTGGCCTTGTTGTCGTCAACAAAAATCGACTCATCGTAGGCCAGGTGGCAGGTCTGCATCAGCGTTGTAAAAATCTCCGGTTCGGGCTTGCACAGGTGTACATCGCACGAGGCAATGCCGCCGTCAAACAGCGAGAACCACTCCCGCTGGCGCAGCTCGTCCATAACGTCCGTCGGGATGTTCGTCAGGTAGTACAGGCGGTACCCGGCGGCCTTCAGCTTGCGCATGATCTGCACAGTGGTCTTATTGGTTTCCAGCATCGTGAACCACTCGTCAAGGCAGGTCTGCACCTCAAACACGCGGTTGGCGTGGGCGGCCTTCTCCAGCATGATCTTATTGGCTTCCTCGCGTGTGATGATGCCGCGGTCCAGATCCTGCCACTCCTGGCTGCCAAAGACGATGTCGTAGGTCTCCTCCTCGGCGCGGCGGTTCATGAAGTGGTCCATCAGAAAATCCCTGGGATTAAAATTGACGACAACGCCGCCGAAATCAAAAATAATATTCTTGTACATAAAAACCTCCCTGCGGGGCAGTGTGTGTTGCCTTTATTATACACGCCCCGGGGCGATAGGGCAAGGCAACAATTTCACTTTCCCGGCATAGAATAGACCGGAAATACCGGAAAGGGAGGCACGCCATGACCCTGCGCGATCTGTCAGCCAAGGACGTCATCCAGCTGAAAACCGGGGAGAACCTGGGCCGCATCGACGATGTGGTCTTTGACGAGCACGGCGGCCGGCTGCAATCGGTCATTCTGCGCGGGCGGGCGCACTGCTTCGGTCTGCTGGGCTGCGACGATGACCTGATCCTCCCGTGGGAGAGCATCCGCACCATCGGCACCGACGTCATCATGGTCGATGCCGAACCGCTGCCCGGCGCGCGCCGTCGCTGATGTCTGCAAATCGTATATTTTGTGTAAAATTCCGCAAAAATCGGCTGTATTTTTTGGGATACTATGCTATAATTAAAATTCAACAGGCGGAAAGTGAGGAATCGGCCATGCAGACCACGCGCAGATTGGCAGTGCTGACCGTGCTGGCCGCGGTGCTTATCGCGGTGGGGGCGCTGTTCCTCATTGCTCCGGTCTGGCAGCCGCAGCGCCCTGAGATCGGAAGAGCGTCGTGTAGGGAAAGAGTGTAGATCTCGGTGGTCG
>ONZT01001577.1_pt1 | contig 12329 bp, 9 predicted proteins | sample 1671571 | NCBI WGS metagenome assembly ONZT01 (sample SAMN06348170, study PRJEB24527) | human gut metagenome | biome: human gut; feature: ankylosing spondylitis patient; material: feces | host: Homo sapiens | place: China | collected 2015-10
CGGTAGCCGTTCCTTCACAGGATATGGTCCTTGGTATCTACTATCTGACACAGGAAAGACCGGGAGTAAAAGGAGAAGGCAAGTTCTTCAAGAACTTGAACGAAGCAATCCTTGCATATGAAAATGGAGTTATCACACTTCATTCACGTATCAAAGTACGTGTGACAAAGACAATGCCAAACGGCGAGACACTTACAGGAAATGTAGAATCTACACTTGGACGTTTCTTATTCAACGAGATCATTCCTCAGGATTTAGGTTTCGTAGACAGAAGCATTCCGGGCAACGAACTGTTATTGGAAGTTGATTTCCTTGTAGGTAAAAAACAGAACAAACAGATTCTTGAAAAAGTTATTAATACACATGGAGCAACTGTGACAGCAGAAGTGTTGGATAAGATCAAAGCGACAGGATACAAATATTCTACAAGAGCTGCGATGACAGTATCTATTTCTGAGATGACAGTGCCTCCTCAGAAACCGCAGATGATTCAGGAAGCACAGGATACTGTGGACAGAATCACAAAGAACTTCAAACGTGGTCTTATCACAGAAGAAGAACGTTACAAAGAAGTTGTTGAGACATGGAAGAATACCGATGATGCGCTTACAAAAGCTCTGCTTGACGGACTGGATAAGTACAACAACATCTTTATGATGGCTGACTCCGGTGCCCGTGGTTCTGACAAACAGATCAAACAGCTTGCTGGTATGCGTGGTTTGATGGCAGATACAACAGGTCGTACAATCGAGTTGCCAATCAAGTCTAACTTCCGTGAAGGTCTTGACGTACTCGAATACTTCATGTCTGCCCATGGTGCTCGTAAAGGTCTTTCCGATACAGCGCTTCGTACAGCCGATTCAGGATACCTGACAAGACGTCTTGTTGACGTATCTCAGGATTTGATCATCCGTGAGATTGACTGTGTGGAAGAAGGAGCAGAGATTCCGGGAATGTATGTAAAAGCATTCATGGATGGAAAAGAAGAGATTGAAAGCTTACAGGAACGTATCACAGGACGTTATGTATGTGAGACAATTTATGATAAAGATGGAAATATCATCGTAAAAGCAAACCATATGGTAACACCAAAACGTGCAGAACAGGTAATGAAATTTGGTGTGAACAAAGACGGTGGACCGATTACAGAAGTGAAGATTCGTACGATTCTTTCTTGTAAATCACACATCGGTGTCTGCGCGAAATGTTATGGTGCGAACATGGCAACAGGTGAGCCTGTCCAGGTTGGTGAAGCTGTTGGTATTATCGCAGCTCAGTCAATCGGTGAACCGGGTACACAGTTGACCATGCGTACATTCCATACCGGTGGTGTTGCCGGTGGCGATATCACACAGGGTCTTCCTCGTGTCGAAGAGCTTTTTGAGGCAAGAAAGCCAAAAGGACTTGCAATTATCACAGAGTTCGGCGGAACTGCTACAATCAATGACACAAAGAAAAAACGTGAGATTATCGTCACAAATCATGAGACAGGTGAGTCGAAAGCTTACTTAATTCCATACGGTTCCAGAATCAAAGTTCAGGACGGAGCAGAATTAGGTGCCGGAGATGAACTTACAGAAGGTAGCGTAAACCCTCATGATATCTTGAAGATTAAAGGTTTGCGTGCTGTGCAGGATTACATGATTCAGGAAGTACAGCGTGTATATCGTCTTCAGGGTGTAGAAATCAACGATAAGCATATCGAAGTTGTTGTTCGTCAGATGTTGAAGAAGATCCGTATCGAAGAGAATGGTGATTCTGACTTCTTACCGGGAACAATGGTAGATACACTTGATTTTGAAGATACAAATGAAAGATTGATTGCAGAAGGAAAAGAACCTGCAGTTGGAGAACAGGTAATGCTTGGTATTACAAAAGCTTCTCTTGCTACGAATTCTTTCTTGTCAGCAGCGTCCTTCCAGGAGACGACAAAAGTTCTGACAGAGGCAGCAATCAAAGGAAAAGTCGATCCGTTGATCGGTCTGAAAGAAAATGTAATTATCGGTAAATTGATTCCAGCCGGTACAGGTATGAGAAAGTATCGTGATGTAAAATTAGATACAGAACTCGAGATGGATGATGAGATTACACTGGAAGATTTTGAAGAGTTGACAGAAGGTGTAGTAGAAGAGACTGCAGTGGATGAAACTTCGGAAGAATTTACAGAAGAAATAACAGAAGAGAATGCGGAAGAACTGACCGTTCAGGAATAGAGAAAAAGGAATGTGCTTTGCACATTCCTTTTTACAGTTAGAAAGAGTGAGAGGAGTTGAAACATAGTTTGGTGGGAGAATTTTCATATGACACAAAACTGTTATATGACGCTTTGATTCGGAGTACAGATGAATATATATATATATGTAATATGAAGAACGGAGTATATCGTTATCCTTCGGGAATGGTGAAAGAATTTCAGTTTCCGAGGGAAGTGATAAAAAATCCTCTACCTTATTGGAAAGAGGTAGTACATCCTGATGACTGGGAAACGTTTTATCTGTCGAATATGGAGATTGGGAAAGAAGGAAAAGATAATCACCTTGTGGAATTTCGGATTCGTGCAAGGGATGGTGAGTATCACTGGGTGAAATGTCGGGGATATCTCATGCGGGATGAGAAGGATCAGCCGGCAGTGTTTGCCGGAGTGCTCAGTAAACTTGACAGAAAGCCGAGAATCGATGCGCTGACTTCGCTTTACACGAGTGAAGTTTTCTCAGAGGATTTTGCGAAAATGCTGGAAGAGAATGCATTTGGTGAGATTGGAATGTTTGTCGTGGGGATTGACCGATTTCGTAATATCAATGAGGGATACGGAAGGCAGACAGGGGATAAGGTGTTAAAGACAGTGGCAAAATTAATTTTAGAGCTGGTTCCGGAGGGGATTCGTGTCTACAGGCTGGAAGGGGATCATTTTGGAATTCTTGTGAAATATCCGAATGAAGAAATTGTGAAAAAATTGTATGATGCAATACGCTCGCGCTGCCAGTGTTACCGGGGGAATGGAAAGAGAAGACTTTTGATGACAGTGTCGGCAGGCTATGCAGAATATCCGAAAGATGCAGGTTCCTTTGTTGATCTGTATGAGTATACGGATTATGCGCTGCAATATGCAAAGGAGAACGGAAGAGACTGTCTGGAACTGTTTTCCCAGGAAATGTTGGCATACAGATCCAGAGAACTGGATATCATCCGACTGTTAAAGGAAGACATCTCGGACAATTTTCGAGCATTTTCTTTAAAATATCAACCGATTGTGGAAGGTGAGACGAAGGAAGTGATAGCTGTTGAGGCGCTTTTGCAATGGGACAATCCTCACATTGCAAATTTGGAGTATGATGAGCTGAGTAAGTTTTTAGAAAAGAACAGGTTATTGAATCCAGTCGGACGATGGATGTTCCAGACTGGATGCATGGCACTGAAAAAGTGGCTGTCGGAGGGCTGGAATCTGTCTCTAAATTTGAACGTGTCTTATGCGCAGCTTTCGGACTGGAATTATATTCAGGAAATTATAATGATTGTAAAAAGCTCACAGGTTCTGCCGGAAAAGATTGTAATCGAAGTGGTGGACAGTTATTTTATCAGCGATATGAAGATTTATGAACAGGCTTTCAGAGCTATCAAAGAAAGCGGTATGAAGATCATGCTGGATGATTTTGGCGCAGATTACGCATCGATCGGTCTGCTGAAAAACGATCTGGTAGATATCGTGAAGGTGGACAGAACAATCGTGCGCCGTGTTGTCAAAAGCAGTTTTGATTTGGATTTCATCCGGTTTATAGTAAAAATATGTCATGACATGGAGATAGAGGTCTGCCTCGAAGGAGTGGCGGAGATGGAAGAATTAAAGCTCGTAGAAGATATGATTTTTGATTATATGCAGGGCGATTTGTTTGGAAAAGCAACCGATGCCAGATTGACTTTTAAATAGAGGAAGTTGACTAAAAAAATGAAGACGAGGTGTATAACCATGGATCAAAACAAATTAAACAGAGTATTAGAATCAATGAAAGAAACAGGAATTGAGCAGCTGCTCATTTCAGACCCGGCATCTATCAATTATCTGACAGGACGCTATGTAAACTGTATGGAAAGAATGCAGGTATTGTATCTGGATGTGGAAGGGAATCACAAATTTGTTATCGGAAAGTTATTCCCACAACCTGAGATGGGAGTAGAAGTTATTTACTTTGACGATACAGAGGACTGTGTAGCAAAATTAGCAAGTTACATGAGAAAAGGCACAAAGATCGGAGTTGATAAGATCTGGCCTGCAAAATTTTTACTTCGCCTGATGGAGCTTGGCGTGGGAACAGAATATATCAATGCTTCATTTATCGTTGATAATATCCGTCAGATCAAGAGTGCAGAAGAACAGGACTTGATGAGACAGGCTTCCAGATTGAATGATCTTGGGTGTGAAAAACTGATTCCACTTGTGTCAAAAGGTTATACAGAACTTGAGATGGGAGATAAACTTTTAGAGATCTATTTGGAACTCGGAGCAGAAGGACACTCATTTGAGCCAATTATCGCATATGGCGATAATGCAGCTGATCCACATCATGAGTCAGACAATTCTACAGGAAAAGTCGGAGATGCGGTAGTACTTGATATCGGATGTATCAAAGACGGATACTGTGCAGATATGACAAGAACAGTGTTCATCGGAGAGGTATCTGACGAAGCGAGAAAGATCTATGAGATCGTTTTAGAGGCAAACAGACGCGGAATTGCAGCGGCAAAACCGGGAGCAAGATATTGTGATGTTGACAATGCAGCTCGTGATTATATTACAGAGATGGGATACGGAGAATATTTCACACACAGAACAGGTCATAACATTGGTATGGAAGTTCATGAATACGGTGATGTTTCCGGAATCAATGAAAACGTATTGAAACCAGGTATGTGTTTCTCAGTAGAACCAGGTATCTACGTTCCGGGTGTAGCAGGTGTTCGTATTGAAGATTTGGTGCTGATTACAGAAGACGGATGTGAAGTACTGAACAATTTAAGCAAAGAATTAACAGTTGTACCGGTTTAAGGAGTAAAGATGACAGATTTAGAAAAGATTATCTCTTATTTTAAACAAATTTCAAAAATACCAAGAACTTCCGGAGATGAGCAGGCAATCAGTGATTATTTGGTGGCGTTTGCAAAAGAACGTAATCTTGAAGTGATTCAGGATGAATACAACAATGTCATTATTAAGAAACCGGCGTTTCCGGGGGAAGAGCATAGAAGACCAATTATTTTCCAGGGACATATTGACATGGTCTATGTCAAGACAGAAGACTCCGATCATCGTTATGGGGACGGAATCGAGGTTCTGGATAATGGGGAGTTCCTCTATGCAAAAGATACGACGCTTGGGGCAGATAACGGAATTGCAGTCTGCTATGCGTTAATGCTTTTAGACAGCAAAGATATCAAAAACCCACCGTTAGAATTTATTTTTACAGTGGATGAAGAAGTCGGCATGAAAGGTGCAGAGAATTTGGATATGAGTGTGCTGGAAGGAAAGGCGCTGATCAATCTGGATTCGGAAGAAGAGGGAATCTTTTGTGTCGGATGTGCCGGTGGAGTGCGCAATACATTTGAGCTTCCGATAGAAAGAGAAGAAAAACATGGAACATATGTGCCGGTGGAAGTGTCATTTGGCAAATTGCAGGGTGGACATTCCGGTGCGGATATCCATTTGGAGAGAGGAAATGCAATCAAGCTTTTAGGACGAATTCTCTATGCGCTGAACGATTTTGATTTTGCGATCGGGTCAGTGGAGGCAAAAGGAAAGATGAACGTTATTTGTCATTCGGCAAAGATGGAATGTTTTGTGAGACCTGAAGATGTAGAGCGATTCACAGAATGTCTGAAAGCATGTGAGGCTGTATTCCAGAATGAGCTGCAGTTCTCAGATGAAGTAGAGGTTCTCGTTGAGGTCAAGCCGGAAGTGGACAGCTGTACGGTTTACACAGAAAAGACAGCTTCGAATGTGAAGAATGCGTTACTGCTTTTGCCAAATGGTATCATAAGCTGGTCAATGGGTGTGAAAGGTCTTGTTCAGACATCTACAAACTTAGGTGTGATGGAAGAAGAGGATGGAAAGCTTGTGATCGGAAGTCTTGTGAGAAGTTCGGTAGAATCACAGAAATCCATTGTGAAGAGCCAGATCGAAGCAGTTGCAGATGTACTTGGCGGAAAGAGCATCTCCTCAAGCGACTATCCGGGCTGGGAGTTTAAGAAAGAATCTCCGCTTCGTGATCTTGCGATTGAAAAATATGAAGCGTTATTTGGAAAGAAGGCAGTGATCGAGGCGATTCATGCAGGACTGGAATGTGGATTCTGGGATGGCAAGATGGAAAACGTGGATATTATCTCCATGGGACCGGATATGATGGATGTACATACGGTAAAAGAGCGTGTGTCCAAGCAGTCAATCGACAATGTATGGAAATTATTAAAAGAGATTGTAGAGGCATATTAAAAACAATCATTAGAAAAAATCATCGGAATCTTTTTAAAGACCGATGATTTTTTTCTTTTGTCTGGGAGATTAATGATGTTTCATACGAAGATAATCAGAAATGACAGCAATGAATTCGGAATTTGTAGGCTTTCCGGTAGCAGGATTGATACTGTAACCAAATAAGGAGGTGATAAATTCTGAGTTTCCTCTGGTAAATGCAATTTCAATTGCATGGCGTATGGCACGCTCCACTCGGCTTGAAGTTGTTTTGTTTTTTATGGCAACTTCCGGATATAATACTTTTGTGATCGCATTGAGTGTATCTCTGTCGTGCATCGTAATCTGTACGGCATCTTTCAGATACTGATACCCCATGATGTGAGAGGGAATACCAATCTCATGTATGAGAGATACGATACGAGTTTCCAAAGGCTCGCCGGAAATATCAGGTATGGCTTCGGGAAGTGTGAAAGACGTATTGATGTTGCTGTCTTTTGAAAGACGTGCCAATTGTTTTAGAATTTCCAACATGTTTGAACTGGAGATCTCTAGATTCAATTGAAGTTTGTAAGGTTCTGTGTAATGCATAATAATTCTCCTAATTCTGTAAGATATTTGTGTGTTTTCAAACTATTTCTATTATCCTCCTAATTCTGACAAAATACAATTGTATTTCTTGGCATTATTTGCCAATTCTTAGGAATATAGCAAAAAAAACAAGACTATTTACAGAAAGTGAGATTTGTATTAGAATAGAGAGAAAGAGTTTTGGAAAAGGAGTTTTGAAGAAATGAGTATTTCAAGAGAACAAGCACATGATATTTTAATGAAATATATGAAAGGAGAGGCTTACATTCAACATTCTTATGCGGTTGAAGCGATTATGAAAGGAATTGCAAAGAGACTCGCCCCGGAAGAAGAGGAATTTTGGGGAATCGTAGGATTACTGCATGATCTGGATGAAGAACATTGTGACTGGAAGAACCACCCAGAAGTACACGGGTCTACTTCTGTCGAAATCCTGAAAAAAGAAGGAGTGGACGATAAGGTGCTGCATGACGCAATCTGTGCACACAATCCAAAATGTGGTGTGAAAGCAAAGACAAATCTTCAGTACGCAGTGCTGGCGGCGGATCCGATGAGCGGATTTGTAAAGGCAGTTGCACAGATTTATCCGGATAAGAAGATTGCAAGCGTAAAACATAAATCCGTTATGAAACGTTTCAATGAGATGAGATTTGCGGCAGGTGCGAACCGTGATTACATGGAATCCATCGAATTTACTAAGTTAAGCCTGGATGACTTGATTGATATTGCATTGGAAGAGATGGGCAAAATTTCAGATATACTGGGACTGTAACAGATGATATTAAAGAATATGCTCAACATGCAGATGATGATGTTTCTGCTTGTTTTAATCGGCTTTTTGATACGAAAACAAAATATTGTCGAGACAGAAGGAAGGAAAAATATGGTGGATCTGTGTCTCTATGTGACACTCCCATTCAATATTTTGAATTCCTTTTTTGTCGATTGGAAATGGGAAATGCTTATTTCGTGCAGTGTGATTTTGCTATTGTCAGTCGGATACAATGCAGTCAGTGTTTTTCTGAGTTCGGTGTTGTTTAAAAAAGCGCCACAGGACAGGAAGAAGACGCTGCGATATGGGACGATTGTCTCCAATGGTGGATTTTTGGGGAATCCGATTATTGAGGGAGTGTACGGGACGAGCGGATTGTTTTACGCTTCCATTTTTATGATCCCGGTGCGGATTGTGATGTGGAGTGTTGGAATATCGGTATTTTTAAAAGGGAAGAGAGAAAATATTTTGAAAAAGGTGCTGACGCATCCGTGTATTATCGCAGTTTATGTCGGCGCAATACTAATGGGAACAGGAGTTGTATTGCCGGAGTTTCTGATGAAAACTATTTCGGGGTTAAGCAGCTGCAATACACCGCTTAGCATGATGCTTGTAGGGATGATGTTGGCGGAGATGAACCCGAGAGGACTCATTGACCGGACTATGTTGTTTTATACAGGTGTCCGTCTGATTGTGATCCCTGGAGTTGTCTTTTTACTGACGATGTTTTTGGACATTGATCCGCTGCTTCGCGGGATTGCTGTCATCATTGCAGGAATGCCGGCTCCGATCACAACGGCGCTGCTTTCAGCGAAATACGACGGGGACGAGACATATGCTACGGGAATGATATTTGTCACGACGATAGTATCGCTTATCACGCTCCCAATTTGGTGTGTGGCATTGGGAATGTAGCTAAAAATAGAAATAGAGGAGTGTGGGTGTTGAAGAAAATAAAAGAGTGGGGGAAGTCTTTGAATAACCGGCTTATGGGGATCATTTTGCTGTGCGGGATCGTGCCGGTTATTTTTATTGTCCTGTTTGTGGCAAGTTCTTACAGGCGGGGAATTATGGAAAAAACGGAGTCTATGGTGGAGAATGAGATGGAGTATGTCTCATCGCTGATTTCCGGGAGATTGAATCATGCGATTGAAATCTGCAAAGCAGCATACGATGAAGAATATGAAAATGCATGGAGGGAATATCAAATTGGGAAGCAGTCAGAGGAGCTGTTTCGTGAGAGGGTGAAAAAACGGCTGGAACGTATGTTTTATCTAGAACAAAGCTATGACACATTTTTGTTTTACGAGAAGGGAAAAGAATTTCCTTTTTGCTATAGTGTAAGAGAGGGAGGTACAGTTCCTGACTGCATGAAGAATATACATGAGCCAATTCGAGAAATTAGAAAGCAGGAGAGGTTGGATGTGCAGATGCTCGTGATAGACGGGCGTATTTTTATCGTGCAAAATCTGTATGCGGATTCTGCGCAGGGGATATTTGGAACATTGGCAATTGAACTGAATGTATCCAGACTGTTTCATGATATTCAGCCCCAAATAGCAGAGGAGACGGCGATTTATCTGAACCAAGTAGAGAATCGTGTGATGATACAGGGCAAAATTAAAGAGGAATGGCAGAAGAAAATGGAGAAGGAGCTTTTACAGCAGTTTGGACGAAAGGAATCGTATAAGCAGATTAGTATACATAATCTGGAGTACAGCGGATATATGCGAAGCAATCGTCAGGAGTATTATAATTTAGAAATCATCTATCTGTCTTCAAACAGACAGTTGTATATTGAAGTGTACGAGTTTTACAAAGTGATTCTCTTTATTATCCTGCTTATGATCCCTCTGTTTGTATATGTGTTTTACTTTTTGAAGATTCATATTTCCAAGCCAATCACAAAGATGATCGATGCATCAAAAGCGATTGAACGAGGGGCGATCGGGACAATTGTGCAGGATGAAAAGATGCCGAATATAGAATTTGAGTATTTGCGGGAAGCATTTAATAAGATGTCAAAACAGGTAAAGTATTTGTTTGATTATGCTTATGATGAAAAAATGGCAAGGAAAGATGCAAAAATCATGGCGCTTCAGGCGCAGATCAATCCCCATTTTTTAAATAATACGCTGGAAATGATGAACTGGCAGGCAAGAATGTCAGGCAATCTGGAGGTGTCGAGCATGATTGAATCTTTAGGAGTTGTACTTGATTATAATATGAATCGGGAATCAAAGCGTCTGACAACGCTTTCGCAGGAACTTCGCTGTGCGGATGCGTATTTTCATATTATATCAAAGCGTTTTGGAAAGAGACTTACCGTGGAGAAGGAAATTGATCAGAAACTGCTTTCAATCAAAGTTCCTCAGCTTGTGCTCCAGCCGATGATAGAAAATGCGGTCGTTCACGGTATTGAACGAATTAAGCAGGGGATAATTAAGATAAAAATACACAGCGACGTGGAAAACGTTTATCTTCAGGTGATGAATAGTGGAAAACCGCTCACAAAAGAGGCGAAAGAACGAATTGAAACATTGCTGAATCAAAGACCGGAGGAGATTGCCAAGGAGATGGGGCATCATGTCTCGCTTGCGATTCGGAATATTAACGAGCGGGTGAAATTGATCTATGGAGAAGAGTATGGACTTTGTATTGAACAAGAGGGGGAATATATTGTGTCAACGATTGTGATTCCGGTACGTGAAAAGAAAGTGGAGATGGAGCGTGACAGCCGGGAGAATGTAAGAAAACGTCTGGAAGAGACGGGGCGTTTTTAAACGGGATTCCCTGAAAGGGGCAGAAAAGGTTTTGACAAGTTTTTTGGGACGTGTATAATAAGAGATGGTTTGTTGATGTAAGGCAGAGGGTGTGAGAAGTGAACAAAGTAGTAATTGTTGATGACGAATTGATTATCGTAGAAGGATTGACAAAGACACTCCCGTGGGAGCAGTGGAACTGCAAAATCGTTGCAACGGCAAGCGATGGGGAAGAAGGACGCAAGATTATCGAACAGTATCATCCGGACCTTGTTTTTTCTGATATTGCCATGCCAGGAGTTGACGGGTTGAAGATGATAGCGGGATTAAAATCAGAGTTTCCGGATATGGAGATCAGTATTTTGACAGGATATCGCGATTTTGAGTATGCGCAGGAAGCAGTTCGGCTAGGCGTGCGAAGATTTCTTTTGAAACCCTCCAGCATGAAAGAGATTGAAGAAGCGGTGGAGGCTATGGTTCAAGGACTCGGAAAGAAAGCAGCAATTTCTAAGGCGGAGGGCCCAAAAGAAAAATGTGATATGGCAAATAGTTTTATTGTGAAAAATGCAATGAGATATATAGAAAATCACTACACAGAGAGATTGACGCTTTTGGAAGTAGCAGAGCAGACTTATGTCAGTCAGTGGCATCTGAGTAAATTGTTGAATAAGCATACCGGTCACAGTTTTTCTGAGCTTTTGAACAGAACGAGGATTGCAAAAGCGCAGGAGCTGCTGAAAGAACAGTCTCTTCGGATTGGTGATATTGCAGAGCAGGTAGGATTTTTGGACATGGCACATTTTTCCAGAGTGTTTAAGAAAATTGTCGGAATGTCGGCGAATGAATATAGAAATATGATGAGTTAAGTGAAACAGAGTAAGAAATAATTCAGTTTTTTGGGATTATTTCTTATTTTTTTGATTTGGATACTTGACTTTTGGAAAGAATCATACTACACTGTCTAAGTGTGCATCGAAACGCATTGTTTTTTGTGCACGTATAACTTAGAATAAGTTAAAACAGCAACCAACAGTATTCATAGGAGGTGAAAGGAATGCCAACATTTAACCAGTTAGTAAGAAAGGGACGTCAGACTTCTGTAAAGAAATCAACAGCACCAGCTCTTCAGAAAGGGTACAACTCTTTAAGAAAGAAAGCTACTGATGCTTCAGCACCACAAAAAAGAGGTGTTTGTACAGCAGTTAAGACAGCTACACCTCTTAGAAAGATTGCCAGAGTTCGTCTTTCCAACGGTATCGAAGTAACAAGCTATATCCCAGGAGAGGGACATAATCTTCAGGAACATAGTGTTGTTCTTATCCGTGGAGGTCGTGTTAAAGACTTACCAGGTACAAGATACCATATCGTTCGTGGAACACTTGATACAGCAGGTGTTGCAAAAAGACGTCAGGCTCGTTCTAAATACGGAGCTAAGAGACCAAAAGACGCTAAGAAATAGAATATTAGCAAGTGCATAGCGCGAGTGTAGTGCGAACTACATTTTATGTAACAATCGTATCACAAACAGAACTATGATTCCTGTAGGTTGCGGGTTATATCGATAGATAGTAAGTCCCGCGCGAACACATTCATATTTCAGAAAATGTGAGTACCGATGAATTAATTTTATTAGAAATGAAAATTTCGAAACCATAATTAAGGAGGGAAGAACCGTGCCACGTAAAGGACATACTCAAAAAAGAGACGTAGATCGGAAGAGCACACGTCTGAACTCCAGTCACGA
>ONZT01001578.1_pt1 | contig 12327 bp, 10 predicted proteins | sample 1671571 | NCBI WGS metagenome assembly ONZT01 (sample SAMN06348170, study PRJEB24527) | human gut metagenome | biome: human gut; feature: ankylosing spondylitis patient; material: feces | host: Homo sapiens | place: China | collected 2015-10
TAGCAAGCACCTCGTAAGCCTCCATATTCTGCTTGATAAGACGCTCTGATATAGCAAATACATCCTCTGTGGATGCTATTTTTTCCTGTTCCGCTTTACTAAAATCAATCACAAGATATCTTGGTACATTGTTTTTAAGGATAACTGCTGTGCCATGTTCGTCAACAACTCTGGCAACCTTTGAAAAATTCTGATTGGCTTCTGTTATAGAAATCATTGTATTTGTATCAACTGTCATAATATGCACCTCACTTTCATTTATATTATATGCATATTATAGGATAAATACAACCTATTTTTCATGTGTGTCACATGAACTTTTGGAAATAATTTCTTAAAAAAACGGTCTTTTGACTATGTCAAAGACCGTTTATTTTACCATTCTATTCAATTTACATATCGGGATATTCCTTTAAAATTCCAGTAAAATCAATACTTTTATTCCTCCCCCATCTTAGCAAGCTTAGCTGCCTGGTCGGCTGCTATGCAGGCATCGATGATTTCCTGAATATCACCATTCATAATCTTATCCAGCTTATAAAGTGTAAGACCGATTCTGTGGTCTGTTACACGTCCCTGTGGGAAGTTGTAAGTTCTAATCTTCTCAGCCCTGTCACCAGTACCTATCTGGCTTCTTCTTGCATCTGCCTCTGCATCATGTGCCTTCTGTGTTTCAAGGTCATATAACTTGGCTCTTAAGAGTGCAAATGCCTTTTCCTTATTCTGTATCTGTGACTTCTCTGTCTGTGAGTAGATAACTATACCTGTTGGATAGTGAGTAAGACGTACCGCTGAGTCAGTTGTGTTGACACACTGTCCACCATTACCTGACGCACGCATAACGTCAATACGGATATCCTTGTCATCTATCTGGATATCAACTTCCTCTGCCTCCGGCATAACTGCCACAGAAGCTGTTGAAGTCTGAATTCTTCCGTTAGATTCTGTTACTGGAATTCTCTGTACTCTGTGTACACCACTTTCGTACTTCATAACAGAGTAAGCACCCTGTCCCTTAACCATGAATTCTACTTCCTTCATACCGCCGATACCAGTTTCGTCAGCATTGACAACTTCTATCTTCCAGCCCTTAGAGTCTGCATAATGTGAGTACATACGGAAAAGCTCTGCTGCAAAAAGTGCTGCTTCCTCTCCACCTGCACCGGCTCTGATTTCAACAACGATATCTTTATCATCATTAGGGTCTTTAGGAAGAAGCAATATCTTAAGCTTCTTCTCTAACTCTTCAACCTTCTTCTTAGAGTCAGCAAGTTCTTCCCTTGCCATCTCTAAAAGTTCTTCGTCACTCTCTTCACTTATCATCTGAAGACTGTCTTCTATATTCTGCTTACTTGCCTTATATTCTGTGTAAGCTTCTACTATAGGTGCAAGATTGCTCTGCTCCTTCATATACTTTCTGAACTTATCCTGATCTGTTACAATATCAGGATTACCAAGTTCTGCTGTTACGTCCTCATAACGGCGTAATGTATCTTCTAATCTGTCAAACATGCTCATAGTATTCTGACTCCATTCTATGTTTATCAATCATATCCATTAGTTACATTTACATCAGTTATCAATAATATCTTGCAATAACAACTCTGTCAAGCCCTGCAAGGTCCTTTACAACTCTAATATCATTATATCCACACGACACCAATATATCACTCACATCATGTGCCTGATTATAACCTATCTCATAGCACAGATAGCCGCCCTTGTTAAGATAATTCACCGCATTACGTGTAATCGCACGATAGAACTTAAGCCCGTCCTCATCGCCATCCAGTGCAAGAAGCGGGTCATGCAGCTTAACCTCTTCCGAAAGCTCCCTTATATCCTTTGTAGGAATATATGGAGGATTGGATACTATAACGTCAAACTTAACCCCTGTATCCCGTAATTCTGCAAACATATTACTCTTTACAAACTCTACATATGATACACCATTAAGCTTGCTGTTATACTCAGCTACCTCTATGGCTCTATCTGATATATCAACACCGACCGCACCATACTCATACTCAGCCGTATGTCCTGCTGCCGCAAGTGATATGATTATACAGCCCGAACCTGTACACATATCAAGCACTCTGCTGCTATCCGATGTAAGCTTCATAACCTCATCGACAAGCACCTCTGTATCCTGCCTTGGTATAAGCACATGCTCATTTACCATATACTTTCTTCCATAAAAATATGTGTAACCCATTATGTGCTGAAGTGGTACATGATGCGCTCTCTTTGTAATAACTTCGAGATACCTCTTAAGCGAAACGTCATCTAACTGCTGTGTTGCATCTATAAGATACCTTGTCCTGTCTATACCTGTTATATATAGAAGCAGTTCAAGTGCATCGTAGTCTGCATTATCTATATGTGCATTTGCTAACACTCTTGCACCATATCTTACTGCATCTCTATATGTCTGTATAACAGATATATTATTACTTATGTTATTATACTTCATCATAACTAATGTCTGTCTCTTTCTTTAAACAAAGGCACATCATCGGCACTTATGTCTAAATTTTCATCCTCTGTTTCCATTTCCTCTATCTCAAAGCCTGCTTCAACTTCTTCAACTGTATAATCATCAGATATCTCTGGCTCCGCAACACTTTCCGATGTAACAGCAAATTCACCACCTGCTGCTTTTTCCTCTATGTGTACAGTTTCATATTCGTCTTCTATCTCAAAGCCCTCAGGAAGTTCATCATCATCATCCTCTGTATCAGGGCTTTCAATGTCCGATTTATTCAAACTTTCGTCATCTGACTTAACTGAGCCTTCATTACCTGCCTTTGAGTCCGCCTTAGCTTCTTCATTATTATCTAAATCTGCACCTGCTGAGTTCTTTTCTTCCTCAAGACTGCCTACAGATACCTGTGTTTCAGAACTTTCTGGCTCTTTACCATCAGATGTGCTTATATCAGTATTATCATCTGGCTTTTCAGTTCCTTCTGTAGCTGTATTTACAATATCAGCCTTATTCTTTGAACCTGACTTACCTGATTTCTTTCTGGATTTGCCCGACTTCTTTCTTGATTTGCCTGACTTCTTTGGCTGCTCTTTGTCATCGTGTGTACTTCCATCAGCTTTATCATCTTTGGCATTTTCAGCCGCATTTACTTCTGCTTTTTCTTCATTATCCTTATCAGAAACAGCTTCATCCGCCTTAACTTCTGTCTTCTCAGTTTCTTCTGGAACTGCATTTACAACTTCCACATCTGCATCTGTCTTAACCTCAGAACTTGACTTAACTGTGCTGTCTGTATTAGAAGCTGACTTCTGCTCAACGGCTCTTATAGTTTCAGCTATGGCTGTTTCGTGCGCAACCTTCTGTGCATCTATCTTTCTTGTGCTCTTTCCCTTATGTAAAAGCTCTCCATCCATGGCAAGCTTGGCTTCTGATGCAAGCATATCTGCCTCCGGATTAGGTGAGTGGGCATAATATTCCTCTAAAAATGCTTTCCAGTCAAATACCTCTTCAACTGCTTTTATGGCAACTTCAACCATATCTTCGTCAGGCTCACGTGTAGTAAGCTTCTGAAGCCACATGCCCGGCTTACTGAGCACCATTGTAAAACCATTATCATTCTTTCCTGCCCATCTTATGAATTCATAAGACACACCAGCGATAACCGGCACAAGAAGAAGTCTTATAACTATCTGTAATGCTGTATTATCTACTCTTATAAATATAAAGAATACAACACTTATAAACATAACTATAAAAAGAAAGCTTGTTCCACATCTTTTGTGGTATCTTGAGCTGTTCATAACATTTTCAGTTGTGAGCCTTGCACCATTTTCTATACAATTAATGCATTTATGCTCTGCCCCGTGGTACATAAATGTCCTCTTTATATCTTTCATAAGCGATATAACAAGCAGATATAATATAAATATGGCAACTCTGACAAGTCCTTCTATAAAGTTAAGAAGCGTCTTTGATGCCACATATCCTTTCACAAGTCTTGAAACGAAATATGGAAGCAGCATAAAAAGTCCGACTGCCATAAATACTGATAATATAACTGTAAATGCCATTAATACGGACTCAAACTTATCCTTAAATAATGACTTTCCTATCTCATCAGCCTTAGTCTTCTTCTGTTCTTCCGGGTCATCATAAAACGATGCTGAATAATTGATGGTTGATATTCCTGTTACAAGAGAGTCTATAAAGCTTACAACACCTCTTATGATAGGATATCCCATCCACTTATGTTTTTCTGTAAGAACCTTGCAGTCCCTTACAGTAACCTCTATATCATTGTCAGGCTTTCTTACAGCAATAGAATACTTATCCTTATTGCGCATCATAATCCCCTCAATGACCGCCTGACCTCCTATACCTGATGGTTTCATAGTGTATACCTCCTTACCAGTTCGTTGTCAGCATAAAACAATAAGAAACACGCTTTGTGAGTTTCTTATTGTTATCGCAGCAGCTGCCAAAGTCGTATGCTGGCATTGACTTTGGCTCGTTATCCGCGTAAATAAAAAAGTTGAGGTCTTTGACAACCTCAACTTCATGCTCATAACTAGTTATTAACACCATACTTCTTGTTGAACTTATCAATACGTCCACGAGTTGATGTAGCCTTCTGCTGTCCTGTATAGAAAGGATGGCACTTTGAACAGATTTCTACGTGAATTTCTTCCTTTGTTGAACCTGTTACGAATTCATTACCACAGTTACAAACAACCTTTGCCTGATAGTATGCTGGATGTATTCCTTCTCTCATTACTTTCACCTCTTTACAATATCTTTATATGATTTATCCTTATTTCTTTTTATCATTTTGATAAACAGCTTTGTTATTGTATCATAGTGCCTTATATAATGCAAGCACTAATTTTAATTTTTTGTTTTATTTTCTGTGCAAAGGTATTCTTTTTAAGATTACTACACGAAAATATTACACTAAACTCTCTATTCTTAATTACAGTCTGCCACGAATTCTGCATTATTTCTTGTCTTTGTGAACAGGTCAAGTATGCGCTCTGCTGCCTCATCTGTCTTAAGGCTGTTAAGTCCCTTTCTCATAATATCAACTGCCTCAAGTTCTTCCTTAGTAAGAAGAAGATCTTCTCTACGTGTTCCTGACTTAGCTATATCTATCGCTGGGAATACTCTCTTTTCTGATAACTTTCTGTCAAGCACAAGTTCCATATTACCAGTTCCCTTGAACTCCTCAAATACTACGTCATCCATCTTGCTTCCTGTTTCAACAAGTGCTGTTGCAAGTATAGTAAGACTTCCGCCCTCTCTCATATTACGGGCTGCACCAAAAAATCTCTTAGGCATATGAAGCGCTGCCGGGTCAAGACCACCTGATAATGTACGCCCGCTTGCCTGTACTGTAAGGTTATAAGCTCTTGCAAGTCTTGTGATACTGTCAAGAAGTATGATAACATCCTGCTTCTGCTCTACAAGTCTCTTAGCTCTCTCAATAGTCATCTCAGATACTCTTCTGTGTCTTTCTGGAAGCTCATCAAATGTTGAGTAGATAACCTCTACATTATCACCAACTATAGACTCTCTTATATCTGTTACTTCTTCAGGACGTTCATCTATAAGAAGAATCATAAGATGCATTTCTGGATTATTCTTAGTTATTGCATTGGCAATCTGCTTAAGAAGTGTTGTCTTACCTGACTTTGGCTGTGATACAATCATACCTCTCTGTCCCTTGCCGATTGGTGAAATAAGATCTACCATTCTCATAGCAATTGTGTTGGAATTCTTCTCAAGGTGAATTCTTTCATTAGGGAATATAGGTGTAAGTGTTTCAAATGCTCTTCTTCTCTGCGCTACAACAGGACTTAATCCATTAACTGTCTCTAAGAAGTTAATGGCAGAAAACTTCTCATTCTGTGTCTTAGGACGCTTAGGTCCTCTTATTATATCACCTGTCTTTAAGTTAAACTTTCTTATAAGGGATGGTGCAACATACACATCATTTTCTCCCGGAAGGAAGTTTTCACATCTTATAAATCCATATCCTTCCTGAAGTACTTCAAGTATACCATCCGCTATCTCAGCCTCTTCACCATCCTGCTGATTCTGGCTGTACTCTGTCTGTCTGTTACTGTAATCAGTTCTGTTGTCCTGCTGTCTGTTATCATATGAAGTTCTTCCTTCATTCACTGTACCTGCTGGCTGACTATGTCTTTCATAACGTGTTGTTCTTGGTTCTCTTCTTGCTGGTCTTTCCTCACCTGCTGCATTTGCCGTCTTTATTTCCTTTTCACCAGCACTCTTAGCGCTCTCTTCCTGTACTGGAGCGACTTTATAACCATCAGCTCCCTCTGCTTCATTAGCAGCTATTATCGCATCTATAAGTTCACTCTTTCTCATAGTTGAAATGTTTTTAATATGCTTGTCCTTTGCGAATTCCTTTAATACACTCACTGAAAGTGTTTCTAACTTTTCTCTCATTCTGAGACCTCCTGTTATTCTTTAATATGTATGTAACCGTATCAATAACCAGTATATGCGTGTCAGCTGTATAAATCATATTATAACCTGCCATTATAATAACCGGGCAGCTTATATATCTATTTCAATAATGTAACTAATTCACATACAATTTCCTAATATATCCAAAACATAAATACATCCCGATACTACATTACGGATATTCATCTGTACTTATATCGTTAATTATTCTAATCATCCATGATTATAATGCCATCTGGGAAACGATACTGATATATGTATCTTAGATTTCTAATCTATTATACAATATTTTTTCCAGAAATGAAAGACTAATATTGATGATATTTTTAGCTTGTGATATTATAGGATTATTAGGACAATGTCCTTATGCCTTTTTAAGACATTCCGGAGTGATTATTTAAATAAAATGTTATTAATACCTTTTAATCATCTCCATAATTTTAATGTAATTTATTAATGAAAGGAACACATATATCATGACTAATGCAGAAAAAGCTTTACAGCTTCATGAAGAATGGAACGGAAAGTTCGAAACAACTCCTAAGATGAGTATCACTACAAGAGAAGACCTTGCGCTTGCTTATACACCGGGTGTAGCTGAACCTTGCAAGGTTATCGCTAAAGATAAGGAAGCCGCTTATAAGTACACTATCAAGTCTAACACTATAGCTGTAGTATCTGACGGAAGTGCTGTTTTAGGACTTGGCAATATCGGTGCGCATGCTGCTATGCCTGTTATGGAGGGTAAGGCTGTATTATTCAAGTCATTTGGCGGTGTCAACGCTGTGCCTATATGCCTTGATACACAGGACACTGAGGAAATCATCAAGACTGTTGTCAATATAGCTCCTGCATTTGGCGGAATTAACCTTGAGGATATATCTGCTCCTAGATGTTTTGAGATAGAATCCAGATTAAAGGAACTTCTTGATATTCCAGTATTCCATGATGACCAGCACGGTACAGCCATCGTTGTTCTTGCCGGTATCATCAACGGACTTAAGGTTACTGGAAAGACTAAGGAAGAATGTAAGGTCGTTATCAACGGTGCCGGTTCAGCCGGAGTTGCTATCACTAAGCTTCTTCTTACATATGGCTTTAAAAATGTTACTATGTGTGACAAGTCTGGCATCCTTTCTAAAGGCAGTGAAGGTCTTAACTGGATGCAGGAATCTATGATGGACGTAACTAATCTTGAAGGAAAGACAGGTTCTTTAGCTGATGCCCTTGTCGGTGCTGATGTATTTGTTGGTGTTTCAGCTCCTAATATCGTATCTGCTGATATGGTTAAGACTATGAATAAGGATGCCATCATATTTGCAATGGCTAACCCTGTTCCTGAGATTATGCCTGATGTAGCAAAGGCTGCTGGTGCAAGGGTCGTAGGAACAGGTCGTTCAGACTTTCCTAATCAGGTTAATAATGTTATCGCTTTCCCTGGTATATTCAAGGGTGCTTTAGAGGGTCGTGCAACACAGATAACCGAAGAAATGAAGCTTGCTGCTGCATTAGCAATTGCTAATCTTATTCCTGAATCAGAGCTTTCAGACACTAACATCCTTCCTGAAGCTTTCGATCCACAGGTTACAGATGTTGTTGCTAAGGCTGTTATGGACCATATCAAGTAATGCTGCCATATTATTATTCACTTAACGAATACCTGAAAAAAGAATATGGTCATAAGTTATACAAGTTAGCCCTGAACGGTGGGATGTCATGTCCTAATCGTGACGGGCTAATTGATACTAGAGGATGTATATTCTGTAGCGCCGGCGGTTCCGGTGAATTTGCAGGTGGTAAGTCAGGTCTGTCATTTTCTGTTGATGAACAGATAAGCCGTGCCAAAGAGCTTATCTCTGGCAAGTATGATGGCGGTCACTACATAGCTTATTTCCAGTCATTTACAAATACATACGCAGATGTATCTTACCTACGCAGCCTGTATATACCTGTTATAATGAGGGATGATATTGATATTCTTTCTATAGCAACGCGCCCTGACTGCATAGATAACGATACACTGCTTCTTTTATCTGAGCTTAACCATATAAAGCCTGTCTGGGTGGAGTTAGGACTCCAGACTATACATGAGGATACCGCCAGCTACATAAGACGCGGCTATTCTCTTGACACATTTGATACATGTGTAAGCAGACTAATCAGCATAGGAATACGCCCTATTGTTCATATGATAGTAGGACTTCCTGGGGAAAGTACGTCTGATATATTAGAAACAGCAGATTATATCGCACATTGTGGTGCATCGGGAATTAAAATACAGCTTCTGCACATTTTAAAGGGAACAGACCTATATACCGATTATATTAATGGTGCTTTTAAGGCACTTGAACTAGATGAATACACACGCATCGCAGGACAGATAATATCACTTCTTCCTAAAGATATGGTTGTTCACCGTATCACAGGAGATGGACCTAAGTCCTTACTTGAAGCTCCTATGTGGAGTGCCAACAAGAAGCTGGTTTTAAACACAATGAACCAGTACTTTAAAGATAATAATATCTACCAAGGACGGAATTATATATGAATACAGATTCGACAACTCTATACAAGCTGATGATTTTATATATGTTAAGTAAAGTGAATTTTCCACTTTCTAACGTACAGATATCTACATTTATGCTTGATAATGAATATACTAATTACTTTACATTTCAGGAAACTATCAACTCTCTTGTTGAGGATTCCTTCATACATCAGATGAATTATGAAAACAGCACTCAGTATAAGCTTACGCAGGAGGGTGAGGATACAGTTGCGTTCTTCTACACCAAGATATCTCCGACAATAAGGGATGAAATCGACAGCTATCTTGCAAAAAACAAGTATGAACTTAAGTCTGAGGTTGGTACGACTTCTGATTACTACCGCACCACAAACGGAACTTATGTTGCACATCTTATGGTAAAGGAAGGCAACAGCAACCTTATAGAATTAAGCCTTGATGTGCCTTTAGAGGAGCAGGCTAAGGAAATGTGCAGCAAGTGGAAGGACTCAAGTCAGGATATCTACGAGTTCATAATGCAAAGCCTGATGTAACTTAACGGGCGGTAACATCATTACAGGACTGGGGGTCTGATTATATGAACAACTCTGTTAAAAAGTTACTTTTTCTCAGCTTACAGGATATATGTTACAACTCAACGGGTTATTTTGAAAAAAGAATATCTGACGAGCTGGCAGCGTGTGGAATAGAGGTCACTCATCTAAAGCTGCCAAAGGCTTCTGATATGGCATATGCTATACTGAAGCCTTATTTTGATGCTGATTATGATGCAGTTATGGATATCAACTCAAGAATACCTGTTATGAAGTACAATGATGAATATATACTAGGTCACTTCCACATACCTGTATGGCATTATATTCTTGACCATCCCCTCTATCACTACGAAGCTCTCAGTGCAAAGCTTTATGACTATCGTATCATATGCCTCGATATTCTTCACAAAGAGCTTATAACGGAAAGCTTCCCAGATATAAAGGCAGCTTACACTATTCCGCTTGCCGCTGACAGTTATACGAATACCTATATACAATATGACAATGTATCCTTAGATAACATATCAGATTATTTTAACCGTCCCGATAATCTGATATTTACTGGTACCTATACTGACCCAATTAAGACTTCTCTGTTATACAGCACACAAAATGCTATTGATAACCACCCCCTCTTTACTAATCTTCTTGAAATAGCAGAGCTTTCACAGGAGGAAGTCGTAAGACTTCTTATGGAAAATCATATCATTGATGAAGTCATAAGTCCTATAGAATATCTGTATAATAATTTTCTTATAGATGTATATTTACAGGCAGTCATACGTGAGGAAATAATAACACAGATAATTAAAAATCGCATTGATATAACTATATATGGCCACGGCTGGGATACATTTGCTGACAAATGCGACATACTCGCACCAGATATAACAAAGTATCTTCATATAAGGCCAGAAGTCAATTATGATAAGCTACCACATTTATATTCATCTGCCAGAATGTCAGTCAACCAGATGCCTTGGTTTAAGTACGGCATGCACGACCGAATACCTCTTTCTCTTATGAATAAATGTATATGCTTATCAGATAACAGTCTTTATCTTTCCGAAACCCTTAAAATCGATAAAGGCTATGGAATACACACATATTCGCTTGAAGCTCTTGATGAGCTTCCTGATATTATAAATGATATTTCACATAAGATACAGCAAAAAAACGAAGCTGTAATAAATGAATTATCCGCAGGATACAACTTTGCCACTCATAACTTTACGTGGAAAGCATGGGTTAAAACGTGGCTTGGCATATAAAAAAACATCACTTAATATACGATTGGTATCATATATCAAGTGATGTTTCCGGCTTCGCCTGTAATCAATCAGTATGATTACGACTTCAAAGCAATCCTATTACAGCAGCTTAGTTGCCCTGTGACATCTGCTCTTCCTGTCTTTTAATCATCTTCTTAACCATATTACCACCTACAGAACCAGCCTCAGCGGAAGTAAGATCACCATTGTAGCCTTCCTTTAAGTTAACACCGATCTCTGATGCTACTTCCATCTTGAATCTGTCGAGTGCATCCTGTGCATTCTTTTTAGTCTTTGATGAAGTTGAACTTGAATTAGCCATAATAAACCTCCGTCCTTACGCCTTGTGGCGTATAAATGTTATTGAATAAGCTTTATTGCTTATCCTGGTATTATTATGTGTAATCCTTTTTATATTATTATGGTAAGTTATGGAAGGTATCTTTCAAATATTTTAAAACCATCAAATATAACATACCACCTGTTTCCTGCTGCAGCCATAACAGTTATATATTCCTTACCATCTTTTTCGGCATAATTCACAAGACAGTTGTGTGCCTGGTCAGTATATCCGGTCTTTCCAGCCTTTATGCTTACGCCCTCAACCTCATTGCCATACATTCTTGAAAACATAGTACTTGTAAGCTGTATTCCCTGTGGATGCTGTGGTGTCGCCGCTGTTGTATACTGATACGTGCCAAGTACCTTTGCACACAGCTCATTACTCATGGCATACTTCATAATAAGAGCCATCTCTGCCGGTGTTGTGTACTGATTTTCATCATGAAGTCCTGACGGATTGCAGAAATGTGTATTCTTTAATCCAAGCTCTTCACATTTTTTATTCATAAGTTCAACAAATGCTTCCTCTGTTCCGGCAGTAATCTTCGCTATTGCACCTGCTGCATCTGCTCCTGAAGGAAGAATAAGTCCGTAAAGAAGGTCATTTGCCGCTACCTCCTCATCAACGCTGAAACCTGCCACTGATGCCTGCTGAACATAAAGATTATTAAGTTCATCAAAACCAAACTTATATGTCTTATTCATATCATCTATATTCTCAACAGCAACTATAAGTGACATAACCTTTGTCATTGATGCCGGATATATTCTTGTATTAATCTGTCTTCCAGCTATGAACTCATTATTAGTTACATCAAGTAATGCAACATATGGAGACTGTATATCTGTATCTGCCATCTCCTTATAATTCACAGACTTTAGCGCATATTGGAATACAGGTTTCTCCTGCACAACTGTTATAACATCATCATATGTTCCCGTATCCGCTGATACAGCATTCTGCTTTAATTCCCTGCGTGACTGGATATCAGGTATTATGTGCTTTGCAAACTGTACAACTAATAATGTAAGTACAACAAGCACAATTCCACGCAATATATTTCTTTTAATAAGGCGTATCCTTGCCTTTCTTTTTCTTCTTAAACGGGCAGCCTTTCTTCTCCTTGCCTCGTTTGCCCTGACTGCCTCATCATAATCATAATACTCACTCATTAT
>ONZT01001581.1_pt1 | contig 12312 bp, 8 predicted proteins | sample 1671571 | NCBI WGS metagenome assembly ONZT01 (sample SAMN06348170, study PRJEB24527) | human gut metagenome | biome: human gut; feature: ankylosing spondylitis patient; material: feces | host: Homo sapiens | place: China | collected 2015-10
CAAAAATGTTAGCACACCTGTTGAAATATGACTCTACACAGGGAAAATATGAACTGGCTGACAAAGTAGAAGCTGGTGAAGATTCTATCACAGTAGACGGAAAAGAAATCAAAATCTATGCAAAAGCTGACGCTAAAGAACTTCCATGGGGAGAAATCGGCGTAGACGTAGTTCTGGAGTGTACAGGATTCTACACATCTAAAGCAAAAGCTCAGGCACACATCGATGCAGGTGCTAAGAAAGTAGTTATCTCTGCTCCAGCAGGAAACGATCTTCCAACAATCGTATACAATGTAAACCACGAGCAGCTGACAAAAGATGATCACATCATTTCTGCAGCTTCTTGTACAACAAACTGCTTGGCTCCAATGGCAAAAGCTCTGAACGACCTTGCAGCAGTTAAATCTGGTATCATGTGCACAATCCACGCTTACACAGGAGATCAGATGACACTTGACGGACCACAGAGAAAAGGTGACTTAAGAAGATCTCGTGCAGCAGCTTGCAACATCGTTCCAAACAGCACAGGTGCAGCAAAAGCAATCGGTCTGGTTATCCCAGAACTGAACGGAAAACTCATCGGATCTGCTCAGCGTGTTCCAACACCAACAGGATCTACAACAATCCTTACAGCAGTAGTTGAAGGAAACGTAACAGTTGATCAGATCAACGAAGCTATGAAAGCAGCATCTAACGAATCTTTCGGATACAACACAGATGAGATCGTATCCAGCGATATCGTAGGAATGAGATTTGGATCTTTATTCGATGCTACACAGACAATGGCTCTTCCATTAGACAATGGAACAACAGAAGTACAGGTTGTTTCTTGGTATGACAACGAAAACTCTTACACAAGCCAGATGGTAAGAACAATCAAACACTTCGGAACATTACTGTAAGTCGAAATATAGAAAAATTTAATCAGTTAGATTATATTTTTGAAAAATAGGCTCACAAAGGGTCCGGTCTTATTTGGACCGGACCTTTTTGTCTGACAGAAAATAAACACAGGGAGGCAATCAAAATGCTTAACAAAAAATCAGTAGATGATATCAATGTAAAAGGAAAAAGAGTGCTTGTAAGATGTGACTTTAACGTGCCGTTGATCGATGGTAAGATCACAGACGAAAACCGTCTGGTAGCAGCTCTTCCAACAATTAAAAAATTAGTTGCAGACGGAGGAAAAGTAATCCTTTGCTCACACCTTGGAAAACCGAAGGGAGAGCCAAAACCGGAATTATCTCTTGCACCGGTAGCAGTAAGATTGTCAGAACTTCTCGGACAGGAAGTAAAATTTGCAGCAGATGCTGAAGTAGTAGGCGAGAATGCAAAAGCAGCAGTGGCAGCAATGAACGATGGAGATATCGTACTTCTTGAGAATACACGTTACAGAGCAGAAGAGACAAAGAACGGAGAAGCATTCTCCAAAGAACTGGCTTCTTTATGTGATGTGTTCGTAAACGATGCATTCGGAACAGCTCACAGAGCACACTGCTCTAACGTTGGTGTGACACAGTTCGTAGACACAGCAGTTGTCGGATACTTAATGCAGAAAGAAATCGACTTCCTTGGAAACGCAGTAGAAAATCCGGAGAGACCATTCGTTGCAATCCTTGGAGGATCTAAAGTTTCCAGCAAGATTTCTGTAATCAACAACCTGCTTGAAAAAGTAGATACACTGATCATCGGTGGTGGAATGTGCTTCACATTTACAAAAGCTCAGGGTGGAAATGTCGGAAAATCTCTTCTGGAAGAAGATTACTTACAGTACGCACTGGATATGATTGAAAAAGCAAAAGAAAAAGGTGTAAAATTACTCCTTCCTGTAGATGCTGTTGCAGCAGATGAATTCTCTAATGATGCAAACATCAAGGTTGTTCCTCAGAATGAAATCCCAGAAGGATGGATGGGGCTGGATATCGGACCTGAGACAGCAAAATTATATGCTGAAGCAGTAAAATCTGCAAAAACAGTTGTATGGAACGGACCAATGGGATGTTTCGAAATGCCAAACTTTGCAAACGGAACAGAAACAGTTGCAAAAGCACTTTCTGAGACAGATGCTGTGACAATCATCGGTGGTGGAGATTCCGCAGCAGCTGTAAACCAGTTAGGATACGGAGACAAGATGACACACATCTCTACAGGTGGTGGAGCATCTCTGGAATTCCTTGAAGGAAAAGAACTCCCGGGAGTAGCAGCAGCTAACGATAAGTAAAAAGCTTAGCGTTTACTTAGTTCTCCGCACTTGGCGAGGTATTTTCGAGCCTAGTAAGGAGAACATCCCGTAAAGGAAGCTTAGCGAAAACAAGCAAAGCTTAGTGAAAACAAGCCGCAGGCGCAGTTTGGAATAAACAGTGTACATAACAGTACAGGAAAGAGTGAAGAGTATGTCAAGAAAGAAAATTATCGCAGGAAACTGGAAAATGAACAAAACTCCAAGCGAAGCAGTTGCATTAGTAGAAGAGTTAAAACCACTGGTAGCAAATGAAGAAGTAGATGTTGTATTCTGTGTACCGGCTATCGATATCGTACCGGTTGTAGAAGCCGTAAAAGGAACAAACATCCAGGTTGGAGCAGAAAACATGTACTTCGAAGAGAGCGGAGCTTACACAGGAGAGATCTCTCCGGCTATGCTCGTAGATGCAGGAGTAAAATACGTTGTACTTGGACATTCTGAGAGAAGAGATTACTTCGGTGAGACAAACGAAGATGTCAACAAAAAAGTCCTGAAAGCATTTGAGCACGGTATTACACCGATCATGTGCTGTGGAGAGACTCTGGAGCAGAGAGAACAGGGCGTAACAATGGATTTCATTCGCCAGCAGGTAAAAGTTGGATTCCAGAATGTAACAGCTGATCAGGCAAAAACTGCAGTGATCGCTTATGAGCCAATCTGGGCAATCGGAACAGGAAAAACAGCTACAACAGAGCAGGCTCAGGAAGTTTGCAAAGGAATCCGTGAGTGCATCGCTGAAGTTTATGATGAAGCTACAGCAGAAGCAATTCGCATTCAGTACGGCGGATCTGTAAACGCTGCAACAGCTCCTGAATTATTTGCACAGCCGGATATTGATGGAGGACTCGTAGGTGGAGCTTCTCTTAAAGCTGATTTCGGACAGATTGTCAACTACAAATAGAAATCGCATTTGCCGATCATTTACAAATTAAGGTGTGGGCATGACCTTTCGGTTGCGCCTGCACCTCTTTCATTTCCCGTTCGAGAGAGTAAATTTTGAGGAGGTACAAATTTCATGAATCAGAAAGAAGCGGTTCACGAACGATTAAAAGAATATGCGTGTGTCGCACCTGATCAGATGATGCAGAAGCTTCAGATCAATGCAGAGGGGATTACGCAGGAAGAGGCAATCATCCGGCGACAGAAATATGGAAATAATGCGCCGTCTGCAAAGAATAAGGATACGATGTTTTATTGTATTCGAAGAGCTTTTGTGAATCCATTTTCTACGATCCTGTTTTTCCTTGGTTTAATCTCTTTGGTAACAGATGTATTTTTGTCCAGTGATTATCAGAAGAATCTGACAGCGGTCCTGATCATTTTTTCCATGCTGATTCTCAGTGGAATTGTCCGGCTGACTCAGGAGCTGCATTCTAAACGAGTTGCAGATGAACTGTTTCAGTTGGTGCATACAACGGTTCAGGTACTCAGAGATGGACAATGGGTGGAGTTATCTTCTTCTGAATTGGTAGTTGGCGATCAGATCCGCTTAGAGGCAGGCGACAGGGTTCCGGCAGATTTGCGGTTAACAGGCGCGACGGATTTGTTTGTTTCGCAATCAGTGATCACCGGTGAAAGTGCCATACTCGAAAAATTTCCGGAGGCTTTGCCCAAAGAACCGCAGAAACTGACAGATTACAGCAATATACTGTTCGGAGGCACGACAGTTGCAGGAGGAACGGGAACTGGGATTGTCCTGACAGTTGGTCAGGAGACAGTTTACGGTGGTCTGACTCCGTCTGTGGAGGCACGCAAGCAGAGATTTGACCGTGGTGCCAATTCGATCGCATGGGTGTTGATCCGATTTATGACAGTTTTAGTCCCGGTTGTGTTTCTTGCAAGCGGACTGACGAAGGGAGACTGGTTAGAAGCGTTTTTATTTGCACTTTCTGTTGCAGTCGGAATCACACCGGAGCTGCTTCCGATGGTGGTCAACGCCTGTCTGGCAAAAGGCAGTCATTCGATGGGAAAGAAACAGACAATCGTAAAAAATATCAATGCGATGCAGAGTTTTGGAAGCATGGATGTCCTGTGTGTGGATAAAACAGGAACATTGACCCAGGATACAGTCCTGCTGGAGTATTACATGGATATTCTCGGGAATGAGAGTCAGAAGGTGCTGGATTATGCATATCTGGCAAGTCATTATTCTACCGGAGTGGGAAATCATCTGGACGAGGCGATCTGCAAGGCGGAGAAAATGCAGGGAAAAGCAGATTACTACAGGCAGCTGACAGAAAAATATCAAAAGACAGATGAACTTCCTTTCGACTATAACCGACGTTTTTCCAGTGTATTATTGAATACGGGAGAAGAAAATATCTGGATCATCAAGGGAAGTATTGAGGAAGTTGCGAGGCAGTGCAGCATGATAGAATACCGTGGAGAGAAAACAGCGGCAGGTGCGGATATCCTGCAAAATGTTCACGCTGTGGTTGATGAAATGCTGGAAGACGGGATGAAGGTAATTGCAGTTGCCTATAAAACAATGAGCAGAGCAGCCCTTGTTCCCGAGGAAGAGCATGACTTTATTCTGTTGGGGTATCTGGCATTTTTTGATGCGCCAAAGAAGAGTGCCGCAAGTGCAATTCAGAAGCTTCACAGTCTTCATGTGAATGTAAAGGTGCTGACAGGAGATCAAAAACAAGTAGCACGATCCATTTGCAGGCGTATCGGAATTCCCGCAGAGAGTTGTCTGACAGGAGCACAGCTGGATGCTCTTTCTGAAAATGAATTGCCCATAGCGGTTGAGAAAACAAATATTTTTGCAGAACTCTCGCCAAAACAGAAAGCCATGCTGGTGGAAACGCTGCAGACAAACGGGCATACAGTTGGATTTCTGGGAGACGGTCTGAATGATCTGCCGGCTGTTATCCGGGCAGATGTGGGGATTTCCGTTGAAAATGCAACAGAAGCGGTGCGGGAGAGTGCGAATGTCATCCTGCTGAAAAAGGATCTGAATGTGCTGGAAGAAGGTGTTTTAGAGGGAAGAGAAGCATTTGCCAATATGCTCAAATACATTAAGATTACGGCATCTTCTAATTTTGGCAATATTTGTGCGATTGTTGCAGCCAGCGTGTTACTGCCGTTTTTCCCGATGACTTCCATACAGCTGCTGCTTCTGAACCTGCTGTATGATATCCTTTGTCTGATTTTACCGTGGGATCATGTAGATGCAGATCTGTTGACAAAACCGTTGGAGTGGTCTGGCAGGACACTGGGAAAATTCATGACCTTTTTTGGACCGGTCAGTTCGCTGTTTGATCTGCTGACCTTTGTGTTTTTGTATTTTGTTCTTTGTCCGGGAGTGTGCGGCGGCTCTTTTGGAAGTCTTTCGGCGGAGAAGCAGAGCTTGTTTATTTCCATGTTTCAGACAGGGTGGTTTTTAGAATCCATGTGGACACAGGTATTGATTCTGCAGCTTCTGCGTACAAAACAGCTTCCGCTGATACAAAGCAGACCGGGGCGTATGGTCACGGGAGTTACGATTCTGGGGATTGTATTATTTACACTGCTGCCGGTTACTCCGGTAGGGAAGATGCTTGGAATGACTGCGATGTCTCCTGTCTATTTTCTGTTTTTGGTCGCAGATGTGATTGCGTATCTTCTGTTGGTCACACTGGCAAAAGCATTCTATATCAAAAAGAATCAGGATCTGATCTGAGAAAGGAGGAGCCGGAATATGAAAAAAAATATTGGTTATGTGAATCTGGATTCCTCCATTGCTCTGTGGCTTATGGAGCATCTGCCACCCGGTGAATTGAAAAACGGAATCGAAGATTTGCTGAATAAAGAATGCAGTTCTCTTATATTGGAATCAGATACGGATGAATTATCTGTGTGGGATCATTCGGTCATCCGCTGCGGTACGCTGGAAATTTATCCGAAATCTCGCAAGGTGGAGCAAAACGGAACAGAGATTTCTCTCACGCCGAAGGAATTTGATATCCTTTTGTTTCTTGCGCGCAATCGTGGGGAAGTCTTTACAAAGGAACAGATCTATCAGGCTGTGTGGGATGGAGAATATTTGATGGATGACAGCAATATTATGGCTTTTATTCGTAAGATCCGTAAAAAGATCGAACCCAATCCGGATGCTCCGGAGTATATAGTAACGATATGGGGAATCGGATACAAATTCAGTGACAGGCTGTAACAGTAACAATTCTTGCTAAATCGCAAGAAAATCGCAAGGTTTTGACTATGTGATTTTCTATGCGATTTTTTTATACTTTAATTAAACCCGTATTTGCGGGTTCTTATCGATATATTACATGAATGGATGGAGGTGAGAAAAATGGATTCTGACGGTAGTACGCAGATTTACAGGCAGATGTTTATAGAAAGAGAGAGGGCAGAATCTGTTTTTCTCCCTGAAATATAAGGATCTTGCCTCAAAAAGAAGGAGGTATAGACCGATGAATAAGAAAATAAATCGTATAGAAGTTCGTCAGACAGCACAGAAAGCTGCCATTCGAGATGAGCAGAATCGCCGCATTCAGTTTGCGGCAACACATCCTATACAGGAAACGTTAGGATATCTGAACACAACACTCTGTGGACTGGAACCGGGAAAAGTAGAGGAAAACCGTTCAGAATATGGTTCCAATAAAGTGACTCGTGAAAAAAAGAAAACTCTGCCGCAGAGACTGGCTGGTGCATTTATCAACCCGTTCACTGCGATTTTGTTTTGTCTGGCGCTGGTTTCATCCTTTACGGATATGATTTTTCCACATTTCTCTCTGTTTGGCTGTGTGCCAAAGGATTTTGACTGTCTGACGGTCGTCATTATTTTGACGATGGTATTTTTATCCGGAACGCTTCGTTTTGTACAGGAAAGCAGAAGCGGCAATGCGGCTGAAAAACTGCTTGCAATGATCACAACGACTTGTACTGTAACCCGCAAAGGTCAGGAAATGGCAGAAATTCCGCTGGATGAGGTGGTAGTGGGGGATATTGTTCACCTGTCTGCAGGGGACATGCTGCCTGCAGATGTGCGGATTCTGGATGCAAAGGATTTATTTGTCAGCCAGGCAAGCCTGACAGGAGAGAGCGAGCCCATTGAAAAGATACCGATGGTCAATGAGACCAGGGATGCAATTACGGATTACACTAATATTGCGTTTATGGGCAGCAATGTCATTTCCGGAAGTGCGTCAGCAGTCGTTGTTACAGTCGGGGATCATACACTGTTTGGTTCCATGGCCTCAGAAGTGGCGCATGAAGCAGTGGAAACAAGCTTCAGCAAAGGAGTCAACGCGGTATCGTGGGTGCTGATCCGGTTTATGCTGGTTATGGTTCCGCTGGTATTTGTGGCAAATGGTATTACAAAAGGCGACTGGCTCTCTGCCTTTTTATTTGGAATTTCCATTGCAGTGGGACTGACGCCGGAAATGCTGCCGATGATCGTAACTACTTGTCTTGCGAAAGGTGCTGTGTCCATGAGCAAGAAGCAGACGATCGTCAAAAATCTGAATTCTATTCAAAATTTTGGTGCGATCGACATTCTATGTACAGACAAAACAGGAACACTGACACAGGATAAAGTTGTTCTCGAATATCATTTAAATGTAAATGGAGAGGATGACCTTCGTGTGCTCAGGCATGCGTATCTGAACAGTTACTTCCAGACAGGATATAAGAATCTGATGGATGTGGCGATCATCCAGAAAACAGAAGAGGAAGAAGCGGATGATCCACAGCTTGTTGATCTGTCCGAGCACTATGTAAAAGTGGATGAGATTCCCTTTGATTTCGCTCGCCGCAGACTGACGACGGTTGTACAGAATCGGGATGGAAAGACGCAGATGGTGACAAAGGGAGCGGTAGAAGAGATGCTTTCTATCTGCTCTTTTGCGGAGTGTGACGGAAAAGTGCGGCCAATGACAAAGGAATTAAAAAGCCGTATCCTTGCAACAGTAGATGATCTCAATGAGAAAGGATTTCGTGTGCTGGCAATCGCACAGAAAAGCAATCCGTCTCCGGCAGGTGCATTCGGTGTAACGGATGAGTGTGATATGGTGCTTATGGGATATCTTGCATTTCTTGATCCGCCGAAAGAGTCTACTGCGGATGCGATCAAGGCTTTAAAAGCCCATGGTGTGACAACGAAGATTTTGACCGGGGACAACGATAAAGTCACTCGTACAATCTGTAAGCAGGTAGGGCTTAAGGTAAGAAATATGCTGCTTGGTTCCGATCTGGAGAACATGAGTGATCAGGAATTGGCAAAAGCAGCAGAAACTACAGATGTTTTTGCAAAGCTGACACCGGATCAGAAAGCGAGAGTGGTGTCTGTATTTCGTGAAAATGGCCATACAGTCGGCTTTATGGGAGATGGTATTAACGATGCTTCGGCAATGAAATCCGCAGACATTGGAATTTCTGTTGATACAGCAGTAGATGTGGCGAAAGAATCCGCAGATATTGTGCTGCTGGAAAAAGATCTGATGGTTCTGGAAGAAGGAATTATTGAAGGACGCAAGACATATGCAAATATGATCAAGTACATCAAGATGACGGCAAGCTCTAACTTTGGAAACATGTTTTCCGTATTGGCGGCATCGGCACTGCTTCCGTTTTTGCCGATGGAAAGCCTGCAGCTGATCTTTTTGAATCTGATCTATGACCTTTCCTGTACTGCAATTCCATGGGATAATGTGGACGAAGAGTTTATTTCTGTACCCCGCAAATGGGATGCGTCCAGTGTGGGCAGCTTTATGATGTGGATCGGACCGACAAGTTCGGTTTTTGACTGGATGACTTATATTTTTATGTACTTTGTATTTTGTCCGCTCTTTGTTTCCAGGGGAGTGCTGTACAATGATCTTGCCAGTCATTTTGCCGGCGCAGATTTGGTACGGATGCAGACGGCTTATGTTGCAATGTTTCAGACGGGATGGTTTATCGAATCTATGTGGAGCCAGACTCTGGTCATCCATATGATCCGCACACCAAAACTTCCGTTTATTCAAAGCCATGCATCTGCACCACTGACGCTGATGACATTTACAGGAATCGGAGTGCTGACGATCATTCCATTTACTACATTTGGCAGAATGTTGGGATTTGTGGCACTGCCGACGGCATATTTTGCGTATCTGATTCCGTGCATCCTGCTTTATATGGTGCTGGCAACAAGTTTGAAAAAAGCATATGTGCGTCATTATGGAGAATTGCTGTAAAAGGAGGAATGAAGGATGAACTGGACAAATCTTTGGATAAAATTATTTGGAACAACGAAGTTTATGGGACTCGATATGGGATTCTGGGTATCGATTGCAGTTGTGATCGTGGTTGTGATCCTTATGAATGTAATATTCTGGAATATGGAGCTGACAGAAAAATAAAGGATAAAATATTTCCCTCAAAAATCAGAAAATAAATGACGGTACAGCTTTCAAATGGTATAATCAAATCATATGATCCAAAGGAAGCGTGAGTGAAAAGAGAGGGTGGTTATCCATGCGTATGAAAGAGAAAAAGGTACTTCTGTTTCTGGCTCTGATGTTTCTGTGCATATGCAGTCCCATGAGAGCAGAGGCAAGAGCAGGAGGAGCCAGCGGCGGTTCTTCCGGAGGCGGAGGAGGCTTTAGTTCCGGAGGCGGCAGTTATTACAGTTCGCATTCCAACCGTACCGGCAGAAGTTCCAGTCCGGTAAGCAGTGTTGTCATGTTTGGGGGATTTTTCCTGATGGCGAATGCGGGAGTCGTACTGTTTTTTGTCAAATCCAGAAGGGCATCTTCCAAAAGCTACCGGGAGATGAGGCAGTATCAGCAGTTTGGGGACAACTGGGATATCAATGAGATCCAGGAGCAGGTGAAGAATGCATATTTTGTGATCCAGGAATGCTGGAAGCGTCAGGATCCGGATTATGCAAAGGACTATATGAGTCAGAAATGTTACGATGATTTTGTAATGAAGCTGGGGTGGATGCAGGTTCGAAATGAAGTTCCGGTGCAGAAAAATGAACGGCTTTTAAGTGCGGTGCCGGTACATACATTTGACGATCTGGGGAAAGATCAGGATTATATCTGGTATTTGATCCACGGAAAAATGATCGATTATGTGGTGGATGAAAAGACGGGAAGGATGATACGCGGAAGCAGGAAAAATGAAGCGTTCTATGAATACTGGAAATTTATTCACCTGAACGGACACTGGGTTCTGGATGAAATCAGGCAGAAGGATGAAATGGATATCGATGAGTTTGCAAATTCATAAGAAAGATATTTGCAAAATCAGGGAAAAACGGTTACAATAGTCTACGGAATGAAAGAGGTAAATTCCATACAGGAATTACAAATTCACAGATAAAGTAAAAGGAGATATGGACATGAGTAAAAAACCAACCGTATTGATGATCTTAGATGGATATGGACTGAATGATACAACAAAAGGAAATGCTGTGGCAGAAGGAAAGACTCCGGTCATGGATAAACTGATGGCAGAGTATCCGTTTGTAAAAGGAAATGCAAGTGGAATGGCAGTCGGACTTCCGGAAGGTCAGATGGGAAACTCTGAGGTAGGACATCTGAACATGGGAGCAGGACGCATCATTTACCAGGAACTGACAAAGATCACAAAAGCGATCGAAGATGGAGATTTCTTTGAGAATCAGGCGCTGCTTGCAGCATGCAAAAATGCAAAAGAGAACAATACAGCTCTTCATATGATGGGACTGGTTTCTGACGGTGGTGTACACAGCCATAACGGACATATTTACGGACTTCTGGAGCTTGCAAAGAGACAGGGTGTAGAAAAAGTGTATGTACACTGTTTCCTGGACGGACGTGACACTCCGCCGGCATCCGGAAAAGAATATGTAGAAGCTCTGGAAGCAAAAATGAAAGAAATCGGTATCGGAGAAGTGGCATCTGTCAGCGGACGTTACTATGCAATGGACAGAGATAACCGCTGGGATCGTGTGGAGAGAGCTTACAACGCACTGGTAAAAGGAGAAGGCGTACAGGCAGAATCTGCGACAGCAGGGATTCAGGCTTCTTACGATGCAGATAAGACAGATGAGTTCGTAGAACCAATGGTGATCGTAAAAGACGGTGCACCGGTGGCAACTGTAAAAGATGGAGATTCTGTGATCTTCTTCAACTTCCGCCCAGACCGTGCAAGAGAGATCACAAGAACATTCTGTGATGATAACTTTGAAGGATTTGACAGAGGAGAGAGAGTCAAGACAACATTTGTATGCTTTACAGAGTATGATGTGACGATCCAGAATAAGCAGGTAGCATTTGTAAAAGAAGAAATCACAAATACATTCGGTGAATTTCTGGCAGCACACAACATGACACAGGCTCGTATTGCAGAGACTGAAAAATATGCACATGTAACATTCTTCTTCAACGGTGGAGTAGAAGAACCAAACAAGGGAGAAGACAGAATCCTTGTAAAATCTCCAAAAGTGGCAACTTACGATCTGAAACCGGAGATGAGTGCATATGAAGTATGCGATAAGCTGGTAGATGCGATCAAATCTGACAAATATGATGTGATCATTATCAATTTTGCAAATCCGGATATGGTCGGACATACCGGAGTAGAAGATGCAGCGATCAAAGCGATCGAAGCAGTGGATGAGTGTGTAGGAAAAGCAGTGGATGCACTGAAAGAAGTGGACGGACAGATGTTCATCTGTGCAGATCATGGAAATGCAGAACAGCTGATCGACGAGACAACAGGCGAGCCGTTTACAGCACATACAACAAATCCGGTACCATTTATTCTTGTGAATGCAGACCCGGCTTACAAACTGAGAGAAGGCGGATGCCTGGCAGACATCGCTCCGACACTGATCGAGCTGATGGGAATGGAGCAGCCAAAAGAAATGACAGGAAAATCTCTGCTTGTAAAATAATCGCAGAGAACAGGTTATTTCAACAGGAATAGAAATACAGGAAAGATACAGCAGGCAGAGGTTTGGAATTTTTTCGGGCTTCTGCCTGCTTTGTAAGAAAGGCATATTATGAGAGAGAAACTGACCCAAAGTGATGTCAAAAAGATTCAGCAGGAGATTGAACACAGAAAGCTGGTAGAGCGCAAAGAACTCATTG
>ONZT01001640.1_pt1 | contig 11926 bp, 6 predicted proteins | sample 1671571 | NCBI WGS metagenome assembly ONZT01 (sample SAMN06348170, study PRJEB24527) | human gut metagenome | biome: human gut; feature: ankylosing spondylitis patient; material: feces | host: Homo sapiens | place: China | collected 2015-10
TCATAAAGCCATGACGGGCACTTTGTCTGGAGCAGGACTTTATATGCCTTGTCCATCCTGCCGATCTTACAGAGTGCATCCAGCAGATACGGCGTCGTCAGGAACCCTGTATCCAGACAATCCCCGTTTTCTTCTATCTTGCGGATCAAATGTCCGGCGATACTTTCTTTCTTCCTTTCAGGAGCAAGATCAAATGCGATTGCCAGCACATAACTGCCCATAAAATCAAGAGGCATCTTCCCGTCATCATCGATCAGTCCTTTTTGAATGGCAGATTTCATTCTAGACGCAATGTCATCATAGTATAATTCGTCTGATGTATGCCCGAGGAGCGCTGCTGTATCTGCCATGATCCGGCAGGAATTCCATCCAAAGATTGGCGCGCAGTATGCAGAAGTATTGACAGGTTTTGCAGCGCTTTGGTCTGCTCCGTCTACTGTCTGGCTCGGTATGAGCCACTCCCCGTACTGATGTCCTGTATTCCACAGATACTGGTCAATTTCTTTTGGATGTTTCATCTTGCCTCTACGCTTCTTTGCGGTGTTGATGATATAGTCGCACCACTTTTTCATTGTGTCATACTGTTCTCTCAGTATCCTTATATTTCCTGTAAGTTGATACATGCTCCACGGTACGATACAGGCGGCATCTCCCCATCCCGCTTCTCCCACCGGTTCAAAATTGCGGTATACGATCCGATTCAGTTTCTCCAGTAATTCATAGATTCCGGTAAGGGGGATCACATTGGGGATCGCCCCGTTTTTCTGCTGACTGCAGGTCATATTACGCAGCCATCTTGTCAGAAACGGGGTTACATTTTCGTTGAGCATGGCTGTTCTTGCATAAATCTGGATATCTCCGGTCCATCCGCCTTTTTCTCTCTGCGGGCAGTCCGTGGGGATTGAGAACAGATTCGACCGCTGAGACCATCTTGTATTTTCGTAAAGCCGGTTTATATCTTCGTTGGACGTCTCAAAAGTTCCCAGATCCTCATTGTCAGAAGACAGGACGATCGCTGTGAAATCCTCCGGGCTCACCGGCTGATCGCATGTCACTCTCACATAGCGGAAACCGTGATATGTAAAATGCGGTATATACTCTGTAAATTTCCCGTTTGAAATATAAATATCGCTTTGCTTGTGCCCTGTTTTCTCTGACATGAAAATATTATTGAAATAGTTTCCATATTGATCCAGAGTTTCAAAATGATCTAATACCATTTTTGTTCCGGCAGGCAGTTTCACTTTTACGCGCAGAACCCCCGCCAGATTCTGCCCGAAGTCAATGATCGTCTCGCCTTTCGGGCTGACTGTCATTCCGACTGCCGGTACTTCCTTTACCGGGCGCACCGGTTCCCCGTACTGAGCCGCCAGGTTTGCGTAAGATTTTCCACATGGGATACCTGCTTTCCAGCTGCTGTCATCGAATCCCCAGCAGTTCCACCTCTCCTGTTCCATCCGTGCGTCATAGAGTTCACCTGCAAACAGATCGGAAGATCGAACCGGACTTTCCGAAACTTTCATCGCATCATCGGACACAACCATTTCACTCGTTCCGTCTTCATAATCAATCTTTATCTGAAATAACACAGAATGTTCGGCTTTAAACTTCCTGCTTCTCGGTTTAAAGTTCGCGCTGTCATACCAACCATCCCCTACCAGCATCCCTATGACATTCTCTCCCTCTCTCAAAACCGAGGTCACATCATAGGTCTGGTAACACAGATATTGGGAATAGACGGTAAATTCCGGCGCAAACTCTCTGTCATCCGGACGCATTCCGTTCATGCTGAGCTGATATGCTCCGTGACAGGTGGCGTAAACGCGCGCTCGTTTTATGCCGTCTCGTACACCAAATTCTTTGCGAAAATATTCTGCCGGGTTCTGCCCGCCGGTTCCGGGTTTTACCTTTTTCATCGGGAACGGAGATTTCACCCACTCGGCTGTCCATTCTTTCTTCATAAATCCCGTCTCAAAGGATGAGGATGCCGCCGCCTTTTCTCCGTTATTAACCGTCACTTCCACTGTCCAGCTATAGTCACTGAGACTTTTCAATGGTTTTCCGTTGTACTCTACAAAAGTACTTTTATCACTTTCTACCACCCCGGAATCCCACACCACTTCTCCCAGACCTGTCACTGTAATATGATAGGATGTCTGCATCACATTCTTTTTGTCACTGGTAATCACCCATGAAAAATAAGGTGCTTCGTCCACGCATGGTCTGTATTGACTGTTTACCTTAAGTCTTGTAAGCTCCATAGCAGCCTTCCTGATCAGAATTTCGCAAGCGCCGTATCCAGCAACTTGTCACTGTAATATGATAGGATGTCTGCATTATATTTTTTTCACTGGTAATCACCCATGAAAAATAAGGTGCTTCGTCCACGCACGGTCTGTATTGACTGTTTACCTTAAGTCTTGTAAGCTCCATAGCAGCCCTCCTGATCAGAATTTCGCCAGCGCCATATCCAGCATCTGCGCCTCATCTTTTTTTATCTCTCCTGCGAATATTTTCGCAACATCTCTAAGCGAAAGTCCATATGCAATATCGGGAATCATATCCACTTCCATCATTTGAGAAAGAAACGCGCGGATATCCGGATGGTTCAGCAGTTCTTCCATTGTCGAGTCTATGCTATATTTCTTCTTTAAAGGCTGTGACGCCTCATAAGCGACTTCATATTCTCCGGCTCTCACACGGCAGATTCCATTTTCTACCTCTTCAAATAATGGATTTTCTTTATCTTCATATACAGATTCCGACGCATATGGAAGAACCACTTCTGCACTTCCGCCGAACGGAACCGTAACAGTGACCGTGATTTTATTATCCTCTGATATCTCCCAGCCGCACTGATAGCATCCGCTTGCCGAATCATAAACAGCTTTTACATATTTGAGTCCATTATTCACTTTAGGACTGATCCGCATCACCCTGCCTCCCGGGCTCTGTTCCGTCACATCAATCCCGGACGCATGACGGAAGATCCACTCCAATACAGCGCCGTAGGAATAATGATTCAGACTGTTCATCCCCGTGCTGGAGACATGTCCGCTCTCATCCAGTGAATTCCAACGCTCCCACACCGTCGTTGCTCCCAGCTTCACTTCATGGAGCCAGCCCGGGTATTCCTCATTCAGGAGCAGCCGGTATGCCGCGTCTGTCATTCCATGATCAGTTAGGACATTGCACAGAAGCGGGGTTCCTACAAACCCGGTATTTAATTTATTTTTATTATCCCTGAGAAGCTTTTTCAGCATCTGCTTTGTCATTTCTTCATTTTCAGACAGATGATACTTCAGTGCAAGGATAAGCCCTGTCTGCGTCTTCACCGCACATCTGCCGGTGGCAGTAAAATATTCTTCTTTCACGACCTGCCACTGACGGTCTGCGATTTTCTGATACTCCTGTCTCGTTTCTTCCAGTCCAAGCACCTCTGCTGCTTTTGCAACAATCTGTGCACTTGCCGCGTAGTAGATGTCTGCAATGTATGCTTCATCAGTCGCTCCATACACGCTGTTCGCAGCGGCACCTGTACGGTCAAGAGCAAGCCAGTCCCCATAATGGAAAACCTGTCTCCATCCATGATTGTCTCCGTCAATTCTCCGGATATAATCGACCCACGCTTTCATGCTCTCAATCTGGTTTTCGAGTATTGTTTTGTCCCCGCTGAACAGATATACGTTCCAGGGAATGATACATGCGGCGTCTCCCCATGCGCAGGAACATTTTGTCGGTCCGAATGTGGGGACAATCTCCGGAACCATTCCGTCCGCCAGAAGCTGTTCCTGATACAGGTCGTATAAATATTTTCTGTAAAACGCATAGGTATCAGCCAGATAGCTTGCAGTCGCGGAAAATACCTGTGTATCCCCTGTCCAGCCCATCCTCTCATCTCTTTGCGGACAGTCTGTAGGCACATCCAGAAAGTTCCCTTTCATTCCCCATTCGATATTGGAGATCAATTTATTCACAAGATCATTCCCTGTCTCAATTGCCCCGATGCTCTCATAATCGCTGTAAAGAACAAGCGCCGTAAAATCCTCACACGAAAGATCCTTAACCCCGGTCACTTTTACATATCGATAGCCATAGTATGTAAAATGAGGAGTGATCACCTTTTCCGTACCATCAGAAATATAGACATACTCCGACAGCGCAGTTCTCAAATTCTCATTATAAAAGCACCCATTCTGAAGCACCTCGCCTGTCTGGATCCTGATAGCTGTCCCTGCCGGCTCATGCACCCGCAGCCGGAAGATCCCCGTGATCTCCTGCCCCAGATCAAATACCTCTTCTCCGGCAGGAGTATGAATCAGCTCTGCCGGCTTCCTCTCCTCCTGTACCTTAACAGGAAGAGATAACCGTTCCATAAGCCGGCCTTTCGGAGCCTTTGCGATCCGCGCAGGAGACTCCTCAACCGGCGGCAGCGTATCATCTCTTCTCTCACCGTCATAGATATTGGAAAACCACAAATTGCTTCTTGTAACTGACCAGGTTTCATCAGAACTGATCACATCTTTCGTTCCGTCTTTATACTCTATGTGAACCTCCGCAATCAGCTTCCACTCGTCACCGTAATATGCTTCCCGTTCCGGATCATTGAAACCGAACCTGCCTTTATACCAGCCGTTTCCGAGAAGAACAGACAGCACACCGCCTTGTTCTGCCTGTTTCGTGATGTCATACGTCTGATACTGGATCCACCGGTCATAATTATTGCAGTACGGAGTCAGATACTCATCACCGATTTTCTCAGGATTATCTTTGTTTTCCCCCAGAAAATATGCTTCATACAATCCCAGGCCGCAAATGTACAGTCTTGCGTTTTTCACTTCTTTTGCCGGACGAATCCTCTTTGAGAAAATCGGATGCCGTTCCTGACTGCTGTCACAGGTAATCCACCTGCCCGTCCACGGTTCATCCATTTTGGCGGTCTCAAAGAACTGCGCGTCTGATTCGATCACTTCTTCTGCATCTGTTGTCACAATAACTTTCCAGTAATATCTTGTATACGGCTGCGGTTCAAATTCCACTCTTGCAGCGAGACTGTCCAACTCTGCCTCCCCCGTGTCGTGACAGATATCTGTGAAGGTTTTGTTCTTGCTGATCACAATCCTTGCATGTTTCTGTTCCTGTCCTCTGCATCCTTTCACTTTCCATGAAAATGCAACAGAATCCATATTAAACCCTATCGGATTTGTGATATGATTTGTTTTTGCCGCATAAATCTTTCCCATGCTGATACTCCTTCTCTATCATTCTTATTCACTTATACCCGATTTTGACCGTTTCTCCCTCATCAGACATATCTGCTCATTCAATTTTTCCTTGGTAATAGGATAACCTTTTGAGAAGATCACAATGGCCACCACATTTACGATTGCCGGCAATATTAGCACACAGAGGACGATCACATTAATCACATCGTCATTCTGTACTGCCGCCTTACTGTCAAATCCTGCTAACTGCAGCAGATACCCCGGAATCGCACCACCGATTCCCATTGCACACTTGGAGACAAAGCTGGAAAGAGATGCGACAGCACCTTCTGCCCTAATTCCCATAGACACTTCGATATAATCTGTATTATCTGCCTGTATTCCATAATTAAGAGGTGCTGCAAAGCCGGCTCCTATTCCTGCAATCAATACAGAGACAATAAGAAGGGGAATGCTCCTCACATCCAACAGACGGATGATTGGTGCCAGTCCTGCAAGTGCAAGTCCAATCGCATACATTTTCTTCTTTCCAAACCTTCCAATCAGATTACCAATGACCATTGTAGCCGGAAAAACAGTAACACATGTAATAAGCGTAATAATAGACGCCAACGTCAGATCTTCAAAAATATATGTATAAAAGTATGTATTTGCTGCATTCACGATATTGCTTCCAATCGAATATAACAGTACAGCAAGGAATGTAATGTACACCGGCTTCTGACTGAGAATCTTGAATAATTCTTTTACAGAATAGCTGTTCTCCATCTGTGGTTTTACACGTTCTTTTACTCCCATGGTTCCTATAATAGAGAAGAAAAAAATCACTGCTGTCATGATCAGAACAAGATTAATATATCCCTGTTTGTTAGAAGTATCTCCAAGAATAAGTGGAGCTGCCACACCGATTACAAGCGCCCCGATCACGTATGCAAGCCCTTTGATTGAACTTAAGCTGTTCCTTTCTTTCATATCTTCTGTCATAACCGGCAGAAGACTGTTCAGCGAAATATCCATGACTGGGAACAACACACCAAGCAGAATATACGATACATATGCGATTGCCAGTTTCCCCGATGTTGATAACATAGGTCCAAACCAAAGTAGAAGGAAATTGGCGCTACACAGAATTGTTCCCAGAATCAATGTCGGTCGGAAATGTCCCATCTTTCTGGTCGGAAGATGGTCGATTATAAATCCAACTAACGGATCGTTAATGGCATCTAGAAAGCGTGCGATCAGGAACAGTGTCGCACATGCAGCAGGACTCAAGCCGCATATATTGGTATAAAAAATTAGTAAATATCCGTTGATCAGTGTCATAACCGGAATGTTTCCAAAGTTTGCCATTGCAAATGACAGCTTTTCTCTCATTTTTATCTTATCTTGATTCATATTTTATTCTCACTTTCCTTCTTCTGCACACAGAGCATTTAACTCCACGATCATCTGCTCGATCGCTTCGCCCGGAATAACGCTTAAAAATGATTTCAGCGGCATCTGCGCAATAATTTCCGGAGTCACAAGTTGTACATCCCCATCTTCTTTCTTAGGTTCTTCTCCCTGTGATATCCCCTCAAGATACTCCATCATTTTTCCTGCTGTCTTCGGGTGGCTCATTAACTCTCCCATTGTCGTGGTCATATCTACAGTAAACGGCAGCGATACATCTGTAGTAAATGAAAGTTTGGCAGTTTCTCTTATATCATCACTGGCATGTCCGATCTGGATCTCATATGTACCTGACGGAGTATACCAGTCGTGAATCTTTGTCTCGTAGTAAGCAAAATCTCTCGCACAAAGCTCCATTGTAACCGTCTTCTTCTCACCCGGATTCAGAAATACTTTCGCAAACCCTTTTAGTTCTTTCACTGCTCTTGGCACCGTGCTGTCCTTGTCACTGACATAGAGTTGAACCACTTCACTTCCTGCCCTCTTCCCTGTATTCTCCACATCAATGCTCACCTTCAGAATATCTCCATCTTTCATTTCCGCAGAAGAGAGTTTCATATTGCTGTAGCTGAATTCCGTATATGACAGTCCATGGCCGAATGCCCAGCGCACCGGTACTTTCTTCGCATCATAGTAACGGTATCCGACAAAGATATCTTCTCCATAGAGAACAGTCCTGCCGTCTCCAGGGAAATTCAGGTAACTCGGGTTGTCTTCCAGACGATATGGGAACGTCTCCGCCAGACGTCCTCCTGGATTTGCCTCCCCAAATAACAGCCGGTCGCTGGCCTCCCCAATGCCTTCTCCTCCCAGATACATCTCCAGAATGGCATTTACAGACTCCGCCCATGGAGTTTCTACGGGACTTCCGTTATGAAGAACCACTACCACATTTTTCTGTATCTCAGCCACAGCCTCTATAAGGCGATTCTGACACTTTGGCAGTTCCATGGATGTTCTGTCATATCCTTCCGACTCAAAGCTGTCCGGCAGTCCGGCAAAGATTACAACTGCATCTGCGCCCGCTGCCGCTTCACACGCCTGTTTCAGCTCCTCTTCTGTCATCTCGTCACGCTCTGACGAGAAGCCTTTCACGTACTCCACTGCCCTGCCTTTTCTCACCGCAGTTTCCAGAGCCGACACTACGCTGTCCGTATTGATGTGACTCGATCCCCCGCCCTGGTATCGCGGTTTCTTTGCAAATTCCCCGATATAGACTACTTTCTGTTCTTTTTTCAGCGGCAGCACTCCCCTGTTTTCCAGAAGTACGGCGCACTCTGTTTCGATATCTGCCGCTGCTTTGTGATCCTTTTCCCTGTCAAATACAGTCTCCGCTTTCCTGTTATCTGTGTAGGAGAAGACTACTTTCAGTATGCGTTCCACCGTTCTGTCAAGAATTTCTTCCTCCAGTTCTCCATTCTCCACTGCCTGAATAATCTTTCTTGTATTATATCCTCCTGATCCCGGCATCTCCAAGTCAAGACCGGCTTTCAGTCCTTTCACCCGGTCATTTACAGCTCCCCAGTCACTGACCACATATCCTTCAAATCCCCACTCATCCCGCAGGATATCTGTCAGAAGCTCCTTATTCTCTGAAGAAAATACTCCGTTGATCTTATTGTAGCTGCACATCACAGTCTTTGGCTGCGCTTTCTTCACCGCCTCCTCAAAAGCCGGCAGATAAATTTCCCGGAAAGCCCGTTCCGATACTTCCGACGATATCTGCATACGGTCTGTTTCCTGATTATTCGCGGCGAAGTGTTTCATACTGGTTCCGATGCCTTTCGACTGTACGCCCCGGATATATGCTGACGCCATCTTTCCTGTCAGATATGGATCTTCGGACATATATTCAAAATTCCTTCCGCAGAGAGGACTGCGTTTGATATTAACTGCAGGGCCGAGGAGCATGCTCACGTTCTCAGCCTGACACTCGTCCCCAAGGATCTGTCCCATACGTTCCATCAGTTCCACGTCAAAGCTGGATGCCGTGGCGCAGGCTGCCGGAAAGCAGACTGCATTCACACTTTTATTCAGGCCGAGATGATCTGCCGCGCCTTCCTGTTTGCGCAAGCCGTGCGGGCCGTCTGTCATCATAACGGAAAGAATCCCTAACCTTTCGATCCCCATTGTGTTCCAGAAATCCGCTCCCGAACAAAGTCCTGCCTTTTCCTCCAGTGTCATCTGTCTGATCAATTCTTTCAAGTTTCTGCTCATTATGAAATCCTCCTTAAATAAATTCTTATCTGTTCCTATCTGTGGGCTTCCCAGAAGGAGACTGCCTCCTGAAGCCAGTTTTTCACTTTTGTTTCACAGCCTATCCCAAAGCCGTGTCCCAATCCGTCAATGATCCTGACTGACACATTGTCTTTGCCCAGCATTTTCTCCAATTCCGGCAGTTTATCTTCCACATTTGCAAAACCGAACTCATCATCCCGCCCTACGATAGAAAATACCGCCAGTCCCTTGTCCTCCGGCAAAGCTTTGATATCCCAGTCCAGACCATACATAGGGAAGATCACCTTCGGTCTTGGCAGATGATTCTTGTGGCAGCAGTCCTCATAATTGGCAAATGAATACGCCGTGGTCATAAGTCCTCCTGCTGAAAAACCAAAGATGGCATAATCATCCATGTTTACAGAAAACTGTTTTTGATGCTCCGTCAGATATCGGATCACTTGTGTCAGTTCCCTCGCGGCAGCCTGTCCCTGCTTTACCTGTTCTGTCTCACCCAGCTGTCTGCCGACCAGATAACTTACGACGAAAACAGAATATCCCATTTTATGCAGCTTCATCGCCACAGGATACCCCTCGCAATCAGTTACATTACTGATAAATCCGCCTCCCGGAACTACAATGGCAAGTGGTTTTCCCTGTTGTCCCTGATAAAACATTCCCGTCAGATGTGACCTGTACGGATGACCCTTCACTGCTTCCTCAGGATACAGATCCGACACCAGCCTTGCCTGACCTTTCTCAACAAGTCCGGTTAGATAATTGAAAGATTCCAAGGCTGCATCCAATTGTTCCTCACGACCCTGCGCCTTTAAAAAATCCTTATACTTTACAGGCGCAATAGCTTTCAGCACGTTGTCCTCCACATTGAAAAACATATGTTTAAAACCGCCGAATACTGGATGCTGCATGAAAAATCCAACTTTGTCCTCCCCCGTTCCCGGACGGAAATGTCCGTTTTCATCGTAATAGCTGCTTTCCTTTATTTTTGGAAATCCGCAGATGCCAAGAAGTGCCGGTAAAAACATGGCACTTTTTTTGTAGACATATAATGTCGCACTGATTACAAATAATAAAACAATCACCACTACTGCAAAAAATATCTTCATCCTAACCTATGCCTCCTTTTCTTACTGATATCTTACATTATACAGACTAAAATTACATCAACGAAACATAAGTGATTTACCGACCAAACTTAATAAATATCCGAGATTACTCTGTACACCTTTGCCCCCAATATGGTATATTTTAGACAGGTTAAATAAACTGCTGATGACTATAATCACAGTTCATTCATATCTTGAAAAGGAGAGAATATATATGATGACATTATCTGCATTGAATCAATTTCTGAAGCAGCACACTCCCGAAGAAACCCAGCGTCTGAACGGTGTAAAGAAAGATTATTCACAATTTCCTGTTGCCAGAGGTAAGTTTGATACACCCTGTTACCGTTTTGATACGAACCTTGAAGATCTGCGTTCTTTATTTCTTTCAAAGAAAGTTCTTCCGAGTTATTACAACTTCGCTGTTGTAAAACAAGATCGTTTTGAAAACGTACCTCTGCATATCCATGAGTGGCTGGAATTGAGTTATATTTATTCTGGCGCCTGCACAATGACGATAAATAAGACTACATTCAGGCTAAAAGCCGGGCAGATGGTTCTGATCAGCCAAAATGCACCTCATTCTGTCAAAAGATGTTCAGAAAATGATATTATCATCAATTTTCTGCTGACGCGCGAATATCTGAACGGTACTTTTTTTGAACGCCTGTCTCAGGATAATTACCTTACACACTTTTTCATTGAGGCTCTGAACACCACGATGCAGGAAAGCAGGTATATTGTCTTTTCCCCGGAACAAAAACAAAACCGGCTGGCAGATCTTACCAACCAGTTTCTCTGTGAATTTTATTCTCCGTCCGTAACATCCGGACCTTTTTTAGACAGTCTTTTTACGCTGATTACCTGCGAGATGATCAATCTGTTCCAGCACGGTATGGTTCTGGATCACGCCTCTGTGGATCAGATTTATACCATACTCCGATATATCGAAACAAACTTTGCGGACTGTACCCTTTCTTCTACAGCTGAGTTTTTTAATATGCACCCAAACTATCTCTCTGCCTACATACGCCAACATACCGGAACCACTTACAAAGAGCTGGTCCAGACACATCGGCTCTCTCAGGCGGCAAAATTGTTAAGGAGCACCGCACTTTCCACAAATGATATCAGCCTTGCCGTCGGATATCAGAATACCAGCTTTTTCTTTCAGCTGTTCCGCAAGAAATACGGATGTACGCCTATGGAATATCGAAACATGCTTCATGCTTCTGATACGCCAAATATGTGATATGTACATTATTTGTCATATAGAAACTTTTCCGGTAAAGTTACTTTAAAATCTTTCGCCAAATCTCTGAAATTCTGAGGTGAGATTGTCTGTCTTTTATCCGGTCTCATGGACAGCATCTTTACAAGGATTTCCGCGGATTTCTCTACGGTGTGCATTAATCCGAATGTAAGATCAAAGTCTTCCCCTGAGCAGAACATGCCGTGATGCGCCCAGATTGCCACATCATATTCTTTCATCAGGGCACTTGTCGCCACTGCGATCTCACGGCCGCCCGGCACCATCCATCCTACTACACCGATTCCGGAAGGAAATACAACCGGGCACTCGGTCGCCATCTCCCAGAGTTCTCTAGTAAATACTTTATCCTCCAACGGCAGTACAAATGTCAGTGCGATCACATTCGTGGTATGTGCATGATAAATCACCCGGTGCGCTCCATTGGTAACGCCTTTTTTCACTTCATGGTTCATCAGGTGGCTCGGTAGCTCACTGGTCGGTCTGCCTCCGTTTACCAGGCCCCAAAGGATGCGGTAATTCTCTCCTTTTTCATCCAGTTCGATGATGCAGATACTATCCTCCGGATCAATGATGACATTGCGGAAATATTTCCCGCTGCCTGTTACGAGGAAATATTCGCTCGCAAGTCCGGG
>ONZT01001641.1_pt1 | contig 11924 bp, 6 predicted proteins | sample 1671571 | NCBI WGS metagenome assembly ONZT01 (sample SAMN06348170, study PRJEB24527) | human gut metagenome | biome: human gut; feature: ankylosing spondylitis patient; material: feces | host: Homo sapiens | place: China | collected 2015-10
CGCTTCATGAGTATGGAAACGTTTCATCCGTTTCTACCCCTATACTATCCCCTTCTTCTCCCTTTGTCAACGCAGCAAAGCAGACAAAATAAACCACAAATTTTCTACATTTTGCACCAAAAACTAACATATTGCTAAATTGTGAACGTTTCATTGACAAATTACGAACATCGCGGTAAAGTAGTAGGCACAAGCGATTGTAAAATTTAATAGGAAAGAGGGATACATGTAAAATGAATACGCTTGTAATCGTTCTGATTGCCGCGGTTGTCCTGGTATGTGCGTACGCCGGATATGGCCGCTGGCTCGCCAAGACCTGGGGTGTCGACCCCAACGCCAAGACTCCTGCTGTGCGGCTGGAGGATGGCAAAGACTACGTTCCCACCAACGGCTGGACGGTGTTCGCCCACCAGTTCTCCTCCATCGCAGGTGCAGGCCCTGTCACCGGTGCCATCCAGGCTGCCGCGTTCGGCTGGCTGCCTGTCCTGCTGTGGGTCCTGATCGGCGGCGTTTTCTTCGGCGCTGTCACCGACTTCGGTGCGCTGTACGCCTCCGTCAAGAATGACGGCAAGTCCATGGGCCTGCTGATCGAGAAGTACATCGGCAAGACGGGCCGCAAGCTGTTCCTGCTGTTCTGCTGGCTGTTCTGCGGCATCGTCATTGCTGCTTTTGCAGACATGGTCGCCGGCACCTTCAACGCCTTTGACGCCGACGGCGCACAGGTCGAGGCCGCCTTCACCAACGGCTCTGCGGGCATGGTCTCCATCATGTTCATGGTGTTCGCCGTCATCTTCGGCCTGATCCAGAAGAAGTTCAACTTCTCCGGCTGGAAAGAGGCCGTCGTCGGCATCGCCTTTATCGTGCTGTCCTTCGTGGTCGGCATGAACTGCCCCATCATCCTAGGCAAGGCTGCCTGGAGCTACATCACCTTCATCTACATCTTCTTTGCGGCGGTCCTGCCCATGTGGCTGCTGAAACAGCCCCGTGACTACATGACCACCTTCATGTTCGGCGCTATGATCGCCGGTGCGATTGTCGGCCTGCTGGTCGCCCACCCCACCATGAACCTGCCCGTTTTCACCGGCTTCAACAATGAGAAGCTCGGCACCATGTTCCCCATCCTGTTCGTCACGGTTGCCTGCGGTGCGGTCTCCGGCTTCCACGGCCTGGTTTCCTCCGGTACTTCTTCCAAGACCGTTGAAAACGAGAAGGACATGCTGAAGGTCGGCTACGGCGCCATGGTGCTCGAGAGCCTGCTGGCTGTCCTGGCCCTCTGCGTTGCCGGTGCTGCCGCTGCTGCGGACGGCACCCCCGCCTCCGGTACCCCGTTCCAGATCTTCAGCCGCGGCGTCGCGGGCTTCTTTGAGATGTTCGGCGTGCCCGTTTCCATCGCTACCGTCTTTATGACGATGTGCGTTTCCGCTCTGGCCCTGACCAGTCTGGACGCCGTGGCCCGTATCGGCCGCATGAGCTTCCAGGAGCTGTTCAGCGTGGACGACGCTGAGGGCTGGCGCAAGCTGCTCTGCAACGTCTACTTCTCCACCTTTGTGACGCTGGTGTTCGGCTTCCTGCTGACCCAGATCGGCTATGCCAATATCTGGCCTCTGTTCGGTTCCGCCAACCAGCTGCTCAGCGCTCTGGTCCTGGCTACCCTGTGCGTCTTCCTCAAGGTCACGGGCCGCAACAACAAGATGCTGTTCCCGCCGCTGGTCATCATGCTCTGCGTCACCTTCACCGCTCTGGTGCAGCGCCTGATTGCAATGGTCAAGGCCATCTCTGCCGCTGCCTCCACTGCCATCCCCGCCGGTGAGACCACCTGGGGCGCTGTCTTTATCGCCAACGGTCTGCAGCTGATCCTTGCGATCCTGCTGATCGTCCTGGGCCTGAACATTGTGTTCCACAGTGTCAAGAGCTACAAGGCCAGCGAAAAGAACAGCGAATAGGCTGCTGTTTAATCCAAACAGCACTTGACAAATATACCGTATTGAGGTAATATTTATTCGGCCGCAATGGCGCGGCATTACACTGCACCATTCGGCAGTCATAAGGCATTTGGCCCCCGTGATCCGCACAGTGGAACACCGGGGCTTTTTGCATAAAAATGAGGGAAATTTATAAAGGAGACCATGAACCATGAAGCTTAAAAACACGCTGGCCCTGAGCCTTGCCGCTGTGATGGCCGCCGGTCTGACCGCCTGCGGCTCCGGCGCCGACACCGCCTCCCCTGCTGCGGATTCCACCGCAGCCGAGAGCACCGAGGCCGCCGCTGACACCGCCGCCGCCCCGGACGGCGACGGTGACCCCACCACTCTGACCGTTCCCATGGAGTGCGCTTACGCCCCCTACAACTGGACCCAGAACGATGATGCCAACGGCGCTGTGGAGATCCGCGGCTCCAGCGACTACGCCTACGGCTACGACGTAATGATGGCCAAGAAGATCGGCGAGGCGCTGGGCCAGAAGGTCCAGATCGTCAAGCTGGACTGGGACAGCCTGATCCCCGCCGTCATGAGCGGCGACGTGGACTGCGTCATTGCCGGTCAGTCCATCACGGCGGAGCGCGCCGCGCAGGTCGATTTCAGCGACCCGTACTACTATGCCTCCATCGTCACCCTGACGAAGAAGGACAGCGCTTATGCCAATGCTGCAAGCGTGGCTGACCTGGCCGGTGCCACCGCCACGAGCCAGCTGGGCACCATCTGGTATGACACCTGCCTGCCGCAGATCGAGAACGCCAACATCCTGCCCGCGCAGGAGACGGCCCCCGCCATGTTGGTAGCCTTGAACAGCGGTGCGTGCGACATCGTCGTCACCGACCACCCCACCGGCCAGGCTGCTCTGACCGCCTATCCCGACCTGGTCATGCTGGACTTCGGCGGCGGCGACGGTGACTTCCAGGTCAGCGACGAGGACATCAACATCGGCATCTCGATGAAGAAGGGCAACACCGCCCTGAAGGACGCCATCAATGTGGTGCTGGCCACCATGACCACCGACGACTACAACACCATGATGGACGAAGCCATCAGCGTACAGCCCCTGAGCGAGTAATTTTGCCCGCCTGCCCCTGCCGTTTTGCGCGGCAGGGGCCTTGGTGTTGGTGAAGCTGAGGAATCATAAAGGAGAATCTCATGCAAGACTTTTTCGCAAACTGTGCCACAGTGCTGCAAAAGTACGGCTTCTCGTACCTGCGCGGCGCGGGCACGACCCTGCTGCTGGCGCTGGTCGGCACGTTTTTCGGCTGCCTGATCGGCTTTGCGGTGGGCGCTTTGCAAACCATCCCCGTTGACAAGCAGCGTGACCCCGTGTGGAAGCGCGTGCTGCTGAAGATCCTGCACATCTTCCTGCGCTGCTATGTGGAGCTGTTCCGCGGCACACCCATGATCGTGCAGGCCGTGTTCATCTACTACGGCCTTTTGCAGGTGTTCGGCATCAAGATGGGCATGTGGCAGGCCGGCTTCTTCATCGTGTCCATCAACACCGGCGCGTACATGGCCGAAACGGTCCGCGGCGGCATTGTCTCCATCGACCCGGGCCAGACCGAGGGCGCGAAGGCCATCGGCATGAACCACTGGCAGACGATGCTGCACGTCATCCTGCCGCAGGCGCTGCGCAACATCATCCCGCAGATCGGCAACAACTTCATCATCAACATCAAGGACACGTCTGTTTTGAGCGTTATCTCGATCACCGACCTGTTCTTTGTCCACAAGAGCGTTGTCGGTGCGCTGTACACCTATTTTGAGAGCGCTGCCATCGTCATGGTCATCTACCTGACGATGACGCTGTTCGCCAGCTACCTGCTGCGCCTGTGGGAAAAAGCGCTGGACGGCCCGCAGAACTACGACCTGAACACAACTGACTCGCTGGCCTACACCAGCGGCATGTACAATGCCCCGGACCCGAACCATGAGTCCCAGAATCTGGATATGAAGGGAGGCGCAGCCCATGTCTGAGCCTGTTATCGAGGTGCACCACCTTTCCAAGAGTTTCGGCACCCATGTTGTTTTGCGTGACGTGGACTTTACCGTCAACGCGGGCGACGTGACCTGCATCATCGGCGCGTCCGGCAGCGGCAAATCCACGCTGCTGCGCTGCATCAATCTGTTGGAGACGCCCACGAACGGCAAGGTGCTGTTCCACGGCAGTGACATCACGGCCAAGGGGAGCGACCCCTGCGCCTACCGCGCCAAGGTGGGCATGGTGTTCCAGAGCTTCAACCTTTTCAATAACATGACCGTGCTGGACAACTGCACCGCGGGCCTGCGCTACGTGCTGCACCAGGACAAAGAGACCGCCAAAAAGACCGCACTCGAGAATCTGGAGAAGGTCGGCATGGCCCCCTACATCCACGCCAAGCCGCGCCAGCTTTCCGGCGGCCAGAAGCAGCGCGTTGCGATTGCCCGCGCCCTGGCGATGCAGCCCGAGGTGCTGCTGTTCGACGAGCCGACGTCCGCCCTTGACCCGCAGATGGTCGGTGAAGTCCTTGCCGTCATGCGCCAGCTGGCCAAAGAGGGCCTGACGATGATCGTCGTCACCCACGAGATGGCCTTTGCCCGCGACGTTTCGAGCCACGTCGTCTACATGGCCGACGGCGTCATCTGCGAGGAAGGCACCCCCGCCGACATTTTTGAGCACCCGCAGAATGCAAAGACCGTGGAGTTCCTGAGCCGGTTCCGGCAGGCGTAAATTGGTATAAATACGAAAGGTCGTGCTGACGATGGATCGTCGGCACGACCTTTTTGTTTGTGATATTGGGATACGGCCCTGGAGGGAGGAATCCCGCCCCATGATGCAAAAGATACGGGGCAGTACTTGCAAGGCCGCGGGCGGGCATGCCCGGCCCCTACGGCGTGTTTTTACGCCAGCGGCACGTCGATCTCATCCTCGATGGCAAAGCTGTAGATCGTCAGCTTTGTCACCGGTACGGCCAGCCGCTGGGCAAATGCGCGGCGGTAGAGCCTTAACTGCGCGGCGTACTCGTCAATGTAATATTGGGCATCGCGGCTGCGGTCCGTCTTGTAGTCAAGGATCTCCGCGTGCTCGTCAAAGACCAGCACCAGATCGGCAATGCCCTGCACCAGCACCTCCGCCGCGGCGGCACTCCCCTGCCCTGCGGCGGGTGTGACCTCGGCGGCGGGCAGGGCCGTGATGAACGGTTCCTCCCGCAAAATCTGCTTTGCCAGCCGGATGCGCCGCCAGACTGCACTTGCAAAGAAGGGCCGCACGGCGTCCAAATCGAGCTTGTCCGCCAGCGCAGGGTCAAGCAACTGCAAGTCGGTCTGCCGCCTGACCTCGGCGTCCAGATCGGGCGCGGGGCCGTCAAACGGCACGCTCTGCATAAAGGCGTGGATGGCTGTGCCGCGCTCGGCCCCGGTCATGCCGGTTTTCTGCAAGAACGCGGGGCGCTCCAGCGCTACGGGCCGTGCCGCGTGGGCCACGGCGCTGACGCTGACCTTGGCGGGCACCTTTTCCAGCGCCGCGCGCGGACTGCGCCAGGCAAAGCTGGCCTTCAGCATTTCCACCACTGCCGGGTCCGCCGCGGGGGCGGGCGGTGCGGGCGGCTGTTCGGTCTCCTCCGGCAGGGGCAGCACGCGGATGCCCAGCGGTGCGCGGTGGAGCCCGTAATGCGGCAGAAAGCTCGTGTACTCCCACAGTGCGCTGCTGTCCGGGTGGAGCAGCGCCGCGGTCAAGATCCAGCCCGCCCAGCTCGTCATGCTGCGCATGGCCTCGGGGCCGGTGGCCTCGGCGGCAGCGCAGAGCGCCGGGAGCTTGAGGGAGGACGCCGTCTTTTTCAGCGGCACCGTGATAATTAAAGCGTCCTGTGCGCGGGTCAGCGCCACATACAAAACGCGCATTTCCTCGCTCAATGTCTCGGTGCGGATGGCCTGTGCCAGCGCCGCGTAAGGCAGCGTTTTGAACCGCTTGGCCGCACGGGGCGCGCGCAGCATGACGCCGACGCCCAGCCGACTGTGGGTCAGCACCGGGCGGATGGCGTCGCTCTGGTTGAATTTGTGGTCGGTGTCGGCCACGAACACCACGGGAAATTCCAGCCCCTTGGAGCGGTGCACCGTCATGATCGAGACGCACCCGGGCCGGGTCTGGCCGCCTGCGCTCTGGCTCAAACCGCCGTTGGCCGCAGCGGCGTCCATGGCGCGGATGAGCGACGGCAGGCCCGCCCGGCCTGCACCGGCAGCCCAGGCCGTAAAGCTCAACAGGTCCTCGCGGCAGCGCGGGCCGTCGGGCAGTGCGCCCACCGCGGCCAGATAGCCGGTGCGGGCCAGCAGCTCCTCGATCAGCTCGTCCACCGGCAGCGTGCGGGCTAGGCGGCGGTATTCGGTCAGGGCGTCGGTGAACAGCGCAAACCGCTGCGGCTCGCTGTAGAGCACCGCGCCGTACAAACTGCCTGTGGGCCGGGCGCGGCGCAGCGCCACAAGGTCGTCCGCCGTGTAGGGAAACATCGGGCTTAACAGCACCGCCGCCAGCGGGATGTCCTGCGCGGGGTTGTCGATGACGCGCAGCAGCGCCGCAAACGGGCGGATGTGCGGCTCGTCCAGCAGGTCGGTGGCGGAGTCCGCAAACACCGGGATGCCCGCAGTGCGCAGCGCACCCTCGTAGGCCGCAAAGCCCTTGCGCCCGCGCAGCAGAATGCAGAAGTCATCGTACCGGCAGGGCCGCGGGCCGTCCTTGCCGCGCACGGGGAAGCCCTGCCCGACCATCTCGGCAATGCGGCGGGCAATGACGGCGGCGTCGCCGTCCACGTCTGCGCCGTCGATGACGTCGATCTCGCACATGCCCTGATAGGCCGCGTCTTTATCGCCGCCCACCACAAGCCGCTGGCCGTCGCCGTAATCGACGCCGCCCAGCCCCCGGGAGAAGAAGGTCTCAAACAGATAGTTGATGCCCGCAATGACGCCGGGCGCACTGCGGAAGTTCGCGTCCAGCGCCAGCGTGGACGGCAGCGGCGCGGGCTGCGGGTGGGGCTGCCAGCGCTGCTGCTTGTCCACAAAGATGCCGGGGTCGGCCAGTCGGAAGCGGTAGATGCTCTGCTTGATGTCGCCGACAAAGAACAGATTGTCGGCCTCGGGCCGTGCCAGCGCAAAATAAATCGCGTCCTGCAGTGCATTTGTGTCCTGGTACTCGTCCACCAGCACGGCGGCGTACCGTGCGCTGACCGTGGCGCAGAGCGGTGTGCGCTCGTTGGTCTCGGTCAGCAGCAGGTCCAGCGTCAGGTGCTCATAATCCGCGTAGTCCAGCACCTTTTCGGCGCACTTGGCCGCAAAGCAGCTGTCGGCAAACGCCTGGGTCGCCCGCACCAGCGCGGCCACCAGCGGCGCAGCGCGGCGGCGGTCTGCGGCGAACTCCTCCGCCGTGCAGAGCAGCACGTCCTTTTGCAGGCTCGTCATCTGGTCCTTGGCACGGTCCCGCAGCTGGGACGCGGCGGACGCACACTGGTTGGCATCCTTGCCGCCCTTGACGCTGCCCGCGCGCCGCCAGCCGGTCAGGACGGCGTCCAGCGCGGCCAGGCTCTTGTCCCAGTCGCCTTTCTTTAGATAGTAGCAGAGGTTTTTCACCCGCGCGGCGTCGTCCTGCATGACGGCGGTGTAGGCCCGGTCTGCAGCCTCGTCGCGGGCCGCAATGGCTGCGCCGCTTTCCAGCAGCGTTTTGGCACCCTGTGCACGGGCCAGCGCAATGCCCAGCAGTTCTTTGCCCCAGAGCGTACCCTTCGGCGGGGCGTCCTGCTGCCACATTGCGGCAAAGGCTGCCAGCGATGCCGCCGGGTGGGGCAGCGCGCGGGTAAAGTGGTAGAGGTCGAGGATCGCATCCCCCGCCGTATTGTCGGTGCGGCCCCGGTCATACAGGTCGGCAAAGGCGCGAAAGTCAGGATCCTGATAGGCAGTCTCCAGCGTCGCGGCCAGCGTCTCCTGCTCAATACGGGCCAGGTCGGCCTCGTCCGCCGTCTCAAAATCCGGCGGTACATCGAGCATCGCAAAGTGCTGCTGCACAAAATGCAGGCAGAACGCATCCACCGTGCCGATGGACGCACGCTGCAACAGCAGCTGCTGGCTGCGCAGATGCAGATCGCCGGGGTGGGCGCGGACCTCCTGCGCCAGGCGGGTCGTGATGTCGGCGCGCAGCTTGGCCGCGGCGGCATTCGTGAAGGTCATAATGAGCAGCTGGTTCGCGTCCACCGGGTGGACCGGGTCGGTGATAAGCCCGACGACGCGCTCGACCAGTACGCGGGTCTTGCCGGAGCCGGCAGCCGCCGAGACCAGCAGACTGCCGCCCCGCGCGGAGATGGCCGCTGCCTGCGCCGGGGTAAATTGAATTTTGGGTTGTTCGGGCATGGGGGTGTCTCCTTTATATGAAAAGGCTTCCCCTGCGGAGGAAGCTGTCGCCGCAGGCGACTGATGAGGGGCAGCCTTGCCGCGGCCTCCCATTCACAGGCTGCCATGGCCGCGCCGCTCCCGTCTGCGGTCGGGGCCGCAGACACCTTCCCCCAAGGGGGAAGGCGTTCTCATTCCGCAAACGGGTCATCCTTGATGTTGATCGTTCTCTCGTGCTCACCGTCGCGGTGGGTGCAGGCGCAGCGGAACTCACAGTAGGTGCAGGGGGATCTGCCGCCGGTGCAGAGCGGCTCGGCATCAATGCGGCCGCCGTACAGATTCTTCGCCATATCGATGAGAAGTCCATCCAGATGGTCGCGGATGCGGCCCAGCTTGGCCGTGTCGGCCAGCGTGCTTTTGGCGTTCAGCGGCTTGCCGGTCTTGGCGCTGAAGGACAGCGGCACAAACTCGCCGGTGCCCTTCGTGTCCATGGCGCGGTAGATGCTCTCCTCATCCAGCAGCAGGCCGTTCATCGGGTAGGTCGGGGCGGGGTCGGCATCGTCGCCCAGCTCGCTGCGGTCCACGCTCTTGGGCGCGGGGTCGGCCAGCAGGTATTCGACGCCCGCCGCCGTCGCGCCCGGGAACTGCCGCTTGGCGTTGCGCTCCAGCGTGAAAAGATACAAAAGCATCTGGCAGTCGAGGCCGCAGTAGACCTCCTTCAGCTTAAACTCCTTGCCGCCGGTCTTGTAATCGACGACGCGCAGGTAGGTGCGGCCCAGCTTTTCCAGCGGCATGGCATCGACGCGGTCCACCGTGCCGACGATGCGCACGGTATGGCCCGCGCCGTCGTCCAGCTCCACCGGGTCAACGCGGGGCGCGTCGGGGTCGTCGGCATCGGGACGGTCATCAATGCGCAGCTCAAACGCGACGGGCTGAAAGCCCGACTGCCGCAAATCGCGCTGGATGAACCCCAGCAGCCCCACCAGATTGCGGCGGATGCGCCCGACAAGGTACTCCATCCGCAGTGTCATGCCGGGCAGGTTGGCTGCGGTGTACTCGTCCACCAGATCGTTGACGAGCGTCTCCAATTCCTCCGGTGTCAGGTCCTTAAACGCCTCACCCTGGCGGCGCAGGGCGTTTTCCAGTACCCAGTGGGTCAGCGTGCCGCTGATGTTGGGGGCCAGCTCGGCCTTCTGGCGCGGCGCGGCCTTTAAAATGTACTGCAAAAAGTAGCCGAACGGGCAGTATTGGTATTTTTCGAACCGGGTCGGGCTGATGTGCAGCCCCGGGCCGAGCAGGGCTTCCAGCGCAGCGGTGTCCTCGACGCGCTGCTCCGCACCGGCGGTGTCGGCGGCGCGGCGGACGGCCTCATAGCCGGGGGCCAGATTCGGGCTTTCGTCCAGCACAGCGCGGACGGCGGCACCGGCAGCGCCCTGCCCGGGGTCCTGCGTCAGTGTGCCGAGCATATCCAGCGCGGCGGCGGGGGCCGCCGCCAGCTGCACCGCGGTGGGCGCACAGGGCGGCACGTTCAGGTATTGCAGCACCGGGGCCAGCGCGGCGCTGGCGGGGGCCGTGTCCCCGGCATGGGCGGCAGTGGGCCAGCTCAACCAGAGATACTTCCGTGCGACGGTCAGCGCCTTATAAAAGCAGATGCCTTCGCGCAGGACTTTATTGGCAAAGCAGTCGGGCAGATCGGCCCCCTGCGCCATCATCAGGTCGCGGTCCGCGTGGGTCAAAAGCCCCTGGTCGCCGGGCGTCTGTGGGAACTCGCCCTCCAAAAGGCCCACCACAAACACGGCATCGGTCTCGGGCAGGCGCATACGGCCCGCCGTCGTCACAATGACGCTGTCAAGGCTCTGCGGTATGTGTCCCATATCCGTCGTGCGCAGCAGCAGCGTGAACAGCTCGGCGTAGTCCGCGGGTGAAAAAACCTCATCCCCCAGCAGCCGCGCCAGCTGGTCCAGCAGACCCATGACAACGTTCCACTCCCGCAATACTTCATCTGCGTCGGGCAGACGGCCCCGGTCACGCAGCGCGGCGGCCAGACGGTTCAGCGCATCCTCGGCTCCGAGGGACTGCAAGAACAGGTACATCTGCTTTGTCAGCGCGGCGGCGGGCGCGCCGGCGGCCTTTTTCACAAAGGCGGCGACACGCTCCATCAAAAACGCGCGGGCGGCCTCGGCGTCGGCAAGCGTCTGCACGTCCTGCTCTGTGTCGCGCCCGGCATAGCCCGCCGCGCTGCGGGTGAAGGTCCCGCGCCAGTCGGCGGCAGTCAGCGGCCAGGTGTAGGCGTAGTTTTCCAGTGCGCACTGCTGGGTGTCAGGCAGGTCAACAAGGCCGGTTTTCAGCAGACGCAGCACGCTGCGGCTCGACACACCGCGCAGCAGATCCAGCGCGGCGTGCACGGCGCGGGCCGGGGCGGTATTCTCGGGGCTGGTTGCCTCGTCGCAGAAAAGCGGGATGTTCTGCAGGCGGAACTCATACCGCAGCGGCGCTAAGTACTGGTCGGCATTGCGGCAGATGACCGCCATGCGGCTGTAGGGCGTGCCCTGCCGTGCGCGGGCGGCGATCTCGGCGGCGACGGCCTTGGCCTCGGCCTGACGGGACGCCGCGGCGTGGTAGGTGATGGCCGGGTGCGCGGGGTCAACGGTAAGCTCCGGCGTGTAGGCCGGGTCGGCCAGCAGCAGGTTCAGCTCGGCCAGCGCGGAGGCGTCGGCGTGGCGGCGGTCCGCGGTCAGGACCTCGGTGTGGGTGGGGATGTTCGCGTCGTTCGCCATCCGCTTTAACGTGTGGATGACATGCTTCGCGCCGCTGAACAGCCCCATACCGCCGTCTGAATCCTGCTCACCGTCGCAGCACAGGCAGACCGTCACGTCGGCCACCGGCAGCATGGCCGCCAGCAGGGCACGCTTGGGCGCGTTGAAGGTGTCGAACTCGTCGATGAAAACGGCCCGGCCTGCGAAGAATTCCGCGTCCAGCCGCTCCGCCGCGCGCTGCTGGCGGTCCCCCGGGTCCATGGCGCTCTGGGCCAGCAGCCCCTCGTAGGCGTTGTAAATGAGTGCCAGCTCATCGAGCTTTTCGCGGTCCGCGCCGGGCGTTTTGGCGTATTCCGCCAGCATTTCCGGCGTGACACCGGCGCTTTTCAGCTCGCTGATCGTCTGGGCGGCCTTCTCACAGAAGGCCGCGCTGCGGCGTTGGCGGCTGTAGTAGACGACCTTGTCCAGCAGCGAGTCCGCCGCGCGGCGCAGCAGCAGTGCGCGACCCGCCTCGGTCAGCGTCGGAACCGCCGCCCCGCCGTAGCGGCGCAGCAGCGCCTCCGACAGTGAGGTGAAGGAGTAGCTATCCACATAGGCGGACAGGCTGTCGCCGAGCGTGCGGTAGAGCACGCCTTCCGTGGAGGAGGTGAATTGCTCCGGCACGATCAGGATGCTGCGCTCTCCCCGCTCCGCGCGGGTGCGCAGCTCTGCCAGCATTTGATAGGATTTACCGGACCCGGAGGTGCCGAGGATAAAATGTAACATGGTGGTTCCTTTTACGTAAGCCTTCCCCCTTGGGGGAAGGTGGCCGAGGCCCCGCCCGAGGCCGGATGAGGGGCGA
>ONZT01001650.1_pt1 | contig 11884 bp, 9 predicted proteins | sample 1671571 | NCBI WGS metagenome assembly ONZT01 (sample SAMN06348170, study PRJEB24527) | human gut metagenome | biome: human gut; feature: ankylosing spondylitis patient; material: feces | host: Homo sapiens | place: China | collected 2015-10
AGTGGGCCGCCCCGCGTCTGCCTGCGGTGCAAAAGTGCTTGCACGCTCTCCTCCGGCTATGGTACACTAGCAGGCAAACCGAATCTTTGCACACGGAAAGGACCACCATGGATATTTTGGAGCAAATCAGGGCCAATTACGGCTCCTTCAGCCGCCCCAGGCAGCGTATCTCCGACTTTATCCTGAATTACCCGGAGCAGTGCTGCTTTCTCTCCCTCAGAAGCTTTGCCCAGCAGGTCGGGACCACGGAGGTCACGGTCCTGAACTTCTGCCGCGGCCTGGGACTTGGCAGCTATATGGACCTCAAGAAGGCGCTTCAGGACTACCTGATCGTGCGCGTCAACGCCGGAGACCGGCTGAAGCTGGCGGTGGCGGGCAGCGGCAGTGCCCAGGATCTGTACCAGCGGGTCTGCCGCGCCGAGCGGGAGGCCCTCCAGAGCACCCTGGACGGCAACTCCGTGGAGCTGCTGCTGGCCTTCACCCAAGCCCTGCGCCGGGCCAGGCGTATTTTCATCGCCGCCCATGACTTCAGCCGTTTTCCCGCCGGATACCTGGAGCACCGGCTGCTCTCACTGGAGCTGGACTGCTGCATCCTGGATCTGCAGGCCCGGCAGGATATGTTCCGGCGGCTCTCCGCCCAGCCGCCCCAGGATGGGCTGCTGATTGCCATTACCGTGCCCCCGTACGGCAACGACACCATCGCCCTGACCCGCTACTGCGCCTCCATCGGCATGCCCGTGGCAGCCCTTACAGACCGGCCCGATTCCCCCGTGGCCCGCTGCGCCCAGACTACCCTGCTCTGCCATGTGGAGCTGATGGGTATGACCAACTCCTTTACCTCCATGGTCGGCCTGGTGGACACCCTGGCTATGCTCTATACCTTTACCAGCGGCGCTCCCACCCAGGAGGAGAAGACCTGCCGTGACACACTGCACCGAAAGTTTGACAGTTGTTTTTCCGACCCAAACACTTCAATATGAATTTAATCCTGCACAAAATCCCCTCTTTTTATGGAAAGAGGGGATTTTTTTATCAATTTGCCTGGCGATCCGTCGCGAAAAACAGTTGCAATTGACAAAAGCATTTGCTATAATTTAGTTTATCTTACTACAGTGAACGCTGTAGTAGAAAACATTAGTAAGGAGGAGTATGCATGAATCCTACCGCACGGAAACTGACGGCCCTGTCTCTTGCCGCGGTGATGGGCCTGGGCCTGGCCGCCTGCTCTGGCGGCAGCGGAAATGGGGACGCCACCGGCACCGCGTCCCCTACCCCCGGCACCACCGCAGAGCCGACATCCTACGCCGACCAGATCGTGGTCGGCATTACCGCCGAGCCCAAGTACATTGAGCCCAATGCCCCCGGTATGGGCCCTGCCGAGGTTCAGGTGTCCCAGCAGATTTTCGAGGGCCTGGTCCGCACCGGCGACGACGGCTCCATCGAGCCCGTCCTGGCCACCGACTGGACCATCAGCGACGACGGCCTAACCTATACCTTCAATCTGGTGCAGGGCGTCAAGTTCTCCAACGGCGAGGATGTGGAGCCCAGCGACTGGGTCTGGTCCTTCTACCGCGCCCGCGACTACGAAACCTCCAACTACCGCTATATCGCCGAGGCCATCGACACCGTGGAGGCCACCGACGAGCAGGTGGTCATCACCCTCACCGAACCCAACGCCGCCTTTCTGGCCGAGCTGGGCTGCTTCAACATGGTGCTGGGCGACCAGTCCTATGCCGAGAGCATGAGCGACGAGGAGTACCTGAAGAACCCGGTCGGCACCGGCCCCTACATGCTGAAGGACTGGACCCAGGGCAGCAGCCTGACTCTGGAGGCCAACCCCTACTACCGCGTGGAGGGCATGCCCAAGACCAAGGAGATCAAGTACGTCCTGATCGCCGACGACAACACCCGCCTGATGCAGCTCCAGTCCGGCCAGATCGACGTGGCCCCCACCTTCCCCTTCTCTCTCGCCCAGGGCGTGGAGAGCAACGAGGCCCTGGCGCTGGACATCTTCCCCTCCACCCAGATCTACTATCTGACCGTCAACACCACGAAGCCTCCCTTTGACGATGTCAAGGTGCGCCAGGCCCTGTATTACGCGCTGAACAAGTCCGAGCTGGCCAGCGCCATCGCCGGCGAGTACGGCACCCCTGTGGCCGCCATTGTCTCCGAGACCCAGGGCGACTGGTGCAACACCGATCTGCAGGTGACCGAGTACGCTCCCGACACCGCCAAGCAGATGCTGGCCGATGCCGGCTACAGCGAGCCCGTGGAGTTTACCCTGTCCATCCGCACCGGCTCCACCTTCTATGAGCAGATTGCCACCCTCATCAAGTCCGAGGTGGACCAGGCCGGCTTCTCCTGCAACATCGAGCTTCTGGAGTCCGCCACCCTGACCGACAAGTACAGCTCTCAGAGCCACCAGGCCACCATTCTCCAGTGGGTGGACGACTACCAGGATCCCTCCGGCGTGGTGGGCTGGACCGTGGACTACGATCAGGCCCAGTGCTTCTACACCGGCCTGAACGACGAGGAGCTGGACGCCCTCTACATGGCCGCCCAGACGGAGATGGACCACGATAAGCGCGTGGAGATGTACCGCGACATTCAGCAGCAGGTGTATGACAACGCCAACGTCATCCCCCTGTACCGGAATGACTTCGCCTTCGCCCGCTCCGCCAAGGTAGACGGCCTGCAGGTCAACCCCTTCTACGTGTACCAGGCCATGTACTGGACCAAGGCCAACTGAGCCGCGCCCTCCCGTTCGCCCGGACGGCGGGGCCCCAGCCGCGGGGGGTGGAGCATACGGCTCCATCCCCCGGCTCTTTTTGCGGGACGCTCTGTCCATGGGGAAGGCGCGGCTTCCCCGTGGACAAGGCGTTCCGCAGTTCCCCGGGAACGGGACGCGCGGTCCCACGAACTGACAGAGGCAGGTGTAACTTCTTGAATCGACTCAACTACATCCTCAAACGGATCCTTCAGATGATTCCGGTTCTGTTTGTGGTCACCATCCTGGTGTTTTCCATCATCCGCTTCATCCCCGGTGAGCCAGCCCGCCTGATTCTGGGCGAGAAGGCCACAGAGGAGGCTGTGGCCGCCCTGACGGAGAAGCTGGGCCTGAATGAGCCCCTGCTCACCCAGTACCTCCTGTTCTTGAAGCAGATTTTCACTCTGGACTTCGGCAACTCCTTCACCTACCAGATGCCGGTGTCCGAGCTTCTGGCCTCCCGCTTTCCGGTAACCCTGGCGCTGACCCTGATGAGCACGGTGATCTCTCTGGTCATCAGCCTGCCCCTGGGCTATTTTGCCGGCGTCCACAAGGACCGTCTGGGCGACCAGGTGGTGCGCACCACCTCCCTGGTGGCCATCTCCATGCCCTCCTTCTGGGTGGGCCTGCTGCTGATGATCGTCTTTGCCCTGAAGCTGAAATGGCTGCCGGCCGGCGGCTGGTCGGACACCCTTCTGGGACAGTTCCGCTGCCTGATCCTGCCCGCCGTCACCCAGTCCCTCATGACCTCCGCCCTGCTGCTGCGCAACACCCGCAACTCGGTGGTGGACATCACCCGCATGGATTATGTGGACTTTGCCCGCAGCAAGGGCATCACCAGCGGCGAGGTGCGCACCCGCCATGTGATGCGCAACGCCATGATCTCCACCGTCACCCTTCTGAGTATGCGCATGGCGGCCATGCTGGGCGGCTCGGTCATCATCGAGACGGTGTTCTCTGTGCCCGGCATCGGCAAGCTGGCCAGCGACGCCATCTTCGGCCGGGACTATGCGGTGGTGCAGTATGTGGTGCTGCTCTTTGCGGTGCTGGTGCTGGTCATCAATCTGATCACCGATATCCTCTATTCCTTCCTGGATCCCCGGGTCAATCTGTAGAAAGGGGTGTACGAATGAAACGTTATCACGGCGTCAGTCCGCTGGAGCAGAAGCGCTCCATGCCGGCGTGGCTGGCCAAGCCCTCTTTCGTGATCGGCCTGCTGATTGTGCTGGTGGTCATCCTCATGGCCCTGTTCCCCCAGTTCATCGCCCCCTACGATCCCATCGCCACCGACGTCACCGTGTCCAACCAGGCCCCCAGTGCGGCCCACTGGTTCGGTACGGACTTCTACGGTCGCGACATCTTCTCCCGCGTCATCTGGGGTACCCGCATCGATCTGCTCATCGGCGTGCTGGGCGTGGTGATTCCCTTTCTGGTGGGCGGCATGATCGGACTGCTGGCCGGCTACTACGGCGGCTTCCTGGACAGCCTGCTCATGCGCATCACCGATATCATGATGGCCTTCCCCTTCACCATCCTGGTCATCACCATCATGGCCATCCTGGGCCAGGGACTGATCAACCTGTTCATCGCACTGTGGCTGGTGGGGTGGATGAGCTACGCCAAGCTGGTGCGCAGCGAGGTGCTGGTGCTCAAGGACTCTGAGTTCATCCAGGCCGCGCGGGTGGCCGGCTTCTCCGACGCCCGGATTCTGTTCCGCCACCTGCTGCCCAACGTCATCAGCTCGGCGGTGGTCTTCGCCGCCTCCGACGTGGTCATGTGCATGCTCACGGGCGCGTCCATGAGCTTTCTGGGCCTGGGTGTTTCACCCCCCACACCGGAGTGGGGCTCCATCCTCAACGAGGGCCGAAACTTCATCACCTTCGCCTGGTGGCCCACCCTGTTCCCCGGCCTGTTCCTGGCCGTCAGCGGCGTCGGCTTCTCCCTGCTGGGGGACGGCCTGACCGACTTCCTGCGCACGAAAGGACGGTGAGCCCGGCATGGAAAAACTACTTGAAGTCAGTGATCTCCACGTGGCCTTCCCCAGCAAGCGGGAGACCGTCCGCGCCGTGGACGGCGTCTCCTTCCAGGTCTTCCAGGGGGAGACCTTCGGCCTGGTGGGCGAGTCGGGCTGCGGCAAGAGCCAGACCCTCCGCTCCATCCTGGGCCTGCTGAAGCAGCCCGGCCGGATCACCGGCGGCGAAATCCGCTACAAGGGGGCGGACATCGCCAAAATGAGCCAGCGGGAGCTACAAAAAATCCGGGGCAAGGAGATCTCCATGATCTTTCAGGAGCCCATGACCGCCCTCAATCCGGTGCTGCGCATCCGCAGCCAGATGTACGAGGCCTTTGAGGGGGAGAAGCTGTCCAAGGAGGAGAAGCGCCGGCGGGCCATTGAACTGCTCAAGCTGGTGGGCATCCCCTCCCCCGAGACCCGTCTGGATGAGTATCCCCACCAGTTCTCCGGCGGCATGCGCCAGCGCGCCATGATTGCCATCGCCCTGGGCGCCCGGCCCAAGCTGCTGCTGGCCGACGAGCCCACCACCGCGCTGGACGTAACCATCCAGGATCAGATCATGAAGCTGCTCAACCAGCTCAAGCAGGAACTGGGTATGAGCATCATCCTGGTGACCCATGATCTGGGCGTCATCGCCCAGATGTGCGACCGGGTGGCCGTCATGTATGCCGGCCAGATCGTGGAGATGACCGACACGGTCACGCTCTTCAGCCGCCCCCGCCACCCCTATACCTACGGCCTGATGGGCTCCCTGCCCAACGAGGAGACCGCCGGCACCACGCTGGAGGCCATCAAGGGTTCGCCCCCCAACCTGGCCCACCTGCCGGAGGGCTGCCCCTTCTCCCCACGGTGCAAATACGCCTGCGACCTCTGCCGCAGGGAGCGGCCCGCGCTCACCGAGGTGGAGCCGGGCCACCTGGCCCGCTGTCACCGCCTGGACGTGACCGCGTCCTTCCAGGGCCTGATCGAGGTGCCGGACGGCGCCGGACGAAAGGAGGACACCCCCCATGGCTGATTCCCGTCCCCTGCTGCTGGAGGTGGAACACCTGTGCAAATGGTTTCCGCTGAAGCGGACGGCCGGCGATGTGCTCCAGCGGAAGGAAAAGCGCTACCTCAAGGCCGTCAACGACGTGTCCTTCCAGCTCTTCAAGGGGGAAAACCTGGGTCTGGTGGGCGAGTCGGGCTGCGGCAAGTCCACCCTGGCCCGCACCATTCTCCGGCTGTATGAGCCCACCAGCGGCACCATCCGCCTCAACGGCACGGACATCTCCCACATGAAGGGCGATGCGCTCCGCAGGCTCCGCCCCCAGATGCAGATGATCTTCCAGGACCCCTACTCCTCCCTCAACCCCCGTATGTCGGTATATGACACCATCGCCGAGATGCTGCGGGTACACAAGGTGGTGCCGGCCGAGGAGCTTCCCGCCCGGGTGGAGCAGCTCCTCACCATGAGCGGACTGACCATGGACATCGCCGAGCGCTTTCCCGGTGAGTTCTCCGGCGGCCAGCGCCAGCGCATCGGCATTGCCCGGGCCCTCTCCCTCAACCCCGCCTTTATTGTGGCGGACGAGCCTGTATCCGCCCTGGACGTATCCATCCAGGCCCAGATCATCAATCTGCTTGCCCAGCTCCAGCGGGATCTGGAGCTGACGGTGCTGTTCATCTCCCACGATTTGCGGGTGGTGCGCCACATCACCCACCGGGTGATGGTGATGTACCTGGGCAGCAACGTGGAGGTGGGCCCCACCGAGGCCATCTTCCAGCACCCCGCCCACCCCTATACCCAGGTGCTGACCAAGGCGGCCCCCAAGCTGGATCCCCTGAACCGCCAGCGGGACTACGCCATCGAGGGTGAACCCCCCAGCCCCATCCACACCCCCACCGGCTGCAAATTCCACCCCCGCTGCCCCTACTGCACGGACAAGTGCCGCAGCGAAGTCCCCGAGTTAAAGGAGATCGCCCCCGGCCACCTGTGCGCCTGCCACTATCCACTCTGAAGCCAGCCCGACCGGACTGCGCTCCGCACAATACAAGGAGGTAGTACCATGCGTTTATCCAACCTGACCTGGCCCAAGGCTGAGGAATACTTCCGCGGCCACGATACCGTCCTCATCGGCATCGGCTCCATCGAGTGCCATGGCCGCCACATGCCCCTGGGCACCGACACCCTCATCCCCGACTTCCTTCTGGACAAGATCGAGCAGAAGAGCGACGTGCTCATCTGCCCCACCATCCCCTACGGCGCCACTGAGAGCCTGTGCGACTATCCCGGCACCATCAACCTGGGCACCGAGCTGCTCTATCAGGTGCTCGGCCGGGTGTGCGACAGCCTGTTCCAGCACGGCGCCCGCCGCTTCGTCATCCTCAATGGCCACGGCGGAAACATCAAGTCCATCGACCGGGTGGGCTATGACATCCAGCGCAGGGGCGGTATCCTGGCTGAACTGAACTGGTGGCTCATGGCCTGGGACATGGACCCGGCCTGGAAGGGCGGCCACGGCGGCGGCGAAGAGACGGCGGCCATCCTGGGTATTGACCCCTCCCTGGTGGATCAGAGCGAGGTGGCCGGCCCCATGAAGCTCCACGACGTATCCGATACCCTGAAGGCCACCGGCTTCACCTCCATTGAATACAAGGGCGTCACCGTCAACATTCCCCGCCTGACCCCCTCCGTCACCCACAACGGATGGATTGGTCCCGACCACCCCGAGACCGCCACCGAGGAGTGGGGCCGGAAGATGCTCCAGACCACCGCCGACTACATCGTGGACTTTATGGAGGAGTTCAAGAAGGTGGACATCGCCAAGGCCTGCGGCACCGAATTTTAATTGGTTAGAATGTGGGGATAGACACGAATGGATAAAAAGCAATCACTGGAACTGTGCGCCGCCCTCTCCAACGCCAAGGGCGCGCCCGGCTTTGAGGACGAGGTTCTCGCGGTTCTGCGCCGCTACGGCGAGGGGCTGGGCTCCTTCCGGGAGGACAGCCTGCGCAACCTCTACCTCTCCCGCAGCGGGAACCAGGGCGGACGGCCCATGGTTCAACTGGACGCCCACACTGACGAGGTGGCCTTCATGGTGCAGGCCGTCAAGCCCAACGGCACCCTGCGCTTCACCACCTTGGGCGGCTGGGTTCCCTCCAACATCCCCGCCCACCGGGTTTGGGTTCAGACGGCCGACGGAGACTATATCCCCGGCGTCACCGCCAGCAAGCCCCCCCACTTTATGAGCGAGGCCGAGCGCAAGGCCCAGCCCGCTGTAGAGGACATGAGCATCGACATCGGCGCCTCCTCCCGGGAGGAGGTACTGCGGGACTTCCGTGTGCGCATGGCCGCCCCGGTGGTGCCCGACGTGACCTTCGAGTACCAGGAGAAACACGATCTGATGATCGGCAAGGCCTTTGACTGCCGCCTGGGCTGCGCCTCCATTCTGCGCACCCTGGACAATCTGCGGGACAAGACGCTGAATGTGGACGTGACCGGCGCGTTCGCCGTCCAGGAGGAGATGGGGACCCGCGGCGCCACTGTCACCGCCAACACTGTGAAACCCGACCTGGCCATCGTCTTTGAAGGCTGCCCCGCCGACGACACCGTGGCCGAACCCTATATGATACAGACCGCCATCCACAAGGGGCCCATGCTGCGCCACATCGACGCCCGCATGATCACCAACCCCCGCTTCCAGCGCTATGCCCTGGATCTGGCGGAGGAGCTGGGCATCCCCGTGCAGGAGAGCGTGCGCACCGGCGGCTCTACCAACGGCGCGCCCATCCATCTGTCCAACCAGGGCGTGCCCGTCATCGTCATCGGCATCCCTGTGCGTTACATCCATACCCACTACGGCATCGCCGCCCACAGCGACGTGGAGAACGCCGCCCGGCTGGCCGCCGCCATTTTGGAGCGGATGGACGCCGCGCAGATCAGCCGCTTCTGAGTCCCAAAGCTGCGCCCCCATGGGGGCGCAGCTTTTTTGTTGATCCCAGAAAAACCGTACCATACGCTCTCTATACTTCTGCTAAAATCCGCTGTCCCTCCTGGCTATTTGCAGTTGATCTTTCTCCTTTTCCACACATACAGCCGTAAAATCGCCCAATGATTCTCCTTGACATTTTGTCTATATTGTGCAAAAATGTAGATACAGCATTTCCCATATTAAAATCTGCACGCTTTCTTGCAGAAGGGGGGCTCATGGACCTGTCCCAAGCCGCGGCCGGCTGAATTCAAAAAAAGGTGAGGTAATCAAACATGAAAAAATCCCTTCGCGTCTTATCCGTCACACTGGCGGGCGCGATGCTCCTCAGCACCAGCGCTCTGGCGTGTACCGGCGTGTACGTAGGCAAGGATGTCAGCGACCAGGGGACCTATCTCATTGCACGCAGCGAGGATCAGGGCCAGGGCGACTACAACAAAATGTTTCAGGTACAGCCCCGGGTGGAAAATGTGCCCGGCCGCTTCATCACCGATACCGCCACCGGGTTCCAGATCCCCCTGCCCGCCACCACCTATAAGTACACCTATGTCCCCGACTACACCCGGGGCGACGACGGCATGTACCCCGGTTCCTGCACCAATGAGTACGGTGTGAGCATCACCGCCACCGTCTCCACCTCCACCTGCGAGGCCTGGGAGGCCGAGGATCCCTTTGTGGAGCCCGGCCTGCGTGAGGCCATTCTGGCCGCCTCGGTAGCCGCCGTCTCCACCACCGCCCGGGAGGCCGTGGATGTGCTGCTGGGCTATGTGGACGAGTACGGCTCCGAAGAGGGCAACACCGTCATGATCACCGACCAGAACGAGGCCTGGATCGTGGAGATCTACGGCGGGCACCAGTACTGCGCCATGAAGATGCCCGACGACAAGGTGGCCGTGTTCGGCAACCACAACATGATCGGGCTGGTGGACCCCAAGGCCACTCCCGAGGACGGCTACATCTACTCTGACGGTCTGTTCGACACCATCGACAAGCTGGGCCTGGCCGTCAAGGAGGGCGAGCTGTACCACCTGGCCAAATCGGTGACCAACAACACCCGCGAGGACTACAACAACATGCGCAACTGGGCCGGCATGACCATCCTGGCCCCCTCCCTGGCGGGCGAGTACGACTCCGATGAATTCTATCCTCTGTTCTACTCCCCCGACGAGAAGGTCAGCGTTCTGACCGTCATGGATATCTACCGCAACCGGTACGAGGGCACTCCCCTGGACGTGACCCTGCCCGGCAATGAGGAGAACCGCGTCATCGGCACCGAGCGCTCCTCCCAGATCCATATCCTCCAGACCTTCCCCGACTGGCCCGCGGAGTGCTCCTCCATCGACTGGCTGGCCCTGGGCAACACGGAGCACTCCGTGTTCATTCCCTTCTTCTCCGGCATTACCGACACCGCCCCGGCCTATCATCTGGACGGCGACACCTACAACCCCGACGGCGCCTTCTGGAAGTTCAAGAGCATCTGCACCATTGCTGAACAGAACCGCTCCCTGTATAGCCAGGGTGTAAAGGACTTCTGGAAGCTCCAGGAGGAGCTGATGTACCAGGAGATGCTGGATGCCGCCCCCGCCATGCTGGCCAAGTACTCCGAGAGCCGCGCCGCAGGCGACGCCTATGTAACCCAGCTCGGCATTGATATGGCGGAGCGGGAGATGCTTCTGGCGGATAACCTGTACGCCAAGCTGCTGACCACCATGATGCACAACACAGGTCTGTCCTCCAGCAAGACACCCACCACCTTCCTCTCCGACGTTCCCCTGCGCCAGGTGGCCGAGAGCCGCGGCTACACCGTCACCTGGAACAAGGCCGACGGTTCCACCACCATCGCCAAGGGCGATGTCACCTATACCTTTACCCCTGAGAGCTATGAATGTGTCACCGGCACTGGTGAAACCATTGAGCTGACCCACTACTGCTATGTGCGGGACGGCTTCACCTATATCCCCATGGATTTTGCCAAAACCCTGTAAACAATCACAAAAACACACCGCCCCCGGCTACGCCGGGGGCGGTGTGTTTTTTAATCCGCCTCCTGCGGTCCAAGCAGCACGGGCTGGAGCTGGCGGCCCTCCAGCGCCGCGTCGATAGCGGCTGGGACCAGGGAAAAGTCGGCCACCAGGGAGGTGGGCTTCTTGGCGGGATCGTCCTGCCGGAAGGGGACGAAATAGACGTTTTTCTTGTCCAGCAGTACGCCGATATTCCTGGCCGAGGCCGCCAGACCGTCGTTGGTGGCAGGGCAGAGCACCACCGGCCCCCCGTTGCGCAGGTGAGCCTTGGCCGCCATGGTAACCGTGGTGTCCGTGACGCCGTTTGCCAGCTTGGCCAGGGTGTTGCCCGTGCAGGGACAGATGACCAGCACATCCAGCAGATGCCTGGGCCCAATGGGCTCGGCCTTGGCGATGCTGTCCACCACCCTCCGGCCGCAGATGCGCTCCATCTCCCGCATGAAGTCGTGGGCCGCCCCGAAGCGGGTATCAGTGGCGGCGCCGGCCTCCGAGACGATGGGGAGTACGTCGCCGTACCTGGACTGTACCCGCTCCAGCACCTCCATGGCCTGGCTGTACGTACAGAAGGAGCCGCAGAAGGCGAATCCAATCTTCCTATGTTCCATGTTCACACTCCTAATTCGGTGAGGATGTTATAGATGGTTGTCTTGATGCTCTTGCCCGCTGTGACCGGGGCCACCTTGCCGGGCAGAGACAGGGCCCAGAAGGCCTTGACCCCCAGCCGGGCCGCCGCGTCGAAGTCTACCCCTCCAGGCTTGGAGGCCAGGTCAATGACCAGGCAGCCCGGCTTCAGATCTGCCAGCTCCGCCTCCCGCAGAACGCGGACAGGGACGGTATTGACCACCAGATCATAGCCGCACAGCCAGCCCTCCAACTGCCCGGTGTGCTCCACGCCGTAGCCGCAGTTCTCTGCCCAGGCCAGGTCGGCATACCGGCGGGCCGCCACGCTGACCCTGGCCTTCAGGCCCGCCAGCCGGTCGGCCAGCACCCGGCCCAGACGGCCGTAGCCGATCACCAGAACCCGGGCGCCGTGGAGGGTAATGGGCAGCTCCTCCATAGCCAGCTGGATGGCCCCCTCTGCGGTGGGCACCGCCTTTCCGAAAGGACACCGCTG
>ONZT01001654.1_pt1 | contig 11847 bp, 10 predicted proteins | sample 1671571 | NCBI WGS metagenome assembly ONZT01 (sample SAMN06348170, study PRJEB24527) | human gut metagenome | biome: human gut; feature: ankylosing spondylitis patient; material: feces | host: Homo sapiens | place: China | collected 2015-10
TCCGATCTTCAAGCAATGCTTTATGAATCAGTGCTTTACTTTCATACTTCCTGCAATTGTTTCTGAAAATAAAAAAAATCAGAAACATTTCCGGATCGGTACTCTTTTATTTTTCTGTCTTACAGATGGTTATGTTGGTAATTCTGAGGCTTCCCCTTTCATTATAAGAAAGAGTCCCTAATTATCAAACAAACCATAAATATGAAAAAGGTACTATGCACATTGGGGGTGATTGTTGCTTTACTTTTATCGTTTCCTTGTATGGGGAGCGCTCAGCAGTGGGGCTTGACTGCCAATGGTCTTTACTGGGCCACGGCTACTCCGAATGTAGGAGTCGAATATGCTTTTAGTTCAAAGATGAGTGTAGCCGGTCTTATTCAATATAATCCTTTTACGTACGCTAAAAACCGGAAAATGAAACATTTGGTCGGGCAGGTAGAATACCGTTACTGGCTGAGCGATGTTTTCAAAGGTCATTATCTGGGTGTGCATGCCACGGGAGGTATCTTCAACTTCGGTAACCTTCCTTTGGGTATTCTGAAGGACTATCGGCTTGAAGGCCAGTTGTACGGTGGGGGGCTTACTTATGGTTATCAGTGGATTATCAGCAACCGGGTGAATATCGGAGTCGATATCGGTTTGGGATACCTTCAAGTTGATTATGATAAGTTTTATTGTCCTACCTGTGGTGAGCGTGTCGATCATTACCGGACCGGTTACGTAGGCCCTACCAAGGTTGGCGTGTCCATTATCTATCTTTTAAAGTAGGGGGGAGGGATAAAACATGAATATCAGGCAAGTTTTTTTCATAAGTTTCTCATTTTTCATCTCTCTATCAGTGTTAGCGGCAGATAGATCTACGCAGCCTGTCCGTACAGAGGTGTATCGTTTGGAACGCCGGGACTCTGTCTTGTTGGTCGATCTGGCTGTCGACCTGACCAGCGTCCGTCTGGCGCCGGACTGCACGGTCTATCTGTTTCCGCTACTCTCTTCGGGCAATGCCGTCGATTCATTGTCGCTGCCTCCCATTGTGCTCAATGGTCCTCAAAGCGACTTGATGTATCGCCGTCGCCGGGCCTTGGGCACTACTTCTGGATTGGAGAAGATTCCTCCTTATACTGTGCTTCGTGAGGGAGATCACGCCTTGCCTCACATTCATTATCGAATCGAAGTTCCTTATGCGGCATGGATGGAAGATGTGAAAGTGTGGATGCGGGATACCAATTGCAATTGCGATGCCCGCCTGGTACCTTTTGCCATGCAGACAGAGCAGATACCGCCATTGATTGTAGAACGGGTGGATACTATTGTGATTCGTGACACCGTCCGGGTAGTTCCGGATGTATCTGAGCGGCTACCTGTGGTTGCGGATGCCTCTTCCTATAGGAAGGCGGTTCCTATTCAGGCGGGCTATGAAGCTGATATTTATTTTCCTACTAACGAAATGCGCATTCTTCCCGATCATGAGTTGAACCGTGCCTCTTGGATGCATTTCGTTAATCAGGTGGACTCTATTGAGCGGGATAACCGGAATTCCATATCGGGAGTTACTGTTACCGGCTACTCTTCTCCCGAAGGATATGCCTTGAATAACGAACGTCTGGCCGAGAAGCGTGCTAAAGCTCTTCAGGAGTTTCTTGAAAATAAATATGGCGAACGCATGGAGATCGCGGTTGAGTGGGTAGGCGAAGATTGGGAACAGTTTGAGAAAGATATAGAACTTTCCGACCTTCCGGAGCGTGATGAAATTCTTTCAATCCTGCGTACCGTGAAAGATAACAATCAGCGGAAAAAATCTTTGAAAACGCTGAATAAAGGGAAAACATTCGAAGTCTTGCTGCGGGAATATTTTCCGAAGCTCCGGCGAGTGTCATGTCGTATTAGATACGTAAAATAAGAATATGAAAAGAATGTATTACATAGGATATATGCTCTGCTTGTTGCTTGCCGGTTGTGTAGTCGGTGAGAAAGCGGACGGCCTGTTGGAGCAACGTCTGTCTGATCGTACCCTTTTGGTTTATATGGGAGGGGATAATGATTTAGCCGACGAGACCGACGAAAAATTATCAGCGTTAGCAGAGGCGTGGGACAGGTTTCCGGGGCATCTATTGATTTATCAGGATAAAAAAGGAGCGGATAGTACCCGCTTGTTAGAGGTTTGTTTTGATGAACAGGGAGAAAAGGTAACAAAAATATTGGCTAAGTATAAACAGGAGAATTCAGCCAGTGCCTCCGTATTTGCACGGGTTGTCAATGAGGCTATGGCCCGGTATCCTTCCGTTGATCCGGGATTGATCGTATTTTCTCATACCAGCGGATGGCTACCGGTAGGTACGGCAGTGGTTCCGGGCGGTATGACCCGTTCGGTTGTCAAGGATAATCATTCTGAAATGACTTTACAGGATTTTGCATCAGCCATCCCGGATGGCCAGTTCAATTTCATCCTTTTCGAAGGTTGTTTCATGGCCGGACTCGAGGTAGCATACGAACTGAAAGATAAAACACAATATGTGGTCGGGTCATCGGCCGAGATGCTTTCACCGGGCTTCACTCCGGTATACAAACAAATGTTTCCGTTGCTTTATAAAAAGGAAGCGGATCTGTCGGCAGTGGCTGCCGCCTATTATGATTATTATAACAATCTGGAAGGGGACTACCGTTCGGCTACCATCAGTGTGATCCGGACTAACGGTTTGGAAATGTTGAAGTCGCAACTTCGTGCAGCCGAGAGTCGGGTGGAGCGTTGGGAGTGGATAGACCGTAGCGGCTTACAGAGTTTTGATCGTTTGCCGGATGGACAACATCTCTTTTATGACGCTTCGGCCTATGTAGAAAGGATTGGAAGCGTTGAAGAATCTGCCGCTTTTGATGAGGCTTTGGAGAAAGCGATAATCTATAAAGCGGCTACGGAGAACTTTATGCCACAGAGCCGGGGCGGATTTACGATTGGCGGTCATTGCGGCATGACATTGTATATACCTGATGCCACCGCTCCCGCATTGCTGACCGAAAGAAAGAAATTGAAGTTAATGCAATAATATACATAGTTCAAATTAATTAGTGAATGGTAATAATAGAATTAAAAAGTGATGGAAAGGAATCTTTGATTAACGAAACAGACAGTGACAGTTAACAGAACGATGGAACAGGGAGTATCCGCATTTTTCTCTCTGCCTTTCACCCTTCGCAGCCTGGAGGGGAGAAAGGAATAACCAAAGCGGATAAGCACATTAAATATTTCAAACTCATATTTATAATTAAATTTTTTAGTAACATGAAATTAAACAAATTATTTACATTTACATTGGCGGCCCTTGCAATGGCTGCATGTAGTAATGATGATGAACCGGGAATTGGCGGTGGCGGCCAAAAAGGTGAGATTATTGATGCCATCAGCATTGCTTTTACCAATTCTACAGCTCCTGCCACCCGTGCGGATAAAGGTGAAATAGAAGGAGTAGGCACTGAAAATAACGTGTATGTGGCCTATCTGTTTGCCAAAGAAAATGATCCGCAGCATGAAGGCGCGAAAGTAGGTGACTGGACTGTGAAGCGTGTGGCAGGTGACAGTAATACGGAAGACACTGATGTGGCAACCGCAATTGGTGAGGGCGATGTTGCGACTCCCGGAACGAAGAAAAATATGTGTACGTTTAACGGCGTACGTCAGGGAGATAGCGTTTATGTCATCGTGAATGACCCTCAGATGACCCTTGCTACCGCTCAGACACTGGCACACCAGGCCGACAAATCGGAAGCCGCTATCCGTGCCTACATCTCTAATCTGTCTAAAAGCTATCTGAATGATCTGACTGTTGCTAAAGACGGAACGCAGACTAAGAAATATATCATGGCAGGTGTATCGGCTATTCCTACCAACCCGAATATCCCGAATGGATCTACCGTTAAAGTTTCGATTCCTTTGAACCGTGAATTAGCGAAAGTGTTCTTTAATGCTTCCGTTACTACCAACCCCGTATACGAGGCTTATGGTAAGATGGCAATCAAAGATGCAGATTGGGAAAATCCGGCAAGTACTAAAGACCCCGATGGTATTGTCGTAGTACGTATCCCGAGACGTGTTTCTCCGTTCACGGCACAGACTCGTGACTGGTATTTCCCGCAGAGTGCGGATGCAACTGCTAAAGACTGGGATGTGGAAGGCTGGTTGAAAGCATTTGCAGGTGAGAAAGAATCTGCACCCAGTACTGCAGAAGTTGTTGGAACTCCGGCATTGAATAAAGGAGAATACAATGCTGACGCGAAAGAATATCGTCTGACATGGGTTGTTGGTGAAAAGGCGCTGGCTGATGGAGCTATTCCTGCAGCTGCTTCGATGGTATACGTTAAGAGTGACAAATTATATTCTCCTTATTTTTATGTAACTCCTAACTATGCGGATAATGCCGGTTGTGCTACTGTGGTAGTTACTCAGGCTACTTATATCGGTGCAAATACCCTGCTTGAACCGACTATTACAGAACATATGTTGCAAGAAGCTTTGAACAATGATGATTTCAAAACTGCTACTTCTACTGACGGAACTGTCACCTATGATAAATTGGCTGCTGATTTCTGGAATACTGCTAAGAATGTAACAGCATTGGTTACGTTCCTGGAAACGAATGCGACATATAAACTTGCGTTGAGAGGTGAAACGGAACAAGCTAAGAAAGAAGCTGCTATTACGATTAAACCTAACGATAAACGCTACTATCGTGCTGATGTTGCTAACTATAGCGATGACGAAACGACCTCAATGAAGATTACCGAACGCAATACATTCTATCATATTACAGGTACTATTACTACTTTGGGTGCCAAGAGTATTGAAGATGCTATCAATTCGGATAATATTGACATGCTTGTACAGGTAGTTGTTAAGCCATGGAAATATGTTGTTAACAATATAAATATGTAATCAGAATCTCTTTTTTATATGATCCGGGGCGGGCAGAAAATCCGCTCCGGTTTATATCCCTTTCTTTTTCGGAAAGAGAAGAATACAAAACTAAAATGAAGAAACTGCTACCGATACTTCTGGGTGTTGCCCTATTGCTGAATTCATGTATTAAAGATGATATGGATGCTTGTGCCGGATATATGCACATCTATTTCAGCTATATTTATGGTGGAGCCAATCGTTTTTTTGAAACGGTTTCTACTCCTACGCAACTTCATTTTTATAAACAGAAGCATAAATATCGGGAACTGGAAATAGGTTTGGACGAAGTAGGATTGACCGAACCTTATCGATTCTTGAAAACCTTTGATGATATAGACAGTCTGGAACTGATAGCCTGGACACATGATGAGGCAATTGATTATGTAGATACTCCTGATACTCCCATAGGAGAGGGGTATGTGAAATTAAAAGAAATTACCGACGGCAGCGGAATCTGCCGGCCTGTAGACGATCTGTTGTACGGACGCATTGCCATAGATGCCGGTCTGCGTGAAAACCGCAATATTGTGACCATTCCGTTTGTACGTGCCGTATGCCGTACGCGTATAACAATGATTCCTCAGACAGTAGAGGATAAGGTCGTTGAAGAAGGAGGAACAACACGTGCCGCGAGCAGTATTATTCCTTCCCCCGAAGATTTTAAGTTCCACCTTTACGGTACGCGTAGTGGTGTAGATTATAATAATAAAGCAAATACGGACGAAGTGATACTTGAACCTGAATGTTACTACGAAGAAAGTACCGGAAATGTACTGACTCCCTGGTTCGGTTCTTTTTCATCGGAAGGAAAGTTCCTGAAGGTAGATGTATTTATTCGTGATGAAAAGGTCGCTTCGTTTGATTGTGCTCCTATTGAGTTGACTTCTGTTCCGGGCAACTATGTTGACTTGGTGATTGACGGACATTATGTGAAGCCCGTTATGCAGGTTCGTGTCAATGGATGGAAAGTGGCGGCAATAGAAAGTAATATGTAAGTAAGCTGATAAAAGGAGAGTATAGCATGAAAAGAATTCTGATATGTCAACTGATGGTATTTCTGGCCGTGGCTTTGGTTTCGTGTTCGGATGATACTTCCGAAAGTATCTCTCAGAGCCCGGATAAAGACATGTACCTCCGTGTGAATGTTCCCCGCACGTATGCTTCCGGAGCCGATGGGACGGATAACAAAGAGACGGTGATCAATGGCATTGACGTATTGGTGTTTGCTCCGGGAGTAGCCGACCGGGATCGGCTGTATCTGAAATCAGCATCCGAAGGAACTCCGGTTGCCGGTAAAAATACGTTTCAGGTGACTATGCCTGTGGGAGAAGGATTGGAAGTGCATGTATTTACGAATTGCCATGCAGAGTTGGTGCGTAGCGGTGCCTATAAAGGTTTAGGGATGGAGATGAATGCATTATTGGAAAAAATGGTATCCAAGGTGGAGAATAATCCGTCCGGGATAGATTGTTTGCCTATGCATGGTTTTTTGTCAGGAGTGACTGTTTCGAAAGAGTCGGTAGGACAAACGCTTAGTGTACCGGTGCTGCGTTCGGTAGCCGCTGTACAGGCAAAAGTGGATGACGCGCATACGGGAAATCCGGGTGAGTTGTTGGATAGCGATGGTAAGGTGATTTTTAAGTTGCGTGAGTTTTATGCTTATTTCCCGGCGGATAGCGGTAGGTTGGCTCCGTTAAAGGAGGCCTATGAAGTGGTTACCGCAGGTTCAGAAGACGAGAAAAAGACCCGTAATGTGGTTAAAACGACTTTACCCGCCAAATTAGGGGTTCGCCCGATAGGTGACAAGCTTTTTTTGAAGAGTGAGTCTTCTTTGCCCCTTGCCGGACCGCTCTATCTATACGAAAACACTTATTACTCGGATAACGGCTTTGATCAGCCCGGATATATTGCCGGCAATGACAAAGTGGCTACCACTCGTTTGGTGGTAGGTGGAATTTATGGAGACGACGCGGATGTCACTTATTACCGGATTGATCTGACGGATCCGGACGATCCGAAAAAACTGGTTGAACTATTGCGCAATCATAAGTACACTTTTCAAATAATGAATGTCTCGGGTTCGGGGTATGACAATCCTGACGATGCGGCTACGGGGGTACCGATGAATATCTATGTGAAAGTGATTGACTGGATAGACGTGAATACGGAAATTGATTTTGACCGTGAGAACTGGTTCTCTTCGGGTACAAAGAAGCTCGTTTTATCCGGCTACGCAGGTTCGCTGAAATCCATTCCCATAGAAAGTGATGTTGCGTTCGGTCCTTTCTGGCAGTTGAGTTTTGATGCGTCGAGCCCGGTTAACGGTAATGCGACGGTTGCACCTGTAAAGGTATCTGACGGTGCAGTGTCGGCCGTAATCTCTAATGAACGCTACGAGATAACTGTCACTGCGGGTACGCTTACCGTAAAGGCCAAAAAGTCTTATGGGGACCTTGCCGCCGGTGAGGCTTATGACGATGACTTCTATATAAAAGTAAAGAATTTGACAGTGCATTATAAACTGACTCAGGTAGACCGTTCTCCCGATGACTGGGGAAACGGAGGAAGCCAGGAAGATGAACTGCATAATTAAACATAGATTAGTTGGCTTATGAAACGATTTAAAAGAAATATACGGCAAGGATGTATGCTTCTAAGCGTATTTTGCTTGATGGGGGTTACAGCCTGTTCAAGTGAAGAGGGACGTGATATGCAGCCTGTCAAGCCTGTCGCTTTCACGCTGAACTATACCATCCCCGATGCTGATAATCCGGAAACAAGGGCATCCGATACAGGAGGGAAAATACCTGTGGCCCGTCCGGAGGAAAGTGTGATAAATGATGTAAAGCTCTTATTTTTCATTTACGATGAACATGGCAACGGGTTGTATGCCGGTTCCTTGCAGGGAACTGTCGATGGCAATCATCTGGCTAAGACAGGGAAAATATCGGTGATTATACCGGAAAGCGGAAGCATCGACAATCATACGGATTATAATGTATTGGTGCTTGCCAATGCTTCTGCTTATTTTCCCGGAATGGATTTTGATACATATTGTTCCGGACAGACTGAAAACTCAGTGCGGGTGCAACTTCGGGGAGATATGCCGTTGCAGTCAATAACGGACAGAACATATACCGTTACGGATAATAGTTTACTTATGAGCGGAACAACATTCAAGGAAGCAGGGAAGGATATGAGTGTACAGCTACTGCGTGCAGCCGTACGCATAGATGTCCGGGTGGCTGAGGATAAAAGGGGAACGGTTCTCTTGAAATCGGCTATGCTTCGTAATGTTTCACCGGTAATACCTGTATTTAATGATCCGCAGGATATGGCTTTCCTGCCGTTGACTTATGCAAATGAAAAAAATGCGTCAGAGCAATTCAGTATCATAGGCGGTTTGTATGCCACTGAGGTGTTGCGTACTCTCCATACTCCCTATCTGCTACAAACGCAGGCGGTGTGTCTGCTGTTGCAATGTGAAAAGTCTCCTTATAAGGGATGGTATCGGGTGAATATTAATATCGATAAAAATGATGTGCAGTATTTACGACGTAACAATGCTTATACGGTGATTATTAAAGATGTTTTGAGTCAGGGGGCTGACACTCCCGATGAGGCATACGGAGCGGGTAGTTTTGGTATAAAAACGGTCACTATACCTACCGATTGGAAAGTCCCCGATGGGATAGTAACTCCACCGGATGTAGAAGTGAATTGAATGATTTCATAAAAATAATAAGAACGATGATAATAAGGAAGTGTAAAATAGATTGTTTTCAGAAGTCCTGCATTCTTCTGTGTGTTGCGCTCTTCTCCTGTTCGCAGTATGACTGCGTTGTTCCGGGTGACGGAAAGACAGGAGAAGGAGAGCGCACTTCTTTATGCATAGGCGGAGTTTCAACAGGACGGTTAGAGGTACTTACGCGTTCGGCTGCTGAGCTTACTACAGTGACCGATGCCATCGGGGTTTTTCAGAAAAAAGATATCGCGAATGGTTACGAGGCCATTCATAACAGAAAATATACATATGGAACTCCATACTGGAAGACGGATGGGGAAGAACTGGTGTTGATCGATGGACCGGCGAAACTGACGGCTTACTATCCTTATAAAGAAGATCGGACAAGTAGTGTGGTGATGAACAGTGAACTCTATGCGGCTTCAAAAGAGATCTATTATTGTCCTTTTGAAGCTTCGAATACAACAGGTGCCGTAACGCTGAATTTACGCAGAGCCTATTCGCTCCTGAGATTTAACTTTATCAGAGGAGTAACAGATGTGGCTCAGAATAAAGGAGAGTATACCGGGAATGGCGAGATCAGTTCATTTACATTTTCTGCGGCTTTACGGATCACCGGAACACTGGATCTGTTTACAGGGATCGTTGAAGGAGGAGTGCAGGGGGTGATGTTCAGCTATACCGTTCCGATAACTATCGGAACCGCTGCAGTTCCTGCCGTTCTGGATTATATGGTAGTGCCTGCTGATTTTACCGGGGATCTTTCTTTTACACTAATAATAGATGGAAAGGAGATGAAAGGTAAGATTAGTGCTGCCGAGCTTTGTGGTACGAACAAGAAAATGGTGGAAGGGACAAAGTATGAGATAGATGTCATTATTCGTCCCACTGAAGTAGAGATAGGAACTGTGGATGTGGAAGGATGGGTAGAAGAGGCAGTCAAAGACTCCGGTAATCCGTTTGTGCCGCAATAAAGAGACAGAAAGGAATAAATATGTTTTTAAGAAAGCAGAGAAAGATGAAACACATTCTGGCAAATATCGGGATGGCAATAGTATTGATTGCCTGTAGCAACGGAGGGATGGATTCGGTGGATACCGGCGGGGAGGACGAGTATGTTCCTGTCAGAGTGGAAACAGTTGCGGACAATGGCGTTGAAACACGTGCGGTTGCTTTGTCAAATGCCAGCATAGGAATATTTCGCACGGCACCTTACACTGCTACGTTTCCGCAACAATATGATGTACAGTGTACTCACGACGGAACCGGATGGAGTTTGGCAGATAAACTATATGTTGGCGGTACGGACGCCTCTTTGCATGTCTATTATCCGTATGGTAAGGTCACTTTTAATGGTGATAATAGTACGGTTACTGCTTTGACAGTGAAAGATAATACGGCGGATAATGATTTTTGTTATGCCGATGCTCCTTTAGCGGCAGTCAATAACCGCAATCCGGTTGCTTCCTTTTTGCTGAAGCATGCTTATGCCGGTGTGAAGTTCAGCATTGCTTGTCATTCGACTTATCCGTTGAAGTGCAAGTTAACCAAGATTGTGATGAAACCCGCAACGAGCGGAAAGAGGTTTTATGTGGAACGTAGCATGGATATCAGTAAATCCGCTGCGGATGCGGGACAGTTGGGAGGGAGCACAGCTTCCGGTTGGACGCTGGATACATCTGCGCTTGCTATGGGGACAGCAGGGATAGCTCAAGGGAGTACGGATGTAAGTATCAGCAAATTGTTTCCTCCACAGGATTTTGAGGACAATACCCAACTGATATTGACAATTGATGGAAGTGAATATTCGGTAACGATTCCGTACGAGACTTTGAAAGCTCTGAAAGCCGGGTATTTATCTACCATTTTCCTGGAGGTCAAGGGTACGGGAGTAGATATTTCGGGAGTGAAAGTATATCCATGGGATACCTCTGTTGTACCCGGTGGTGATAACGATGCGACTTTAGATTAATAACTGATTGTAACAGAAAGGATAGTAATGAAAACCAAGTCTGATATGAAACCAATTATAATAGCCACTTTATCGCTGATTTTACTGGCGGGCTGTGGTAATGATGATTTTCCGGTAGAAGAACAAAAAGTTCCTTTAGAGATTGCTTCTGCATTTGTAACAGGTGACGTGCAGACACGTGCCGTCACGCCACAATTACTTACATCAGGTTCGATCGGAGTTTTTCTGGAAGGCGAATCCGGAACCAGTTATGTAAAAAAAGACAATATACAGTATGACTATAACTCCGGCTGGAAACCCAACACGGAAACAATTTATCTGGGTGGAGAGAATGCCAATGTGTGTGCTTATAAGAAAACAACGAAATTAGATTTGGCAACTAAAGAAGCTGTTTCTTTGACTTCTCAGATTTTTGACGCCGAACTTGATTTGGTATATGCAGGTAAGAAAACAGTGAATGGTACTTCTGCCGCTAAGAGCGTTGAGTTTATCATGGGACATGCTTATTCGCAAATCGAATTTGTCTTTAGCCGGGAGAATTATCCTAATACATGCAGAGTAACTAAAATAGCCATAAAGAACGCGAATATAATTGAGAATGCTACGCTGAACCTGGCAACAGCGGTTTATACATCGACTAAAATCAATGCTGCGTTCAGTTATTGGACAAATGTGGCAAAGCAGGCAGATGGCATTGTGGTTCCTGAATCGGGGACTATAAAAAGTAATGTACTGATGATTCCCTGTACATTGGCCAACAATGGAGATACAGGAGTGACACTGGAGTTGACGGTGGACGGTCAACTGATGACAGTTCCGGTTGCGTATACTAAATTGGGCGCATTAACCAAAGGCATTATTCATCAGATCAGCCTGAAACTGAAAGGTACTGCACTTGAACTGAGTGTGAAAGATACTCCGTGGGATAATCAACCGGTAGATGGTGAATATAATCCGGAACCATAAAAAGGAAGGATGAATCATGAAACGACTTTATACGCATAATCCGGATTCTCACTTGGCAAGACGCTTGTGGCTGATGTGGCTTTTAATAGTAGGCTGGAGCTCTTGTTCACAAGTAGAGGTTGCAGACTCTGTAGGGGGTGAGAACGGAGAGATACCTCTTGAAATCCGGGCTACAACCGGTAGATCGGAAGAGCACACGTCTGAACTCCAGTCACGAGT
>ONZT01001669.1_pt1 | contig 11755 bp, 8 predicted proteins | sample 1671571 | NCBI WGS metagenome assembly ONZT01 (sample SAMN06348170, study PRJEB24527) | human gut metagenome | biome: human gut; feature: ankylosing spondylitis patient; material: feces | host: Homo sapiens | place: China | collected 2015-10
CACTTGGCCACGGCGACCGCGCCTTTGCGGTGTACCGCAAGACCTGCCCCGCCTATATCGAGGATATCTCCGAGATCCACCGCACCGAGCCCTACGTTTACAGCCAGATGGTAGCCGGTAAGGACGCCCCCACCTTCGGCGAGGCCAAAAACAGCTGGCTGACCGGCACGGCGGCATGGACCTTCTTCAACATCAGCCAGTACATTCTGGGTATCCAGCCCACCTTGGACGGCCTGCGGGTGGACCCCTGCATCCCCCACACCCTGTCCGGTTTCACCGTGACCCGCCGCTTCCGCGGTGCGGTGTACCACATTACGGTGGATAACGCCGCCGGGGTGCAGCACGGCATCAAGGCCGTTACCGTGGACGGAAAGACCATCTCCGGCAACGTTCTGCCTCTGGCTGCCGCCGGTACTGAGGTAACAGTGCAGGTGACCATGGGTTAACCCGACTTTCTCTGCTTTTTCATACTATTCTCCTTTCTGTGACCAAAGCCGCCGCGCAGACCTCTGCACGGCGGCTTTGGTTTTATGCAGTATAACAATCAAAAATGCGCTCCGCGTTGCTCTGCGCATAGATAGCGGAATTATGATTTTAATTTGCATTTCAGCCAAGCCTGCGGGCTTGGCTGAAATGCTTTTTTCACAGGAGGGGGCGTAGCGGTCAACTGCATTTGCAATTCAGACCACCCTTTAACTATTGCAGCCCCTCTCGTGAAAATGGCGTTTGTCGCACTCCGCAGAGTGCGACAAACGCGAAATAAAAATAATCTTTCCTCTGAAGATGCGCAGAGCAACGCGGAGCGCATTCAAAATCATTTCACCTCCCCGCGCATTCCAAATCGTCCCCTTCCCTCTTGCAATTTTGGGAAAAGAGGTGTAGAATACAGTCACAATCAAACACAGGGGAGCTCGTGCAGCGGGCTGAGAGGAAGTATAGCAAGCTTCGACCCTTTTACCTGATGCGGATAATGCCGCCGTAGGAAGTCATACCCTTTATGATTTTTTGCAGGAGGAGCCGCGCCGGGCTCCTCCTGTTTTTTTGTACCTCTGCGGAGGTTCCGCAGCCGGCTGAGGGGGAGCGCCCTGAGCCTTGGATGAATGCAGCGATGGGAAGCCGTGTTCCGGCGTGAGAGGAAACCAGTAAGTTTCGACCGCACCTTCCGTACCTGTTCCCGCCTTGTGGCGGGCACGGGCTGTTTTGTTGCGGAAGCGCCGGTATTCATCCTGCGCTGCCGCAGATGATTGAAAAGGAGCCAATTTATCATGAAGAATCTTTCTGTCAAAAAGCTTGCCCTTGCCGGTATGTTCTGTGCCCTGTGCGTAGTGGGCAGCGTGTTCAGCTTTCCCATGTTCGGCAGCAAGTGCGCCCCGGTGCAGCACATGGTCAACGTGCTGTGCGCCGTTCTGCTGGGGCCGTGGTGGGGTGTAGGCGTGGCCTTTGTGGCTTCCCTGCTGCGCAACCTGCTGGGTCTGGGCAGCCTGATGGCTTTCCCGGGCAGTATGTTCGGTGCGCTGCTGTGCGGCCTTGCATACCACAAGACCAAAAACCTGATCGCCACCGTGGTGGGTGAGGTGTTCGGCACCAGCATTCTGGGCGGTCTGTGCGCATGGCCCGTAGCCATCTTCCTGATGGGCAAGAGCGCTGCGGACATCGCTTTCTACGCCTACATCGTGCCCTTCCTCATCTCCACCGCCGTGGGTGCGGTGATCGCCGGTGCTGTGGTGTTCAGCCTGCAGCGCTCCGGCGCTCTGCGCTCCATGCAGAACAGCCTTTCCTGAGCGGAGGTGCCGGGAATGCTCAAAACCGCCTTTGAGAACCTGCGCAGCCGCAGCCCTCTCATCCACAACATCACCAACTACGTCACCGTGAACGACTGCGCCAACATGGTGCTGGCCTGCGGTGCTTCCCCCATCATGGCCGATGATGCCGCCGAGGTGGAGGAGATCACCGCCATCTGCGGCGGACTGAATATCAACATCGGCACGCTGAACAGCCGCACCGTCACCAGTATGCTGCTGGCGGGCAAAAAGGCCAATCAGCTGGGGCATCCGGTGGTACTGGACCCGGTGGGTGCCGGCGCCTCCCATCTGCGCACGGACACCGCCTTCCGCCTGCTGCGGGAGGTGCAGTTCACAGTGATCCGGGGCAACATCTCGGAGATCAAGACCCTTGCCTCCGGCGCGGGCACCACCAAGGGCGTGGATGCAGACGTAGCCGACAAGGTGACCGAGGAGAATCTGGACAGCGCTGTAGCCTTTGCCAAGGCTTTTTCCGCCCGCACCGGCGCGGTAATCGCCATTACCGGTGCTATTGACATCGTGGCCGATGCACAAAAAGCCTACTGCATCCGCAACGGCAACGCCATGATGAGCAGCATCACCGGCACGGGCTGTCAGCTTTCTGCCCTGACGGCGGCTTTTGTCACCGCCAACCCCGACCACCCGCTGGAGGCTGCCGCTGCAGCGGTGTGCGCCATGGGTCTGGCGGGTGAGATCGCCCACCAGCGGCTCACCCCGCAGGACGGCAACGCCACCTACCGCAATTACATCATTGATGCCATTTACAACATGACCCCCGAACAGCTGGAGAAAGGCGCAAACTATGAAGTGCGATAAACACACCATGCTCCTGTACGCGGTGACCGACCGCGCATGGGTGGGCGAGCAGACCTTGTATCAGCAGGTGGAAAGTGCCCTGAAGGGCGGTGCTACCTGTGTGCAGCTGCGGGAAAAGCAGCTGGGCGACGCAGATTTTTTACAGGAGGCCATCCAGATCCACGCCCTGTGCCAGCAGTACAGTGTGCCGCTGTTCATCAACGATAACGTGGAAGTGGCGCTGCAGTGCCACGCCGAAGGCATCCATGTGGGGCAGGACGATATGGCCGCCGCACAGGTGCGCCAGCGCGTGGGCGAGGGCGTGATGATCGGCGTATCTGCCCACACGGTACAGGAAGCGCTGGACGCTGTGGCGCACGGCGCGGACTACCTTGGTGTAGGCGCGGTATTTGCCACCCACACCAAGACGGACGTAAGCGAGATGCCCCGGCAGACCCTGCTGGACATCTGCAACGCCGTGGATGTGCCGGTGGTAGCCATCGGCGGCATCCACAAGGAAAACATTCTGCAGCTCAAGGGCACCGGCGTGGACGGCGTGGCGCTGGTAAGTGCCATCTTTGCCGCAAAGGACATCGAGACCGAGTGCCGGGAGCTGCGCGCCCTTTCGGAGCAGATCATAAAGTAAGCTATCATCCCGCGGCAAACCGGGGGCACCACCTTGGGCCGCGTTACAAAATTCATGGAGAAAACCAACATGAAAAGCGTATTTTGCGTAGGTGCCGGCATCCAGAGCGTACTGTTTTTTCTGAATGACGGCTACTTGCCTGCTGGCCGGGAGCTTTCTCCTCGGACACGAATCGGGCCATTCCATCGCCCGCCCTACTGCCTGCGGCAGCAGGGTCCCACCCCAGCGGACGGTCCTCGGAGAAACTCCCGACCGGCGGTTCGCTCCCACATCACTGTATGATCAGCACCCTGCTGTTCAGAGATAAACTGTCATTTGGAGGAACACAGCGTATGCAGACTTATACCACCCAGATGGATGCCGCCCGCAAGGGCATCATCACCCCGGAGATGGAGATCGTAGCCAAAAAGGAATACCGCACCACCGAGGAGATCCGCCAGTGGGTCGCCGAAGGCAAGGTAGCCATCCCCGCCAACAAGCACCACAAGTGCCTGAACCCCGAGGGCGTGGGCTCCATGCTGCGCACCAAGATCAACGTGAACCTTGGCGTCTCCCGCGACTGCAAGGACTACAACATTGAGATGCAGAAGGTGATGAGCGCCGTGAACATGGGCGCAGAAGCCATTATGGATCTGTCCAGTCACGGCAACACCCAGCCCTTCCGCCAGAAGCTGACCCACGAGTGCCCGGTGATGATCGGCACTGTGCCGGTGTACGATTCGGTCATCCACTACCAGCGGGATCTGGCCGAGCTGACCGCACAGGACTTCATCGATGTGGTGCGCCTGCACGCAGAGGACGGTGTGGACTTTGTTACCCTGCACTGCGGCATCACCCGCAAGACCATTGAGCAGATCCGCAAGCACAAGCGCAAGATGAACATCGTGAGCCGCGGCGGTTCTCTGGTGTTTGCATGGATGAGCATGACCGGCAACGAGAACCCCTTCTACGAGCACTTTGACGAGATCTGCGAGATCTGCGCCGAGCATGATGTGACCATCTCTCTGGGCGACGCCTGCCGTCCCGGCTGTCTGGCCGACGCCACCGACGTGTGCCAGATCGAGGAACTGGTGCGTCTGGGCGAGCTGACCAAGCGCGCATGGGCGCACAATGTGCAGGTGATGGTAGAAGGCCCCGGCCATGTGCCCCTGAATCAGGTCGCCGCCAACATGGAGGTGCAGAAGAGCATCTGCATGGGCGCACCCTTCTATGTACTGGGACCTCTGGTCACCGATATCGCCCCTGGCTACGACCACATCACCGCTGCCATCGGCGGCGCAGTGGCAGCCGCCAGCGGTGCGGCCTTCCTGTGCTATGTGACCCCCGCCGAGCATCTGGCACTGCCCAATGTGGAGGACGTAAAGCAGGGCATCGTGGCCTCCAAGATCGCCGCCCACGCCGCCGACATTGCCAAGGGCATCCCCCATGCCCGGGACATCGATGACAAGATGGGCGATGCCCGCCGCGTACTGGACTGGGATGCACAGTTTGCCTGTGCGTTGGACCCCGAGACCGCCAAGGCCATCCGCGACGCCCGCCTGCCCGAGGACGACCACAGTGACACCTGCAGCATGTGCGGCAAGTTCTGCGCCGTGCGCAGCATGAACAAAGCGCTGGCCGGTGAATACATCGACATCCTGTAAGCTATTCCCGCGCTGAAAGGCGCTTCTTCCTCCGGGACTGCTGCACAAACCGTGCGGCAGTCCCTTTTTTTGTAGGACGATTTAAATGCCCTCCGCTGCCGATCTGCGGCATATTCAGTGGAATTATTATTTTGCATTTGCTGCACTGCGTTCAGTTTGGTCAATCTATTCTATCAAATTTTTAGATTTTACAATTCTTCTGTGCTGTACTATAATGAAGTAGCAACTTTATTTCTCGAAAGTACAGGAGGCTGTTTTCTTGATAATTGATCTGATTGAAGCGCTTTACCGCCTGCTGTGGGGCGATTTATTCACCCTGCCGGTGGCGGGCGGCATTGGCATCTCCTTTATGGTAGTGCTGTTGTTTGCAGCCGGTATCGGCTTTACCCTGCGCACAAGGCTGCTGCCGGTGCGGCTGTTCCGGGATATGATCGGCGCAGTGTGCGAAAAAAAGCAGGCTGCGGGCGGGCTTTCCTCCTTCCAGACACTGGTCATCTCCACCGCTACCCGGGTGGGCATGGGCAACCTTGTGGGCGTGGTGGCCGCTGTTTCGGCGGGCGGCGCGGGCGCGGTGTTCTGGATGTGGGTCACTGCGCTGCTGGGCGCTTCCACCTCCTTTGTGGAGTCTACTTTGGCGCAGAAGTACCGCGTGCCGGACCCGCTGTACGGCGGCTGGCGGGGCGGCCCGGCCTACTACCTGCATGTGCTGGCAGAGCGCAAACGGGGCAAAAAGCTTAAGCGCTCGGTGTGCGCAGCGCTGTTTGCGGTGTCCGGCCTGATCTGCTGGTGCGGCATCAGCCAAGTCATCTCCAACTCGGTCAGTTCCGCCTTTGAAAACGCCTTTCACGTCCCGCCGCTGGCCACCACCGTGGTGCTCACTCTGCTGGCAGCGCTGATCGTGCTGCGCAAGAACGCCACCGTAAAAAGCCTTGACTTCATCGTGCCGGTCATGGCGGTGTGCTACTTTGTCATCACGGTGGGCATCGTGGTGCTGAATATCCGGCAGCTGCCCGCCGTGCTGGCACGCATCCTTGCCGAGGCCTTCGGCCTGCGTCAGGTGGCCGCAGGCGGCTTTGGCGCGGTGCTGATGAACGGTGTCAAGCGCGGGCTGTTCTCCAACGAGGCGGGCAGCGGTTCTGCCCCCTGCGCTGCTGCCGCTGCGGAGTGCGACGACCCGGTAAAGATGGGGCTTGTGCAGGCGCTGGGCGTATTGATCGACACGGTGGTCATCTGCAGCTGCACCGCCTTTCTGATGCTGCTGGTGCCGCAGGACATCACCGCCGGGCTGACCGGCATGGGCCTTTTACAGACTGCCATGCAGTACCATCTGGGCAGCTTTGGCATCGTGTTCATTGCGGTGATCTTAGCACTGTTCAGCTTCTCCACCTTTCTGGGGGTGCTGTATTACGCCCGGGGCAATGTGGCCTACCTGTGCGGCGACAACTGGTGGAGCCAGACCGCCTACAAGCTGCTGGCGCTGGCCATGCTGCTGATCGGCGGCACACAGGCCTACACCGTGGTGTGGGATCTGGGCGATGTGGGCATCGGACTGATGACCATCTTCAATATGCTGGCGCTCGTTCCCCTTTCCGGCGAGGCGCTGACCGCCCTGAACGACTACGAAATGCGCAAAAAAATAAAATAAGATCACAAAAACGGGCTGCTGCACAAGGTTCTGTGCAACAGCCCGTTTTGTGATATGCTAAAACTTTCAGCTATGCTGCTTCAGGGCGCAGACGGCGATGCTCAAGGCGCTCCATGCGGCCTGATACATCAGCACCGTGGCGCTGGAAAGCTGCCAGATACTGCCCGCGTAGGTCAGCAGCACTGCAATGAGCACCGAGAAGCACACCGACACCAGCTGCACCGTCGTGGCGCTGGTCTCGGCATTCTGTGCCTGATCTGCGGCCTGCAAGCCGCCAGTCAGGCTGGCAAAGCCCCTGTGGTGGTACAAGCAGCACTTAGGCTTTTCCGGGGCGGCATCCGCGGCTTCAATGGCCTGACACTGCTCACCGTCCAGCACGGTGACCATGCCCTCCGGCAGATGGTAGGCCTCGGTGATGTGCCGCGCCGTCAGGCTGGGATCCTTGCTGGTGACCAGCAGACGGATGTTCTCCCTTTGCAGAGAAGCAAGGCTGCGTGCCACATTGCGGCCGCCCACATAGCGCAGCACAAACATGGCGTGCAGGTTGCCGGACACTGCCAGATACAAAATTTGCAGTTCACCGTTTTTGGAATGGCTGTCCTCGTAGTCCTGCTCCGGCAGGGTCACGCCCTCCTGCTCCATGTAGCGGCGGGTACCGATGAGGATGCGGTTATTGTCGCACCATGCCGAGAAGCCCAGCCCAGTGTGCTGCTCCAGATCCTTGACCGGGAACAGGATATCGGTGCGGTCCTCGATGATCTGGCTGAACAGCCCGCGCAGGGTGTCGCAGCTCTCGTTCAGCACACTGGCCGCATACAGGATGGCGCGGTCGATGCGGCCGCCCTTGAAGATGCGGATATCCTCCAGCGTTACGCTGTCGGCGGTAAACAGGTCGTCGGCGTCCAGCTCAATGGTGTCGATGCCGCCCAGCTCCTCAATAGCTGCCCAGCCGGGCACCACAGCGCCCACAGCGGCAGCCGCTCTTTGCAGCCGCAGCGCCGCCAGCCCGGGCACCAGCACCGAGGAAAGAGGCGCGCCCATGCACAGCACGGCAGCAGCCGCAGCCACGGCGCAGTTGACGCCGCCGCCGAACAGCAGGAAGGCCACGCCGCTGAGCACTGCCGCTGCCAGCAGAACGCAGGCCACCTTGCGGGCACGGCGCTCACTGGCGCGCTCGCTGAGGCTCTGCTCCACAAAATCATCGCTGGCGGTCTGCACCGGGCGGCTCAGCAGCACCCACGGGTCCTTCTGCTCCAGATCCCGGGCGAGGGCGCGGATCAGATCTTTATCACGGGTGCGGTAAGCGCCCCGCACTTCGCCGCCCTCTGCTGCCAGCGTGTAACCGCCCTGCACGGCAGCCAGCATTACCCGGCTGCCCACCAGCGCCAGAAACAGCCCCAGCGCTGCCATACCGGTCAGCAGGCCGATGCCCTCGGTGCTGCGGTAGGCGTTGGCATTCAGCATGGCCACCACTGCCTGCAGCAGCGCTGCCACAGCAGCCAGCGCGGGCATGGTGTCTGCACTGGGACGACCGCGCAAGCCGGTCAGGCCGTCCCGCAGCACCGGGTAGCCCACAAACAGGCTGGCGGCAAACAGCAGCAGATTGGCGGCATAGAACGCCGCCGGGGCAGCGTCCGGGTCCAGTACCGAAAGCGGCGGCAGCAGACGTTCTGCCGTCAGCCCAAGGTGCAGCAGAACCACGGCCAGAATGCCCGCCAGCACACAGCGCAAGGTCAGCTCTGCGGCCATGTGGTGCAGCTTATCAGTGGTGGATTCCGGCACAGTATCCTCGACAGGGGCAGCCGCTTCTGCTGCGGGTGCACCCTCCGGCTTTGCCGGGGTCACAGCTGCATCGGCTGCCGGTGCGGGCACTGTTTCACCAGCAGGAGCGCCGTCCTGCTCCAGCGGGAGCAGCGGCAGGCTCATAGTATCCTCTTTTTCCGGCTTGCGGGCGGCGGGCTTCTCGTCCTCTGCTGTGCCGAACATCTGGAAAATCGACTTTTTCTCAGGCTTTTTCGGCAGCGTTTCCGGGTCTGCCGGAGCGCTGGCAAACACCGCCGACGGCAGCTCCTCGGCAGGCTTCTGTGCTGTCTTTGCCGTAGCTTTCTCCGGCTCTGCGGCGGGCTGTGCAGGCGCAGGCTGCACCTTGGGCTGCGGCGCTGTCTGCACAGGTTTTGCGGGCTGCGGGGCAGGCTTTGCCTTGCCGCTCATGCCGTTGAGCATATCCTTCAGCTGCTGCATCTCCCGCTGTTCCAGTTCCTCCTGTGGCAGCAGCGTCTCCGGGGCGTTCTTCGCCTTGGGCTGCTTTTTGGGGGTCGCAACAGGCTGCGGCTCCGGCTGGGGTGCAGACTTTTTCGGCTGTGGCTTCACGGCAGCAGCCGCCTTGGGTGCAGGCACAGGCTCTGCCGGGACGGCCTTGACCGGCTCTATCCGGGCGGGCTGCAACAGCATGGCCGGAATGGGGTCCTCAGTGCGCAGCTCCAGCGCCATGTCCTCCTGCTCCGGCTGTACCGGCTTTGCATCTGCCCCAAGCAGGATCTCGCCGGTGGGGATCTCCAGCACAGGCTGTGCCGGGGTGGGAGCCTGTTCTTTATCGTGGCTGAACAGCTTGCCCAGCAGCCCGGCCTTGGGCTTTTCCTCCACCGGAGCAGGCTCGTCCCGGCGGGTCATCTCCTCGGGCAGATCGATCACACTGGTGCTGAAGAAGTTGCGGAAACGCTCCTCTGCCGAGAGCTCCCCCGCCTGATTGCCCTTGCGTTCATTTTTATTGTTCGGCATCCTTGTTCCTCCCACTGTTCTGGATGGAGTTTACCGCTTGTTTTATTCTTCTACGGCGCGCTGCGACTGGATCTCGTACAGGATAATGCCAGCTGCCACCGAAACGTTATAGCTGTCCACGCCGGTGCCGGGTGCAGCCATATCCAGCCGCACCACGCCGTCACACAGTTTCTTGACCAGCTGGGATACCCCGCTGCCCTCGCTGCCCAGTACCAGCGCGATGGGGCCGGTCAGGTTATTTTTGCGCAGGGACACACCGTCCATGTCGGCGCAATAGACGAACACGCCCTGCTCCTTCAGACGGCGGATGGTCTCGCCGATGTTTGCCACCCGCGCCACCGGCAGACGCTCGGCAGCGCCTGCGCTGGACTTGATGACGGTGGGGGTGACGGACGCGCCGCCCCGCTTGGGGATGACGATGCCGTGGGCGCCGCACAGCAATGCGCTGCGCATGACTGCGCCCAGATTATGGGGATCCTCAATGCCGTCGCTCAGCACCAGAAAGGGCGGCTCGCCCTTGGCTTTGGCTGCTGCCAGCAGATCCTCCACGGTCGCGTACTCGATCTCGCTGGCAAAGGCCGCTACGCCCTGATGGCTCTCGGTGCCGGTCATCAGGCGCAGCTTGTTGGGGTGCACCCGCTTGACCGTTGCGCCGGCTTCCTTGGCCAGTGCTGTATAGTATGCCGCCACTGCCGGAGCCATCCCCTCGGCAATGAGCACGGTGTCCACACCGGAGCCGCTCTTCAGCAGCTCGGTCACCGGGTTTTTGCCGTAGATCAGGCTCTCGCTCTTCTGCTGCGGCTGCTCTGCATCGCGGCGCGGACGGCGCGGCTGGTTACGTTCTTCCATCTTTTTATGCTCCTTCCGTTCCGGGCGGGCAGTGCCGCGCCGGAGCGTTTTATTTTGTTTATGATAATCCAAGATAAAGTATACCATATCTCGTCCGGCTTCGCCACAAATTGCCGGGATTTTATTCCCCGACGCCTAATTTTTTTTCGACAGAAAGCGTCTTTCCTGCCGGACTGGGCATCTGTAAAAATGTTTTGCACGCTGCCCGGGCGGCACGGCACACTTCTGCTGTTTTGCCAAGGCAAAAAGTTTTCCACAAAAAATGTCTATACATTCCGTAAATGCTCTGCAATTTTTCCACAAGTTGAAAACTCCGTGGAAAGTGTGCAAAAGTCCAGCCTCATCGCCTGTTTTCCGGGTGGAATTAAACAGTTTCCACCGAGTTTTCAACAGCAGCTTCCCCCATATCTTAGCAAAAGTCTTACAATTTGTAAAATTCAAGTCGGAATTATGACAATTTTTTGAACCGGAAATTGTCCGTTTTTGCAATTTCCTCCAACATCATTTTGACGAATGTTAAAATACGTTGAAAACCCACTTCATCCAAGCACAAGGCAGATGTTGCGGCGTACATGGATTTTTGTCTCTAAACATGATAAGTTTCTGATGCAGCCGCTGGAGCTACTTTGTGCCGTGCCCGTTCCGCAGCAGCTCTATGCAAGAAAAAGCGCCTGTTCGGATTGATTTTAGGCGCAGTTTGGGGTATACTAACCATGTGGGCTTGTTAAACCATGCACAATGCGGTGTGTGGCAGAGCCAGAACCCCGATAATTTTTGGAGGTAATGAATAATGTTGGTAAATGCAACCGAAATGCTGCTCAAGGCACGCGATGGCCACTACGGTGTGCCGCAGTTCAACATCAACAATCTGGAGTGGACCAAGGCAGTCCTGACCGCCTGCGAGGAAATGAAGAGCCCCGTCATTCTGGGTGTTTCCGAGGGTGCAGGTAAGTACATGACCGGCTTTAAGACTGTTGCCGCTATGGTCAGCGCCATGGTCGATTCCATGGGCATCACTGTTCCCGTTGCTCTGCATCTGGATCACGGCACCTACGAGGGCTGCAAGGCCTGCGTTGAGGCCGGCTTCTCTTCCATCATGTTCGATGGCAGCCACTACTCCATCGAGGAGAACGTGGAAAAGACCAAGGAGCTGGTTGCTCTGGCACACGCTCACGGCATGAGCATCGAGGCCGAGGTCGGCTCCATCGGCGGCGTTGAGGACGGCGTTGTGGGCAACGGCGAGATCGCTGATCCCGAGGAGTGCGCAAAGATCACCGCTCTGGGCATCGACTTCCTGGCTGCCGGCATCGGCAACATCCACGGCGTCTACCCCGCAAACTGGAAGGGTCTGGACTTCGAGGCTCTGGACCGCATCCACAAGGCCACCAACAACATTCCTCTGGTTCTGCACGGCGGCACCGGCATCCCCGATGAGATGATCGCAAAGGCCATCAGCCTGGGCGTTTCCAAGATCAACATCAACACCGAGTGCCAGCTGGTGTTTGCTGAGGCCACCCGTAAGTACATCGAAGAGGGCAAGGATCAGCAGGGCAAGGGCTTCGACCCCCGCAAGCTGCTGGCTCCCGGCGCAAAGGCC
>ONZT01001677.1_pt1 | contig 11703 bp, 9 predicted proteins | sample 1671571 | NCBI WGS metagenome assembly ONZT01 (sample SAMN06348170, study PRJEB24527) | human gut metagenome | biome: human gut; feature: ankylosing spondylitis patient; material: feces | host: Homo sapiens | place: China | collected 2015-10
ACAGAAGTTACCCTGACCGTCCACCAGCGGGTAGCGCATCGACCAGTCCTGGGCCATACGCACCATCGCTTCATAGACCGAACTGTCGCCGTGCGGGTGGAACTTACCCAGCACGTCGCCGACGATACGGGCGGATTTACGCGTGGGTTTGTCGGAGTAGAGGTTCAGTTCCGCACTCATATCGTAAAGAATACGACGGTGTACGGGCTTCAAACCGTCCCGCACGTCCGGCAGCGCACGCGATACGATAACGGACATCGAATAGTCGATGTAAGCGGACTTCATCTGCTCTTCGATATTGATGGGAATGATTTTTCCCTCCAATCCGGCATTCTTTTCTTCTTCTGTCAGCATGTTATTCTTTGAGTTTCTCTCTTCGTTTTCTCTGCCCGGCATGGCCCGAACGCATTCCGCGCCACCCTTCGCCGGTCGAAAACATCGAACTTTATCCCTTATTTTCTACATTCGGACAGTCCGGATAAATTCGGACTACTTCTTCGCCCGATCGAAAACAGCGGACTTGCGTTCTTTGTTCTCTTCGCTCGGTCCGACGAGTCTATCGTCAGTCCCCGCTTATCGAAAACATCCGAAAATACATTCTATAAACACACAAAAATAGCATTTATTCGTCGAATAAGCAACTTTGGGCCCAATAAAATCACCCGTTCCCGCAAGTTTTTTCACCGCACACACCATTTTCAGCCCTTTTCAGCCGTTTTGACGACATCAAAAAAATCCCCCGGCAAAGTGTCGGGGAATTTCAAAGCCGTTCGGACAAATTTTATACATCACGCCCTATTTACGACCGCCAGCACGATCGGGAAAAATACACTACCGGAAGTCGATCCACTCGTACCCGGCGTAATTCTCCGCATCGAAAGTGCGGGGCGACGCCTCGTGAACGGTGACGGAACGGATGTCGATCCGAACCCGGTCGCCGTCGATTTCGTAGATCACTGCCATCGGCAGCGAACGGGCCGTGTCCACTTCGACGTCGATCTGCCCGACGGCCGACTGGATACGCAGCGGAGTAAGCCGGATTACGGCCGTGCTTCCCTTCTCGCTCAAAAGCGAGGCGGCATATTCGCCGTCGATGAAATCGAACGCCCGGGTGGGATTATTGAGCAGATTATGGGACGTGAGATCCACACGGTCGATAACCACCTCTTTACGATCGGGGTCGATTTCGTAACGGAACTCCGCATCGCCGTAAACCTCCTGCCCATTGACATGCATATAGTAGTTGTCGCCGCTCACCTCATAATAGCCCGGCACGACATCCCCGTCGGTATGCACCTCGAAGACTACGCTGTACCCCTCCAGCGCTCCGAGCGCAGCGGTCAGTTGCTTCAACACGGCCTGCGGCCGGTTATCGGCCTGGACAGAGAACACGGCAAACAGTGCCGCCAACAACAAAACAGATCGTTTCATAAGATATTTTTTCCGATTATACTCCGATAGACCGAACCGTCGTCATTCCGTCGATTTTCGCCCGAATACATCGGCCGAATCTGCAAATGTACTCCGAAACCGCTCCGACAACGGTCGAATTCAAAAATCCGAAAAACGACAATCGACATCACGAATGTTTCGACCATCCTTATTCAACATTCAATGCGAAACCAATTTCAATCCGACGATAGAGCCGAACAAGGTAACGATGAAAAAAATCCGGGCGAAACCCGCCGATTCGCCGAAGACGAAAATCCCCAGCAACACCGTACCGAGAGCTCCCACGCCGGTCCAAATAGCGTACGCGGTACCGATCGGGAGCGTCTGCACGGCTTTGGCCAGCAAACCCATACTCAACACTGTCGCCAGGACGAACCCTCCGATCCAAAGATAAAGCTCCGCACCCTGGGCCCCCTTGGTCTTCCCTAAACAGAAAGTCATGGCCACCTCGAAAACTCCCGCGATAAACAATACGATCCAATTCATCGTTTTCTCCCTCGTTTTTATTCCGAATTACCAATCCGAAGAGTGTTCCGCACCCCGCTTTCGTACGACAAGACAACGGCAATCCCTATTTCATAATACCCAAACACATTCAAGCCTCGTCCGGAGCGATCATCGCATCAAAATACTCCCAACTCCTGCAGGCGGGCCTCCAGCGAAGGCAGGTCGTGGAAGAGAATATCGCGCGGCTTGGCTCCCTCCTGACGGCCGACGATGCCGGCCCGCTCGAGCTGCATCATGATCCGACCGGCACGGTTGAAGCCCACCTCGTAATTGCGCTGAATCGAAGAGGTCGAAATCTGTCCCTGCGACACGGCTGCACGGGCAATGTCGGCGAACAGCGTGTCGTAGCGCACCGGAGCCCCGCTCTCGCTGCCCAGCGACGAGGATTCTCCGCCACTCGATTCCGGCACGTAATCGGGCAGCCGGTAGGCTTCGGAATATCCCTGTTGGCGGCCGATGAAATCCACGATCCGCTCCACTTCGCGGGTTTCGACCAGCGCACACTGGATACGGATCAGCTCCCCGTCCTTCGAGAAGAGCATGTCGCCCCGGCCGATAAGCTGGTTGGCGCCCGGCTGATCGATGATCGTGCGCGAGTCGATCATCTGCATCACGCGGAAGGCGATACGGGCCGGGAAATTGGCCTTGATACCGCCCGTGATGACCTTCACGTCGGGGCGCTGCGTGGCGATAATCAGGTGAATACCGATGGCACGGGCTTTCTGCGCCAGACGCATCACGGGACCTTCGACCTCGCGGGCCGTCATAATCAGGTCGGCGAACTCATCGACCACAACTACGATATAGGGCAGGTAGCGGTGTCCCTTTTCGGGATTGAGCCGCCGCGCCGTGAATTTATCGTTGTATTCGGCGATGTTGCGGGCTCCCGCCATCTTGCAAAGTTCCAGCCGGTTGTCCATCTCCGTACAGAGGGAGTTGAGCGTATAGACCGCCTTGCGGGGGTCGGTGACGATCGCTTCGTCCTCGGACTCCATCTTGGCCAGGAAGTGCTTCTCGATCTTGGAATAGAGCGAGAACTCGACCATCTTGGGATCGATCATCACGAACTTGAGCTGCGAGGGGTGTTTCTTGTAAAGCAGCGAGGTGATGATGGCATTCAAACCGACCGACTTACCCTGCCCCGTAGCACCGGCCACGAGCAGGTGAGGCATCTTCGCCAGGTCGAAGACATAGTTCTCGTTCTGGATCGTGCGACCGATCACCACCGGAAGTTCGGCCTTCGACTCCTGGAACCGCAGCGAACGCACGGCCGAATACATCGACACGACCTGCTTGTCGCGGTTCGGCACCTCAATACCGATGGTACCCTTGCCCGGAATCGGAGCGATGATGCGGATACCGAGCGCCTTGAGGCTCTGGGCGATATCGTTCTCCAATCCCTGTATCTTGGAGATCTTGACGCCCTGGGCCTGCACGATCTCATAGAGCGTCACCGTAGGTCCCACCGTAGCTTTGATCCGCTGGATCGGAATCCCGAAATCCTTGAGCGTCTGTTCGATCTTGGACTTGTTCTCGTAAATCTCCTCGTCGCTCACCTGCGAATCGGACGTATAATCCTCGAGCAGCGTCACGGGCGGACGCTGGTAGTTGTTCAGATCCTTCAACGGGTCGTAGAGACTGCTCTCGATGCTTTTCTCGTCCACGACCTTGGCCTCGCGTGCTTCAACGGTCACCACGACGCCTTCGGCCGGAATTTCCGGCTCCGCCGTAAGCGTATATTCCGTAATTCCGTCCACGACCGGCGCGGGCTCCGACGCATACTGCGGTTGCTCGGGTTCCCGGGGTGCGGTAAAGGCAGCGTCGGCTTCGCCTCCCGAAAGATCGACCTCGGTAAATACATCGTCGCCCCCCACGATACGGGGTCCGGCAGAACGGGACGGAGCCGGCTCGGCAACCGTTGCAGGAACCTCTTCCGTAAGGGGAATTTCGAGGAAGGGACTCTCGTCCGGCTCATCGGGAACGGGAGCCGCAACCGGCGCAGGCCGCTGAATCGTCACCTCGGCCGCTCCATCCGCAGCGGAAGTGCGGGCCGACGCATCGACGGGAGCAGGCACGGGTTCGGGCTGGGGCCGTTCGGATTCGGGTTTAGAATCGGGTTCAGGCTCGGGATCGGTCTTCTCCTCCCCGGATTTCGAACGATGGTCGGCGACATTCACGACCGACTGTTTGACCAGATCGACGATCTTGCCGCCCTTGTCCACCATTGCATTGCCTGCCGTATTGACCGTATTGATGAAGTTGCGGTTGATGAACACGCCCGTCAGAATCCAGGCGCCCAGCAACAGGATGATATTTCCCAGCACGCCGATCACGCTCGTCAGCCTCCGGGCGACCTCGACCCCGAAGGCACCGCCCCACCCGCTGCCGAAAACGGCCCACTTCTCGCCGAAGGCGAAGCCCAACGTAAGGGAACCCAGAATCAGAATCAACAAAGCTCCGAGCACCGAATGGTTGAAAAGCAGCGGACGCTGGCGGATGATCCGCACTCCGACCATCGTGACGATCAGGGGCAAAATGATACCGAACAGGCCGAACGAACGCCCCACCAGACGCTCGGCCAACCAAGCCCCGGCGTAACCGCAGGGATTCTCGATCGCATCCGACAGGTCTGCCAGGCGGGGATCCTCCTGTTCGACACCGGACACAAGGCTCATGTCGGCCCGCCAGTCGAAATAGTAAAACAGCACCGAAGCCGTCAGGAAAAGCCCCGCGAAAAGCAGCAGCAAGCCCAGTATCCAACGCATGCTGTCACGGTTGGAACGGGAGGTAGCCTGCGGGCTTTTTGCCGAACTGTTTTTCTTGGTAGCCATATCGTATATTTATCGAGCGAAGGTAGGGATTTTTTTCGGAAAGTTCAAATGCAGGATCGGTTTCGAAAGGGCCGCCCCCCCCCGATTCCGTTTTCGGACCGCAGCCGGTGCGGAGCCGCTAACCGAAAGCCTTGCATTCCAGCCGCGACCGGTACGCTTCATCCGCAAAGGTAAGAAATCCGTAATTCGCGGTGGCGCCTTTTTCGGCCCGCAGGTCATACTGGTCGAGCAACTGCCCCACCCTGCGTCCTACGGCAGGCGAAGGATCGACCACGGCAACCCCGCGTTCACCGATCACCTGCCGGAAAACCGGGAGCAGGAACGGATAGTGCGTACAACCCAGCACGATCTGGTCGGCACCCTCGCGGATCATCGGCTCCAGCACGCGGCGCACAGTCTCAACGGCTTCGGGCGACTGTTCGCGGTCTTCCTCGACCAGTTCGACGAACCCTTCGCCTACGGCGGTCAGCACCCGGATATTCTCCCCGTAACGGGCCGCCGTGCGGCGGAACAGATCGCCGTCCAGACTCCGGGCCGTAGCCAGCACACCTACCACCCCGCTGCGGGTATTCAGGCAGGCGGGCTTCACGGCGGGTTCCATCCCCACGATAGGCATCTGCCGGTATTTGCGGCGCAGAAAATCGATGGCCGCAGCCGTAGCCGTATTGCAGGCGACGACGACCATTTTGCAACCGGCACCGACCAGCCGTCCGACCGCCTCGTCCGCCAGACGGCAGATCTCATCGGCCGGACGCGCACCATAGGGACAATTCTTACCGTCGCCCAGATAGACGAGCGACTCCTCCGGCAACTGGCGGCGGATTTCGCGCCAGACCGTCAGGCCGCCCAACCCCGAATCATATACGCCGACAGGCCGGTTATCCATTTCGTTCCTTCAGTTTTTCAGTGATAAATTCGAGGATTTCGTCGTCGCTCATCGCGCCGCCGTCGATCGTCAGCGCAGCCTGGCCGTAAAACGGCTCCCGCTCGGCCATGTTGCGCGACATGAATTCGACCAGCTCCCGGTCGTCGAGTCCCCTCAACTTGGGGCGCTTCCAACGTCCGTGAGGACTCAAACGCGCTGCGATCTGCTCTGCCGAACGGCGGATATAGACCGTCAGACCGGCTCCGTTCATACGGACCATGTTGTCCGCCCAGACGGGAAGCCCGCCGCCCGTGGAAACCACCAGGTCGTCGCCCGAAGCGATCAGCTGTTCGAGCATCCCGCGCTCCGCCTTGCGGAAATACTCCTCACCGGCATAATGGAAGATGTCGCACACGTCGGCACCCTCCTGTTTCTCGATCCGGTCGTCGGTATCGGCGAAGTCGTAACCCAACCGCCGGGCGAGCCGACGGCCGATGGTGGTTTTTCCGCACCCCATGTATCCGACCAGAAAAACGATCATATCCTAACTCCTAAAATAAATTCAACTGCTCGGTATCGACGATCACCTCCTCCGTGTCGCCTTTCGGACGTTCGATTTCGAACTCGGCGTCCGTACCCTCGACGGTCATCGTTTCGGGCAGGTCGAAATCCCCCTCCGAACCATTCGGAGCATCCTCCCCGGAAGGCTCCGGCCGCTCGGGTCGCTCCGGCTCCACGAAAGCGAGCGTCGCCACGTCGTAGGTCGTAAGGCGCTTGCCCTTGGCCCGGTGGCTCTTCACGCCGACGAAACCGTCCACGTCGATCTCCTCCGCCGGACGCGAAGCCTGTGCCCCCTGGAAGGTCAGCACCAGCACAGCCCCCGGGCAGGACGTCACGGCCACCAGATCGGCATCTTCGTCCAGGAACGACTGCATCTTTTCACCCTGCTCGGCCGTAAAGCGCTTCAGATAGTAGTAATTCTGCGAGCGGTCGAAATAGGCCACCGCATAGACCGTGTCGGGCGAATATTTCGACACGTGAACCGTATCGTCGGGAAAGTGCTGCGTAATGTCGAAATTCGTCGTGTAATAGACGTTCTTGGCCGTGCGGACAATGAGTTTGTCATCCCCCTGGAACTCGCCGAGCAATACGCCCCGGCCGTCCGTATTGAGCCGGTGCACGTCTTCGTCGTACCAGATCTGCTGTCCTCCGAGGGTCGAAGTACCCCGCTCCTTGAGGACGATCTTATGGATGCCGTAACGCGAGAAAAGGTTGCCCTGGCTCTGCCGCCCCTTGATCGCCACGGTCGAGAAATCGAGATCGACGATCACCTTCTTCAAACGCGGACGCGGCTTGAAGTAAATCTTCAACACTTCGGCCTCACCGTTCGGATTGACAGACATATAGAGGATTTCACTCTTCGGATCGCCTTTGGTGATGTTGTACTCCTTGTCGCGCGTGATACCCTTGATGGCGCAGCGCTTCATCAGGATCGGGCCGTTCTTGCCGTCGCGGTAGAGGACGTTATAGATCGTCCGCTCGTCGTTGCGCTTGAACACCCCGATATAATAGATATTCTTGTCGAAAAAGGCTTTGTCGCTCACCTTCGTAATCACATAGCGGCCGTCTTTGGTGAACACGATCACGTCGTCGATGTCCGAACAGTCGCACACGAACTCGGAATCCTTCATCGACTTGCCGATTCCGAAGAAGCCCTCCACACGATCGACGTACAGTTTGGCATTGGTGACAGCGACCTTCGTCGCTTCGATCGAGTCGAACTCGCGCAACTCGGTACGCCGCTCGCGGCCCTTGCCGTATTTGTCGCGGATACGTTCGTAATAAGCAATCGTATAGTCGGTCAGATGCGCCAGATGGTGCTGCGTCTGGGCGATATCCTCCTCGATCTGCCGGATCTCGTTGTCGGCCTTGTCGCTGTCGTAACGCGAAATACGGATGAACTTCAGCTCCGTCAGACGCTGGATGTCCTCGGTCGTGACCGCACGGCGCAGCACCTTGGTAAACGGTTCCAGCCCCTTGCCGACGGCTGCGTAAGCCTCCTCGCGGGTTTTGCAGCCCTCGATGAGCTGATACAATTTATTAACGATGAAAATCCGCTCCAGAGAAGCCGCATGCCATGCTTCGTTGAGTTCGTTCAGGCGGATTTCAAGCTCCATTTTCAGCAGCTCGCGGGTATGCTCCGCCGAACGGCGCAGGATCTCGCTCACCCCCAGGAAATGGGGTTTGTCATCGCAGATCACGCAGGCATTCGGGGCGATCGACACTTCGCAGTCCGTAAAAGCGTAGAGCGCGTCGATGGTCTTGTCCGACGACTCGTCGGGCGCGACCTGCACGATGATTTCGACCTTCTCGGCCGTATTGTCGTCCACCTTGCGGATCTTGATCTTTCCCTTCTCGTTGGCCTTGACGATCGAATCCTTGATAGACTCGGTGGTCGTGGTGTAGGGAATCTCGGTGATGGCCAGCGTCCGCTTGTCGATCTTCGAAATGCGGGCACGCACCTTGACCGTACCGCCCCGCAGTCCGTCGTTGTAACGGCTCACGTCGATCATGCCGGCCGTCGGGAAATCGGGGTACAGCACGAAATCCCTCCCCTGCAAATGCGCGATCGCCGCATTGATCAGCTCGATGAAGTTGTGCGGCAGAATCTTCGACGCCAGACCGACCGCGATACCGTCGGCACCCTGCGCCAGCAGCAGCGGGAATTTCACGGGAAGCGTCACCGGCTCCTCGTTACGGCCGTCGTAGGAGCGCATCCACTCGGTCGTCTTCTTGTTGAAAACCACGTCGAGGGCGAATTTCGACAGGCGGGCTTCGATGTAACGGCCCGCAGCTGCTTCGTCGCCCGTGAGGATGTTGCCCCAGTTGCCCTGACAGTCGATCAGCAGGTCCTTCTGTCCCAACTGCACCAGCGCATCCTTGATCGAAGCGTCGCCGTGCGGGTGATACTGCATGGTCTGGCCCACGATATTGGCCACCTTGTTGTAACGACCGTCATCGACGGCTTTCATGGCGTGCAGAATACGCCGCTGCACCGAGTCCGTCCTGCACGTGCGGAACGGCTCGCTCCAGGATGACATACGAAGCGTAATCGAGGAACCAGTTGCGGTACATACCCGTCAGCTTGCGCACGCCGCCCTCCTCGGAGAGCAACTTGCCGTATTTGCCCGTCGGAGCGGCGGACTCTTCGGCCCCGACACTCCGTGCAGCGTCATCCGCCGCCGCAAGAACCTCGCCGGGCAGATCGTCCCGTTCCGTCATATCTTCTCTTTGTTCGCTCATAGTCTATGTTCTGTTTTCGGTTTCGCACCGGCACCGCACAAGAAAACCGCACCGGCCGACAAGAAACGGCGGTTACCCGATCGCCAGGTCGCTCTCCACGATATCCTCCTCGATACGCAGGTTACCGATAATGAAGCCCTGCCGCTCATAGGTGTTCTTACCCATGTAGAACTCCAGCATATCGTGGATCGGGTCGTCCTTCGTAAGCCGCACCTTGTCCAAGCGGATATCCTGGCCGATGAATCCCCGGAACTCGTCGGGAGAAATCTCACCCAGACCTTTGAAACGGGTGATTTCGGCGTTGGCGCCGCATCGTGCAACCGCCCGGTTTTTCTCCTCCTCGCTGTAACAGTAATGCGTCTCCTTCTTGTTACGCACCCGGAACAACGGTGTCTGCAACACGTACAGGTGTCCGCCGCGGATCACGTCAGGAAAGAATTGCAGGAAGAAGGTCATCAGCAACAGACGGATGTGCATGCCATCGACATCGGCATCGGTGGCGATCACGACCTTGTTGTACCGCAGGTTGTCCATATCCTCCTCGATGTTGAGCGCCGCCTGCAACAGGTTGAACTCCTCGTTCTCATATACGACCTTCTTCGTGAGGCCGAAGCAGTTGAGCGGCTTGCCCCGCAGCGAAAAAACCGCCTGCGTACGCACGTCGCGGCTCTTGGTGATCGAACCGGATGCCGAATTACCCTCCGTGATGAAGATCATCGACTCCTCGGCCAGCTCGTTCTTGTCCGTCAGATGTATCTTGCAGTCGCGCAGCTTCTTGTTGTTGAGCGACACCTTCTTGGCCGTTTCGCGGGCTTTCTTCTGAATACCGGAGATCGCCTTGCGCTCCTTCTCGTTCTCGACGATCTTCTTTTGCAGAATCTGCGCCGTCTCGGAGTGCTTGTGCAGGTAGTCGTCCAAGTGCTTGGCCAGAAAATCGACGATGAAGTTGCGCAGCGGAACCCCCGGTTCGATCTCCTTCGAGCCCAGTTTGATCTTGGTCTGCGACTCGAACACCGGATCGGTCACACGGACCGAAATGGCGGCGATGATCGACGTGCGGATGTCCGAAGGATCGTAATCCTTGTGATAAAACTCCTTGATGGTCTTGGCGATCGCTTCACGGAAAGCCGCCTGATGCGTACCGCCCTGCGAGGTGTATTGTCCATTGACGAACGAATAGTAACTCTCGCCGTAGCCCGTACCGTGTGCGATGGCCACTTCGATATCCTCGCCCGAAAGGTGGATCGGCGCATAGAGCGGCTCTTCGGTCATGTTCTCGCCCAGGAGGTCCAGCAAGCCGTTCTTCGAAACATAGCTCTGGCCGTTGAAACGGAAGGTCAGCCCCAGATTGAGGTAAGTATAGTTGCGAATCATCTGCTCGACATACTCCAGATTGTAGGAATAGTCACCGAACACCTCCCGGTCCACACGGAAACTGATAAACGTACCGTTTTTCTCCTGCACGCCGCTCTCCCAGCGGTCGCTCTGTTCGAGCCCCTGCGCGAAAGTCACCGTGCGGGCCTCGCCGTCGCGCACCGAACGGGCGGTAAATTCGCTCGAAAGCATATTGACGGCCTTGACGCCGACTCCGTTCAGTCCGACGGTCTTCTTGAAGGCCGAACCGCCGTACTTGCCGCCGGTATTCATCTCGCTGACGGCCGCAGCGAGGGACTTGAGCGGAATGCCGCGCCCGTAGTCGCGGACAGTCACGATGTCGTCCTCGACCGTCACGTCGATCTGCTTGCCGGCGCCCATGATGAACTCATCGACAGAGTTGTCCACCACCTCCTTGATCAGGACGTAAATGCCGTCGTCGGCCTGCGAGCCGTCGCCCAGCTTGCCGATATACATACCCGGCCGCAACCGGATATGCTCCCTCGGCGAGAGGGTCACAATGGCATCGTCGCCATAGCTGTTGCTGGTGTTATCTATCTTTTTATCGAACATAATCGTTTATTTCTGTTTCCTGATTTCGGCGAGCCTTACGCACATCGAAGCCCGCACCTGCTCCATCAGCTCCTTCGGATCGGCAGCGGCGACCCGTTCGGCGCTCACCGGCGGCAGAATACTTACCGTCAATTTATTGCGCCAGTTGAACATCCCGTTGCGGCCGATCATCGTGGTCGTACCGTCGAGCACCACAGGCAGAATTTCGACGCCCGCCTCGCGCGCCAGCGTGAAAGCCCCCGCCTTGAAACGATAGATTTCGCCGTCGTGCGAACGCGTGCCCTCCGGAAAGATCGCCACCGAAGCCCCGCGCGAAAGCCACAGCTTTCCGTCGCGGATCACCTTCTCCATCGCGGCCGTAGCATGTCCCCGGTTGATGCAGATATCCCCGTGCAGCAAAAGGAACTGGCCGAAAAACGGCACCTTGAAAACTTCCCGCTTGGAAACCCACCGGAAGTTGAGCGGTACGAAATAGAGGGTCGGAATATCCAGGCCGGCCTGGTGATTGACCACGATAACGTACGGTTTGCGACGGTCGATATACTCCCTGCCGGTAACCCGGAACTTCCACAGAGGCGGAACTGCATAGAAAATACGGACCAGTATCCGGGACAGTTCGTGCACGATCCTCCGGGATTTGTCGAAAGGCCACGTCAAAAGCAACGCCACGGCGGACAATACCAGAAAAAAAGTGCAGATAACGAACAGGAAAAGGTAGAATAAAACGCTTAACATAAGGTATGGTCACAATTATCCATGATAATTCAAGGAACAAAAGTACAAAAATTTATCGGGTAT
>ONZT01001690.1_pt1 | contig 11594 bp, 11 predicted proteins | sample 1671571 | NCBI WGS metagenome assembly ONZT01 (sample SAMN06348170, study PRJEB24527) | human gut metagenome | biome: human gut; feature: ankylosing spondylitis patient; material: feces | host: Homo sapiens | place: China | collected 2015-10
ATTTATATTTTTTTGTCAATATATTTTATTTTCTCTTTATTTATGTTATACTTACCTCGCACAACAAACGTACGTTCGATAAATTGAGCTGCGGCTATGGCTAAATTAAATAAAATCAAACCAGATACTATATTAAAAAACTTCTGGAAAAATAATGACCGATTTGCTGATCTTTTTAATGCTTTCTATATTGGGCTGGTGTCACGCCCATCACGCTTTTAAATGCGGATGAAAATTTTCCTGGATTTTCGTATCCCATTTTCAATGCAATTTCTTGAATCTCTACTTTGGAATCTTCCATTAACAGATTGGCTGCAACATTCATACGGTATCTCTTCTGGTAAGAATAAATGGAATCTCCATAAATTTCACGAAAACATTTTTTCATGCTTGTTGCTGGCATATCGTATTGTTTTGACAATTCTTCGATTGTGACTCTCACTTGTAAATTTGATGTAATCTGCTCATGGATCGCACGGATCTTTTCCATCTCAATGCGTCCTTCTCTGCATTGGTCGATGCATAGAACTTTCTGTCCGCTGTTTAATTCAAACTCGGACATACATTGTTCCATATGCATATCGGTAAAACAGATCATGATACCTGGCAGAATCTGATGAACTGTCATCTTACCTTCTCCAGTTTCATCGGAAATCATCATGACCATGCTGTTTTCATCTTTTATGATCGTTTTTGTGTTGCTTCCAAATTTGGCAATATCCAGATTTAAAAATAGAAATTCTCCCAATGACGGACTACCAGCAAAGAGGAGAAACATTTTCCGTTCTTGGAAGCAAATATGATCTGTTTGAAGGTATTTATGGGTCTGCTGACTGGAAGAAACTTTGTCAGTTTCTTGAACTTGACAGGACACCAATTTGTTGTGCCATTCCTAAGAACCACCCTCTTTGTGATCACAAACAAATTTCTATGCATGATCTTGATAATCAACATATTGTTACGATTCCTCTGGATACAGATCTGACTCTGCCTTATGGATTAATGTATGCAAATGAGCCAAGTGAAGCTTTGAAAAAGTTTCTTAGAATTGTAAAAAAAACTGACATGGTAAAACTGTCAGCTTTTTTGATCTCTTCTTGCAACGTATATTTATTCATTTTTATTTGTAAGTTTTTTCATGATCTTAAGCATAATAACTGCTGCGATCAATGCTGTAACCACGTCTGAACACGCCTGTGATACCAAAACTCCTGTATATCCAAACACATTTGACATGATAAAAAGTGCTAATACATAGATCACACCCTGTCTGCTAATGGATAAAACAAAAGCTCCTCCTGCATTTCCAACGGCCTGACATACGCAGGTTGAGATCAGGCTCACGGACATAAAGGTCATTCCGATCTGCTGGAATCTTAACATCATGGCTCCATTTGTTATGATATCTGGTTTATCCATAAATACTTTGATGATCTGTGGTGCGAAAATACACATGAGAATCGTAAATAATAGTCCTAATCCCATTTCAAATAAATATGCAAATTTCAGGATATTTTTTAATCTTTTTTCATTTTTAGCCCCGTAGTTGTATCCGACCAGCGGCTGTCCTCCGAAGGCAAATCCTACGAGTACTAAGGCTGTGATCATATTAACCTTTAATGCGATTCCCATCGCTGCGACTTTATCTGTTCCATATGTAAGTAAAAAATTATTGGTCATGACCATCATAAAGGTCTGCATGATATTTGTGATCGATGCTGGAATTCCGATCATTAAGATATCTCTGATCCTTCTTCCTGTGACCTTCATATGGGATGGAGAACATGTCAGTCTCTTTGATTTCTTCATCACCGCATATACATAATAAATATCTGCAATGATATTTCCAAGAACTGTTGCCATGGCGGCTCCTGCTGCCCCCTGGTTTAATCCAAAGATAAAGATTGGGTCAAAGATGATATTTACAATGGAACCAATAATTGATCCTGCCATTGACTGGACTGCTAATCCTTCGGTTCTTAGGATATTGCTTGGCACCATGCTGAAAATGATAGATACTGCACCAATCGCAATCCATGTGTAGTAGGCATTGGCATACTGGTATGTATCTTTGCCAACTCCTAATAATCCGAGAATCTGTGTACGGAATAATAATAGGATTGCACTGATACATAGTCCAAATACCAAAGATATCCAGATACAGAATGCGCATGTTTTCTTTGCCTCGTTATCTTTCTTCTCTCCTAACAATCTTGAAATCGCGGAACTTCCTCCAAGTCCGAAGATATCTCCAAATGCGATCATTAAGGTAAACATCGGTGCTACGAGTGACACTCCGGCGACCAGTTCCTGCACTCCTGTCAGGGCGATAAAATAGGTATCTACCATGTTATATACTAATGATACGATCATACTTAATACCACTGGCAGTGCAAGTTTCATATATGCCTTTGGAACTGACATTTTTTCAAATAAATAGTTTTCCATAAAAACTCCTTTCCAAATCTTATTTTATAGGCCAAAAAACATCCATAATCCTTACTTAAAATGGATTATGGATGTCCAAACCGTAGCATTGCATATGCAATGCCCTATCATATTTTACTTTATCACTAAGTGGCATTTTAACAGAGTTTATTTTATACGTCAAGATTCATTTAAATAAAATCTGTATCCTTTATGATCTTTGCAATTGCAGTATTCGAGTAGATCAATGGATTGGATCCATGATAAAACAAACATCCCTCGCATGGCGACTTGATCACTTCGATCACATCTCCTTCATAGGTATCTATGATCTCTGCGATCTCATCTCCTACACTTAAATGATCTCCACATTTTACTTTCAAGACAAGAATTCCTGAAGTCTTTGTTCTTACTGTTACAAGTTCATTTTCTTCTACAATCCTTGAACGGTATCCCCCATTCACCTTCATATGGATCAGTCCATGATATGCAAGAAATCGGATCACTGCATCAATTCCGTAACGTGCCTGTTTTACATCAACCTGATCTGTTCCCGGTATATAAATCGAAAATGCCTGTGTTCCCCATACCTGCCATTCATAATTCAGAGTTGTCGTATCATAAGGTTTTGGATTTCTTAACATAATATATGGCATTGCAAATTCTTTTGCCACTTCTACATTTTCATATCCTGGAAACATTCGATTGATATCTGTATTATCCGTTGCCCAGAACCTTGTACTTGTATTGAGTGAATATGGATTAACAGAAGGAACGATCATAATTCCAAGATTCTCATCAAGGCATCTTCTTTCTTCCAATAATTTTAACGTTTTGATCAGATTAGAACACATATATAATTGTTGAATTTCATTTCCACGGATCGCACCTACAATGCAGACTGTTTTTTCATTTCCTCCAAAATGATATCCATAAATTTTAAACGAATCCCTGTAGAGAGAATCCATCTGATAGAGTAAAACTTTTTCCATTCTCACGCCTGCCTTTCCAGAATACGTCCGATCAGTGATCCTTCACTTACAACCGGATATTCTCTTAGTGTAAATAATATTCCGTCACATTCTGAATATAATTCTTCTTTCACAACGCCCTCCAATGGATCTAGAATTTCTCCAATCTTATCTCCCTTTTTAACATTTTTCCAATGTTCTACCGTTGGAAGAAAGATTCCTGCATATCCCGCATTCAGATAGTGGACTTCTCCATCCGTGAAGATCAACGGATCTTTTGGTGTAATAACTTCTCCTTGCCACATTCCAAGATCTTTCATCTCTACAAAAATACCATCCACTAATTGTTTGCAGTACTCTTTTGTCACCGCGCATTCCAACGCCCATCTCCACGACAAGCACTGGAGTTCCGATCATATTTAATGAATGTGCAAAAGTTGCTTCTAACACAGTAGCAGCTCCATGTACCCACACATAGTCAATATTTAATCGTTTCGCATAAGGAAGCAACGTATCTTCGCATAGTTCATTGATCCTTACCTGCGGAATCTCTCTTAAGAAAATATTACTTGCATGAATGTCAAAGCATTCTTATCAATGCACTTATTTGATCGCTGTCATAAACAATTCGTACATATCATCTTCACCACTTAATTTAGGCGAGTTCTCTCCTCCACCATTCGTACTTCTTCTCATTGTTGCGTAAAATTCTTCTCCAGCATTGATCAGTTCCATCGGATAAATCTCATATCCTAGTTCCTGACATTGCTTGCAAAAGGCAAGAATCGGTTCTTTTTCTTCCCTTGTTTTTAATAATGTCTTTCGTATTGTGTCATCATGCAGTGCTTTTTCCTGTAATTCTTCTAATTTTTCGTATACATCCATATCGGACACCTCCTTAAGAAAAAAGGCACTTATGCTATACTGCATAAGCGCCTTTGCCATTATTCTTATTATATCTTGTTCTCTTGATTCTTTCAAGATGTCTTTTTAAGATCTTATTTTACGATCAGGGATTTTCCTGTCATTTCTGCTGGCTGTTCCATTCCCATTAACTCGATTAATGTAGGTACGATATCAGCTAAGCATCCACCTTCTCTTAATTTTAATCCTTCTTCGGCATTTACAAGGATAAATGGTACTGGATTTGTTGTATGTGCTGTAAATGGAGCTCCTGTTTCATAGTCTTTTAACTGCTCTGCATTTCCGTGGTCAGCACAGATAAACATCTGTCCATTTACTTCTTTGATTGCTTCTACTGCATCTCCAACGCATTTGTCAACTGCTTCTACCGCTTTGATCGCTGCTTCTTCGATTCCTGTATGACCTACCATGTCGCTGTTTGCGAAGTTCATGATGATCACGTCATATTTGTCAGATTTGATCGCTTCTACAAGTTTTGCACCAACTTCTGGAGCACTCATCTCTGGCTGAAGATCATATGTTGCTACTGCTGGAGATTTTACTAAGATTCTGTCTTCTCCTTCGTTTGGTTCTTCGACTCCACCGTTAAAGAAGAATGTTACATGAGCATATTTTTCTGTTTCTGCTAAACGTAACTGTTTTAATCCGTGCTGTGCAAGGAATTCTCCAAATGTATTCTTGATCTCTACTTTGTGGAATGCCACTAATTTGTTAGGGATTGTCACATCATATTCTGTGAAGCATACGAATGTTGTCTTGAAGTATCCGTTTGGACGATCAAAACTGTCGAATTTATCATCACAGATAGAACGTGTGATCTCTCTTGCACGGTCTGGTCTGAAGTTATAGAAAATAACGGAATCGTTTTCTTTTAATGTTGCAACTGGTTCACCATTTTCAACAATAACTGTTGGTACCACGAATTCGTCTGTAACATCTTCTTTGTAAGAAGCATCAATTGCATCGATCGCACTGTCAGCTGTATTTCCCTGTCCCATAACGATCGCATTGTATGCTTTCTGTACACGATCCCAACGATTGTCACGATCCATTGCATAGTAACGTCCAGAGATAGATGCCACTTTACCTACTCCGATCTCATCCATCTTCGCTAATAATTCTTCGATGAATCCTTTTCCTGATGTTGGAGCTGTGTCACGTCCATCTAAGAATAAATGAACATATACATTCTCTAGACCATTTCTCTTAGCCATTTCAAGAACGCCATATAAATGTGTATTGTGGCTGTGTACTCCACCATCTGATAATAATCCAAAACAATGTAATGCAGAACCATTCTTCTTGCAGTTTTCAATTGCTTCTAACATTGCTTCGTTCTTAAAGAAATCTCCATCCTGGATCTCTTTTGTGATTCTTGTTAATTCCTGATATACGATGCGTCCTGCACCCATATTCATATGCCCTACTTCAGAGTTACCCATCTGACCTTCTGGAAGTCCTACTGCCATTCCAGATGCATTTCCTTTTACGAATGGGTATTCTTTCATTAATTTATCCATTACAGGAGTCTTTGCTTCTGCTACTGCATTGGCTTCTTTGTTTTCATTTAATCCATATCCATCTAAAATCATCAGGACTGTTGGTTTTTTACTCATTATTTTCTCCTTCATTTCCCAAAAATTAATCTTATTTTATGTCCGTTAATATTATAACGATTTTCTTCTTGAAATTCAACTATTATATGATTGTATTTATGGACGTACATTTTAATCTGGAGTATAATATATTCAGATACAATTTTATATAACTAATATGTTGATTCGTCTTTTCTTTGCTTGCATATTAGTTTTTACAGATTTGGAGGTGCTTAGTATGCTTCATGAAGTTAGTTTTCATTCCTTTAATGGCCGTGATGAGGTGCAAGGTTGGGTTTATGTACCTGCCTGCAAACCAAAAGGAATTGTACAGGTGATCCATGGCTTTGGTGAACATTCCCGTCGTTATTTCCATATGATCGTAAAATTTATGGATGCAGGGTATATCGTTGCTGCAGATGACCATGTTGGACATGGAAAAACTGCAATGTATAACGATACCTGGGGTGACTGGGGTGATGCTGGTTTCCATACGATGATGGAAGATGAACATAAGTTAAAAGAAATCGTCAGCAAAATGTATCCTGATCTTCCTTATTTTATGTTTGGACACAGCATGGGATCTTTTATTACGAGAGATTTTGCTGCAAAATATGGAGAAGAACTTGCAGGAATCACAATCTGTGGTACAGCTGGTCATTTCCGTGGTGCTACAGAAGCTGAATCTGCCTTATTGGCTGCTGTAGCTGAAGGAAAAGGGAAAGAATCTGACCCTTCCTTTACTGCTGATCTAATGGGCTGGATGTGTGAACGTTGTGGTAATATTTCCATAGGCAATGAATGGATCTGTTCTGATCCTTATGTTCAACGAGATCATGCAGAAGATCCATTTGATGCATTTACCCGGCCAACTACAAATCAATCTCTGCTTTATTTTGTTCAGATGATGAAAGCGATCACTGGTACCGAATGGGCTGGCAAGATTCCTTCTGATCTTCCGATTTATAATATCGGTGGAGATCAGGATCCTGTTGGTGAATATGGAAAAGGTATTTATGAAGTTACCAACTGGCTTGTAGATACTGGACATACAGTAAAAACTCGTGTTTATTCTGGTTACCGCCATGAAATTCATAATTATGATGAAATCAAAGATGAGGTGGAAGCTGGTATTATTTCTTTTATGAATTCGATTTTAGATGAATAATATACATACCAAATTATAAACAAAACACCACAGGAGATCTTTATTTCCTTCTGTGGTGTTTTTATTTCAGTTGTACTATTTTAATTGACTTAATAAAGATATTCCGATCGTTCCTTCTGGCATCGTGACACCAAAATTATCTGCGATCGTAGCTCCGATCACTGCAAATGTATCTTGATCTTCTAGCCTTCCATTTTCTTTCATAGACTTTGAATATGCGATAAATGGTGTGTATTCTCTTGTATGGTCTGTTCCTGTATAAGTTGGATCATTTCCATGATCTGCGGTGATGATCAATAAATCATCTTCTTTTAAAACTTCTAACAGATTTCCTAAACCAACATCAAATTTCTCGATCTCTTTTGCATAGCCGACTGGATTTCTTCGATGTCCCCAGAGTGTATCAAAGTCTACCAGATTGGTAAAACAAAGTCCATGAAAATCTTCTTTGCATACATCCACGGTCTGCTGCATTCCATGCACAGAGCTTTCAGAATGATATGCTTTTGTGATTCCTTCTCCACAGAAAATATCATTGATCTTTCCTACTGAAATTACGTCAAATCCTTCATCTTTTAATGCATTTAAAGCAGTTCTTGAAAATGGTTTTAAAGCATAATCCCTTCGATTGCTTGTTCTTACAAATTCGCCTTTTTTCTTTCCCACATATGGTCTTGCAATGATTCTTCCGACTTTCCATTCATTTTTCATCGTAAGCTCTCTTGCGATCTCACAACAGCGATAAAGATTCTTAAGATCAAAAGTTTCTTCATTTCCACAGATCTGCATCACAGAATCGGCAGATGTATATACGATCATTGAACTATTTTTAATCTCTTCTTCACCTAATTCATCCAAAATCTGCGTTCCACTGGCACATTTATTGCCAATAACTTTCTTTCCACATCTTTCTTCTAATTCATGGATCAATTCTGGTGGAAAACCTGTGTCTGTAAAGGTAAGAAATGGTTTCTCGATCTTAAGTCCCATCATCTCCCAGTGACCTGTCATAGTGTCTTTTCCGTTACTAGTTTCTTTTAATCTGGTATAGTAGGCAATTGGATGTTTTTCTTCTTCCATTTCTTTTGTTGGATGCAAATTTAACAATCCAAGCTTTTTTAGATTTGGAATATTTAATGTTCCCACGATATCACAGATATGCCCAAAGGTGTCTACATCATGATCTCCAAATCTGGCTGCATCTGGCATTTCTCCGATTCCTAAGGAATCTAAGACAATGACAAAAATTCTTTTGTATTTCTCCATATCATATGCCCCCTTTTCATCTACTCTCGGAATCTTTTTTGTACTTGATCTTATTATTTATTATAAACCGATTTATTGCTTGCTTCTAGTCTTTTATTTCTTTAATCTTTTAACGAATTCTACCATTATATAAAAAAGAAAAAATCCCCCGGATATTCAATATCCGAGGGACCCATCATTTAATTAATCAAATTTATTTATAGTTTACGATTTTACCAAAGTCTGGTTTTAATGATGCTCCACCAACTAATCCACCGTCGATATCTGGCTGTGCAAATAATTCTGGTGCGCTGGCTGCAGATACAGATCCACCATACTGAATGCGGATTGCTTCTGCTGTAGCTTCATCATATACTTCTGCGATACATGCACGGATTGCTGCGCAAACTTCCTGAGCCTGTTCTGTAGTTGCAACTTTACCTGTTCCAATAGCCCAGATTGGCTCATAAGCGATAACTGCAGTCTTAGCCTGGTCAGCACTTACTCCCTGGAATGCAATCTTGATCTGCTGGCGAACGAAGTCAATTGTAACTCCCTGTTCTCTCTGAACAAGAGTTTCTCCACAGCAAACGATTGGTGTAATTCCATGTTCAAAAGCTTTTAATACTTTCTTGTTAACAGTCTCGTCTGTTTCAGCAAAGTATTCTCTTCTTTCAGAATGTCCAAGAATAACATATTTTACTCCAAGATCTGTTAACATATTAGGAGCGATTTCTCCTGTATAAGCTCCACTTTCTTCAAAGTACATATTCTCAGCACCGATTGCAATATTGCTTCCTGCTGCAGCTTCAATTGCTGCTGGAATATCGATTGCTGGTACACAGAATACTACATCAGAAGTTTCACTTGCTACTAATGGTTTTAATTCTTCGATTAATGCTTTTGCCTCGCTAGGAGTTTTGTTCATTTTCCAGTTTCCTGCTACGATTGTTTTACGCATAAGACTAATATCCTTCTTTCTTGACATTTTGTTTATAAAGTGTATTAAATATTAAATATTTAAGTGCAATGATTATTTGTCGTTGGCTGCTACTACACCTGGAAGGTCTTTTCCTTCTAAGAATTCAAGAGAAGCTCCACCACCTGTAGAGATGTGTGTCATCTTGTCTGCAAATCCTAACTGGTTAACAGCTGCTGCAGAGTCTCCTCCACCGATGATTGTTGTTGCATCTGTATCAGCTAAAGCCTGAGCAACGGCAATTGTTCCTTTGGCAAGGATAGGATTTTCAAATACACCCATTGGTCCATTCCATACAACTGTTTTAGCAGTTTTAACTGCTTCTGCGAATTTCTCACATGTAGCTGGTCCAATATCAAGTCCTTCTTTATCAGCTGGAATTGCATCAGCTGCTACAACAGATACTTCGATCTCAGCATCGATAGGATTTGGGAATCCGTCTGCTACTGTTGTATCGATTGGAAGATATAAATTCTTTCCTAATTTCTCTGCTTTTGCCATCATTTCTTTACAATAGTCGATTTTTTCATCGTCTACTAAAGATTTACCAACTTCTAATCCCTGTGCTTTTAAGAATGTATAAGCCATTCCTCCACCGATGATCAGTGTATCACATTTTTCAAGTAAGTTATCAATTACTTTTAATTTGTCAGCAACTTTCGCTCCACCTAAGATGGCTACCATAGGTCTTTCTGGATTATTAACCGCATTTCCTAAGAAATCGATCTCTTTCTGCATTAAATATCCTACAACGGCTGTGTCAACATATTCTGTTACACCAACGTTTGAGCAGTGTGCTCTATGAGCTGTACCAAACGCATCGTTTACAAATACATCACAAAGGCTTGCAAGATCTTTGCTGAATGCTTCACCATTTTTAGTTTCTTCTGCTCTGTAACGAGTATTCTGAAGAAGTACTACTTCTCCATCTTTCATAGCAGCTACTGCTGCTTTTGCATTATCTCCGACAACATTGTCATCTGCTGCAAATTTAACTTCCTGTCCTAACAGTTCGCTTAAGCGTACTGCTACTGGTGCTAAAGATAATTCTGGTTTTGGTTCTCCTTTAGGTTTTCCTAAGTGAGAGCAAAGGATTACTTTTCCACCGTCAGAAATCAGTTTCTTGATTGTTGGAAGTGCTGCTACCAGACGATTTTCATCTGTAATCTGTCCGTCTTTTAAAGGCACGTTGAAATCGCAACGTACTAAGACTTTCTTTCCTGCTACATTAATGTCATCTACAGATTTTTTGTTTAACATGTTTCGTTTTTCCTCCTAAGATTGTATGCCATAAGGCATATCTTAATTGATCAGGGTTTCTCAATCCTTGATTAAAAATAGGGGCCCGGTCCAAAAGACCGGACCCCTTATCTGAGTCTTATTACACTGTATAATTACAGGCCTGTCCTCATTCCAATATCAAATTAAGCTAATTCAGCAAAGTATTTGATTGTTCTTACCATCTGGCTTGTGTAAGAGTTTTCGTTGTCATACCAAGATACAACCTGAACCTCTGTTGTTCCATTATCTAATGGAAGAACCATTGTCTGTGTAGCATCGAATAAAGAACCATATCTCATTCCTACGATATCGCTAGATACGATTTCGTCTGTGTTATATCCGAAAGATTCTGTCTGAGCTGCTTTCATAGCTGCGTTTACTTCATCAACTGTTACATTTCCTTCAACAACTGCTGTTAAGATTGTTGTAGATCCTGTAGGAGTTGGAACACGCTGAGCAGATCCGATTAATTTTCCGTTTAATTCTGGAATAACAAGTCCGATTGCTTTAGCAGCACCTGTAGAGTTAGGTACGATGTTAACTGCTGCTGCACGAGATCTTCTTAAGTCACCTTTTCTCTGTGGTCCGTCAAGAGTCATCTGATCTCCTGTGTAAGCATGGATTGTGCACATGATTCCAGATTTGATTGCTGCAAGATCATTAAGAGCTTTTGCCATAGGTGCTAAGCAGTTTGTTGTACAAGATGCAGCAGAAATAACTGTATCCTCTGCTTTTAATTCATTGTGGTTTACATTGTAAACGATTGTTGGAAGATCGTTTCCTGCTGGTGCAGAAATAACAACCTTTCTTGCTCCTGCTTCGATATGAGCAGATGCTTTTTCTTTAGATGTGTAGAATCCTGTACACTCAAGTACTACGTCTACTCCAAGTTCTCCCCATGGAAGGTTTTTAGCATCAGCTTCAGCGTAGATTGTGATTTCTTTTCCATCAACTGTGATAGAGTTTTCACCAGCTTCTACTTTATCAGCTAATGCATATGTTCC
>ONZT01001706.1_pt1 | contig 11503 bp, 11 predicted proteins | sample 1671571 | NCBI WGS metagenome assembly ONZT01 (sample SAMN06348170, study PRJEB24527) | human gut metagenome | biome: human gut; feature: ankylosing spondylitis patient; material: feces | host: Homo sapiens | place: China | collected 2015-10
CACCGGAGCGTCTGCGGACGCTCCGGTGCTTGCTTTCGTTTATTTATTGATTCTTTTTCGGATACACAAAGGCGTCGCGGCGGTACACCGCCACGAGATACGCCGCCATGAAGCACCAGATGATGGGCTCGCACAGGATGACGGCGTTGTAGGCGTAGCGCGGGATGAATACCAGCACAAAGACCACCTTGCCCACCAGCTCAATAACGCTGGAAAATAGCGGCAGCACCTTCTGCCCAAGGCTCTGCAGGGCGTACCGGGTGCACAGTAGCACCCCCAGCACCGCGTAGAACGGCGCGTTCCACACCAGATACCGTGCGCCGTTTTCCAGCACGAGGGGTGCGGTGGAACCGGACACCAGCTGCACCATGTCCCGGGCGCAGAACTGCATCAGCACTATCGCTGCCGCCATGACCGCCACCGAGTACAGGTACATCGTGCGCATTCCCTTGCGCACCCGCTCCGGCTGGTTTGCGCCCCGGTTCTGGGAAACAAAGGTAGAGCCTGCATTTGCCATGGAGATCAGCGGCATATCCGTAAAGGCGAACAGCTTGCGCGCGGCGGTGTGCCCTGCAATGGTCAGCGTGCCCAGCCCGTTGATGCCGTATTGCAGCACCACCGACCCCGCAGACACGATGCTGCTCATCAGCCCCATAGAGATGCTCTGGCTGAACAGCTCCCAGTACAAATGCTGTCCCACCGCCCAGTGCTTGCGGGCGGGCAGCAGCAGCGGCACACGGCGTATCACATACAGAATGCACAGCACCACTGAGATGCCCTGCGCAATGACGGTAGCCACCGCCGCACCCTGCACGCCCATGCCCAGCCCGGCAATGAACCACAGGTCCAGCGCCACGTTCAGCCCGGAGCTGATGAGCAAAAACACCAGCGGCATCACGCTGTTGCCGATGGCGCGCAGCAGCCCGGCGCACAGGTTATAAAGGAACATCACCAGCACGCCCAAGTCGATGACGATGATGTACCGGTAGGCGTCCTCTAAAATTTCGGCGGGGGTGTCCAGCAGTTGCAACAGCGGCCGCAGGCCGAAAAAGCCCGCCGTGGTGATCACAAAGCTTGCGCAAAGCCCGATGACCAGCGACCCGGCCACCGTCCTTTTGAGCAGATCCTCGTCCTGTGCCCCGTAGGAGCGGGCAGCCACGATGGAAAGCCCGTTGCCGATGCCGATGCCAAAGCCCACCAGCAGCTCGTAGATGGACCCGCAGGAGCCGATGGCGGCCAGTGCGGTATCGCCCAGCACATTGCCCACGATCATGGTATCCACGGTATTATACAGCTGCTGGAATAAATTGGACACCAGAATGGGCAGCATGAACAGAAAAAGGTTCTTGAAAATAGGCCCGTGCAGCAGGTCTGCATTCCGGTTAAAGAGGTTTGTTTTCAGGGGTCGCGTCTGGGTCATAGGATTCCTTTCTTCGCGCAAAAAGGAGGCCGTTGCACATTTTTTGTGTGCAGTGGCCTCTTTTGCGGTAAAACGATTTAAAAAAATTTATTTGTGTAGTTGCGAAACACCGTAGGTGTTTCGCAACTGCTTTTTTATAACTCCTGCTCTTCAAATCCGTTGACGGTCAGCACGGTCAGGGCGGTAAAGCCTGCGGCCTTGATGGCGGCGGCGGCTTCATCAAAGCCGAAGGTCAGCGCGGCGGTGTCGTGGGCGTCGGCGGTGATGATCACCCTGCCGCCCAGCTTGTTCCACTCGCCCAGCAGCCATGCGCCGGGGTAGAAGTCCTTGCGGTAGCCCCGGTATACGCCGCCGGTGTTTACCTCCAGAATGCAGTCGTTCTCCCGGGCGGCGTGCAGCGCCCTGAGCGCCGCTGCCTTGTAGCGGGGGGATTCCTCATCAAAAAAGCTGCCGTCCGCGTTCAGCTTTTTGATAAGGTCGATATGTCCCAGAATGTCCGGCTTTTTGGCGGCGATCTTCTCCACCTCGGCAAAATAGGCTTCTACCGCTGCCAGCGGGTCGCCGTCAAAATCGTTATTGATGCAGTCTCGCAGATCCTCGGGGCGGAAATCGATTTCGTAGTATTTCCCGGTGTTCTTGCCGTACAGATGGTGCGCGCTGCCGATCCAGTAATCAAAGCCCTTGGGCGTGCCCTCGCTCAGCAGGTCCCACTCGATGCCGCACAGGATATCCACCTTGCCCCGGTACTCGTTTTTCAGCTTGGCAATGGTGGCGCGGTACTGCGCGGTGCGGCCGGGGGTCATGCAGTATTCGCGGTCGGGCTTTGTGTAGCTGTGGCCGCTGAACCCAAGGGTGGTCAGCCCCTGCGCACAGGCGGCACCCGCCATCTGCTGCAAGGTATTCTTGCCGTCACACAGGGTAGAGTGGCAATGTACGCTGGATTTTCTGTAATCCGCCATAGGCTTCTCACTGCATCCTTTCCTGCTTGACCTTGTGGTCGATGACATGGCGCTTTTCCAGCTCCCGGGTCACATCCTCTACGGTGATGCCTGCGCTGACCATCAGCACCAGCACATGATAGGCAAGGTCGCTGATCTCGTAGACCGTCTCGGCCTTGTCCTCTTTTTCGCCCGCAATAATGACCTCGGTGCACTCTTCGCCCACCTTTTTCAGGATCTTCTCCTTGCCCTTTTCAAACAGGTAGGTGGTGTAGCTGCCTGCGGTGGGGGTATCCTTGCGGCCTTTGATGAGGTCATACAGCCCCTGCCAGCTGAACTGCTTCAGCTCCGGGGAGACATATACCTCGTTGAAAAAGCAGCTCTCTGCCCCGGTGTGGCAGGCGGGACCGTCCTTCACCACCTCTACCACCAGTGCGTCGGCATCGCAGTCGGCGGTAATGGACACCACCCGCTGCACGTTGCCGCTGGTCTCGCCCTTGCGCCAGATCTCCTGACGGCTGCGGCTCCAGAACACGGTGCGCCCCTCGGCAATGGTCAGCGCCAGCGTTTCGGCGTTCATGTAGGCAAGGGTGAGTACCTGCTTTGTGTAGTGATCCTGCACGATGGCGGGAATCAGGCCTTTTTCATCGAATTTCAGTTCCATGACGGTTCTCCCTCCCCGGATGGGGATATTGTGTATTTTATCGTATTCAAGATAAAAATGCAAGGGCTTTCTGCGTTTTTACAGCCGCATCTCCACGCCGTTAGCGTTCAGGTATTCCTTCAGCTCCCGGATGCCCAGCAGCTTCTGGTGGAAGATGCCCGCCGCCAGCCCGGCGTCGATGCCCTTGTGGTGGAACAGCTCCAGAAAATCCTCTTTTTTGCCCGCGCCGCCGCTGGCAATGATGGGGATGTTCACCCGGGCGGCGACTGCGTCCAGCATTTCAAGGTCGAAGCCGTTGCGCACGCCGTCGGTGTCGATGCTGTTCAGGCATATTTCGCCCGCGCCGTGGGCAGCGCACCAGCTGATCCAGTCCAGCGCATCCCGGCCGGTATCCTCACGCCCGCCCTTGGCGAACACCCGGAACTGTCCGTTCACACGCTTCACATCTGCGGAAAGCACCACGCACTGGTCGCCGTACCGCTGCGCGGCGGCAGGGATGAGCCCGGGGTCTTTCAGCGCGCCGGAGTTGACGCTTACCTTATCCGCGCCGCATTTCAGCACCCGGTCAAAATCCTCCAGCGTGTTGATGCCGCCGCCCACGGTCAGGGGGATAAAAATTTCTCCCGCCACCCGGGTCAGGATGTCGGTAAAAAGGGCGCGTCCCTCAAAGCTGGCGGTGATATCGTAAAACACCAGCTCGTCTGCCCCGGCGGCATTATACAGCCGTGCCATCTCCACCGGGTCGGCCACGTCCCTGATGCCCTCAAAGTTCGTGCCCTTGACCACCCGGCCGTCGCGCACGTCCAGACAGGGGATGATGCGTTTGGTTATCATAAAGCTCCCTCTTTCTCAGCCCTGCACCAGCTGCACGCAGCGGGCAAGGTCCAGTGCGCCGGTGTACAGGCTTTTGCCCAGAATGGCGGCTGCTGTGCCCATCTGCTGCAATTCCAGCAGCTCTGCCTCGGAGGAGATGCCGCCGCTGGCCGTAAAGGCCACCCCGGGCACCTCTTTTGCCAGCTGGCGGTACAGGGTGAGATTTGTGCCCTGCATCGCGCCGTCACAGGCAATGTCGGTGTAGATGATGGCGGTGCAGCCGGCTTCTGCCAGCCGCTTGCAGAAGGCCACGCCCGGCTCGGCGCTGACCTCCTTCCAGCCGTGGATGGCCACATAGCCGTCCTTGGCATCCACGCCCACGGCAATTTTATCGCCGTATTTTTGCAGCATCCGGGCGGTAAAGGCAAAATCCGTCACCGCCACGCTGCCCAGAATGCAGCGCCCCACCCCGAGGGAAAGGTATTTTTCAATGCGCTCCTCGGTGCGGATGCCGCCGCCTACCTCAATGTACAAACCGCCCTGCTTTGCCAGCGCGGCAATGGTGTCGTAGTTGGAAAGGGTGCCGTCCTTGGCACCGTCCAAGTCCACCACATGAAGATTTTTTGCCCCGGCGGTCACAAAGCTGCGTGCCTGTGCGCAGGGGTCCTGCCCGTAAACGGTCATGCGGTCGTAGTCGCCCTGTGTCAGGCGCACCACCTGCCCGCCGCGCAGGTCAATGGCTGGAAATAATTGCATGGTTTTCTCCTTTAGCGTCCTCGCCCGCTCACAATTCGCTGAACGCCTTCAGAATCCGCAGCCCGGTATCGCCGCTTTTTTCCGGGTGGAACTGGGTGCCGTACACCCGCCCCGCCCGCACCGCACCGGTGACCGGGATGGAATAATCGCTGACGGCAAGGGTGCTTTCGGCGCAGTTTTTGCCGTAGTAGCTGTGAACGTAGTACACATACTCGCCCTCGCGGATGTAGCGGAAGAGCGGGTCATCCTTTACGATGTGCAAGGCGTTCCAGCCCATCTGCGGCACCTTCAGCCCTTTGTCCGCAAGGTCGGGCCCCAGCGGGCAGACCTCGCCTTTGATAAAGCCCAGCCCGGCGTGCGCGCCGTACTCGTAGCTTTTTTCAAACAGCAGCTGCATCCCAAGGCAGATGCCGAGCAACGGCTTTTCTTCCGCCTGCTCTTTCAGCACCGGAACAAGGCCGGTGGCGGTAAGCTTTGCCATGGCATCCCCGAATGCGCCCACCCCCGGCAGAATGAGCCGGTCGGCGGCGCGGATGGCATCGGCGTCGGCGGTGACCACCGCCTGCAGCCCCAGCTGCTGCAAGCTGGAACGCAGGCTGAACAGGTTGCCCACCCCGTAATCAAGAATGGCGATCATACCAGCAGTCCTTTCGTGGAGGGGATCTCGTCCCGGTGTGCCGCGTCGATGCGCACGGCCTCGGCCAGCGCGTGGCCCGCGCCCTTGAAGCAGGCTTCCAGAATGTGGTGGGTGTTCTCGCCCGCAAACTGCACAAAATGGACGGTGGCGGGCACGCTGCGGGCAAAGCCGTACCAGAACTCCTTGGCGCACTCCACGTCAAAATCGCCCACCTTTTCGGTCTGGCAGCGGATGTCCCAGTTCAGGGTGCAGCGCCCGGAAAGATCCACCGCGCACAGCACCAGCGCTTCGTCCATGGGCAGGTAGAAGCTGCCGTAGCGGCAGATGCCGCGCATCTCGCCCAGCGCCCGGGCAAAGGCCTGTCCCAGCGCAATGCCCACGTCCTCGGTGGTGTGGTGGTAGTCCACCTGCACATCGCCGTGGCAGGTGAGCACCAGATCAAACCGTCCGTGCCGGGCAAACAGCTCCAGCATGTGGTTCAGAAAGCCGCATCCGGTGTCGATCTCGTAGCGGCCGGTGCCGTCCAGATCAAGGGTCAGCTCGATCTGAGTCTCGTTGGTGTTGCGTTCCAGCGTTACCATGCGCTCTGCCATTGTCACACCTCCAGTATTTTGTCCACGGCGTCCATCAGTGCCTGCATCTGCTCCGGCGTGCCGATGGTGATGCGCAGCCAGTTTTCAATGCGCGGCGCATCAAAATGCCGCACCAGAATGCCGTTTTTCTTTAACTCTTTGTATAGCACACCGCCGTTTATCCGTTCTGTGCTGGCAAATACAAAGTTTGCGCGGCTGTCCAGTACGGTAAAGCCCCGGTCAGTCAGCTGCTGCATCGTCCATGCGCGGGTGTCCATAATGGCGGCGCGGGTCTTATCAAAGTAGGCGGTATCTTCCAGCGCAGCCTGCCCGGCTTTCAGGGTCAGGCGGTTGATGTTGTAGGGGTTCAGGCTGAACTTGACCCGGTTCAGGTCTGCGATCAGCGCCGCGTTGCCCATGGCAAGCCCAAGCCGCGCACCTGCCAGCTGCCGGGATTTGGAGAAGGTCTGCACCACCAGCAGGTTTTCGTATTTGTCGATGAGGGGCACGCAGCTCTCGCCGCCAAAGTCCACATAGGCTTCGTCCACAATGACCACGCTGTCCGGATTCGATTGCAAAATGCCCTCGATAGCCTCCCGGGGCAGGCACAGCCCAGTGGGGGCGTTTGGGTTTGCGATGACGATAGTCTCGTGCAGGCCGTAGTAATCGGCGGGGTCAAGGGTGAAGTCCTCTTTTAAGGGGATGATATGGGTGGGGATGTGCAGCAGGCCGCACCACACGCCGTAGCAGCCGTAGGTGATATCCGCAAAGGCCAGCGGGTGATTTTCGTCACAGAAGGCGCGCAGCGCAAAGAACAGGTTCTCGTCGCTGCCGTTGCCGGGCATGACCTGGGAAGGCTGCAAGCCGAAATGCGCCGCCGCTGTGCGCAGCAGCTGGGCACAGGCGGGATCGGAGTAAAGGCGAAGTTTTTCCACCTCGGCTTCGCTTACGGCTGCCACCACCCGAGGAGACGGCAGATAGGGGCTTTCGTTGGTGTTCAGTTTGATGTACTGCTGATCCTGCGGCTGCTCCCCGGGCGTGTAGGGGGTGACAGCGGACAGGGCAGGGGAAAGAAAACGGCTCATAATGGTTTCCTCTTATTTCTCATACCGGATGGTCACGCTGCGGGCGTGGGCGTGCAGACCCTCGCGCTCGGCAAAGTCTGCAATGCGGGGCGCAACGGCTTCCAGCGCGTCCCGGGTGTAGTAGATGAAGCTGGACTTCTTGACGAAATCGTCCACGCCCAGCGGGCTGGAAAAGCGTGCAGTGCCGCTGGTGGGCAGGGTATGGTTGGGGCCTGCAAAGTAATCGCCCAGCGCTTCCGGCACGTTGCGGCCAAGGAAGATGCTGCCCGCGTTGCGGATCTCGTTCAGCACGCCAAAGGGGTCCTCCACGCAGACCTCCAAGTGCTCCGGCGCGATGATGTTGCAGGCCTCGATGGCCTTGTGCAGGTCGGTGCAGAGGATGATCTTACCGTTGTCGTCCACGCTGGCGCGGGCAATGGCGGCGCGGGGCAGCTGCGGAATTTGTACTTCCAGCTCGGTCTGTACCGCCTTGGCAAGGTCTGCGCTGTCGGTGACAAGCACCGGGCTTGCCAGCCTGTCGTGCTCGGCCTGACTTAACAGGTCTGCCGCCACCCACGCGGGGTTACAGCTGCCGTCTGCCAGCACCAGAATTTCGCTGGGGCCTGCGATCATATCAATGCCCACCTTGCCGAACACCTTGCGCTTGGCGGTGGCAACGTAGATGTTGCCGGGGCCAACGATCTTATCCACTGCCGGGATGCTCTGGGTACCGTAGGCCAGCGCCGCCACAGCCTGTGCGCCGCCGGTCTTGAAAATTTTGGTCACCCCGGCGGTGGCGGCAGCGGCCAGAATGACCGGGTTCACCTTGCCGTCCTTCCCGGCGGGGGTGGTCATGACGATCTCGGACACCCCTGCCACCTTGGCGGGGGTGACGTCCATGAGCACGGTGGAAGGGTACGCCGCCGTGCCGCCGGGCACATAGACACCGGCCTTTTCAATGGGAGTATATTTCTGTCCCAGCACAATGCCGGGGCGGTCGTTCATCACAAAATTCTTGTGCACCTGCTGGCGGTGGAACTGCTCGATGTTCTCCGCCGCCTGCCGCAGTGTCTCGAGGAAATACGGGTCCATGCCTGCAAAGGCTTCGTCGATCTCGGCCTGCGTCACCTGTAAATTTTCGATTGCTGCTCCGTCAAATTTCAGGGCGTAGTCCTTCAGGGCGTCGTCGCCCCGGGCGCGCACGTCCGCAATGATGGCGTCCACCACGTCCTCCACGTTCTTCTCGGCGCGGATGTCCCGGTTCAGGATCTCTTCCGGTTTCAGCTCGTCAAAATTATACAGCTTGATCATTTCTCTTCCTCCTGCTTGTGCAAGGTGTCGCGCAGCTTTTCCAGCATGGTGTCCATCTGCCGGTGCTTGAACTGGTAGCTGGCCTTGTTGGCGATGAACCGCGCCGAGATGGGCATGAACTCGGTGACCACCTGTAAGCCGTTCTCCCGCAAGGTGGTGCCGGTCTCCACAATGTCCACGATGACATCCGAAAGCCCAAGGATGGGTGCCAGCTCAATGGAGCCGTTCAGCTTGATGATATCGATATCTCGCCCCATGGAGGCGTAGTAGCGCTTTGCAATGTTGACGAACTTGGTGGCTACCCGCACCGGGCGGCTGGGGTCGTCCCGGTAGCCCGCCGGGGCGGCTACGCACATCCGGCAGCGGCCAAGGCCGGTGTCCAGCAGCTCGTACACATCGGCGGCGGCCTCGGTCAGGATATCCTTGCCCACGATGCCCACATCGGCAGCGCCGTGCTCCACATAGATGGCCACATCACTGGGCTTGACCAGAAAATACCGGATGCCCGCCGCCGGGTTCTCCACCACCAGCTTGCGGGTGGCGTTGTAGTCCTCCGGGCAACCGTAGCCGATGCCCGCCAGTAAGTTATACACCTTGTCGCCCAGCCGCCCCTTGGGCAGCGCCACGTTCAGCATCACCTTGCCGGTGTCCTGATGCTGCACCGGCGGCATCGCGTTCAGCCGGTCCAACTCGTCCAGATACACCGCAAAGCCGATAGCACCTGCCCCGGGGGTGAACTTTTGCAGCAGCAGGTCATACCGTCCGCCCTTCAGCAGCGGACGGGGCAGGGCTTTCAGGTAACCCTGAAACACAAGGCCGTTGTAGTATTCCATCTCACCGGCTAAGGTCAGGTCTAACCGGATGCTGCCGCCCGCCTGTCCCAGCGTGGGCGCTAAGGCGGTCAGCTCTGCCACGGCGGCAGTCATGGCAGGGTTGCGGCAGAGCGCCGCCGCCTTGGAAAGGGTGGCCGCGTAGCTGCCGGAAAGCTCCAGCACCCCGCACAAGGCGTCTGCCGCCGTTTCAGAAAGCCCCGCAGAAAGCGCTGCGGCGCGCAGCTCGTGGGCGTTTTTCTGCCGCAGCTTTTCCAGCAGCTGCGCCCGGGTGGCTTCCGGTACGCCCAGCGCATCGAACAGGCCGAACAGGTAGCCCATGTGGCTGACTTCCAGCACCCACTCTGCGCCCAGCGCCGCCAGCGACTGCGCCGCCAGACACACCGCCTGCTGCACCTCGGCTTCGCCCACAGCGCCCAGCAGCTCCAGACCCATCTGGGAGATCTCTTTAAAGGTGTGGCTCTCGGCAGAGGGACGGTAGACGTTTTCGTGGTAGTAGTACCGCAGCGTCTCGCCCGGGGCGGGCTGCGCCGTCTTTGCAATGGACAGGGTCACGTCCGGCTTGAGCGCCAGCAGACGGCCATCCAAATCGGTAAAGGTGATGACCTGCTCCGACGACAGAAAGCTGCGGTTCTCCTGATACAGGCTGTACTCCTCGAACCGTCCCATGTGGTACTTGCGGCAGCCTGCCGTCTCGTACAGGCTGCGCAGCGCAAAGGAGGCACGCTCCTTTGGCTGCAGATGCTCCAGACTGAACTCCATCCTGCTCCCTCGTTTCTTTCCCTGCACCGGCACAATTCCGGCGTCTCTATACACAAAAACATCCGGCGCGGCATCCTCCGCGCCCATAGTATGAAAGGCTTCTGCCCTTATTTTACTTTATCTAGGTAAAGCTGTAAAGCGTGAAAGTGAACGTCTTTTCCATTCTTATCCTACAATTTTTCAGTGCGTTTGTACAGAAAGGCGAAAATTTTTCACCCCACCACACGCACAGGTGATGGAAAGAAAAAACAGAGGGGGAGCTGTCGCGCAGCGACTGAAGGGGTAAAAAAGGACTGCCGTGCAGCGCACGGCAGTCCTTTTTTGTATTATTACAGCTTTTCAAACACCAGAAAGCGGAAGGCGATGGTTGTGGTGAGCTGCGGCAGAGCCGCAAGGCGGGCAGCACCGTCGCGGGGCGTTTTCCAGTAGTAGGGGGTCATGGCAAACAGGGCTTCCAGCTGGGCGGCGGGCACGGTGATGGTTCCCTGCACCTCCCGCTCGTCGATGGCGCGGAAGCCCGGGTACTCCATCTGCTGCACCGGGTTCTTATAGGGCTTTTCATAGAGCACGGCCTTCATCTGGTACAGATGCTCTGCCCCCGGCACAACGTAGATCATGCGCCCGCCCGGGCGCAGCACCCGGCTGAACTCCTCCTGCGCAAAGGGCGAAAAGCAGTTCAGCAGCACATCTGCCCAGCCGGTGCGCACCGGCTGGCTGAAGCTGGACGCCACTGCATACTGCGCAGCTGGCAGCGCTTTTGCAGCCAAGCGCACGGCGGGCTTTGCGATATCGAACCCGGCCAGCTGCAGCGGCTTTTCTGCCGCCGCGAACTGCTGCGCGATGCAGCGGTCGTACCAGCCCTCGCCGCAGCCTGCATCCAGCAGATGCAGCGGGGCATCCGGGGCGGGCACACCGTGGGCAAGGCACAGCTCCCCCAGCGCCTGCCCGAAAATGCCGTAGTATCCGGCGTTCAGGAAGGCGCGGCGGGCGGCAACCATCTCCTTGCTGTCCCCGGGGGCTTTGGTGCGCATACTCTGCACCGGCAAAAGATGCCAGTAGCCCTCCCGGGCGCGGTCAAAGCAGTGGCCTTTTTCACATTTCAGGTCGGTTTCCCCTTGCAGTACGCCGCCGCACAGGGGGCACTGCCACGGGGCAAAGGCTTCGTTCCGGCTCATACTTCTTCGCTGTGGTCCTCAATGGGTGCGGTGGCACCGCCGTGGGCGTCCATATACTCCTCAAAGCTGGTGTACTTCTGCTGGGGCGGGCGGCGGCTGATGAGCATCAGCCCCGGGTCCTCGTCCCGGGTGGCAGCATTGCGGCCACGGCGGGCAGGCTCGGCCTTGGGAGCACGGGGTGCGCTGCCGGTGCGGTTCTGATTGCCTGCGCTGCCGCGCTCGTTACGGGCAGGGCGGGCGTTGTTGCTCTGGGCAGCGCGCTGCTCGCCGCGGTCATTGCGGCGGCTGCCGCTGCGGCTTGCGTTCTGATTATTCTGGGGCTCCTGTGCGCTGCGGATAGCAGGTGCTGCCGGGGCGGCAGGAGTCTTGCGTGCCGGGCGCAGCGGAGTAGCCTCCGGGGCGCTGACAAAATGGGGGTCAAACTTGGGCTGGGCGTTGCTGCCCCGGGCGGGGGCGGCATTCTCGCGGCGGGCGCGGGGCGCTGCCGCCTCCTTGGGGGCGGCAGCGCCCCGGTTGTTGGCGCGGCGGTCGTTGTTGCGGACCCCGCGCTTTGCGTTGCTG
>ONZT01001716.1_pt1 | contig 11418 bp, 10 predicted proteins | sample 1671571 | NCBI WGS metagenome assembly ONZT01 (sample SAMN06348170, study PRJEB24527) | human gut metagenome | biome: human gut; feature: ankylosing spondylitis patient; material: feces | host: Homo sapiens | place: China | collected 2015-10
TGAATGCTGATACAACGGTTTACGAGTACACTCACCAAGTTTCGCAATGTACGGTTGTAGTGTTTACTGTAACAGAAAACCTGCACAGAACGCGGCTGATTTACACCTTGTTCAATTTTATTAGAAAGCACTTTTAAGGCAAGCAAAATCGCATTTTGTCCTTCAAAATGTAAGGTTCGAATTTCATTCCACACATTACGGTAAGTGAAATCAATGCTTCCTACCAAACTCTGCTCTAACTGACCAAAACTGAATAAATCACTTGGCGAAATATTTGATTTAAGCTCTTCGACTTGTGCTGTTGGGTCATTCACTAAATTCACCGCAATAAACAAATCACGGATTTCGCACTGCGAAGAAAGCGCCTCATTTGTCGGAACTTGGCTATTTGTATGCGGGAAAAATAACCGCAAATCAGCCACAAAATTACGTAAAGTAAGTTGGTCGATATTTTGACTGATTAAGTGCAAATGGGTTTCAGCCGTCAACAAGCGATTAAAATAAGCCCATGCGACGACTTTATTTAAACTTTCACCGTATTCAATCACACGTTCTTTCGAGAACATAATGTGATGTGGCGGCTGATTCACCATATACCACCCATCTTTAAAGCGCTTATTGCCGTGAACTTCGATGAATGTGAGGTGTTCTTCTGTTAAATTATAGGAAATCTGTGAGTTTAGTAACGTAATTTTACCCGGCAATTCTTCAAAGGCAGTATAAAGTTTGCGAGAAAGCACCGTAATATCTTGCGGAATCACGCTAGAATTAATTTTATGTTTGCGTGCAAAATCCACTAGATTTCGATAACTCATCATCAAGAAATTCACCAAATTATTGTGACTTTCTTTCACCCGTTTGATTTTCCAATTTGGGCGCCGATCTAATTCTTCAATACGTTCTTTTGACCAGCCCCATTCTTTGGCCATCATTTTCATATAAGAAATACGCCAGTTTGAAGCGTGATATAACGCAAAGTCTTCTGTGGCTTTCACGTAAAAACAAGAACGTACAAAATCAAGACGCTTAAATTCTGAATGTGCGGTCAAATATTGGCTAATTCTCTCTAAAATCGCAATATAAGGATCGAAATGATGTATAGCGGTGCTATGGCCAGAAAGCAAATCCTCTTTAAATTGGCGAGCAATTAACTGGGCATTTGGGTATTCTTGGGCATAGGTTTCCAACAACAAGATTTTCATCACCGATTTATAAGGGGAATCAATACCTTTATAAAGTTGCCATAAGCTCGCACCAAAATATTCACTGGCTGAGAATTGCCCTAATCCACCAAAATCCACCCAATCATTTAAATTAAGCTCACCAGCCGCGACTAAACGAGCAACTTCGGCCTCATATTGCTTTTCATCTTCCACCCACAAGTGGAGCCACAATAATGGTTTACCCGCAAGACGTACAGCGGAACGATAAAATTCTTCCAGTAACAGCATATATTGGGCTGAACCACTGTTTTCTTTAGTGAGTGGATCGGAATAACGTTCGTTACGGAAACGTTGTTGCGTCATCAAATAGAAATGCATTTCCACATGATATGTGGATGCCCATTGGCTAATTTTCTTCGTTTTTTCCGCTAAGCGCTGTTGATCTTGTTCAGATAAATCATCTTGATGGCAGATCCAAATATCCAAATCCGAAGCTGAAGTTTGGCTAATGGAGCCAAAACTGCCCATCACATAAATACCTAAGATCTGCGCAAAAAAAGCATCAGAATTGACCGCACTTTGCACGGCTTCGACAAGCTCAGGATGTTCTTTTGAGAGAAAATTTTGCTGATAATTGGAAAGGATAAAATCGGCAATGCCTGCTGGGGCATCTTCCACATAACCCGGAAGAGCTGGATGATTAAGATGCAACAACAGCGGCACCAAAGAGACGATGTGTCGGAATGCATCACCTGAGCCCAATAATGCTCGATCAAAACGACGCTTGTCTAATGTTTCAATACATTTTCGGGCTTGAGTGAGATCGTATTTCAAGGCTTCCTACCTATGACCATATAACTGGTATTACTGTACCACTTAGCTCATCAGAAATCAAAAATTTAAATGATCTGACTTTTTGCCCTAAAAATGGTAGCATAGGGCATATTTCTATTTAAAATCAGCGGTATTTATGGCAGTACTTAAAACCTTAAAAATTGCGACTCGTCAAAGCCCTTTAGCACTTTGGCAGGCAAATTTTGTGAAAGATCAATTAGAAAAATTTCACCCAACACTTTCTGTTGAATTAGTTCCGATGGTGACAAAAGGTGATGTAATCTTAGATTCCCCTTTGGCTAAAATTGGTGGAAAAGGCTTATTTGTTAAAGAGTTAGAAAATGCTTTACTTGAAAAACGTGCTGATATTGCCGTCCATTCAATGAAAGATGTACCGATGGAATTTCCAGAAGGTCTGGGCTTAAGTGTGATCTGTAAACGTGAAGATCCGCGCGATGCTTTCGTATCTAATACATACCGTTCATTAGATGAATTACCGCAAGGCGCTATTGTCGGAACATCAAGCTTACGTCGTCAATGCCAATTAAAACAATTACGCCCAGATCTTGATATCCGCTCCTTGCGTGGCAATGTAGGAACCCGATTAAGTAAATTAGACAATGGCGAATACGATGCCATTATTTTAGCCTCAGCTGGCTTAATTCGTTTAGGACTAGCGGAACGTATTGCCTCATTTATTGAAGTAGAACAGTCATTACCGGCTGCCGGACAAGGCGCAGTTGGCATTGAGTGCCGTGTTGATGATGAAGAAGTAAAAGCATTACTTGCTCCACTTTCGGATGCAACCACGACGACTTGTGTTTTGGCTGAGCGAGCAATGAATACCCGCTTACAAGGTGGTTGTCAAGTGCCAATCGGTGGCTATGCCATTGAGCAAAATGGCGAAATTTTCTTGCGTGCACTCGTCGGAGAAACCGATGGCTCTGCGATTATTCGTGCGGAAGGTAAAAGTGCGGTTGAAAATGCCGAAGCATTAGGCGTGACCATTGCTGAACAACTTCTGGCACAGGGCGCTGATAAGATTCTGGCGAAGATTTACTCAGCATAGGAAATCACCATGGCTGTACTAGTTACTCGCCCTGACGAACGAGGAAAAGCCCTAGTTGACCAGCTGAATCAAGCCGGTGTAGTTGCCTTGCATTTGCCTTTGCTTTCTATTGAAGCAGGTGCTGGGTTGGCTCAATTACCGATAAAACTTAATCAGCTAAAAAGTAGTGATTATGTGTTTTTGGTTTCAAAAAGTGCGGTCGATTTTGCAGATAAAACCCTGAAAGATATTGGCTTTAGCTGGCGTCAAGATTTACAATACTTTACAGTTGGACATAGAACGGCACAGCATTTTTCCTGTCAAACTGAATGTACTGTTCGTTATCCAATAACGTCGGAAAATACTGAAGGTGTATTAAATTTACCGCAAATGGCAGAATTAACAGATAAAAACTTGTTAATTTTGCGTGGCAACGGTGGACGAGAATTACTACGCGAACAGGCCACACTACGCGGTGCAACTGTTGAGACAGTCGAATGTTACCAACGCACGCCGATTAGTTATAATAACGAAGAGCAAACCAGTATTTGTATTCGTTCTGGTGTGCAAACCCTTGTGGTAACAAGCCTTGAAATTTTGCAGGCATTAATCGAATTTGTGCCTGAAAATGAACAAAATTGGCTAAAAAATTGCTGTTTAGTCACGGTAAGTCAACGCATTGCGGATGTCGCAGTACAACAAGGTTGGCATAATGTGGTGGTTTCCGCTGGTGCGGACAATCAAAGTTTACTTAATACCTTACTTAATGAAGTAACTCCCCTTTCTCACTAAGGAAAAGATATGGCGAAAGAGAAATTAACCCCTGAAACGACAGATGAAATCCAAGAAACAGATGCAGTGGAAATTCAAACTGAAGATCGCGAGCCTGTTGCGCCACGTACACAAACTGTTGTGAAGAAAAGTGGTACTGGATTAAGTTTATTGGCTATTCTCATTGCACTTGGCGTGGGTGGTGCAGGTTATTATTTTGGCCAACAAAAAGTGGATGAATTCCAACAAAAATTGACCGCACTTGAAGCTCAAATCAATAATAAAACGGTGGTTTCAGCACCTGCTCAAGAAGTAAAATTTGATACCACACAGCTTGCTCAGTTAGAGTCTGCGAATAAAGCAACACAAAACAAAATTGCGCAAGTAGAAGAGCTAATCAATGCAAAATCACATGAGTTAGTTGGCTTACAATCACAAATTAATAAAGTGAGCGCTCAAGCTAATGCTCAACAACCAACTGATTGGTTATTCTCAGAAGCTGATTTCTTGCTCAACAATGCATTACGCAAATTAGTGTTAGATAATGATGTGGACACAGCGGTTTCACTCTTAAAACTAGCCGATGAAACGCTTGCTAAAGTGAATAATTCACAATCCGCGGCTATCCGTAGTGCTATCAATCAAGATCTGAAACAACTTCTCTCCGTAGCTGGCGTGGATCAAAATGCGGTCATGCAAAAATTATCGCAATTAGCTAATACGGTTGATGAGTTACCTGTGTTAGATGTGAATTTCGGTGATGATCAAAATGCAACAAAATTATCAGATTCCCTGTCTGACTGGGCAGAAAATGCAGAAAAAAGTGCGACCTCATTCTTGAATCACTTTATCCGTATTTCACCGAAACATGGTGCGGATCGCAAAGAGTTATTAGCGCCAAACCAAGATATCTATTTGCGTGAAAACATTCGTTTACGCTTACAATTAGCGATTATGGCAGTGCCTCGTCAGCAAAATGAGCTTTATAAACAATCTCTAGAAGCCGTTGCATCTTGGATTCGTAGCTATTTTGATACCAATGCTGAAGTGACTCAAAGTTTCTTAAAATCAGTGGATGAATTATCTGAAGTATCCATCTATGTAGATGTACCAAGCCAATTACAAAGCTTAAGTATGCTTGATAAGTACTTAAATCGTACACCTTTAGATGTGCAAAAAGTGAAAATTGAAGCAGAAAAAGCGGTTGATAATTCACCAAGAAAAGAAGAAGTAAAACCAGCACCTGAAGCGAAAGCGGAAGAGCCAAAAGCTGAAGAAAAACCCGCTGAAGCACCAGCTGCACAACCGGCAACTGAACCCCAACAATAAGGATAGATAATGTTTAGAGTTCTCTTTTTAATGATCGCCTTACTTGCCGGATTGATTGCAGGGCCTTACCTCTCCGGTCAGCAAGGTTATGTCAGAGTTGAAACGGCAAACACCATATATGAAATGTCACTCACCACATTAGTGATTCTCTTTGTAGTCACGCTTGCTGTGATTTATTCGTTAGAGTGGTTGGTGACCCGCTTCTTCCGTTTAAGTAGCAATACCTATAACTGGTTTTCTCTACGTAAACGTGTGAAAGCACAACGTCAAACCCTTGAAGGCTTGATGAAAATGAATGAAGGCGATTATGCCAAGGCAGAAAAACTGATTGGTAAAAACGCGAAACATTCTGCAGAGCCAGTATTAAATCTAATTAAAGCCGCTGAAGCTGCACAGCAACGCGGTGATGAATTCAGTGCAAACCGTTATTTAATTGAAGCGACTGAGCTTGCAGGTTCAGATAACCTAGTCGTCGAAATTGCTCGCACTCGTATTTTATTACAACAAAATAAATTACCGGCTGCACGTAGTTCCGTCGATAGTTTGCTTGAAATGTCAGATCGCAACAAAGAAGTATTAAAACTTGCAGCTGAAATTTATAGCCGCTCCAAAGCTTATCAAGCTTTAGATGAAATCTTAGATTTAATCGAAGGTTCAGGCTTATTCTCAGCAGAAGAATTTAAAGCGCTTCAACAAGAAACAGAAAATGGCTTGTTAGATGAAAAAATGAATGAAGAAGGCGTTGAAGGCTTACTGGCATGGTGGGATGCTCAGCCACGTCGTCGTCGCAATGACTTAGAATTAAAAACGGCTTTAATTCAACGTTTAATTGATTGTAACGATCATGAGTCAGCTTATGAGTTCACGCTTGAAATCATGAAAAAATTGGGTGATAACACCCCAATCAGCCCTGAACTTTGCACGCAAATCACTCGTTTACAAGCAGAAGATAACAGCAAACTGCTCAAACTAGTAGAAAAACGAGCAAAACGCGCGGATGAAAGCCAACGTTGTTGTCTCAATCGTGCATTAGGCTATCTTTATGTGCGTAATAACGATTTTGCTAAAGCAGCAGAAGCATTTAAAGAAGTTACTGCTTGCCCAACTCAACTTCAACCAAATGATGTCATGATGGCGTCTTATGTGTTCGAACAAGCTGGCGACAAAGCGGCAGCGGAAAAAATTCGTCAGGACAGTTTAAAATCAGCCATGTCTATTCAAGACAAACCGGTTGAAATACAAGATGAACCAAAAACAGACGAAGAACCAACCGCACTTATTGCGAAACGTGATTAAAATAAACAACGATGGGGCTGAATAAAGCCCCGTTTTTTATTATTTCTCTATCTCAGAGCTCATTTAAAACTCATCTCTTATTACATTTCATTATAAATAATGCATTTCCATTCTTTTCTCATCGATTCAAAATTTTTTACTATATCGTTACGCAAACGATTAAATTATACAAAATGAATTGGGATTATATTTTAAGTGTCACCCCACGTTTTATTCATGCCACGCTGATGACCCTTCATCTCGCCTTTTGGGGCATTTTATTGTCGCTGGTGATTGGTGTGATTTGTGCGGTGATTACCACCTACAAAGTCAAATCATTAACTTGGCTAGTAAAAGGCTATATTGAGCTTTCTCGCAATACGCCTTTATTAATTCAAGTGTTTTTTCTCTATTTTGGGCTGTCTAAAATTGGCCTGAAATTAGATGGATTTACTTGCGGCATTATCGGTCTGGCCTTTTTAGGTGGAAGCTATATGGCAGAAGCTATTCGTGGCGGTCTGGAAGCGGTATCAAAAGGGCAAATTGAATCAGCCTTAAGTATTGGTCTAACCCCTTTTCAAGCTTTTCGCTATGTGATTTTTCCACAGGCCTTTGCGATTGCGACACCTGCAATCGGAGCAAATTGCTTATTCTTAATAAAAGAAACCTCAGTGATTAGTGCTGTTGCCGTAGCCGAACTGATGTTTGTAGCGAAAGAAGTCATCGGGCTCGATTACAAAACCAATGAAGCCTTATTTTTATTAGTGGTGTTTTATTTGATCATTCTATTACCGATGTCTATTTTCATTAGTTATTTAGAACGCCGTACTCGGAGAGCAAAATATGGGGCTTGAGTTATTATTCCAAGGCAGCAACATTGAACGCTTGCTCAACGGTTTATGGGTAACAGCTGAAATTGCGTTCGTTTCTGTCTTCTTCGCCTGTATTTTAGGTGTGATTTTTGGCGTAATTATGACGAGCAAAAATCCCATTATCAAAGCCATCTGCCGCTTTTATTTAGAATTTGTACGTATTATTCCATTGTTAGCCTTACTTTTCCTCGCGTATTTTGGTTTGGCAAAATGGTTTGATATTCACTTAGATGGCATTTCTGTATGTATTTTGGTGTTTATTTTCTGGGGAACAGCAGAAATGGGGGATTTAGTGCGTGGTGCATTAACTTCCATTGAAAAACACCAAGTGGAATCAGCCTACGCTTTAGGTTTAACGCCGTTTCAAACCTTTGTGTACATTTTACTTCCGCAAAGTTTAAAACGTGTAACACCAAGTGCGATTAACCTCTTTACCCGCATGGTAAAAACCAGTTCCTTGGCAATGTTAATCGGTGTAGTAGAAGTGATAAAAGTCGGTCAACAAATTATCGAGCATTCATTATTTAGTAATCAATCGGCGGCACTTTGGATTTACGGTGTCATCTTCGGTTTATATTTTGTGATTTGTTACCCGCTATCCTTATTTTCCCGTTATTTAGAAACCCGTTGGGAAAGTTAATTTTTATTAGGAAAACACATGGCGTTATTAGAAATTAAAAACCTCGTCAAAAATTACGGTGATGTAGAAGCACTAAAAGGCATCAATCTTTCCATAGAAAAAGGCGAAGTTGTCGTTATTTTAGGTCCATCGGGTTGTGGTAAAAGTACTTTTTTACGCTGCCTAAATGGACTAGAAGAAATAAAGCGCGGTCAGATTTTGCTGCAAAATGCAGGAGAATTAGGTAAAGACATTCCTTGGGTTAAAGCACGTCAACGCATTGGGATGGTATTCCAAAGTTATGAACTCTTCGCTCATTTATCAGTAATTGACAATATTTTGCTCGGCCCTTTAAAAGTACAAAAACGCGATCGCGCAGAAGCTGAAAAACAAGCCGATGAGTTACTTAAACGCGTAGGTTTATATGACCGAAAAAATGCCTATCCACGCGAATTATCCGGTGGACAAAAACAGCGGATTGCCATTGTTCGTTCACTTTGCATGAACCCTGAAATTATTCTGTTTGATGAAGTGACTGCCGCTCTTGACCCTGAAATGGTACGTGAAGTACTTGATGTGATTTTAGGTCTTGCCAAAGATGGCATGACGATGCTTATCGTTACCCACGAAATGAACTTCGCCCGTCAAGTAGCCAATCGCATCGTATTTATGGATAAAGGGCAAATCATTGAACAGGCAAAACCGGAAGATTTCTTCACGAATCCAACCACGGATCGTGCGAAAACATTCTTAAATATCTTAAATTATGAACCGAGAGGGACAAACTATGAAGAAAACATTTAAAACATTGACCGCACTTTTAGCCACTGCCACCTTAGCATTTGGCTTAACCGCGTGTAATGATAAAGAACCAGCTAAAGATGGGGCAAAAACAGTTTCAAGTCTTGAGCAAATACAGAAAGATGGCAAAGTTCGCATTGGTGTATTTAGCGATAAACCACCATTTGGTTATGTGGATGCGCAAGGTAAAAGCCAAGGCTTTGATGTCGAAATTGGTAAAGCGATCGGTAAAGACTTATTAGGCGATGAAAACAAAGTAGAGTTTGTTTTAGTGGATGCCGCAAACCGTGCTGAATACTTACTTTCTAAGAAAGTTGATATTATTCTCGCCAACTTCACAGTGACACCAGCACGTAAAGAAGTGGTAGATTTTGCTAATCCATATATGAAAGTAGCATTAGGCGTTGTTTCAAAAGATGGGTCTGTGATTACTGATCTTGAGCAATTAAAAGGCAAAACTTTAATTGTAGATAAAGGTACTACTGCTGATATTTTCTTCACTAAAAACTATCCAGATGTGAAATTATTGAAATTCGAACAAAATACAGAAACTTTTGAAGCCTTACGTGATGGTCGTGGTGATGCATTATCTAACGACAATACCTTCTTATTCGCTTGGGCAAAACAAAATCCAGGTTATACCGTGGGCGTAAAAAACTTTGGTGATCAAGATGTTATTGCACCAGCTGTTCGCAAAGATGCACCTGAATTGTTAAATTGGTTAAATAACGAAATCCAAACCTTAGGCAAAGATGGTCGTTTAAAACAAGCTTACGAAAAAACTTTATTGCCAGTTTATGGTGATACCGTCAGCGAAAGCGATATCGTGGTTGAATATAAATAATTCTCCCACATTCACTTCTCCTTTAGTCTAACTCAAGGAGAAGTGAAAACTTACTAAGTTTTGACCGCACTTCCAATTTTAAATGCGAAATATGTTTTTTCTAGATATATGCCTATTTTACCCTTCAACAGCATTTCTTGCATTATAACTTTATAACATCTAAATTTGATAATAATTCTTATTTATGGTAATATTCTGATGTTTTATTCAGATAGGAGTTTGTATGCAAAAAAAATCAATAATTCGTTTAATTTTGGCCGTTCTATTACTGACTTTTGGTATCACTACTCAAGCAGAAATAAAAACAATCAAAGATGTATTAGGACGAGAAGTTAACGTTGATGTGCCCGTAAAAAATGCCGTGTTAGGCTTTTACTATCCTGATTACATTGCTGTTACGGGTGTTGAAAATTTTAAATATGTTAAAGGTATCTCACGTGAATTTTGGGAAAAATTTAATCCAGGAAGTTGGGCATTGTTTTCTGAAAAAATGCCTGAACTCAAAAATATTGCTGATATTGGTAATGTAAATACAGGAACTTTCTCAACCGAAAAAACCTTGGCATTAAAACCTGATGTATTGATTCTTGCAGAATGGCAATATCAAACTATTGGTTCCGAACTACCAAAGTTAGAACAAGCTGGCGTTCCAATTATTGTTGTCGATTTTAATGCTCAAAGTGTAGAACGACACACCCAAAGCGCAAAGATTTTTGGGCAACTTGCAGGTACCGAAGAACGAGCAAATAAAATTGCAGATGAATATGCTCAAGGCATTGCTGATATTCAAAAACGTGTAAAAGAGGCTAACCTACCTAAACCTAAAATCTATGTAGAATTTGGCAATAAAGGTCCTAGTGAATATAGCTTTACCTTTGGTAAAAATATGTGGGGTGCTATTGCTGAAACTGTTGGCGGGGATAACGTAAGTGCGCCTTTTGTCGAAAATTGGGGACCAATTAATCCAGAACAACTTCTTGCCGCACAACCTGAAGTGATTATGATTTCTGGCACAGAAATGGGGCATGAAACTAACGATGAAATGATGGCGATGGGAATAAACATCAATGAACAGGATGCACAAAAACGCCTAAAAGGTTTCTTAACCCGTGCAGGGTGGCAAGATTTACCTGCAGTTAAAAACCACCGTGTTTACGGTATTTATCATACGGCTTCTCGCTCACTAAGTGATCTAGCAGCCGCTCAATTTATGGCAAAAGCACTTTACCCAAAACTTTTTGAAGACATAGACCCACAAAAAACCTTTATGGATTTCCATAAAAACTATTTGCCTATCATACCTAGTGGTACATTTTTTATTAAATTGAAAGATTAAACAATTCATAAGGTGAGCGATGCTCACCTTTTTTATATTCTCACTGCCTTTCATAAGTGAAAACTACTTTATTTTTGACCGCTCTTTAAAAGATGTGGTGTAAATCTTGCCTTTAATGGCATTCTTTCTTGAATACGTTCCCGATTAATCTGTAATGCCGCTTCTGTGGCTTCATAGTCTAACCATAAACTTGGATCATCGGGTAACGTTTCATTCCAAATATATTGCAAAGCCTCGTGCCTTACATTCCGCATGCAATGCATCATACCGTTTCTTTAAAAACGCCAATTTATTAAAGAAAAAACGCACATGCCCTTCACCTAACTTATATTCTGCAGGCTGTCCTTTTAAGTGATATTTACCTTTCGCTACGGCGTTAGGAATACGGGTTAATTCACGATGTTCTGCCAAAAGATGCTGATCACAAAGCTCCTCAGGCGGAATAAGATTAATTCGAGTCATAAGCGATACCAAATAAAAGGAAACATAGTACGAGGCATAAATGTATTTGTCTATTATTTGCTTA
>ONZT01001717.1_pt1 | contig 11418 bp, 10 predicted proteins | sample 1671571 | NCBI WGS metagenome assembly ONZT01 (sample SAMN06348170, study PRJEB24527) | human gut metagenome | biome: human gut; feature: ankylosing spondylitis patient; material: feces | host: Homo sapiens | place: China | collected 2015-10
GGGGGTATTATTTTTACCAATCAATGCAGGGATGGGCGGTTTTTGGCCTTTGGTCGTGATGGCAGTTTTAGTCGGGCCAATGACATACTTTGCACACAGAGGTTTGGCTTATTTCGTTTTATCTTCTTCTAAACCAGGCAGTGATATTACGGAAGTGGTAGAAGAGCATTTCGGTCCAACTGCAGGGAAATTGATTACCTTATTATATTTCTTTGCGATCTTCCCAATTTTATTGATTTATGGAAATGGGATCACCAATACCGTTGATTCCTTCATCGTCAACCAATTAGGCATGCCTTCACCAAACCGTGTTATTCTTTCTTTTGTATTGATTGCGATCTTGATTTCGGTCATGTTATTCAGTGAAAAAGTAATGTTAAAAATCACTGAATTATTAGTTTATCCATTGGTATTGATTCTCTTTGCATTATCAATCTATCTCATTCCTCAATGGAATGCATCAATGCTTTATGAGCTTCCTACAGCTAGTGGTTTTGTTACTACATTGTGGTTAACTATTCCAGTGTTGGTATTCTCTTTTAACCATTCTCCGGCAATTTCTTCTTTCACACTTTCTCAACAACGTGAATATAAAGATTTTGATAAAACGGAATATCACATTGGTCATACAGAAAAAAGGACTTCAACCGTATTACTTTTCTTCGTGATGTTCTTTGTGTTTAGTTGCGTATTAACGTTAACACCAGCAGAGTTATTAGAGGCAAAAGCACAAAATATCAGTATCTTGTCTTATCTCGCAAACAAATTTGATAATCCATACATTTCTTATTTTGCGCCATTAGTGGCTTTCTTAGCGATTACCAGTTCATTCTTTGGACATTATTTAGGGGCTCGTGAAGGTTTAGAAGGTTTATACCTTAAAATGAAAGGTAAAAGTGTAAATCGTAAAAAATTAAATTACGGTACCGCAGTATTCTTCTTACTCACTTTATGGGGCGTAGCAATTATTAATCCAAGTATTTTAGGCTTAATCGAATCGCTTGGTGGTCCAATTATTGCGATGATCCTTTTCATTATGCCGATGTATGCTATCCGCAATGTGCCAGCGATGAAACGCTATCAAGGTCGTTTCAGCAATGTATTTGTTACAGTAATGGGATTAATTGCTATCTCTGCGGTTGTATATGGATTATTATAAGCGGCTTTTTAGTTTAGCTTAGGATTGAAATAATATGATTAGTGTATTTGATATGTTTAAAGTGGGGGTTGGGCCATCCAGCTCCCATACTGTCGGCCCGATGAAAGCGGGTAAACAGTTTATTGACGATTTAATCGAGCAAGGCAAATTTGATGCGGTCGCGACTTTGCATGTTGATGTTTATGGCTCTCTCTCAATGACTGGGCTTGGACATAATACCGATATCGCGATCATCATGGGATTAGCCGGTTATCTACCGCACGATGTAGACATTGATTTAATCCCGACATTTATAGAACAGGTTAAACAAACCAAAAAACTGTCGATTGCACAGGGTAAAAAAACGGTCAATTTCGATTGGGATGCCAATATGGTATTCCATAATTCCTTTTTATCATTGCATGAAAACGGCATGACCATTACAGCATTAGATGCTGAGCGTAATGTGCTTTACCGTCAAACCTATTATTCTATCGGTGGTGGTTTTATCGTAGATGAAGCGCATTTTGGTCAAGAGGAAGAGAACCCTGTGGCCGTGCCGTATCCTTATCAATATGCTGAAGATATTTTGAAACATTGTCAGGAAAATGGCTTGATGCTTTCTACGGTGATGATGAGAAATGAGTTAGCATTACGTGATAAAAAAGAGGTTGAAGCGCATTTGCATAATGTTTGGAAAACCATGAAGGATTGTATTGAGCATGGTGTCAATACAGAAGGCGTGTTACCCGGCCCATTAAAAGTGGTGCGTCGTGCACCATCACTTTATCGTCTCTTGCAAGCTAATAGTAATCGTCTTGCAAATGATCCAATGCACGTCATCGACTGGGTGAATATGTTTGCCCTCGCAGTAAACGAAGAGAATGCTGCAGGTGGACGTGTCGTGACTGCACCGACTAACGGTGCTTGTGGTATTGTGCCAGCTGTGCTTTCTTATTATGAAAAATTCGTAGGACCTTTAACACAGGATGTAATTGAGCGCTACTTATTGACTGCAGGTATGATTGGTTCACTTTATAAGATGAATGCCTCTATTTCCGGTGCCGAAGTCGGCTGCCAAGGTGAAGTGGGAGTGGCATGTTCAATGGCCGCAGCGGGTTTAACTGAAATCCTAGGCGGTACGCCAGTACAAGTGTGTATTGCAGCTGAAATTGCGATGGAACATAATCTTGGTTTAACTTGCGACCCAGTTGGTGGACAAGTACAGGTGCCTTGTATTGAGCGTAACGCGATAGCTTCGGTGAAAGCAATTAATGCAAGCCGTATGGCATTACGTCGTACCACAAACCCTCGCGTAACCTTGGATAAAGTGATCGAAACCATGTATGAAACAGGTAAAGACATGAATGCTAAATACCGTGAAACATCAAAAGGTGGCTTAGCGGTGAAAGTAGTGTGTTCTTAAGATTTCATTGATAATATAAAGAGCGGTCATTTTTGACCGCTCTTTTTTATTTTCCTTTCACATCAATAATCACCACTTCTGATTGTGATCCTAAGCGCATTGGAATGCCCCAAAAACCGTAACCAGAAGTAACAAATACATGTGGATTACCAATCTTTTCATGGCCATAATCCAAACGATATATCATTTTCGTGATTAAACTAGCGGGGAATATTTGCCCTTTATGCGCATGCCCCGAAACTTGAATATCAAGCGGGAGTGAAGCATGTTTTTCAATATCTGTTGGGCGGTGATCCAATAAAATAGTCGGTAAGTCCGTATTCACTTGTTTTAATAATATTTCGGTACTCGGTCTATTGCGAGTCAGATCATCGTTTCGTCCAATAAGTACTAATTCATTGTTTAACGTTAATGTTTCATCTCTTAATACGGTAATACCTGCTTTGCGGATTTCTTGATCAATTCGATCTTGGTCTCCAAATAAATCATGATTGCCTAGTGTGGCATAAACGCCCATTGGAGCCTTGAGTTTTGCCAGATGAGGTTGCATTTTTTCAGCTAAATAGGCATTGACGTTATCGTCCATAATATCGCCAGGCAGTAAAATGATATCTACCTTTTCCTGCTGCATAATATCAGCCAGTTTATCCAATTCTTTCCCACCAAATAATTTGCCTAAGTGGAGATCGCTTGCCATACCAATTCGCAGCGGTTTAATCGGTTTATCCAGCGTGATTTCATAATGAATAACACGGGTAACATAGGCGTTATACACACTTAAGGCAGTGATACCAATAAATAAAACGGGGTAAGCAATGCGTAAAGTGCGGTCGATTTTTATGATAGATTTAGATTTTCGGAAAAGAAAATGAATACCTCCCACGGCGATACTCGCAAAGGCTGAAAAAAGGAGTAGCGCGAGCACTAAAGCAATAAGTCGAAATGCCGTAAAAAGCTTTAAAAAATGACAAATAATTAAGGCATTAGGAAGCAAAAAACTGGTAAAAGTGATAGTTCGTTTTGCCTTTTGGGAGAGTGGTTTGTTCAGCCACCAAATCAGCGTTTTATTAAAAATATAAATCAGCAGTTGTAACAAAATAATAGCTGCCGTAAATATAAAGTAATAACGAGTTTCCATTAGCGATTCCTAAATAAAAGTGCGGTCGTTTTTGACCAAGTTTTGAAGTGTGGAATAATAAATTTCTCTGTTCCCAAAGGCAAATTTTTTCGCTAAAATGCGGCTCGTTTTAGTTAATTTAAGAAGGAAAATCCAATGTTTGGAAAAGGCGGTTTAGGCGGCTTGATGAAACAAGCCCAACAAATGCAAGAAAAAATGCAAAAAATGCAGGAAGAAATTGCCCAATTAGAAGTAACAGGCGAAAGCGGTGCGGGTTTAGTAAAAATCACGATTAATGGTGCGCACAACTGCCGTCGTATTGAGATCGATCCTTCTTTAATGGAAGACGACAAAGAAATGTTGGAAGATTTAATCGCTGCCGCATTCAACGATGCAGTCCGTCGTGCAGAAGAATTGCAAAAAGAAAAAATGGCTTCTGTGACCGCAGGCATGCCATTACCTCCAGGAATGAAACTTCCATTTTAATTCATTGGGTGTGTGAATTTACACGTTCACACACCATTCATTTTCTCCCATCATAAATATTATGCAAAGCAGTCCACTTTTAGAACATCTTATTGAAAACCTTCGTTGCTTGCCGGGTGTTGGCCCGAAATCAGCGCAGCGCATGGCTTATCATCTTTTACAGCGCAATCGTAGCGGTGGGATGAATTTAGCTCGTGCATTAACGGAAGCGATGTCTAAAATTGGGCATTGTTCGCAGTGTCGAGATTTTACCGAAGAGGAAACGTGCAATATTTGTAACAATCCTCGCCGTCAAAATTCAGGTTTGCTTTGCGTGGTGGAAATGCCGGCAGATATTCAAGCCATTGAGCAAACAGGTCAATTTTCGGGACGTTATTTTGTCTTAATGGGGCACTTATCGCCTTTAGATGGTATTGGTCCAAAAGAGATTGGTTTAGATTTATTGCAAAAACGTCTGGTAGAAGAATCTTTCCACGAAGTGATTTTAGCGACCAATCCAACGGTAGAAGGCGATGCGACAGCCAATTATATTGCGGAAATTTGCCATCAACATAATATTAAAGTAAGCCGTATTGCCCACGGGATCCCTGTTGGTGGGGAATTAGAAACCGTGGACGGCACTACCTTAACCCACTCTTTCTTAGGTCGTCGTCAGATCGACTAATCTTATGCGCCTGTTTATTGCCGAGAAACCCAGTCTTGGGCGAGCTATTGCCGATGTATTGCCAAAACCTCATCAACGAGGAGACGGTTTTATTAAATGCGGCAATGATGATGTTGTGACTTGGTGCGTGGGGCATTTGCTCGAACAGGCAGAGCCGGATGCCTACGATCCTAAATTCAAACGATGGCGTTTAGAACATTTACCCATCATTCCTGAAAAGTGGATTCTGTTACCGCGAAAAGAAGTGAAAAAACAACTTTCCGTGGTGGAAAAACTGATTCATCAAGCCGATGTTTTAGTTAACGCAGGTGACCCGGATAGAGAAGGGCAGTTGCTGGTGGATGAAGTGTTTAGTTATGCCAATTTATCAGCGGAAAAACGTGATGGCATTTTACGTTGTTTGATTAGCGATCTTAACCCAAGTGCGGTGGAAAAAGCCGTACAAAAGCTCCAACCTAACCGTAATTTTATTCCATTAGCCACCTCTGCACTGGCGCGCGCTCGTGCGGATTGGCTTTACGGTATTAATATGACTCGCGCTTATACCATTCGCGGTCGCCAAGCGGGTTATGATGGTGTGCTTTCCGTTGGGCGAGTACAGACCCCCGTATTAGGCTTGATTGTTCGCCGTGATTTGGAAATTGAACATTTCCAACCAAAAGATTTCTATGAAGTGTTGGCATGGGTGAAAGAAGAAAAAACGTCTGAAAATCCGACCGCACTTTTTTCAGCACTTTGGCAACCGAGTAAAGCTTGTGAAGATTACCAAGATGAAGATGGTCGCGTACTGTCTTTAGGGTTGGCCGAAAATGTCGTGAAGCGTATTACCGATCAACCTGCCGAAGTGACCGAATATGTGGATAAGCGCGAGAAAGAAACGGCGCCTTTGCCTTATTCGTTGTCAGCATTGCAGATTGATGCGGCAAAACGTTTTGGGATGTCGGCACAGAGCGTGTTGGATACCTGTCAGCGTTTATATGAAACCCATCGTTTGATTACCTATCCACGTTCTGATTGTCGCTATTTGCCGGAAGAGCATTTTGCTGAGCGACATAAAGTGATGAATGCCATTTCACAGCATTGTCAGACTTATCAAACCTTGCCATCGGTGGTAGACACTGAGCAGCGTAATCGTTGCTGGAATGATAAAAAGGTAGAAGCGCACCATGCCATTATTCCGACGGCTAACACACGTTCGATCAATTTAAGCATTGATGAACAACGTATTTATGAACTCATTGCACGCCAGTATTTATTGCAATTCTGTCCAGATGCGGAATATCGTAAAAGTAAAATTACCTTAAGTATTGCGGGCGGTACTTTTGTGGCACAAGCACGTAACTTACAAACTGCGGGTTGGAAAGAGTTACTTGGCAAAGAAGACGAAGATGAAAATCAAGAGCCGTTATTACCGATCGTGAAAAAAGGGCAGATCCTGTATTGCGAACGAGGTGAAGTGGTGAGTAAAAAAACGCAACCGCCGAAACCATTTACCGATGCAACATTGCTCTCCGCTATGACAGGGATTGCGCGTTTTGTGCAAGATAAAGAATTGAAAAAAATTCTGCGTGAAACTGATGGACTTGGCACAGAAGCCACCCGTGCGGGCATTATTGAATTACTGTTTAAGCGAGGTTTTTTGACCAAAAAAGGACGCAATATTCATAGCACAGAAACAGGGCGGATCCTCATTTCAGCTTTGCCAGATATTGCTACGCAACCTGATATGACGGCACATTGGGAAGCACAGTTAACGGATATCAGCCAAAAACAGGCGAGTTATCAGCAATTTATGTTTACGCTTAATCAAATGCTGCCGGATTTAGTGCGTTTTGTTGATTTCACTGCATTGCGTCGTTTAAGTCAGATTTCAAAAGGTTTAAGCACGCCAGCAACGAAACGAAAAAGAGCGGTCAAAAAATCGGAAGATTTAAACGCTGAAAATTGATTAAACTTAATACAATTAAGTAAAAAAAATGGGAAAGCGCTTGCGAAAAGCGTGAATTTTATATAACATTTGCTCCCAGTTTTCTTGCGAAATCGCAATTTAGAGAAGAAAGAATAATGTACAATATTTTATTATTTGTTTATGTATTAATTTGTGTCGCCTTAATCGGCTTTATCCTTATTCAACAAGGTAAAGGCGCGAACGCAGGTGCGTCATTTGGCGGTGGTGCATCAGGTACTATGTTTGGTTCTGCAGGTGCAGGTAACTTCTTAACCCGTACCAGCGCAATCTTAGCAACTGGCTTTTTTGTGATTGCTTTAGTGTTAGGTAACATTAACTCTCACCGTGGCAACGTACAAAAAGGTTCGTTTGACGATTTATCTCAAACTGCTGAACAAGTTCAACAACAGCAACAACAAGTTGCTCCAGCGGTTAAAAACAAAAATAATGACATTCCGCAATAAGGAATAAAAACAGAATAAACGCTCTGGTGGTGGAATTGGTAGACACGCTATCTTGAGGGGGTAGTGGCCGCAGGCCGTGCGAGTTCAAGTCTCGCTCAGAGCACCAACTATAAACCGACTTAATCAAGTCGGTTTTTTTTCGCCTAAAATTTGTTTAGAACGCTAGTTATTACCCTCCGTTTTGGTTACAATCGGTCAATTTCTTTTTTTAGAAACCCATTAGGAGAGCACTATGAACTTCCCTCAAATCGCCCAACAAGTGATTGATAAACTTGGCGGCAAAGAAAACATCGCCACAGCAGCACATTGCGCAACGCGTTTACGTATTGTGTTAAACGATGAAAGCAAGGTGGACAAAGAAGGCATTGATAATATTGAAGGCGTGAAAGGGCAGTTTGCTGTTGCTGGTCAATATCAAATCATCTTCGGTTCAGGTACGGTGAATAAAGTCCATGCTGAACTCACCAAATTGCTTGGTATCGGCGATGTGAGCAAAGCCGAAGTGGCAGAAGCGGCATCAGGCAACCAAAACTTATTGCAACGTTTGGTGAAAGGCTTAGCGGATATTTTCGTGCCAATCATTCCGGCAATCGTCGCAGGCGGTTTGTTAATGGGTATTCACTCCATGCTTACAGCGAAAGGTTTCTTCGTTGATGAATTAAGCGTGATTGATATGCACCCTGGTCTTGCAGATTTGGTGGACTTCATTAATACCATCGCGAATGCACCATTTGTGTTCTTGCCAGTATTACTTGGTTTCTCTGCAACCCGTAAATTCGGTGGTAACCCATTCTTAGGGGCTGCACTTGGGATGTTATTAGTTCACCCTGCATTAGCAGACGGTTGGAACTACGCATTAACCCTTGCTCAAGGCAAAATCCAATACTGGAATGTATTCGGTCTTGAAATTGAAAAAGTCGGCTATCAAGGCACGGTTATCCCAACATTAGTTTCTGCTTGGGTATTAGCAACCTTAGAAAAAACCTTCCGTAAATTTGTCCCTTCTTACTTAGATAACCTGATTACCCCATTATTCTCGCTCTTTATTGCAGGCTTCTTAGCGTTTACCGTAATTGGTCCAATCGGTCGTGAAGCGGGTTCATTAATTGCATCAGGTTTAACTTGGTTATATGACACCTTAGGTTTCGTGGGCGGCGCAATCTTCGGGGCATTCTATGCACCAATCGTTATTACGGGTATGCACCAAACCTTCATTGCGGTTGAAACACAATTATTAGCTGAAATGGCGAATACGGGCGGTACCTTCATTTTCCCAATCGCAGCAATGTCAAATATCGCACAAGGTGCAGCCTGTTTAGGTGTAGCTGTGGCATTAAAAGATCCAAAAGTACGCGGTTTAGCGGTGCCATCAGGTATCTCTGCATTATTAGGGATTACTGAACCGGCGATGTTTGGGGTGAACTTACGTTATCGTCAAGCTTTCTTTGCCGCGATGATTGGTTCAGGTTTAGCAAGTGCCTTTATCGCATTCTTCAATGTAAAAGCCATTGCATTAGGCGCAGCCGGTTTCTTAGGTATTCCATCTATTAAACCAGATAGCCTTGCGATGTACAGCATTGGTATGTTGATTTCATTTGTGGTGGCATTCACGCTTTCAGTCGTTTTCGTGAAACGCGCACAAGCAAAAGCATAATCGATATAAAAAAGAAAAAGCACGAGTTTAAGCTCGTGCTTTTTTGTTTGGAAAAATGCGTCTAAAAATGACCGCACTTTCAGTGAGAATTAGCCTTCTCGACAATTTAACCAAGCTGTTCTCATGCCTTGATTGTTTTTGTAATACACCGAATTATGCTCACGCGCAATCAGATCCACATGGCTTCCATCAATCGGCTCATAAGAGCGATAAATCACTTCAAAGCGGTTTCCGCGTGCATTTAAGGTGCGATTCTCCACATGATCAAACGGCACGGCTTTTCCGCCATCTAATTGAAAATAAATACCAAAATTATCTTTCATGCGGCTTTCTCTTGAAAGCGGGAAGTAAGTGGTTAAATAAGAATTTGAACCCGTTTCTGAATTACGGCAAGAATAGTAATAACGCTTGTAATCTTTCGGATTGTTTAATTCCGCTTGGCTAATGTTATTTTTAAGGTATCGTGTTTTAACGGTTTTCTTTGGTTGTTGTGTTGTGGTACAAGCAAACAACCCTACGCATGCAGCCGTGAGTAATGCTATTTTGAATTTATTCATTGATAAAGTTCCGAGAGTAGAGTGAATGAGAAAGGGAGTATAATAGCGGAAATTGGGGATAGTGCAATATACAAAGGGTAAAGTGCGGTGAGTTTTTAAAGTGTTTTTTAGTAAAATTTGGCACACGCTGCGAGCGTGCGCCATTATAAAGAAAATGAAATATGATAAGTAACTACTTGCCCATAACAGGACCCACCCCTATCAACATAAGGTAGTAAATTGGTGCAGTAATGATGCTTACGGCTTTTTCTATTCCATCTTGGGTTGATTTTTTCATTTCATCCCGTTTCTCTGATCGAATTTCTTCGTCTGTTTTTAGACGATAATTATTAAGATATGCAGGTATTGGTATAGGGAGTGAGGATTTTTTCAAAATTTCATCACGGTTATTCAATTTCACGATACGCCCATTGATTATTGGCTTCTCTACCCATCCCATATAAAGGGTAATTTTGGTTCTAGGTCCACCTTTACATTCTGACGGTTCTTGGTGGAAAAAATCACTTATATGGCAATCACCGCCATCATAAAATACATTCCAACGTTGCTCTAGTCCCTTTAGGCTTTGACGAAGCGTATTAAGGTATTTCATCGGTAATACTAACTCATAGTATACTTTAACAAGGTTATTACTACGGTCAGCAGCAAAGGAAAGCGCTAGATAAAATTTATCATCACTTCTATTGGATTTTAAAAGTTTTGTCATGTATTCAGGTTGGAACAACGGTTGTAAGTAACGAGCATCAATACCTGAAAACTCATAATCTTCGTTATCACTAAGCAAATAAGTTTTATTATCCGGTGTTTTAATAATACCTCGAATTAATATTTCTTCACCTTCTAAGCGAGTCATATATTTGTAAAAGGGCGTCGTACTGTCGTAAGCAGGTGGCGTATTGTTACTAGAACAAGCTACTAATAATAAGCAAAGCAAAGAGATAATTTTTTTCATAAGGGACCTTACAAATATCTGGATTTAAAATGATTTTACTGAATAGAAAATTATTTTACTATTTATTTTTTATAGGAATGGCTAAATGTCGAGAAGGTATGAGATGAAAGAAAAAATAGCACCAACAGATTGGTTGGTGCTATTGAAATAAAGTTATTTTAATTAACCGATTCTGCCACTGAAACCATAGATATAGAGAGGCAACCATATTGGTGCGGTAATAATCATTAGCGTATCTTTAACCCCGTCTTTAGCAGCCTCTTTTGTATCCTCCCATTTTTCTGAACGTTTTTCTTTATCTGTTTTTAAACGGTAATTATATACATACGATCTTATTGCAATAGGAAGAGATGGTTTTTTCAGAATATCATCTCGGTTACTTAGCTTTACGATTTTCCCATTGAGTCTATCTTCTTTGGCATCTATTTCAAATACGAGTTTTGTTGGGCGTTCTTTTCCTTTGCAATCAGCAGGTGCGGGATAGAAGAAATCGTCCGTACGACAATTTGTACCGCCGCTGTAATAGTTAGTCCAGCGTGGTTTTAGCCCCTGAAGACTTTGGCGTAACGTTTTCACATGCTTAACCGGCATATCTAAACGATATGTTAACTGGACATTATTATTGCTACGATCAGCATAAATACTGATGCTAAGGTCGTAGTTCTTGTCTTCTTTTTTTAACATCGGCGTGATGTATTCAGGTTGTAACAAAGGTCGAAGATATTCTATTTCAGCCCCTGAAAACTCGTAATCTTCGGTATCACCAAGTAAATAAATTTTGTTATCTGGGGTTTTGATAATATCTCGAATATACACGATATCATTACTAATATGTTGCAGTTCTGAAGATTCTGAAATGTATGTTATTTCTTCAGGAGAAGATGAAGTTTTGTTACTAGAACAAGCTGCTAATACTAAGCAAAGCAACGAGATAATTTTTTTCATAGGATTCCTTACAAGCGGTCAGATTTTGGAATGAGTTTACTTAATCTAAAATTGTTTTGCTATTTGT
>ONZT01001744.1_pt1 | contig 11297 bp, 10 predicted proteins | sample 1671571 | NCBI WGS metagenome assembly ONZT01 (sample SAMN06348170, study PRJEB24527) | human gut metagenome | biome: human gut; feature: ankylosing spondylitis patient; material: feces | host: Homo sapiens | place: China | collected 2015-10
ACCGTGATCGACTTCGACACCGACAAGCCGTTCGGCGAAGCCGTGACCATCGTTTCGTACGGCAAGTAGCAAATAGCAAGCAATACATATCGAATAGCACGTACGGTCCACGGCGGCACGCCGCAAACGAAAGCGTCAGCAGGACAGCCTTTCGCCTATAGCCGCATACGCCCACGCGCACGGTTTTCGCCCTGCGCATGCAATGGTATGCCAAGAAATAGGGAAGGAGTGCTACCCTTAGGCGAGTAAGTGTGACCGCAAGGAGGAAACAATGGGAGTCGGAGAGATCGCTGGCCTGATCGCGGCCATCGCGTTCGCAGTATTGGCCGGTTTCATGATCTATCCGCTGATCAGGCTGGGCAAGATGTTTGATCAGATATCGCAGACGGTCCGGGAGTCCGGTGAACACGCCATCCCCGCGCTGGACGAAGGCGTGACCACCGTCAAGCAGGTCAACAAGTCGCTCGAAGACGTGAACAAGATTTCCGCCGCGGCTTCCACCACCGCCAACAACGTTGGTGCGTTGACCGATCTGTATGGCTCCTTCCTCGGTAAGCCCATCATCAAGATCGCTTCCACCTTCTACGCGCTGAAAACCACGGGTCAGTCCTTCCTTGCGAAGAACGCCGCGAAAACCACCGTCAACGACACCGCCGAGAAGGGGGAGTGATGTTCAAACGCATCTTCTGGGTCGGCGTCGGCGTGGCCATCGGAATCGTTGCCGTCACCAAGGCACAGGCCTATGTCAAGGCCAATACGCCTGATGCGGCACGCCAGTTCCTGCTTGGCCCCGATCAGGACAATGTGCCGATGAAAACACTCGAAGGGTTGGTCAACGAGTTCAATGCCACCCGTCGAGCCCGCGAGGCTGAGCTCAACCGTCAGTACATCGAGCGCGCCAACTGACACGCGCATGCCGCCTTGCCATCTAGTCACTGAATCAGCTAGAACAAACTAATCCTCATAATCCAGTCTTTTCCACCAATACCAGGCGCAACTGCGCCCATTACCCAAACAAGGAGTTCATCCGCTCATGCGCACTGCGGACATCGCAAAGCGATACCTCGATTATTTTGCCAAGCACGACCATCTCATCGTGCCCTCGGCATCCCTGATTTCCCCGAACCCCACCACGCTTTTCACCATCGCCGGCATGGTGCCGTTCATCCCGTACCTGATGGGTGAGCAGACCCCGCCGAAGCGCCGCATGGCCTCCAACCAGAAGTGCGTGCGTACGCTCGACATCGACGAGGTCGGCAAGACCACCCGCCACGGCACCTTCTTCCAGATGCTCGGCAACTTCTCCTTCGGCGACTACTTCAAGGAAGAGGCCATCCACTACGCCTGGGAGCTGCTCACCACCTCGCAGGATGAGGGCGGCTACGGCTTCGACCCCGAGAAGCTGTGGATGACCACGTTCACCGACGATGACGAAGCCCGTTCCATGTGGATCAACGAGGGCGTGGACCCCGAGCACATCCAGAAGATGGGCATGGAAGACAACTTTTGGACCACCGGTGGCCCCGGACCCGGCGGCCCCTGCTCCGAAATCTACGTGGACCGCGGCCCCGCCTTCGGCAAGGAAGGCGGCCCGATTGCCGACGAGAACCGCTACATCGAGATCTGGGACCTCGTGTTCGAGAACTACGAGGTCGACAACGTCAAGTCCAAGACCGACCTGCACATCGTGGGCGAGCTTGAGAACAAGAACATCGATACCGGTGCCGGCTTGGAACGTCTGGCCTACCTGCTGCAGGGCAAGAACAACATCTACGAGACCGATGAGGTCTTCCCGGTCATCGAGGCCGCCGAGCAGCTCTCCGGCCTGAAGTACGGCGAGAACGAGGACGCCGACGTGCGCTTCCGCGTGGTCGCTGACCACGTGCGCTCCGCCCTGATGATCATGTCCGACGGCGTGCGCCCGTCCAACGTGGGCCGTGGCTACGTGCTGCGCCGCCTGCTGCGCCGCACCGTGCGCTCCATGCGCATGCTCGGCGTGACCGATCCGGTGCTGCCCACCCTCTTCCCGACCTCCAAGGCCGCCATGGAGGCCAGCTACCCGGAGCTCAACGACACCTTCCATGAGGTGTCCGAATCCGCGTATGGCGAGGAAGACGCCTTCCGCCGCACCCTTGAGACCGGCACCACGATTCTCGACGTGGCCGTCAACAAGGCCAAGAGCGATTCCGCCGAGCCCGTCGTGGCCGGCGAGGACGCCTTCAAGCTGCACGACACCTACGGCTTCCCGATTGAGCTGACCCTCGAGATGGCCGCCGAACAGGGCGTGAAGGTGGACGAGGCCAAGTTCCGCGAACTCATGGCCGAGCAGAAGTCCCGCGCCCGCGCCGACGCCCTCAAGAAGCGTCACAACGTGGATCTTTCCGTTTACGACGACTTCAAGAAGACGCTCGTCAGCCCGATCGACTTCCTCGGCTACACCGACATGTCCGCCCGCGCCAAGGTGATCGGCATCATGCAGGAAGGCAAGGGTTCCGTGCCCGCCGTGACCGGCCCGGCCAACGTCGAGGTCATCCTCGACCGCACCCCGTTCTACGCGGAGGCCGGCGGCCAGCTCGCCGACCAGGGCGAGATCCTGTCCGACGACGGCGCCGTGCTCGAAGTCGACGATGTGCAGAAGCCCATCAAGGACCTCATCGTCCACCAGTGCCGTCTGACCGAAGGCACGCTGGTCGTCGGCGCCGAAGTCAACGCCAACATCGACCTGGCCCGCCGTGGCGCCATCGCCCGCTCGCACACCGCCACGCACATGGTGCACAAGGCGCTGCGTGAGGAGCTGGGCCCGCAGGCCACCCAGCGCGGCTCCGAAGACGCCCCGAACCGTCTGCGCTTCGACTTCCAGTGGTCCAAGGCCCCGGCCAAGTCCGTGATCTCCGCAGTCGAGGAGCGCGTCAACGACAAGCTGCGCGACAACCTCGCCGTGACCACCAAGGAAATGAAGTTCGACGACGCCATCGCCCTCGGTGCCATGCACCTGTTCGGCGAGAAGTACGGCGACATCGTACGCGTGGTCTCCATCGGCGAAGACGGCTGGAGCCGCGAGCTGTGTGGTGGTACCCACGTGGACCACGTTGGCAAGATCGGCATGGTCAACATCCTGTCCGAAGCCTCCATCGGCTCCGGCGTGCGTCGTGTCGACGCCGTCGTGGGCCAGGGTGCCTATGACTTCAACGCTCGTGAGCACGCGCTGGTCTCCCAGCTGTCCGACAAGCTCAACGCTCGTCCGGACGAGCTCGCCGAGCGTGTGAACGCCCTGCTCGCCAAGCTCAAGGAATCCGATCGTCGCTTGGCCTCCATGTACGAGTCCCAGCTGGCCGCCTCGGTTCCGGCGCTGGTTGCTGACACCAAGAACTCCGCGGCCCTGGTCAAGGTGGCCGTCAAGAACGTGGGCCACTTTGGCGCGGTCGATGCCCTGCGCAAGACCGTACTCGACGTGCGCGCCCAGCTCGGTGAAGACGCCCCCGTGGTGGTGGCCCTTGCCGGCGTGAACGAGGATGACAAGCCGATGGTCGCCGTGGCCACCAACGAGGCCGCCCGCAAGGCCGGCATCAAGGCCGGTGATCTGGTGCGTGGCGCAGCCAAGGTCCTCGGCGGCGGTGGCGGCGGCAAGCCGGACTTCGCCCAGGGTGGCGGTGTCGATGCCTCCAAGATCGACGAGGCCCTCGAAGCGCTCAAGCACGAGGCGCAGAAAGCCTGATTCCGCCAGTGGTGTGGTTAGGCGTTGATTTGGGTAATGCCCGGGTCGGACTGGCACTGTCCGACCCGGAGCTTACCTTTGCACATCCTGCTGGCAACATTCATGTTGCCGGCGACTATTTCTTTGCTATTGACGAGGTCCTGAACGTCATCGAAGACGAACATGTGGACCATGTAATCGTCGGACTGCCCCTGCAGATGGACGGTACAGAAGGCAAAAGCGCCAAAAAAGCGCGCAGGTGGGCGGCCAATCTGGAGAAGAGGCTGCAAGCAGAGAGTGAAGACAGTGATTCTACGGAGTATCAGATTCCGCAGGTATCATTGATAGATGAGAGATTGACAACAGTCAGTGCGCATCGTCAGCTGTTCGAGGCCCATAAAGCTTCGAACAAGCACAGGCCGGTGGTTGACCAGCAGTCGGCAGTGGTGATTTTGCAGACGGCACTCGACCGTACCCGGGAGCAGTGAGGTATCGGTTATGACCGATGATTTTAACGAGTTCTTTGATGACAACACGCATTGGGTCGAACAGGGGTCAGAACCAATGCGCGGGGCCGAGCCGCCAGAACCGCCGAAATCCCGCAGGGAGATGCGCAAGCGACGTGCACAGCGCAGGCGCAAGCGTATCAGTGGCATTATCATCGCTATCGCCATCGTCGCCCTGCTTATCGGCGGCGGCTATTTCGGCGTAACCAAGCTCATCGCATGGCGTGACAGTCGGAGCAACCAGTCGACGGCCATCGCGGACTATCCGGGACCGGGCTATGGCGAGGTCGAATTCACCGTGAGCGAGGGCCAAGGCGCGGCGGAGATCGCCGATAATCTGCTCAAGGCCGAAGTCATCAAGTCTACTGCCGCGTTCACCAGCGTGGTCAACGCCAATAGCACGACACTCTATCCGGGAACGTTCACATTGAAGAAGCATATGGCCGCATCCAAAGTGATCGACGTTCTCTCCGACACCAACCAGGCGGCGGGCTTCCTCGAGGTTCGTCCCGGTGAACGTGCCACCGATGTGTTCGCCAACGCCGCGAAGCTTTCCGGCATTGCCCAAAGCGAATTCGACACGATTATCAAGAACGAGGGTAAGGATATTCTGCCCAATGAAGCGGGCGGTAGCTTTGAAGGATGGCTGGAGCCGGGAACCTACAACGTCAAGAGCATGAAGAGCGCTTCGGAAATCCTCAAGGCCATGGTCGATAAGCGTATCGCCAAGTTGGATGAATTGGGCGTGCCGGCCGGCGGTGACCGCGAACGGGTGATGATCATCGCCTCTATCGCCGAGGCCGAGGTCAACAAAGCCGATTACTACGGCAAAGTGACGCGAGTCATCGAGAACCGTTTGGAGCAGGGCATGTCGTTGGGCATGGATTCCACCGTGGCCTATGGCAATAACGTCAAGCCCGCGCAGGTGACCACCGAGATGACCCAAGACGAGTCCAACCCGTACAACACGTACAAGATCTCCGGTCTGCCGCCTACGCCGATCAGCAATCCCGGCGATAACGCCATTCAAGCGGCACTGCACCCCGAAAGCGGCAATTGGCTGTACTTCTGCACGGTCAATCTGGACACCGGCGAAACCAAGTTCGCCGCAACCGCCGATGAACATGACCAGAACGTGGCCGAACTACGCAAGTGGCAAGCCGAAAACCAGTAGTCATCCCGTTAGCTTCCTTCGCTTGGGGAAGCTGATCGGACGTTGGTCTCTTCATTGGCTCCCTCGCCGAGGGGAGCACTGCAGGGAATGTAACGCTCAACTTAAGCCCGGGGCTCCCGCGAAGCGGATGGAAGAAATCTAGGACAACACCCCAACAGCCACCGCCACAATCGCGCCCGCCAATATCACCGGCACATACGGCACCTTGCCCGCATGTGTCGGTGATGTGCGTTGTGGGTCGAATCGCGTCCACAAGGCAATCCATGTGATGCCGGCAACGCCCATCGCCAGCCACCAGACCACCACAGGCAACAGGCCAAACAGTCCGACAGACAATCCCATAGGTATCAAGGCGGTCACATCGCCGAATCCCAATGACCGAGGCACCAGCAACGCCAACGCGAACTGGATCAGGCAACATAGCACGGTGAACAACAGCGCCTGCAACAGCACGAACAGGTCGTTCACCACCACTCCATACGCGAAATCGGCGGCCAGCTGAAGCAACGCGCCCGCAGCCACCCACGCGATCGGCACCCGCCGATGACGAACATCCTCAATGGACAGTGCAAGCCCACATAGCAGACCGGGTAGCGTGAACAGGTATGGCATGGCTTAACATTAACCCCTAGCTAGACGTACACATAGACGTACACACATGAAACGAGGGAAGTTATGCTGCGTTGGCAGACGGCAGGGGAGTCTCACGGAGAAGCATTGGTGGCCATGATTGAAGGGTTGCCGGCCGGCGTGCGTATTAGCACGGACGATATCGTTTCCGCACTGGCACGCCGTCGACTTGGATATGGTCGCGGTGCCCGCATGAAGTTCGAGCAAGACAAGGTCCGTCTGCTGACCGGTGTACGCCACGGCCTGACCCTCGGCTCGCCGGTGGCCATCGAAATCGCCAACACCGAATGGCCGAAGTGGACCGAGGTCATGAGCGCCGATGCACTCGACCATGACCTGCCGCGCGAAGGCCGCAATGCGCCGCTGAGCCGCCCGCGCCCGGGCCACGCCGATCTGACCGGCATGCGCAAGTATGGTTTTGACGACGCCCGCCCGGTACTGGAGCGCTCCAGCGCCCGTGAGACCGCCTCCCGTGTGGCTTTGGGCGAGGTGGCCAAGCAGTTCTTGGATCAGGCGTTCGGCATCCGCACCGTAGCCCACGTGGTGGCGCTTGGTGGCGTGCAGACCAACCCCGACCTGCCTCTGCCCACCCCCGACGATCTGGAAGCGCTTGATGCCTCGCCTGTCCGTACGCTGGACAAAGAGGCCGAAGCCCGCATCATCGAACGCATCAACGAGGCCAAGAAGGCCTCCGATACGTTGGGCGGCGTGATTGAAGTGCTGGCTTACGGTGTGCCTGCCGGCATCGGCACGTATGTGGAGTCCGACCGCCGACTGGACGCGGCTCTGGCCTCCGCGATCATGGGCATTCAGGCGTTCAAGGGTGTGGAGATCGGCGACGGCTTCCTGGAAGCCTCCCGCCCCGGTTCGCAGGCGCACGATGAGATCGTGGTCAACGCCGACGGCCGCATCGACCGTCTGTCCAACCGCGCAGGCGGCATTGAAGGCGGTATGTCCAATGGCCAGGTGATTCGCGTACGCGGTGCCATGAAGCCGATTCCGTCCATCCCCAAGGCCCTGCGTACGGTCGACGTGCTGACCGGCGAATCCGCACAAGCCATCAACCAGCGTTCCGACAGCACCGCCGTGCCTGCGGCATCCGTGGTGGCCGAGGCCATGGTGCGTCTGACTTTGGCGAAGTACGCGCTGGATAAGTTCGGTGGAGACAGTGTTGCCGAAACACGGCGCAACCTTGAGTCGTATCTTGCCTCGTGGCCGGAGCACATGCGCTGAACGAAGGGCGTATGGTTTCGTGACGACTGCTGCGGAACCATCAGCAACTGTACTCACCAATCGTCGAGAGGATTCGTAGATTATGACCCCACGCCCCCGCGCCGTCATCATCGGCATGATGGGAGCCGGCAAAACACGTGTCGGTAAGGAAGTGGCGCATATGTTGCGTCTGCCGTTCGCCGATGCCGATGTGGAGATCGAACGTGAAGTGGGCATGAAGATTCCCTCCTACTTCGAGGAATACGGTGAGCCGGCATTCCGCGAGGTCGAGGCCGATCTCATCGCCGATATGCTTGAGGATTTCGACGGTATCTTTTCGCTGGGCGGTGGCGCTCCCATGACGCCATCCACCCAGCATGCCCTCGCCTCCTACATCGACCATGGCGGTCGTGTGGTCTACCTTGATGCCGATCCGGCGGAAGCCATGGAACGCGCGAACCGTGGGGGAGGCCGGCCCATGCTCAATGGCAACGCCAACTCCCGTTGGAAAAAACTGTTCAAGCAGCGTGACCCAGTATTCCGCGAGGTCGCCAACGTTCATGTCCATACCCGGGGGCTTACGCCTCAGGGCGCAGCGAAGAAAGTGATTGATATGGTATCTGAGCGAGCAGTGCATGTTACCGGAGCGGCAATTGAGCCGTATGATGTGGTCATTGGCGAAGGTGCCATGAACCATCTGGTCGACGTGCTGGGACCCAAACCCGCCAAAATCGCGCTTATCCATACTCAGCCGGTGCAGCGACACTCCGATCGCGCCCGCGCCCTGTTGCGTCAGGGCGGCTATGAGGTTTCCGACATCGTGATTCCGGATGCCGAACCCGGCAAGGCCATTACCGTGGCCAACGGCATTTGGGAACGCCTTGGCGACGAAGGTTTCACCCGATCCGATGCCGTGGTGGGGCTTGGCGGCGGTGCCGCAACCGATTTGGCCGGTTTCGTGGCTGCCACGTGGATGCGCGGCGTGCGCTATGTAAACTGCCCGACCTCGCTGCTGGCCATGGTCGATGCTTCCACCGGTGGCAAAACCGGCATCAACACCCCGCAGGGCAAGAACCTCGTCGGCTCGTTCTACACGCCTGCCGGTGTGCTGGCCGACACCAAGACGCTGGCTACGCTGCCCAATGACATCTTCATCGAGGGGCTCGGCGAAGTCGTCAAATCCGGTTTCATCCGCGACCCCGAAATCCTGCATATCCTCGAAGACCACGCAGCTGAACTGCGCGCTTTCGACGGCTCTACATTCCTCGGCTCGCCGCTCGAAGACGTGGTTGCCGAGCTCATTGAGCGCACGGTAAAGGTCAAGGCCTACCACGTCTCCTCCGATTTGAAGGAGAAGGGTCTGCGTGAATTCCTCAACTACGGGCACACGATGGGCCATGCCATCGAAAAGCTCGAGCACTTCCGCTGGAGGCATGGCAATGCGGTGGCCGTCGGTATGGTGTATGCCGCCGAGCTGGCCCATCTGATCGGTTACATCGATCAGGATCTGGTTGACTATCACCGCTCGTTGCTCGCTTCGCTGGGTCTGCCGACGTCGTGGAATGGCGGCTCGTTCGACGACGTGCTCGCATTGATGCATCGCGACAAGAAAGCCCGTGGCAACGAACTGCGCTTCGTGGTCCTCGACGAGATTGGTCACGTCGTACACCTCGACAACCCGCCCGCCGAAGCCGTAGAAGAAGCATTCCGTCGTATCCAGCAGTAATTGAACGGCCGTAGGCCGTGCCGTTCGCCATCCCCTCAGAAAAAAGTACTTGGCTCCCCTCTAACGGAGGTGCCCCGGAGTCGGATCTACCTTCTACCTCCCTCTGATGAGGGAGGTGCCCCGAAGGGGTGGAGGGAGAGAAGCACAAACAAAAGGAGTCCCAATGACCAAAGTCATCGTTGTCAATGGCCCTAACCTCGGACGTCTCGGCGTCCGCCAGCCCGACGTCTACGGTCGTCAAGACCTCGACACCCTGCGCAAGCTCTGCGCCGAATGGGGCAAGGACCTCGGCCTCGAAGTCGAGGTGCGCCAGACCGACGACGAAGCCGAAATGGTGCACTGGATGCACCAAGCCGCCGACGAGAAAACCCCGGTGGTCATGAACCCCGCCGCCTTCACGCACTATTCGTATGCTCTCGCCGACGCCGCGCACATGGTCATTGACGAGAACCTGCCGCTTATGGAAGTCCATATCTCCAACCCGTCCGCCCGCGACGAGTTCCGCAAGCGTTCCGTAATCAGCCCTGTGGCCACCGGCACCATCACCGGCATGGGTTTCTACGGCTACAAGCTCGCGCTCGATGCTGTGGCGCACTTGCTGAGCGAATAGAACCAAGCCCTCCAGCCAATCCCGGGTAGCAGTCGACGTTGCGCCCGGGATTCCTGTTACCTGAGGAAACCATAAGCGTCCAAGTAAAGGAAGCCATGACTCTCACCGCCACGGAACGTGATCTCGTCGATGCCGCGTCACGCTGGTTTGACGCCCACCGCGCACAGTTCGTCGATGAGCTGTGTGAGCTGCTGCGCTACCCGTCGGTTTCCGACGAATCGGACCCGAATCCTCGTCCGGGCGCGCCTTATGGACCCGAAGTACGCCGTGTATTCGACCATATGCTGGCCAAGGCAGGACGAGACGGGCTGCCTACGCGCGACTACACCGGCCACGTCATGGAAGTCGTTTATCCACAGGAGAACGTGGAGACCGACCGTGACATCGCCTTCGTCGACCACCTCGACGTAGTCCCCGCCGACGACGGTTGGACGCACGATGCCTTCGATCCGCAGGCTATTGGCGATATTGTTATCGGTCGCGGCTCATTGGACAATAAAGGCGTCGCGCTGACCAGCTATTTCCTACTCCGTTTCTTCAAGGAACACGACCACCGTTTCCGCCACCGCGTACGTATACTGTTCGGCGGCTCCGAAGAGATCGCGCTCAACGACATCAAATGGTTCGTCGCCAACATCGGCGCGCCGTACCAGGCCATCGTCACCGATGGTCCCTTCCCGGTGAACAATATCCAAAAAGGACTGCTCGATGTGGATGTCGAACTGCCGGTCGGGCCGCAATTGCGCGGTTGGCATGCCGGCACCGCCACTAACACGGTTCCCGGGGCCGCCGCAATCACCCTCACCGGCGTCGACGAATCTACCGTGCGGCAAGCATTCTGCCAGAGCGGCAACATCGCTCCAGATATCGCCGAGCGATTGCATATCAACGCAACAGCGCAAGGCGTCACGATTGAGGCCACCGGTGTCGCCGGTCATGCCTGCCAGCCGTCCGGTACCGTAAACGCTATAGCGGTGCTCACTACGGCGCTTGCCCGGTCCGGTCTGCTCGAAGGCCGTGACCTCACTGCAGCACAGGCGATTGCCCAATGGACAAAAGACTCATATGGCACCGGCTTGGGTATCGATTGCGAGAATGCGGAAAGCGGACCGACTACCGCCAATGGTGGTCTGATTATGCCGGCGAATGAGTTCGCTGAAGCAGACAAGGTATTAGGCGCGGTATCGGGTGAGACTTCTGAAGATGCCATCGTATTGCACTTCGACATCCGTTATGCGGTAGGCCAGGCACACGAACAAATCATCGAGCGTATTCAAGCACAAGCCGAAGCGGCGGGCGGCCGCATTGTCGACATCCTTAACGATGACCCATACTACGTGCAGGCTGACGACCCGCGTGTCCAGTTGCTCACCGCAACCTACAACGACGTGCTCGGTTGCGAGGCTCGACCCGTGGCTGTCGGCGACGGCACCCACGCCCGCTTTATCCCGCGCGCACTCAACTTCGGTCCCGAATTCCATGCCGACCATGTGCCGGCGGTCGACGGCATCGACCTGGAGACCCCGCCATTCATCGCACCAGGTGCCGGCAACGCGCACGGCGCCGATGAATGGGCCTCGCTGAAAAACCTGAAAACAGCGTTTGTCCTATATGCGTTAGGCCTAGTGCGTCTCGACCAATACCTGCAATAGCTGGCGGATAAGACGTTTGACGTGATTATGACCTTGCGCATGCTTTTTGACGAGCCTACTATTCGTATTGTTCAAGTACGCCATGTCGGGGCC